>Ga0209935_1005306_pt1 | contig 11039 bp, 14 predicted proteins | sample ThiBio_1000_plan_2_FD_183958 | JGI IMG/M metagenome (GOLD analysis project Ga0209935, IMG submission 183958) | Wastewater bioreactor microbial communities from Cape Town, South Africa - Thiocy_cont_1000_plan (SPAdes) | ecosystem: Engineered > Bioreactor > Thiocyanate-remediating >... | reverse complement strand
GACATGAAAGAATTGCTTCGATTCACTGAAGGCGAGAGTAGTTACGGGCAAGAAGGTCTTGCAGCCAAAAAGGCAGTTTCAGACAGTTTGTTGAAGTTGGTGTTTGAAGATGACAACGATGATTGAATTCACTGCCAGTTTATTTTATTCCATTTTCCGTTCAAGACGACTTTGATCTTGAAGCCATGCCATGATGGCCATCTGTCTGGATTCGTAGCCACAGCAAATGTACCTTCATCAAATGAAGGTGGTGAACGAAGGGTGCGCGATTGCTTGCACACTCGCCAACACACCAGCACCCCGCTTCAGTTTCGTCATCGAAATCCTCTCTGTATGGGCAGGAGTTTATCACGAAGTTCAAAATCTCCTTCACAAGTTCTTGTAATAACGTCTGATCATCCCAAGTGTGTGCTCTTGTATCTCCGCGTCCACTCTCCGGCGCAAAAAGAAACCAGGAGAAAATGAAATGTGAATTGTCGGCAGATGTTCGCTATTAGCTAAAATACAGACTCGAGAGTTTATTCCTCCAAGATGGCATAGAAGGTGTATGATCCAGCATAGATCTTTGTTGCTTTTCCAGGTAGTTTATCTGGCTGCGCATCGACACCAAAAGTACTCAGCACTTCTCCTCTGTCTGAAGTAATAATATATTAACGAGAGAAGTATACTATACTATACTTGATGTACCTGTTAAGATAACGCACTCGGAAAAAGAGGACGCCATATCCGCGACTTCATGGCCTTGGGTCTCAACTTTGACGATTTGGGAGTTTCCGCGCGAAATTGTAAAGACGGCCGTATGCGCTATATGTTAACATAGTTAGCAATTGATCTTTTCGTGAATTCTCGTTGAAGGGGGTCGGGAAAATCGCTTTGTTGAGGGGGTAGGATAACAATACCCAATGATTCAGCAAGCTGATGAATGACAAGGAACAGGAGTTCTTTTGGAAGCTGCCATAATCCGCATTCGGGATGTCGAGGTAATCGACCGGGTCCAATTTGTGCGCATAGTAGAAGAGTTCTCACCTGTTCTCTGAATGGTTTGGGAAACTGCCGATGTGTTCTGAATGTCCATTTTGGGTGTCCTATTATTTAAATTGTCATCGTTCATTTGTTCTTCTTTGATATAATTGGGTTTGCCTGCAAGAAGGGTAACCACAGATCCTCTTGTCTCTAATTTGGTAATGGGAAGATCTTCTGGTATTGAAACTCTTTTCATTTTTTGTCTGTTAGAGTGATACACTGACCCCACATCTATATAGGGATGGAGGTTAAGACTGCGGTACCTTAACGCGATAATACCTGTGCTAAAATACACGTCGGCTTCGGCACACCCAATATCGATGATATTTTCTCCTTCAGGCACCTTGCAGACATTGCTGGTGAATTCTCTATCAAGAGATGTCGGCAATGAATGCACCTCGTTGCCTCCTTGCGATAACATCTAGATTAGGATCTGTTTAATTTAAAGAATACACTTGCGGGTTAAGATAGCAGATCGGATGGTCTCAGCAGCAGCTTTCAAGGCAAACTTTTCATTCTCCCCACTTCCAAAGCCAGGAAGCTTCACTGGCCTTATTAATGTACTGCCAGCTTTAAGTGCTTGTAAGCTTCCCGCAATATCTGTCCCAAACGCGAAGACTTCTCCTTGATCTTCATCCTCATTTCAGTATTTCTTGTAAAAGGGAAGAGGAAAGACAAAGGGCGCATACCAGTAACAGCGAGAGAATGATGATAACCTGCTGAAATCCAGACTGCTTTTGAAGGAAGATTGAGCTTTTGGATTTTAGAATTGCGATCGATATCTTCAGGTGCGACTCCAATGAATTCGGAAGGACCAAATCCGAACACATCCCCTTCGTCTATTGAGGGGGGTATTTAGGGAAGCGTTTGAGAAACAGGTACTTTACCTGTCAAGATGAGGGTATGGTCGTGTCCTCCGGCGATGTATGTAATTGTGTGCGGGAAATCAACTAATGCTGGAACAGGCACATAAGGATCGCCGGGTTTTGAGAAGCTTTGAATATGTTCACACCACACAACCTTCTGCTTCATCTTCGAGTTTGTCCTTACGTTTGATTTCTGCGAATTTCATTTGAAGAAGCGAAAGACAGAAGGAACTACATGCGCGTACCTCCGTTCATTTTCCTTGCCTTTTGCTTGGGAGTGTTCCTAATAGGGGCGAAGGGTGGCGCAGGGGCTACTGTTCGCAATAATTATAATTCTAATTGGATTCAGACAGGCCACGACCCGCAGCACACAAACCGCCTTCCTCCCGCTCCCAATCGCCGACCCATCCTCTCCCAGCCTTCCGTACTTTTTGACGCACTCGACAGTTCCGCTGCCCTTTACACTTCTGGAGTTCAAAATACTCAGCCATTAATCCATAACGATGGTACCACACCTTTATCCTTTACAACCCCGAAATGCCCGAAACAGATCTTCGTCATCAATTGGGGCGATTTAATCTGCTTCCTGTTTGCTAATCTTTTTTACTTCTTCAGTACTATACTTTGTAACAGGCGAGAAGCCTCAAGTAGTTGAGGCAAGATATTTAAACGGCACTACCCGATGGATCCGTAACGTAATTGAAATGATATTCAACGAACCACAACGAACGATTACCTTCAACTTAGCCATTAGCTCGGACGGAACTATGTTGTATATCGTCACCGTCAAATCTTCCAACAAGCCATCAGACGCCGAGTACTTACTCGCTGCTGTAACTACACATGACGGAAGCGTCTCGTGGGTGTCACCGCAGTCGCCTTGCCCCTTCGCATCCTCCCCTCTCATCCACCCCAACGGCAACATCCTCCTCTCAGCAAATTGTTCTTCGAATTCATCTTTTTCTATTTATGCGTTGAAACCGAATGGTATACCTTCCTCTCCTGCACGACACGCGCACTCACCAAAAACTTCTCCTCCCCCCAAATCGCTCGTTTAGGAAGTCCCGATACTCAATTTTCAGCATTTTTGGATTGGGGAAGAAACTTTCCTGTAGGAGGTAATTGGGAATCTACCTATTTTGGTGGTATTCGAGTAACTCCTACCGGCGATGTCTATTTCTTATATCAGGTAAATATATACTTGCCTTTTATGGTTTGTTTTTTTCCCTTTAAAAAAACATTTGTTTTCCAGGAATCATCAGGCCAGTACACCTTCGTTGCTTTAGCCTCGTTGAACGGGACGACGCTATGGCAAGCCGAGACAACCTGTTGCTCCAACCTAGTTCTCAACTCAATCCGTTCTGATGGTGTCATCGTCTTCGAGTCCTATGACGCCTCCACGCCGCAACAACACGCTACACGATTTCTCGACCCCAACGCCAAGGCCTTCGCTACCTCAACCATCCCCAACTTCCAACCGTTGGCTGTGGGCGAGTCCCAGCGAGAGCTATACGGAGTTCAACAGGGAGGCAACAACAAGGTTCCCGCCATCGCGGCCATGGATGACGTCATCCCTCGGTGGCTCTTTCATGCTGATGTGTTGTGTGCAGTTGGGGCTACCTTCAGGCTGGTTGTGGATGGGGGTGACGTCATCTACGTATACAGCCACAATGACGTCAGCAATGCCACGTTTCTATTTGCTCTGAATTTAACCGACGGGGGGCTTCTGTGGCAAATGCAATTGGCCAATCGTATTCCCGCGACTTTCGCCCCAATCCTCGCCGAGTATTCGAATAGGACCATCCTTGTGGCGCAGGTTGACAACCAATTGGGTTATTCCTACCTCGGCGCAGTTGGATGTTGTTCAGGCAAGGGTGCTTGTTTAGCGGTACAATAATTTTCCTCCCCCCCTCCACAATCGCATTAAATACCAACCAATCGTTTTTCATTTATGTAGGATGGTTGCACGTGCGATATGAATTATTTTACGGACGACTGTTCTGTCTATTGTAATACCTCAATGTGTAATTCAGTACCTCACAGACAATGCAATCAGGTGACGTCATGTTTGTCTTCTCTGTCTTTATGTGTCTTATTCTATCTCATTAGGACACCGGCGCTTGTGTATGTGAGAATGATTACTTTCCCGCCGATACTTGTGAAGTCCACTGTAACACCTCCGAATGCGATGACATTCCAAACAGACAATGTACCGCTCAGGTCAATATCGATAGCTACTATTTACCTAATATAGATTTCTTTTCTTTTTTGTTTAATTTAGGGCTGTGTATGTGTAGAGAATTGGTATGGGGCTGTATGCGATAAATTTTGTTGCGATTCGCCCACTTGTACTCCGGCCGGAGAGAAAAACACGTGCAACAATCATGGCAGCTGTAACTTCGATGGAGGCTGTGACTGTTTTTACGATTTTTGGGACTACAACCAATACTCAGGTAATTATTTTACCTTTTCCTGCATGTTCCTTCTTTGCCTTATTTATTTATCTTTTTACATAAACAGGAAATCACTGCAGCCCTGAACCTAACGTATATTACATCGTGGTTGTTTCTCTGATGGGTTTGTTGGGCAGCCTCGTCTTCTTATTGGTTGCCTGGTTGCTCTATAGACGATTCGTGCCTTCTCAAGGATGCTGGCCTCGCCGCGTCCGCGAGTACAAATATACCTCCTTGACTTCTTTCCAAGACACCGACATGTAAGATTAAATAATGATTAAAATAAATCCAAATAAATAATCAAGAGATGTATTTATGTTTCTTAGTTAATGGGTGACATGAGCTATTTGCAACCCGAAAGCTAGAGTTAGCGCCACTGTGCGCACAGCGTGCAAAAGTCCCCAGCGGTGCAGAAGACGATCGATCGAAGCGCCATCGGAGGTTGAATTGTTCTGCAGCTGTTTATTGGTTGGCATGATCCCAATCAAAGTGTACGCCACTACCAAGAGCATCAAAGATCCGGAGGCCACCCAAAGTTTTCCACCCTTCGCAATCCAACCATGCGCAATCGCTGTTACTCCTCCTTAAAATTAATGTGAATTTTTTAAAGATTTGAGGAAATTCGTAAAGATTATTTGTTAGTTGAGATAGGGAGAGCGTTGTAGGAGGTGGAAACTAACCACTGGTGATAAGTACACCCTGCATTACCGCAGCGCGCGAATAGCTCGGTTTCCATTGCTGCAATGCGACAGCTGATGGGAGATAAGAACGCGTCGGATGTTCAACCAGCGTTATGTACAATGCTGCCCCAGTAGCCAAGCCTGTGGCTAACAGAGCAACAGGCTTAGCAAAATTTACTACGACTTGTGCCATCGCTTCTTGCTTCTTGGCTTTGGCGCGATTTTAAATTCCTGGAAAGGCGCATCAATTAGCAAAACCTTTAATGGCTACTCTATTTAAATCAGCAAGAATTCGGACCAAGAATTCTACAATCGTTGGGTCCAAGTTGGAAGACTACTAATAGTCATGGCGGGGCCGAAAGGCCTTCAAGAGTTTTATTAAAGACTAGAATTCGAGGAAAAAGCGCTTTTTGTTTTTATTTTCATGGAGGAGCGCAAACGGAAGCGGGAGCATCAGGACAATTCTGATGAACAAAGAAAGGAATTGTGCTCCGTGGCTGAGGAAACCTTTCCTCCCGAGATCATGGAGGCCATTCTGTTCTGTTGCGCTGAAGATGTAGTCTCTATCACTGTTTGCCGGTTTGTGTGTACCCTATGGCGGGACATCCTCCGCCCCTTGCCCTCCCTCAAGGAATACCTCATGAGGATGGAAGCTCAACATTGTCGACAACGAGTGGACGAATTAAAAACGCATGTAATTTATCCATCTATCACCTTCGCTTCGGTTGTGGCTGAGAGAGGCTTGTTGTCTGCGTTGTCCTGGGCGAGAGACAACGGGTGTGATTGGAACGAGACCACCTGTGCTTCGGCTGCTCGGGGAGGCCACTTTGAAATTCTAAAGTGGTTGAGACAGCGAGAGTGCCCATGGAACATCCTTACTTCACTCTATACGGCATGGAGTGGCCATAGTGAGATGCTGAGGTGGGTGATAGAGCAAGGGTGTGTCTGGGAGCGAGGCGTGCAGGTGCCAAACCAAAACGCCATATGTGTGTCTGCGAGAAAAGGGGATCTCGACGCCGTCATCTTCCTCGCGGGTCTCTCAACACATATACCCGCGAAGATTCCAGCTACCGCAGCAGCCGAAGGCGGCCAATTAGAAATCTTAAAATGGCTGAAGGAAAATCGCAATCTCCAATTGGACGACAAAATCGCCCTAAGCGCCGCAACTGGAGGTTCGTTAGAGATGATGAAGTGGCTGAATTCAAATGGCTTCGAATTCGACCTGGTCAGAAATGAAATGGTTCAACTCGCAACGAGAGCAGAAAATCTCGACACCCTAGAGTATCTCCTGCAGACCAAAGGTTACCTTTGGGATATCCAGCCATGTGTCTATGCTGCGAGTGTGAATGCTTTCAAATCGCTGAGGTGGCTGCATGAGATTCGTCATTTCGCCCTCCAAACGGAATGCTTTCAGATGGCCGCTCGCCATGGCAACAGGGAGATGTTGCAGTGGTTGTTAGAGAGCGGATGCAACTGGGATGCCTCGGTATGCAAGGAGGCAGCCCGAGAAGGTCATTTTGAGGTTCTCAAGTGGCTGAGAGACAAGGGTTGTCCCTGGGACAAACGAACGATCAAATTCGCAGCAACTGGAAAAATATCTGACTGGGCCAAGCAGAACGGGTGCCCTCTCCCAAAGGCAGCAAACAGAGGAGGGAACGGGGGTGTGATAGTCCCTCATAGATAAGAAAGAATAATAATAACATATAATGTTGCTTCATGTTACAAGGATTTCTTTTCAAATTTTTATTTTCGTGTAAAAAGCAAAAGTTTGATGGACGAAGCTGCGTTACCGCCTGAGCTTTGGCGAGAGATATTTAGTTTCCTTCCTGTGAAGGATCTCCTCTGTTCTGCGTCGTTGTGTTCCCACCAATGGCTGGTAGGTGAACCTTTCGCAATTGCAATTTAATCTTTCTTCTTTGACCAGAATCTGGCTCGATCGGACTGGGTTTGGACACCCCTTATCGTAAAAACGTTTGGAAGTAGCGAGAGTCACGGAGAGTGCAAATCTTCTTATGAGCTTTACAAGACGCTATTCAGGTGTGCTTTGCAGAATTTAATTTCTAACTTTAATCTTGTGCTCGATTGTAGTGATTCATGGGCAGATCACCACCCAGAAATACAATTGAGCTCAAATAACCAAGTCGCAACTGGAACTAGCTACCGCAAAGGTGTAGGCACCAAAGGAAAGACTAAAGGTAACTAAATCTCTATGCCCCTTAGCTAAGATTAGTTTAACACGTAACCAGGCAAGCACTTTTGGGAGGTTACGGTAGAAAGAGATGCAGACGGCGGTCCTGGAAACACCGCAATAGGAATTGGCAATGAACCCTACAACACCCACGCTTCCTTTACAAACACAAACAAGGTAAAAATGAGAACCGACTCTCTAAATACATTTTTGATTCTGAATCGTTTTTTGTGTTTAGGGAATAGGGTGCTACTTTGATGGCAATAGTATGGTCTCGTACACAAGCCCCCACCTCCTAATGATTCCTTTTTTTAGCTTATTGTTCAGCAAAAGATACCGTCTCGAGCCATAAGCTACCAAACTTGTAAACCTTTCTTCTTTACTTTCTCGCTGAGTTGTTAATACCACCATATTAGGAAAAAGGGAGACAAAGTGGGCCTCTTCATGAATCTGGATGACAACCAGCTGACCTTCTATCATAACCGCATTCCTCAATCGCCTACCATTGATATTTATAGAGGGTCAGACGAAATGATGTATTTGACTGCGATGATGAATGCTGGGGATGTGCTCTCCATCAGATACTTTGGCTCGTGCCCGCCCGAAATTACCTCAACTACTACTACTTCATGAAGAAATCATAAACTTATTTGTATTATTATTTTTAAGATATATTTCCCTTCAATAAAAGCTTGAAGAGGGACCCTTGATATGGCAAAAAAGCCAAAGATAGAGAAGCACGTCCAGGGTATGTTGAAAGAAGTGCAAGACCAACTGCAAGCTCTAGAGGATACACGGAGGGAGGTAGAAAAGGAGCTTGCGGTAAAACGGCAGCAGACACTTGAAGCAATTGAAAGAGATCAGCTACAAGTGAGTATTGCCGCTAAGAAAAGCGAAGCAGCACAGTTGAAAGTGCAAGCACGGAGGGAGCGGGAATTCTAGAGCAAGCTGAAAATGAGAGAGCTCGAGCTCTGCAAAAAAGAGGCCAAGTTTGACGCCGAGGCAAAGTTTGTCAACAACCAACAAGAGATGGTCGGGCACATTGTGAAACTCGATGTCGGGGGAAGGCGATTCAAGACCACACTGACCACTCTCTGCTCTGAGGAGTCCATGCTCTCAGCAATGTTCAGTGGAAGACATGAACTAGGTAGGAGCATTTTGTTTTTTTGCCTTCGCTTTTTTGTGCCTAATTTGGTCCCCCAAGAAACGGATGAAGAAGGGTTCATATTTCTTGACCGAAATGGAGATCTTTTCGCCGACATTCTTGAATGGCTGCGAACGAAGGCTTTTCCGCAATCAGCAAACTGGGAATCGTTTCTTCTAGAGGCGAAGTTTTATGGCATCCAATCCCTCGTCAAGGCGATTGAAGGAAGAGCCGGAGTGCATGAGCAACAGGTTTCGTTTGAGGTCCAAGATCTCATCTTCAAATTGACTCATGGTGGCCGAACATTTAGTTTTGGACCGATAACGAGAATTGCCTCATACATGCATGAACTATTAACGGTGAATTTTCGTGCTGGGATGTTCAAAATGAACAAGCCAATAGACGGAGTTATTGTTGTGTCTTTTCCCCTATGAATACAAACAAGCTCCTCTGTCATTCGTTTTGACAGAGAAGTAGTTAATCTTTCCACGGAGTGTCTCTTTTAATTGGGGAATATTTCACCACCTCAGGAGAGATTCCAAACTTATGATGATTTATTTCGCCTTCAATAAAAGCCAAGTGCCAAGTGCTAAGCAGTTGAACCCAGCGCATAACAATATCTTTCCTTCCTCGGTGGGAGATGAAGCGAAAAGGTCTGCCAAGAGGATTGTACAGGAACAATCTCTGGTTGCCGAAGCCGCGCTGCCACTTGACCATTGAATGGTAATCCTGAAGGAATCCTCAACTTTTATCGTCACCTTATTGTGGCCGTCAAGATTCGATAAGATCCCATGCTTTGACATTCTCTTGGCGCTCAGCTTCAAGCGTTTTCCAACCTTCTTTTTCCTAAGTGGATTCGTATTAGACGACGCGGAAAAGGAAGGGGATATTCAAAATTACCTAAAAAACAACGAAATGTGTTCATGGATGTGGCCCTCAGCTTCCTTGATTTCCTTGACAAGATTCTGTTGATATTGCATCACCGTGACGAGAGCATTCTTCACAGCATTCAAGTGGGTCGGATAGTTGGTGGTCTTATCGAGGGTCATCATTTGCATTTTCTCCATCCAAGGAGAAAAATCTTTGACGAGGGAAAGTCTTATCGGTTGTGAGGGAAGATTGATGGGAATCTGTCCAATGGCATTCCAAGCTTCTTGCAATTGCGAATTGGAGAATTCCTGTTTTTACGGTTCAACCAATCAGCATTGAATTTAGAGTCCGTAAAGGGAGGCGTAAATGGTACCCATTTGCTATAAATACGCATGAGGGAAGACAGCACAGAAGGAGCTAAGATGATCGAAGGATTTGATTCATATGCCTCTGATGCATACTCGTGAACCAATAGGCTTTCAGGATCGTCGCGCAAATTGTGGAAGGAAAGGAGATACTTCTTGATTCGCTTGCCTCTCTTTCTAGAGAACGCCTTGAGTATCTCATTTATGCTTGGCTCTCCCGTAAATTTGTTGAATTCACCATTTGGATCGACGGCGACCGATTGAGCCACCTTGGCAACCTAAAATAGGTATTGTTAGATTAGATTAGGGATGGGGGTGTGGAGGTCTAACCAATAGGAGAGCGCGAGAGACTTGATTGGTGTGACATTCCTTATAAGCAGCTGAGAGATGAAGCAGCTTTTTGGTGTCGGTGAAGATGCCAAGGCAAATTAAAAATATGTAGCTGGCCTCCCCCCACAGTTCCTCCTCGGTTAATTGGCTGTCGGGTAGATATTGAAGCTGCAATTCCCGCAGCACAATTGGGATTTCAATCGGAATGTCCTCAGCATTCTTCAGTAACTTCTTGTAGATCCGATCGACCGCCTTCACGAGTGCCTTGGCATTCTCCTGTGCATGAGTAACACGTGTGCTATGATCGCCTTCAGAAAACTGGTAATAAGAGAAATTGTCAATGTATGTGAATTCAAAGAAAAAAATCATTCGCTTACATGATAGGGTTGCACTTCAAAGGAGCGATCTTTCGCCTCATGCACCACTTCTTCACAAAGGTCGCCCATTGATAACAAATATCGTGTGAATTTTTTTCTCCTATTTAAGGAAGATAGCTCAGTCTATAAATAATAAATAAATACAACTACTGGAGAAGCGCAAGGACGATTTTGCGAGCGGTGGCCTGCAATCGCATATGTCCTTTTTTGTACATATCTCGAGTGCTAAAGTCAGCAGCGATGACATGCTTCACGACTTGCAAATAAAGAAAGTCGTCGCCTGGATTATCCTGATAGATTGAAGATACGAGCGCATGCCTACTCTCTTCATCTTTCCAATTAATTGGGCCAGCGAGGACAGTGAAGTTTAAAAAAGGGACCTGGCGATCGCTTGTTAGATCGTGTTATTTATAACACTATAGATTTAGATACCCAATTTTCGGGGAAACGCCGCATCAAATACATCCATCTCCCAAGCGCTTGCATTTGTATTTCATCCAGTCCACTATCCTTGACTTCGAGAACCTTTACAACCAAGTTAAGAATCTGGTGAGATACGACTGATACATACTTTCTTCTCTCCTTCAACCGCCTGCGAGTTGGATGAGCCCTCAAGCCGCTTTAAGATATCTTGAGCACGATTTAATCTTTCTTCCAACCGCTGGCTCACAAGTGCCTCTTGCATCAATTTCCCTTTGTATGCTCTCCATTCTGTTTGGTAAAGGCTGTGACACTCGGAAACA
>Ga0209935_1005305_pt1 | contig 11040 bp, 5 predicted proteins | sample ThiBio_1000_plan_2_FD_183958 | JGI IMG/M metagenome (GOLD analysis project Ga0209935, IMG submission 183958) | Wastewater bioreactor microbial communities from Cape Town, South Africa - Thiocy_cont_1000_plan (SPAdes) | ecosystem: Engineered > Bioreactor > Thiocyanate-remediating >... | reverse complement strand
TATGTAGATAGTAATAATTGATTTTGACAAATTCTGTCAAATTTCAATTCTATCAATTCCAATTCCAATTCCTACCAATTCGGGTTCCAATTCTAGCCAATCTCTACCAATTCCAATTCCAATTCTAACCAATTCCAATTCCAATTCCAATCAATTCCAACCAATTCCAACCAATTCCAATTCCAATTCTAACCAATTCCAAACAATCCCAATTCCAATTCTAGCAATTCCTAGGAATTGGAAAAATTGGAATTGGTAAGAATTGGAATTGTCGCATGTCTAGTTCTGACCATGAATGGCTACTAGCTGTGAGTTACTAAAATCAATGTTCTTTTGACCCTGCGGACACACAATCAATCAATCAATCAATCAATCAAGCAAACAATTTTTTTTTGTATGACTCTTCTCTACGAGAAAGAGAATAACAGCGAACGACCTCTCTTCTATATATACTATTGAAATGTAATATTCTAGAACATAACGTCATTAAATCTGACGAGAGTAAGTGATCAATGGAAAATATGGACAATTCCAGAATATACCTGAACATTCGATAAGGAGTAGTTACTATTAACTTAGTAGCTAAATTATAACTTTACTCTAGTAAAATGTTAAGTGTAAATCCAAGATAGAGCTTCTCTATAGATTATTAAAGGCGCGACGTTATCCTATATACTCCTATAATAAAATATTCAATATTTACTGTTTTATTAAATTTTAAACGTTGTGACACGAACTTTTGGTATACCCTAAGTAGTTATTAACAGTATCAAAAGTAATTAAAAAGAAACAAAACATAATCAGATTTGTTTTATTTTTATTTTTCAATTTTGTTAAAGAAAAATAATTGTATGTTTCATTTTGAATATTTTCTAAAAGAGAATAAATTTGTTAATATCTTTTGTCATTTGAAATATTTGAGGATTTCTTTTTATCGATACGAACATTTTTGGAAATATTATTAAACAAGTAGCGCTCATCCGAGAGATTCGCTGACCCTTTTCTGAAAGAAAAAATAATAACGACTAGTACACAGAAATTGAATATACGTCTCTTCTCTCACTCGAATCCATTCTGAAGATATAATGCTTTACCTTCTTCTAAACGTCAACGTTACAGTGCCGATTCTTTCTGTCTTTACGTCCATGTACAACAGTAATATATGAGTAACAGACTCTAATCAATTCGTTTGTTCTTTTCTTTGACAATAATCTTTTGTTCTAACTTACAAAAACTTGAGTTACTGTTTTCATCAGCGTAAGCCACACTTCGTCTGGTCATCGGCGTCCCTTCGGTCCGCCACTCCCGACTCGCGCGGCTCATTTTTGGTTTTATAAGAACTATAATAGCTTCGACATAATTAGGATGGATAGCTTCTCGTCGGTCGTCGGCATTCCTTCGGTCTGCTGTTCCTGACTCGTTGCTGCAGCCTATTACCTCACTATTGAAACAGAATCAGTTAAATACTCGACGATTCATTTCTTGTGTTGCAGATGCACACATTATTATAGTGATCCAAACCCAATATACTGCATCATGTAAGGATTCATTTGAACACATGCATTTTCCTCATCCAGAGAATTCAATTCAGAATATAGAAAAGTTGACACCACATTTAAATTCTCTGTATTCAGTTCTCTCTGATCAAACTTTATGAAAGAACCATTAGTTCTCAAAAATACCCAAGTCAAAATCTTGGAAATGTCACCATAGACTCGGATTCTATGCATTTGAGTACGTACAAACGAACAATATCTCTTCATTGAATATTTCCGCAAAGAAAATACTACTAAAGTAATATTGACTTTGAACCTCTATAAAAGAAATTCTCTTTCCATCTAGTATTCTCCAGTATCAACATGCGCACTACGAATATAAGCGGCTAATCGATTCTTTCACACTTTTTTGAAACAGTACGTTTCTGAAGTTTTGGAAGGGATAGCATACTCGGAGAACACCATTGACAATATTTACCAGCGTAAGCCGTGCTTCGTCGGTCGTCGGCATCACTCCGGTCCCCCACTCCTGACGCGCACGGCTCAAATTTTAGTTTACAATTCAAACAAAATTTCCCTCAATAGATTAGTGCGATTTTCTAAATCATCTAATGCTCCTCGAGAATCGATTCGCTTAGCCTTCGACTTAAACTACCAGTATAAATATGTAGACAGGAAACTGAGTGCAACTAATTTGTAATGCAACATACATACAAGGTCTCAGCTATGAGTATTCAAAATCTCAAACGATACAAAAAGACAGTATTTCTGGATAGCAAGTATGAACAGCAACTAGTCGGTTGTCGCCGTTCCTTTGGTCCACTACTTCTGATTCGTCGCTGCTCCAGCCGATTTACTTCATTATTCAAGTAGAATCAGTTAAAGGTGTGAATGTCCACACTTTCCCTACAGAAATACACCCTATAAGAGTGATCCAAATTCATTACTCTAGATCATATGAATTCTTTTGAAAGATTATCCTTTTCTTATGTTTAAAATAAAACTTGAAACATATGAGACCTAACAAAAAATTCGAATCCATCGTACTCGATCATCACTTCACCGAATTTACTAGAAAATAATATTAAATAGATACTAATTATTAATAATTAATAACTAATAGATTAAAATTAAGATCGGACTTGAATTTCCCGACCTTAATTACCCAAAGTTCATTTAAGTTCCAAACATTGTAGGTGAGTAGCTGCGACTTTTGTATAGCTGCAATCTGATTGGTTTGAACAGACAAACAGACGAACTTAATCGATTTCTAAAGCAATTTTTCGCCCTATAACTCATTCTTTCAGAAAAGGGAATAAATTAGTTAGAAAAAGATAGATATCCTGGCAGAGTTTATGTGAGAAGTTCCATGTTGTGTCACATAGAAATATCGTGCCCTCGTTAACCAAACTAAATAATAAAAATCGATTTCATGAAAAACTAACATAAGTATCTGAATCAGCGCCAAAATCTGTATGGACTCGATTGTAGGAAAATATTCGAAAAAAATTTTTTTTTGGAAAAAACAATTTTTTACTAGTAAAAAAATCGAGTTCATAACAAACTCATATCAGATTCCGAGTCGGCACCAAAAATTAGTATAGAGCCAATTTTTGAGCAAAAATCGAAAAATTCTTTTTGCTAGTAAAAAAATCGATTTGGTAAAAAACTAATTTCCGACTATGAATCAGCATAAAAAATTAGCATAGGGGCGACTTTTCAGAAAAATCGAAAAAAATTTTTTACTAAAAAATATTTTTTTGTCAGTAAAAAAATCGATGTTACAAAAAAACTAACATCATATTCGAATTCCTCGCTGTTAGTTACCCCTGGCAAGTTCTTCATACGGCTTTGGAAAGCTTATATCATCAAATTTCGTAGAGCTGAAATCTGATTGGTTTGGGACAGACACACACGCACACACACACACAGACAAACTTTATGGATTTTTAGAGCGAATTTTTCGCATATAACCCTTTCTTTCAGAAAAGGGAAAAAGCTTTTTACAATAGTATCCATTGAAGAAAGTGGCAAGAAGCCAACATTTATGTGATGATGCAAAGCACACTGCTACTCTTTTTTAATAAAATAAAAATTAAAAAAATGAAATTGGTGCAAGTACTCGCAGTAATTACCTTTATTTTCAACATTGGTTTTCTACTTTTTCTTACAAAATTGCATATGCTGGGGGATACGAATTTGCTACAAAATCATTTTGACAAAAATAAAATGAATTTATTACAAAAGTACAAATTATATATGTTATGCAAGACTTGAGTGGAATAGGGGAATAGGGGATTTGTGGAATTGTGGAATAGGGGAATTGTGGAATAGGGGATTTGCGGAATTGTGGAATAGGGGATTTGCGGAATTGTGGAATAGGGGATTTGCGGAATTGTGGAATAGGGGATTTGCGGAATTGTGGATTTGTGGAATTGTGGAATAGGGGAATAGGGGAATAGGGGAATTGTGGAATTGTGGAATTGTGGAATAGGGGAATAGGGGAATTGTGGAATAGGGGATTTGCGGAATTGTGGATTTGTGGAATTGTGGAATAGGGGAATAGGGGAATAGGGGAATTGTGGAATAGGGGATTTGCGGAATTGTGGATTTGTGGAATTGTGGAATAGGGGAATAGGGGAATTGTGGAATTGTGGAATAGGGGAATAGGGGAATAGGGGAATTGGGGAATAGGGGAATAGTGGAATTGTGGAATAGGGGAATAGGGGAATTGTGGAATAGGGGAATAGGGGAATAGGGGAATTGGGGAATAGGGGAATAGTGGAATTGTGGAATAGGGTAATCGGGGTCAGGGAGTCCGAATTTGAGTACAAATCGGGTTCAAAGGTCAAAAAAACATTGGTTTTAGAAACTCATAATAGTGAGCAATGATAGTTGGAACTTGGTGGGATCTTGGTTAATCGAGGTCGGAGAGTCCGAATATGAGTCATTTTTGGGGTCAAAGGTAAAAAAAACATAGATTTAAGAAGTCACTAATAGTGGCCAATGATGATGGAAAGTTGGCCTAACCTCAGATAATCGAAGTCGGAGAATGTGGAATTTGAGTATGAATCGGGTTCAGAGGTCAAAATAACATCGACTGTAGTAACTCCTAATAGATGCCAAATGATAGTTGGCACTTAGTCGTACTTTGGACAATCGGGATCGGAGAGTTTAGATTGATAGGTAGATATTCAAAATTTTGAACTGAATATTTTTGGAAACTGACGATTTTTCGAAGTGTGGAAGTGTGTATTGCTCATTAGAAGATTCGTATTTTGGAAAAAAAAGAGATTTTTCCTATGATGTGATTATGTTAAATCAGATATGACGTTTCCGAGTCGATTGTTGTCTTTAGAAAACTATGAAGTGGCCCTTCTCAGATATCTATAATCATGTAGACCTAGCTATTCGATAGCTACCAATACTGGAGCCGGAAAATATGGCAGCTCGAGTCGGAAGTGGCGGACCGTAGGGACGCCGACGGCCGACGAGGTGTTGCCCGATATGATGTATGGTGAAACTTTATCATATATACGTATAGTCGATCGTTTTTAGTTCAAACTTTTATAGGCGTGCACACTGACACATTCAGTAGACGGTCAAGTGAATCGACTCTCGATGAATGTTACTTGTTACATTATCATAGCGTATATTGTGAGATCAATTATTCTATCGTCTTGGATAAGAATTAAATCAAGCCAATGTGGGAAAGTACGAATTGCTGGAATTCGGAATTCTTTTGAAATCCATAGACATCTGAAAATTCCCCTAATCCACAATTCCCCTATTCCCCTCAGAGCTGGGCAACTCAATTCAAAAAGATGTTCAACTCGATTCAATTCATTGGCATCCAAAGTCGATTCATTCGAATCCTTCAACTCAACTCATTTCAATTCATGTAATTCGATATGCCTCAAGAGTTCAATTCGGATATCATCTCAAATATTTTTCAATTCAATTCAACTCAATTCTTGAATTGAATTGAATTGAATTGAAATTAATTCAACTATAGCGCTAAAATATATGTAATCGATATTGGCCTAGTTTATTCTTAGTAAAACCTGTACCTGCCAATATTTTATTAATCCTAATGATAAAGAAAACCGCTTAGTAAGTAAGAAGTATAGTGAAAAATCAGAAGATCGAAATAAAATTCGTCCGAAAAAGAAGTTTCGCATTTTTAATAAAACGTAGAGTAGAGAGTAGCAGAGAAAAATCGACGATATAAAATAAAAATAATGTCCTCAATCATATATCTAATATAGACCACGATTGCACTTCAACATCGTTAATTGTTGTAAAGTAGTTCGTATCATTGATGCACGGGGCTGACGAAATAGAAATCCACTCTGACTGAACACACGCTCTACTGGTGCAGATGTAGCAGGAATCGATAGAATTTTCGTAGCTAATTTTGATAAAATTGGATAAATGCTCGAAGATTTCAAAAGAATCATAGAGTCTGTATTTTCATCATTTACATATTTCATAACAGTGATGGGAATCGGTTCGACTTTTTACGAACCGAACCGAACCGAAAAAAAATAATCACGAACCGAACCGAGCCGAACCGTTTCATATTTTAAGCTAAACCGAACCGAACCGAACCGAACCGAACCGAATTTAACCGAATTTAACCGGAAAATGTTAATATGAATTAAATGTGAGATAAAACAAGGACGTTGTTCCGAGAGGTATGTTTTACATGATGCAAACTTCTCGATGATTTCATATTGATCTGGACCTAAAATTTTTGCAGGTAATCCAAATAAGGACCAACAAAAAGACTTGGAATTTTTTTCGACAATTGTATATGGGTCGATCCATGAAGATCCATCCACTTTTTTGGAAAAGTATTTTTTTAGCGTATTTTTTCAGCGTGTCAGGCGGGTGGGCAATGAAAAACAGGGGTGAAATAGTTTTTGGGCCTAAAACATACTGAAATCGGTGAGATTTACAATATTCTTTCGGAACATCTATGCATTTTTCCTATTAAAAAGTAACTTTTATTCGTTATAATTTATGCATAATTTATACAAAAAACGTAGGTGTTCCGAAAGAATATCGTAAATCTCACCGATTTCAGTATGTTTTAGACCCAAAAACTATTCCACACCTATTTTTCATTGCCCACCCGTCTGATGCGCTGAAAAAATCCGTTGAAAAAACACTTCTGTAGTGCTTTTGCTCGAAAATAAAAATTTCCCAAAAGTGGTTGGGTCTCCATGGATTCACCCATATTTATTTTTCTTATATTTAAGGCAACATCTTATACTCTCTGTTGTGTATACTTTATTTTCAAAAAACATATGGTCATCAGAGTTGTCGATCATATCATTTGATGATAAAGATGAAGTCGATTGAACATCAATAGATGATGGTGAAGAAGTTAATACAACATCAGGAGACGTTGATAACGAAGATGAAGATGAATCCATAACTAAATCACGGTTTAAACTTTACAAATAACGATACGTTTAAAAAGAAAGAAATTCACGTACATGCAAGCAATGATTATAATATAGTCCGTTTGAAAATAATTCAATCGGTCGGACAAGAATTAGTTTAAGGAGAAAAAAGAAAGACAGTATTGCTTTGACGGACGTGAGAGTATAATTTGTTTATTCTTATATCCTATCAGAAAAATATACAACATTCTTTTATTAAGAGAGACATCTGTCTGACACAAAGTACATGTATCATTTCTTTTCGTTTAACGTTTGAAAATGAATACAACAAATAAGAATAAATAATCTGTATACAACCATGTCGAACCGAATTTAACCGGTAACCGACAGCACCTCGCACCGAACCGAACCGAACCGACCCATTTTTTCAAAATGTGCAAACCGAACCGAACCGAACCGAACCGAACCGAATTCGACTCGGTTAAAACCGAACCGTTCCCATCACTGTTTCATAATCTCATCTTTAATATAACTGAATGGATCAGATTTCGGCTTTTTAACATCCTTGCAAATATCTGCAAATAAGTTTTTTCGCTTTGGAGTGACTGGACTTGTCGCGGCACTTGCCGATGATGATTGTGTTTGTGGTTTAGGGCTTGTTGGACTATCATTTTCTGGTGTACCAGATGACATATTAGCTCGTTCAAGTAAAATACATTGTTCTAAAACTAGCTGCTGTACTTTATTACATAAATCCTCTTGAACTTGTTCCAAATGTGTTGAGCTTGATATCCAATTGAGACGAAACCGACCATCTAAAAATGGCGCTACCAAAAATACAGGATCTTTGAAAACATCATAGAATTTTTTGTTTTTTTTCTTTTCTGGAATGTCGATTACTAAAAGCATTTCCTCCAGCATGCCACCAAAGCGAGATAGAAGTGAATCTAATAAGCATTCGCATAAACTTGACGTATATTTAATATTCGTTCGTTCAAGTAAAAGATCATCATAAATGGATAAAATTGATGGAGCTACAATTGATATTGAAGGAGCATTTTGTGTTTGTGTAGTCGTTGTAGCTTCAGCAAAAAGTGTTAGCAAAGAAGCAAATTCATTTAACGTTTGATAATCTGCTGTTTTGAGACATAGCTCTCGATGTTGTGTTTGTATCAACACATCATTTAAACCTGATGGTTCTATATCGACGATAGCCAGAATCATTTCATACTGTGAGTTCCAACGTGTTTTGTTAGCACGAGGAATATGTACTTTCATTTTTTCAAAACGTTCTGCTACGGTTGTCGACGAATGAGACAGTTTCGCTATTTTAGAGATTTTTTCTAACGATGATTGAACAGAAGTTGAATCTTTTAATCCGTCTTTGACAACTAGCTGAATCGAGTGAGCATAACATGGCAAACGAAATGATTCATTATCATCAATTTCAATAGAATCAAAAAAATGTTTTACAACATCTTGAACATCCGATGATGTATCAATATCGGTTGTGTTATTATGGGATTTCGGTTGTTCGCCATCACTACAGCAATCAGAACATGCTTCATCATCATCATCATGTTGGAAATTACATTCAAAACCAGGAATAATTAAATTACTGAATGCTGCAATGTTATTCGAAGAACTATCGGTGATTAATCGCACGAGTTTTTTCTGTATATTAAGACTACTGATACATGTTTCATATGTATCTAATAATAACGGTGGTGCTCGATGATTACCAAAAATTGGTTGAAAGGCTAACACATACGATTTAAATTCTGAATTAATAATTGCATGTCCTATAAAATAAATATGTATAAGTTAACTATCTGATATAAGACATGATATTGTATTACTCATACCTGTTAAAACAAAAAATGCACGTTGTCTCCGGTCTGTCCACAAGTCCAAGGTCAATGATAAGAACGTTGTGATTGAACAAAAAGATTTCAATCCATCCATCATTTTTGTATACAAGCTTGGTAGTACTGTACGTGTTAATGTACGTCGACTAATTGTAGAAAAACGAGGATCGACATGAAACATAAAATCAATGAAACCTGGACGTTCAATAAGTGATAATGGAAGACCGAGTTCAATAATTAAATTTTCAACGATAGACTTTGTAATTCTACTAGACGCGGATGAACATTCGAATACATTGAACTTGTCGAATTTTTTACTTTTTGAACAGTGATTGTATCCGTAATCTTCTTTTGGCCAGCCAAGCCGATAGATTTCAATTGTTCTTGCCATGATTCATATTCGGTTGGATGAAAATCCTTCACATGTCTGTTGTAATTGGATGTCACTCCTTTAGTTCCACGGATTGTATTTTTACAAAGTTTGCACGTTGCTTGCCATGAATTTTTGTCATCGAACGTTTTAATATTAATATAGAATTGATCGCGTGTTGTTTTTTCGATTGATTTTGTGGTGGAACTTACATCAGTTGGACTTTCAGTATCGGCAGCAGCCACCATCGAAGATTGTAATGTTGTTTCAGTGGTATCAGACGACATGATAGATATAGTAAACGAGATTTATACAGATTACTATTAAAGTTAAAGCTAAATAGACGTTATTTGCAAGAGAAAGATGTTGTTTATTCACTATAGGATGATCTCCAGTATTTATACGAAGATGATAGAGAAGGAGCGACAAGAAATAATCATATTACATCTTTTTCAAACAATAGATACAAGCCCTAGAACAGAGATATTAACGAATACTAATCTTATTATATTCCTGGATTTGATGTGAATAAGCATTATTATTTGTTTGCATCATTTCAGGCGTATTTCTGAGGATAGATATCATCACATACCTCGATTTGATGGTATATATATCTGTTTCATTCTTATCCAGCTGATATATGCACCGATTTGTCCTCAGTCAGCTGATGTACTTATAATGTCCTCGATTTCTTTCGTTCTCTAATTATGTTATACTTGTATGGAGAAACGAAAAGAAGAAAATATTTCGTCCATGGACATTTGCCATTCCTCAAATTATATTTTGTCTTTTCTCGAAATAGTTTGCGATTAAGAAAAAAACGTGTTCAATTCTTTTTATGAATGTTTCTTTTGAATGCATACGTAGTAATTACAGAAATACTTTTCGATTATTTTAAACTACTGATCGTTCTGTATGTTAATTTAATTGCTTCCATTACATTATCTTAGATAGCTGAATCAATGTCACATCAATTCGCTGAAAACAGTTCACATGTAAAATTTTTACCGTATACCAAATGCATACAAAAATATCGGATACAATTCATGTAAATCAATATAAATCTCAATTCAATTTAATACATTAGAAACATTACTCAGTAAAGCTAACTAACGGAACGGACTAACTAGATAAAAGAGTCAGATAATAAATAATCTAGTTCTGACATTTCTAGAAAGACAAATCTATAATAAAATAATGAGACTGCGATAGTATGGCATATAATGGCTGAAAACTGAATAATAATCATGTACCGGTCAGTTTAATTTCAATTTCGATTTTATTAATTCATTGTATGACGAGCATTTCCGAATTTTTTTGAGTTGAATTCAATTCAATTCATCGATTTAAAATAACATTATCCAACTCAATTCAATTCAACTACATGACTTTACTTAAATCTTTCAACTCAACTCATTTCAATCCCTTGATTAACACTACAATTTTCAACTCAATTCATTTCAACTCAAAAACTGAGTTGAATTGAGTTGAGTTGAGCAGTTTTCGAATTGAGTTGCCCAGCTCTGATTCCCCAATTCCCCAATTCCCCTATTCCACAAATCCACAATTCCACTATTCCCCTATTCCTCTATTCCACAATTCCCCTATTCCCCTATTCCACAATTCCACAAATCCACAATTCCGCAAATCCCCTATTCCACAATTCCCCTATTCCACAATTTCCCTATTTCCCTATTCCACAATTCCGCAATTCCACAAATCCACAAATCCACAATTCCCCTATTCCCCTATTCCTCTATTCCACAATTCCCCTATTCCCCTATTCCACAATTCCACAAATCCACAATTCCGCAAATCCCCTATTCCACAATTCCCCTATTCCACAATTTCCCTATTTCCCTATTCCACAATTCCGCAATTCCACAAATCCACAA
>Ga0209935_1005304_pt1 | contig 11041 bp, 18 predicted proteins | sample ThiBio_1000_plan_2_FD_183958 | JGI IMG/M metagenome (GOLD analysis project Ga0209935, IMG submission 183958) | Wastewater bioreactor microbial communities from Cape Town, South Africa - Thiocy_cont_1000_plan (SPAdes) | ecosystem: Engineered > Bioreactor > Thiocyanate-remediating >... | reverse complement strand
CGCATACGCTGTAGGATGTGAGGCTCTTCTTCTGCTGCTTCTCGGGTCGGACGATGGTCGTGTCGTCGGTCGTGTCGGTCTCGATGTCGCTGCGTCCTCGTTTGCGACCTTTGTTGCTGTTGCTGGAACGCGAGCGAGGCTTGAAGAACACGCACGAGGGATCTTCTCCGTCGGCGGCAGTGGTGCTATCGGTGACGGTATCAGAGGAGTCATCGGTGGCAGATGGAAGTGTAGGCTCGATGGCAGTGGATGAGGCAGGAGCGCTCATGGTTGCAGGCGTGTGTAAGTGGACCTCTCTTGATAGATCGTGTGATGGATATCTCTTGATAGATCGTGTGATGTAGATGCAGGTCGAGTCTGGATATCTCTTGATAGATCTTGTGCTGTAGACCCAGGTGGAGTGGGTGGATATCTCTTGATAGATCCTGATGTGATGGCGCGCTGGTGTGCAACTGGCGGGCAGCAAACGAATGAACGACGACGCAGCGACATCGCGCTCACTGTTCCTATCGCTGCTGTCCCTCGCTCTCGCTCACGCAACCCTCCCTTCTCGTCGTCGCGCCTTCCCTACCGAGTACCTGCAGCCACCATGAGCCTCTTTGAGTCGTTGGATAGTCAGAGTGGTTTCGTATCGCGCGCCGCTGTCGCGGGTACCCACGTCGTCGTGTTCGACACCAAGGAGAACGCCAGCGCCGCCGTCGCTGCGTGTGTGGCGACTCTCGTGCGCGCCAAGCCCGACGCCGTGCTCGGCCTCGCTACTGGTTCGACGCCTATCCCGCTGTACGCGAACCTCGTGCGGCTCCACAAGGTATGCGTGCGCCATCTCTGATACGAGTCGCTCGTCTCGACTCACTCCTCGGCGCCTCAGGAGCAAGGCCTCTCGTTCGCGCACGTCAAGACCTACAACCTCGACGAGTACTACCCGATTGCGCGCGAGTCCGAGCAGAGCTACCACTACTTTATGCACCACCATCTCTTTGACCATATCGACATTGCGCCCGATGCCACGCACATTCCGAGCGGCGAGATCGCTCCCGATCAGCTCGACCAATTGTGCGAAGAGTACGAGCGCGAGATCCAGCAACTCGGTATGTGGTTCGATTGGTGACGTGCGCCGCGTACGAGACCGCTGATCGGTCTCTGATCCGTGGCCGTCATCGCAGGAGGTGTCGACTTGCAGGTGCTCGGTATCGGACGCGATGGCCACATCGGCTTCAACGAGCCTGGCTCGGGCAAGGTACCATAGCTCCTCGCCGCTACGCGTCGCCGAGCCGCGAGCGTGCATTCTGACACTCGTCGTGCAGCATACGCCCACGCGCCTCGTACACCTGCATGGCCAAACGATCGCCGACGCGGCCGGCGACTTTGGCGGCGAGGACAAGGTGCCCAAGACCGCCATCACGATGGGCGTCGGAACCATCCTGCACGCCAAGCACGTGGTGCTGCTGGCGTGGGGCTGCAAGAAGGCGCCGATCGTCAAGCGCGCCATCGAAGACGAGATCTCGGACGCCGTGCCAGCGTCGTTCCTTCGCGAGCACGCTTCCAGTATCTTTGTGCTCGATCGTGAAGCTGCTGCCGAGCTGGCGCTCTGAGCCCAACAACCACAGAGCGAGTGTCGAACAAGAACAGCAGGTCGCCTCACCTTGGCTGACCACTCTATTATGATTATTCGTATTCGTATTCGTTTTGACAGGTGAGGGCTACGGGTACGGGAAGGTTATACTACAACTATCGGGTGCTGGAGAGAGAGAGAGAGAGAGAGAGAGAGAGAGAGAGAGTGGATGGATACGGGCGGATGTCGCTTAATGGATACGGGTAGGCCGCTGAGCCGTCCGTGCGATCGGGCACAACAACAACAACGCGAAGAACGAGCTTGATCGATCAGCGATCGAGTGTTGCACCCTACCGCCTTCGGTACTGCAAGGGCACGTTGGTGTACGCAGGCAGCGAGTCTTTCGAGTCGTCGTCATCGTACGCCACGGCTGTCGCTGTCGCTGTCGGCGTGCGATGTCGCGCGGCATAGCTCCAGAGGTTGGTAGTGGAGGTGCTCTGCGCCGTGGCGGCGGAGGCGGCGGCGGCGTTGCTCGCTTGCGGCGGCGAGTTCGAGACGCCACTGGAGGTTGACGGCCGACGTCGGAAGGCAGCGAAGCGTGGCACCAGCTCGGCAGACGCGGCCTCAGGCACCGACGGGCGCTCGCTGAGGACCTGGTTGAGCACGGCGGCCGAGAAGCGATGGTGCGGCTCGACCAGCATCGACAGAATCGAGTGGTAGGCCGTGTTGAAGATCGCCACCTGCTCCTGGAGTGGCGTGGCGGCCGTGACGGCGGACGTGAGCTCGAGCACCTGCTGCTTCTCGGCGTCCGAGAGGTTCAGCTCGCACGGATCGAAGAAGCCCGACACGAGGTCGTGCGCAGACGTGTAGCTGTGCTCGGCGGCAGCCACCGAGTCGGACGGCGGGTTGGCAGCGTAGGCACGGAACTCGCGCACCGCCAGCACGAACACGAGCTGCTCGGCGCAATACTCGCCCTCGAGGAAGGTCATGAAGCGGTCCGAGAGGTCCTCGTTGGCGAGCGTGTCAGCGAGCGACGGCAGCTTGTGTTGGCGCAAGAAGCCCAGCAACAGCGCCTCGGCCTGAGCACGGTCGCCCAACACGAGCGAGCGCCACGCATCATAGATGAGGCCCGGTGGAGCCGAGACAGACGACTTTGTGGCCATGGCAGTGGGGCAGCGAGCGAGGGGTGCGTGCACGCGAGGGACGATGGAGCAATGATGAACGAAAGAGAGAGCGAGCGCGCTCGATCGTCGTTGTTGCTTGCTGCTCGCGTCGCTGCTGCTGCTGCGTCTCGGCGTGGTATGTTGGATGCTCGGTGGCTCCTGCTTGGTCCTCGTCCTCGTGAAGATGATGGTGATGATCCTCGTACTCGTCGTTCGTGCTCGACTGACCGTGGAGGGTGTAGATCGTCTTGTGCGCACCGCCCTCGAACCATGTCGGCGTTCTCGGAGCAGGTGCTGGTCGATCGACTGACCAAGCTCAATCCCTCGCAACAAAGCATCCAGAGTACGCGGACGCTCGCTCTCGTGCATGTGTGTGTGTGTGTGTGTGTGTGTGCGCGCTATCTTCTGAGACCACTGGCTCACTCGACACCGTTCCGCCAGCTCTGTCGCACTGGATTCTGTACCATCGCAAGCAGTATGAGCAAGTGGTGTCGGTGTGGCTGACGCAGTTTCGAGCATCGCGCACCGAGGGCCAGATGACGCTGCTGTATCTCGCCAACGATATCGTGCAGAACAGTCGCAAGAAGAGCCCGCAGTTCGTCAAGCGCTTCGAGCTCGTGCTGCCCGAGGCCGCTCGTATCCTTGGCCGGTATGTGATGATGATGATGATCCTGCTGATCGATGCCTCCCAATCTAATGCGCTGGAACACAACGTGCTCGCATCTCTGGTATTCGATCGACATCGACCTTGGCAACCCACGCGATCTCTCTCGCGTACAAATAGAGCGTCCGAGAGTGATCGCAAGAAGCTCGGGCGTGTGCTGGATGTGTGGGAGGAGCGCCACGTGTACTCGAGCTCCTTCATCAATCAACTCCGACAGGCTGCTGCGTTGCCGCGCGTCGGCATGGTGTACTCGTCGAGCTCGGCTCCCGTGGCATCGAACTCGCCACACACGCAGCACAACCACACGTCTTCGCACACGCAGCTGCAGCTCATGGTACGCCGACTCTCGCTCCCATTGGATCCGATGTCGCGATCGCTTGATGCTGAGTCGACACGCACACGCACGCACACGTCTCTCTCCAGGACGATCCGGTGATCCGCACGATACTCGAGCTCAGGAACATGTCGGACTCTGACAGCGCCAGTGGCAGCGAGGCCGTCGACGCGTTGCCGACCTACTTCCTGCCGCCGCCAGAGGCAGCCTACCGAGGCGCAGACGATGCGCCATCGTCGCCGCCGCCGAGCATCCACGAAGCAGCGGCGATGGTGGCCGATCAGATCTCGAAGGGCGAGCTGGCGGCCGCCGTCGCTGCAGTGTCGAGCTTCAAGAGCATGCTCGAAGCCGATATCGAGCGACGCACGACGTTGGTGAACCAGCTCACCGAGATGATCGAGAAGCACGAGGCCTTGATGGCTAGCAAGGCCGAGAAGCTCAACGTACGTTGGAGTCGGCAGCGAGTGCTCGTGGACCACAGGCGCTACCATCTACTGACCGAGTGGGTGCTCTCACACCACTCTCACACACACACACACAGCAATGCACACGACAACTGGACTTCCTCAATGCCATTACGAGTGCTCGCGAGGTAATATGCCCCGTTGTCGCTGCGCAACAACACCAGCATCTCATCGCTGACTCGCTGCTGCACGTAGGGCTCGAAACGCAAGCTAGATGACGACGCCGACGGTGATGCCGAGCACATTGCCAAGCGCCCACGCCTCGACTCCAACAATCACCTTCACGCAGCCGACGGCACACGCGAACCTCCGTTGTTCGAGCCGCACACACCGCCTACTGCGCCACCGCCTTACTCTCCAGTCATGGCTTCCGATGCCTCGTTGCCTGTCGTTGCTGCTGCTGCTGGCGCCGTCTCGTCGTCTATTCCTCTACCCTCCTCCTCTGCACCTCCTTTGCTATCATCATCATCCGCCGCCACATCTGCCACCATCACACCCACGACAGTGAGCTCATATGCAGCATCATTGCCAGGCCTAGACCCCGTCTTGGCGTACGGCATGGCGCTTCCAACCACCACTACCACCACAACCACCAGCAACACCATGACCGCCGTCGCGCCAGGCGCCTACGGAGGGGCCGCCGCCGATTATGTCTACAACAACAATCACCATCACCTGCATCAACACCATCAGTTGATAGGCGATATGCCGCCGCCGTCACTGCCGACCGCCGGCGTGCTTCCTTCCGCCACAGACTTTAGTAACTTTGCGCAAGGAATGCCCGTCGTCAATCCCCACTACCACCACCAACTACTGCGAGACAACGATCTCCAATAACGAGTATACACAAGCGCACGTCCCCCGTTTTGTTCTATCCGTCTCTTGCGATTCCTACCTCCGGCATCTGCTGTTCTTGTCGTCTGTCATCTCTCGTCATATCCATATCCAAGCAAAACGAATGAATTGAATCATATGTGATCCCCAAGCTGCGTAATGTTACCGAGATTTACTGTTCGTTCGACGCTGCGGGCTCAATCGCCATCGCCATACATGCGCACCAAGGCAGCGAACGCCTCGCACGCCGCCGCCTCTTCGGCATCCTTCTTGCTACTGCCGGTACAGCCATGAGCCAACTCCAAGTCGCCCGAGTGAACGCTGGCCTCGAAGATCGGGCTGTGCGGTGGCCCACCGATTCGTCTGCTCTCGTATTCGGGGCCCTTCAGCCAGACACACACGGACAGACACATGACGACGACCGACGACGAGATGGTGAGTGGCAAGTTGCCGGAGAGCGGAGGGGAGGAGCTTGATCGATACCGGAAGCTCGAGAATGGCCAGCTGATCGACCAACAGGACCTTGTAGGGCTTCTTCAGGAGACGCAACTCGAACAGTCGCCGGCATGCCTCGAGTGCGCAGTTTCGCTTGGCATCCTTGATCGACGTTGCACTGCCGATGATCGGTTCGGCGAGCCGCCTGCGCTCGTGCGCGTCTCTCACGAGGTTCTGAAAGACTGAGATGTCGAGCGCGAACTTGAAAGTAAAGTCGTTGTCGGCAGTGCGATCCTCGAGTCTGTCGAACTCGGGAGGCGTCGTGACCACGAGCTGGTAGTTGTACTGCAGAATCGCCATCCAGTTGATGAGCGGGTTGCTCCAGTCTGGGTTCTCGAGGTCGATGATTCTCGATGACAAGTGCAGACCACGAGTGCTCGAGGAAGCAGACGACGAAGTGTGAGCGGCAGTGATAGGAGAGGCAGAGACAGAGACAGTCGCGGAGACTCTGGGAGCTGTTGGCGCTGGTGAGTGTTCATATCGCAGTGGTTGTGGAGCGGGAGCTGGGGCTGGAGCAGGTGCTGGAGCTGGAGCTGCTGAAAGCTGCGATCTCATCATAGCAAGGAGAATGCGTTCGATCTTCAACTGATTCTCGCCGATTGCCGCATCGATACGCAATGGTGAGGGCACTGCACAACATCAACAACAAAGACAACAACAAATAGTGAGCTACGAGTTCTGCTTCGGGCGACAACTGCATGTGTGGACCACCAAGACAAGAAACGTACAGAACAAGTTCGGATGCACGAGAAAGTGTTGTTTCGACTCAACGCGGCGAAGGGCCATCGAAGGAGGCGAGCAATTCAGCCACGGTAGGCCATCGAGGCGCAAGACTGCCATCGAAGAAGGAGAGATTCAGCATCGAGCACAACAACATTGGAGCCTCGTTGAGTACTCTCGCATACCTTGCACCGCCGGCAGGAACTCAAAGTGGCTATCGGGAATGCGACCGTGTATCACCCAACTGTGTGTGTGTGTGCACCAATGACGTGAGTACGGCGAACGCAAGCAAGCATCAGCATCTCCATGGCGAGTACGTACATCGGTGGCCGTCTTCCAGGTACGACAGGTTGGCGCGCACTCCTAGCAGTGGTGATGCTTGCCGGGTCGACGATCTTGTGCACTGGGTAATGATTCTCCACGAGGTACTCGGAGATCTCAGTGGCGCCAGCTACCGAGAAAGTGAAGACGAGCAAGTGCAACTCGCGATACGCCGCAGCAGCTTCTTGTCGTGCAGGAGACTCGAGCCATTGCATCAGATACGATAGAGACAACGGCAGTGTCGATGACTTGTTCGGCAAGCTCAAGCGCCTCTCGCGCTGCAAGGCCTCCTTACAAAGCGATAGCGCCATCTCCTACGAGTACCCGAACACTCAGCCAGTCAGTCTCACGCCATTGTTGCTGCTGGCGACAATGGCCTCAAGGCAACGTACGCTAGGCGACGATCGCTTGGCCCCGGAAGGGAATCGCGTCTCGAGATTCTGGAGCGCCTGCGCGCAACCAATCTCCAACGATTCCGCAAGAGCCTTCGAGTACCACTTGAGCACCATCGTGTAGGTGCATAGCTCGTGAAACTCTTGCGTGTCTGGAAAGCCTGAGTTCTCCGTGTGTTTGAATATCATCTGTGATGATATCATTTGAGCGCCGTTGCCAGGGTCACAAGGTCAGGCGATCATCCAAGGATTCGAGTTCATTCTCGTGTGCGTGCGTCGAACGTACTTTTAACCACTGACGGTACCAATACTCATGCCGCAGTTGTAATAGATCGGCATGCGGAGGATAGGGAGGGAGAAAGTAGCTCGGTACACGCGGGAGCTTTACGAGACACCTGCGCACTTCCTTCTCGATGCTGGACATCAGGAAGAGCATGGTTGCCCAGAAGGCAGCGTAGAGTCGACGAGTCGAGTCGTCGATGCATAGCTCGGTGTCGAGTGGCAAGCGAGCGTGGTTGAGCCAGTAGAAGCGGTTGGAGCTGGCGGAGGAGGAGGAGGGAGCAGTTTCGATGGGGCAGCCATGTTGCACGAACAGCTGCCGCTCGCTGGAGGTAATGCCAAACAAGTGGAGCAGTCGTGCAAATCGCTCAGGAACCACCTGGCTACCAGCAAGCAAGGCTGGATTGGCAGACGAGAGGCCGAGCAGGATGACGCGAGAGTGAGACGACGAGTTGGTGAGAGCCGAGTTGAGGAGATCGATTGCTTCGCCGATCCAGTCCGAGGTGCCGAACGCGAGCCGCTGCTGCGGCTGCAACGTGGTGGGGTCCGAGTCTTGGAGCTCGTCGGAGTCGGTTTTGTGCATGAGCAACTCACAGTGTTCGATCACGATCGCGATACAGCTGCCAAGCGAGCGACGTTCAAGCTTTTGGCTAGCCTGACGCGGAGTGAGCAGTTGAATCTTGAGCATCGAAGAGGAGGAGGAGGAGTCACCGCTTCTACGACTTCCTCCAGGAGTGTTGCTCGTTTTAGAAGGCTGCGGTGGATCGAATTGGCTCCAGATCGAGTGAGACAGCCATGGAGAGACAAGCCACACTTCTGCAAGATTCGCCACAAGAGAATGAAAGAGAGAATGAATGAATGAATGAATCAATGAATTGAATGAATGAATGAATCCTCGTACCAGAGACAGTACGGCGAGATAGCTGTGCGCGTATCTCGCCGTAGGACTCGTGCTGGCAAAATGCAATGCCTGATCCCGATTGGAAGAGCTGTTCGACAAGCTCCTCAGCAAAATAGTACACGGCTGGTCGAATGTCGGTTGTCGGCGCTGACGGCAAGACTGACACGACGGGTTCGGGCTGGAGCTGGTTGGCCATGTAGTATTCTGGCGCATGGAGCGTCGATGCGGGGTTCGACGCTTGTACGGTTGATGGTAGCGGTACTTGGGATTGTGGTTGTTGATGTTGAGCGAGTTGCTGAGCCAATGGTACTAGTGGAGGGCGTGACGTTGATGGTCCGTACAGCTCGAACGACGACGATGATGGTGGAAAGGCTGTCAGGTCGTGTGGTGCCGATGAAGTAGTCTTGGCACTCAAGAGCGGCTCGCGTAGGTTCGGAGGAAGAAAGTCAGCAAGGCCTGGCACGTGTTGAGACGAGGACAAGGATGTGTCACTGCGCAACGGCACGCTCGGAGCGCGCGATTGAACCATGAATACAATGCTGTTGCCCGAGCCAGGAATGTCGCCCGAGGCCGAGGCGGTCGACGACAGTGTCGATGACATGGTGGACGACATAGTGGAGATGCTGCTCGAGGTCGACGAGCCGAAGCTCGATGTCGGTGACGTTGCAGGCGATCCAGCGCGTTGAAGTTCGGTAAAGAAGCTGCTGCTCGGCGAGACAAGGTTCATCGAAGATGACGAGCCGAGCGATGGAAGCTGCTGGTACTGTTGGTAGTCGTACTGGTACTGCGGAGGAGGGCGTTGTTGTTGGTGAGGAGGTTGGTGGTGGAACTGCTGTGGCTGTGATGGCTGTGGTTGTGTGCCAGCGGCGGCGGCGTAGTAGTAGGGCTGCTGGTGTTGCGGTGGTTGTTGCGGATTGGTGGGCAAGGAGCTCGAGAGCGATGGTGACGCAGGAGCAGTCACTGCTGGTGGCGGTTGTTGGTGGAGAGGAGGTAGCGCGTATTGAGGTGAGTATGGCGGCTGTGCTACAACAGCGTCCGACACAGCTACGTTCAGAATCGCTGGCGGTGCAGCTGTTGTAGCCGATGCCGATGCCGATGCCGATGCCGATCCTGATGCCGATGCCGGTGGAGAGGCGTCTTCGAGCTCAAAGTAGCCGTTCTCGCCTGCATCGATAAGCAACAACGGCTCCTTTGGATCGCAGGTCTCGAGCACGACATCACTCGCGAGATAGACGAACTCGTCGGCATCGGCGAAGGCGTTGTAGTTGCGGCGCAACGACGGGTCCTTGGTGGCGAGCTTGGTCAGCAGCTCGCCAAAGGTCTCGCTCGGCCCGCACACGGCGATCAGGCCCTTGGCGCGCGTCTTGCTGCCGCTGTTGCTGCCGTCATCTGCGCCCGCGAACTTGACACGCAGCCGTGTCACCGCTGACATAGGTTCGAATGCGATAAGTTAACGGGACGATCGATGAGGTAACGACGGGCAGGCAGCAGTGATCGAACAACAGCAACAGCAACAACAAGCACGCTCCGAGAGCGTCAGTTGTTGTTGGTGTTGTTGTTGCGACGATCAGAGAGAGAGAGAGAGAGAGAGAGAGAGAGAGAGAGAGAGATAGCTTGAATGCGATATCACAACTACAGGAGCGATCAGAGAGTGTGCGTGGGGGTGCGTGCGGGCGCGCCACTGGATAGCACGAGGTCGTAGCGTCGAATGGCTGCAAGGAGGGAGACTACGTGACACGCAGTGGATCACTCCGCCGCAGCCATACGAGCACCACGACCGGCGTATCGAGCGGGAGGCGTCTCACAACACCACACTCCACGCGCACACGCACACGCACACGGGAGTGGAGAGCGAGCGAGCGAGCGAGCAAGCGAGAGCGAGACGGAGGCCACAGCCACACGACACGATGAGAGGACGAAGGGGACAAGGAAGAGAGAGAAGAAGGAAGAGAAGGAGCCCGACCGCTGAACCAAGAGAGCTGGTGCGGCTCAAGGGGCTTCCTCTCTATGTCTGGTGCGTACCTCGGTTCTCTGGCGCTGATGGAACACAGCGGGAGCCACTGCTTGATGGCGTGCTTACTGATGTGTTGGACGGCTCCGGGGTTCCGGGCGAATTTGGCCTGCTGAGGAGTAGTGGAGTTGGCGGCCGAGCTGAGTGCGTCATGTGGTTGGGAGCCAGCGCTGCCGATGCCGAGTGTGGTGCGCCACGGCCCGCCAGCGACGAACCAACCCACTCCAGCGGTCGTTGAGCGAGCAGAGGTATAGTACGAAGAAGCTAAATGGTTGTTGGTCGTGTGTTGTCCCTTCGCCAGAGTGTGGACAGCATACGACAAAGCAGTAAAGATGGACGCCAAGAACAGCAGCTGCCGCCTCAGTGACAGGTCGCCTTGGGTGCCGATGCCGGTGCCGGTGGTGGTCTCGCTGCTTGGTCACACACTCGCACTCACCCTCACGGTTACGGAGAGCAGCTTGTGGCTAGGAGCGATGACGGAGATGCATAGGTGTGGTTGGCAGCGCCAGCGATCAATACCGACAGCGGACCGTATTGTCAGACGCGCGCACTACGTTCTGCGCCTGGCCCCTTCCACTACTGAACAAGCTGCCGTGTGGTGTGACACATGGTGTGGTGCGACTCGGCGGAGGCCACGAATGCGTGTGTGCGTGTGTGGGACGAGGAGACTCAGTTTGATATTGATGATACAAGAGATCGAAGGAGGGAAGGTAACAACAACAGAATAAGGACGAGTGGCGGCTGGCTCTGCTCTGCTATTGAGGAGGAATGCCCGCCATGGTGGTGGTGGCACTCGAGGTCGAGGAAGTCGCTGCCACGCTCGAGGTCGACGTAGAGCTGGTCGAAGTGGTGACCGGAGATCCAGGGAACGCCGGGATGGATAGGCCACTGGCAGGATCGGGCGGCGACGG
>Ga0209935_1005303_pt1 | contig 11042 bp, 4 predicted proteins | sample ThiBio_1000_plan_2_FD_183958 | JGI IMG/M metagenome (GOLD analysis project Ga0209935, IMG submission 183958) | Wastewater bioreactor microbial communities from Cape Town, South Africa - Thiocy_cont_1000_plan (SPAdes) | ecosystem: Engineered > Bioreactor > Thiocyanate-remediating >... | reverse complement strand
ATAATAATAATAAAAAAGTTTGATTTCAATAAAAAAAGAAGATTTTTCGACCTTTTCTATTCTGTTGAAATGGTATTGCACAACATCAATGTCAGTATGGTACATAATGAAGATTAGGGAGATAGAGGTGTTGGAGAAAGCGACAAATTTTCGATTACTTCGCTTTGTGAATCAATGGTAGATTGTTTTGTAGACACCAAAAACGTTGTAGGTTCGATCCCTACCGGAGCACCCAACCAATCGAAATCGCTATCTTTCTCCTTGCTATCTTTTTGGTACAAGGTATTGCACAACATCGATGCAAGTATAATAGAAGTAAAGTATCGTGACATTAATGTTATTGGAGAAAGCGACAAATTTTCGATTACTTCGCTTTGTGAATCAATGGTAGATTGTTTTGTTTAGGCCAAAAACGTTGTAGGTTCGATTCCTACCGGAGCACCCACTCAATCGAAATCGCTATCTTTCTCTCTTTTTTCTAATTTATTTTTTATTTGAACTATTAATCAAAGTAGGCAAAGGTTTAGTATCAAGTAAAACTATTTCTTGACTCGCCTGAGAATTTCGAACGAGACAATACTAGGATGAAAATTAATAATGTTAAAAGAAAACTACAATATTTTTTTCTCTAAATTTCTATTTTAAATGAAAAAAGTACGAGCTAAGGTGGCGATGATGAATTGCGAGAATGTCTTATTTGAAAATGATTTCACTGATTGAAAAGAGAGAAAAAAAATGAGTCACAATGAATTAGATATTGTGCATATGCTGAGTTATTGAATTCGACAGTCACGGGTACGTATGGAGTAGCAACATAATTCAAAGATTGATTTTGGTTCGTTTGATGTTGAATAAAAGAATTTGCATCATAGTCATCAGTAGCGAAAGCCGTTGTCGATCGTCAATGGTGTTTGTCTTATTTGTTGAGTCGCAACTATTCCTGAAGGAAATCATAAATATCAATTTCGACAAACATAACTAAAATTTGAAAAAAATCTCTTTATTTATCAAGTTCACATTGATCCACAATAATCATCGATTTTGGAAGAGAAACTGTTACTTCTGAATTTTATTTTTAAAGGCAAAAAAAAATTAATAGTAGAAAACTGTTTTTTTATAAATAGCTTTTTCCAAATTCTCTTTCGTATTCGTTAGCGAGTTTATGTCCTCTTTCAGCGCCGCCAACACTTTGTAGAATTTGTTTTGCAATGAAAGCTGCCAAGATTTCTGAGCCCTTTTCAGCGTTGATATCCAAGAATTCACAACGTCCTTCTGTTGCAGTGGCAATCATTCGGAAAGCTACTTCAGCTCCTTTATCAACGAAAAACGCATGAATTGGAATATTGTTTGAACTTAATTTGGCTAATTCATCTTCATAATAAGTTGCCTGAGCAAATTTTGTACCTTTCCAGTAGTCTTCACCGAATTGCTTTCTTCTTCCGGTAACTTCTTCACGTGTATTAGGAGGTGCATCACCAATCAAAATAACTTGTGTAATAGGTTCTTTCTCGTTTTCTCTATTAGCATGTAATAAACCGATTTCAATAGCTTCATTACCCATACCACCTTCAACTTGAATCGTATTCAGAAAAGTTCGTAAATTATCTGCTTTGGTTTCCCAAGGAGAAACTTGAAGGATTTTCTCTTCTCGACTGTTATAATTTCGGTAAACGACAAGTTGTATTTGAAATGTATTTGGATTATATCCGTTTTTGATTAAAATTTGTAATGTACGTTGAATCATTTCATCGACTTTCGTTTTACATTTATGTAACAAGTTTGTCATTGAACCTGTTGCATCCATTAAACAAATAGTTCGTGATGCCCTTATAATTTCTACTCCTTTATTTTTTCCAACTAAAAATTTCCGAACTAAATCGATATTTCTCGCATTCAGATTGCCTAAGAATTGTTGTGTAGACGTGTGTTGTATTTTTGCTTGAGCAACAAATTTCATATTATCTTCATATTGTGTTTTGAATAGATGAGTACGTTTATCATTCAAATACTCATAAATAGTGTTATATGTTTTCGTTCTAGTCAATACATTTGCAAATCGATCAAACACTCTAATACCTTTTTTAATATCTTCAATATCTTCGATCTTAATATCAAATCTTTCTAAATCTCGATAATTCAAAATTAAACTAAACGATCCCGGTTGCGATTGTCTCGCTGTTCGACCTTTGATTTGTACTTCTTCGGAGGCTTCTTCAGAAAGAAATGTTTGAATAACATGTACACCGCCACTTGCTTCAACTCGTTGATCAAGACAAATAAAATCTGTGCCTCGACCGAATGTTCGCGTGATTAATGTAATTTGACCAGATGTAGTTGCGCGTCGAACTAAGTCTTCTTTTTCTTGTGCTGATGCGTCTTCCGTAAGATATGAAACCGATGCTTTAATTGGTTCTAACGCTTTCGATTCATAGAATTCTTTTAATTTTTGTATCGATTCAAAAACAACAATAACAGCACGTTTGTCGATTTGTCTACCTAATAATTTATAATTAATTTCTTGTGCAATTTTAATGAAATAATCCGCATCATTTTCAAGTTTAATATCATCTTTTTCAATAAACTGAAGCTTATTATCGCCAAATACAGACGGCATATATGTATTCTTTTTAATTTTATAATCATCTTCAATGACACGTTTTTCTGGTTCACTCAATTTTTCTAAAGTACCAGTAACACCCATAATATAGGCAAATTTTGATGGCATTTCAGCATAGGAAAAACTGCCACATTTGATTGTAATTCCGATGTTCTGATCGAGACTTGCTCGACTTATGTTGCCTCTCTCATGTTCACAATAATAAGCAAATAATGTTTTGTAACCATAGGTTACATTGTAAGCAATATTATCTTGTTCAACATAGCCGATTCGATCTTGTTTAACAACATAATCATGTGATTGAAAATTTTGAACATCGAATAGTAAATCTTTGACAGCTTCGATGATTAATTCTGTCCAATTAGGAAATCGATTTAAACAAGCTTGATACTCATTTGTATTTTCAATTTGTTTCAAAGTCAATTTTGACTTTCGTTGTTGCCAAATGTAATTAATTAGTGCTGTTATTATCGGATCTTTGATACAAGCTGATGGCGTATACACATTACCATAGAAATTCTTACTGAAAAATATGTCAACTTCATCGATTAATAAAACTTTCGGGCGTTTATTTCGTTGTTGATTTGCACAAATTGTATTCGAATTTTTCGATATAAATTGTTCGACTTTATCACGAATTTTTCCATTTTCATTTATAATTGATTCACATAAATTATTAAATGTACCATAATGAATATATTCTGTTAAACCTAATGCATTGAATAGAGGCAAAAATGTTCGGTAATCTCGTTCACTAAGATATTCACTATAACAAGCACAATGAATATCAAAACCGAGTAATGCAAGTATGACTGCCGTTGTACCGAGAGTAATCGATTTACCTTCACCAGTTTTGATTTGAACGAGATTATTTCCTAAACGTTCATTTTTACTACCAATACCAAGCATACGAAATATTGAAATGACTTGAGCAGCATGTGGTTGACGAAGAAAATTATCACTTTCGAAATAATTATCGGCACTTTCAAGTGTCCATAAAGCGAATACATGTGCAGCTACAATCGGAATCTTTGCTCGTATACTTCCATCCCATGTCAATGAATCTGGATCCATTTTTAAAGATCCAGTCATAAATTTAATATCCGAAATTAAGTTATCTAAATTCATTTTTGATTTCAAATCTAAATAATGTTTGATTAAACTTTGATATTTTGAATAAAATTCTTCGTATTGTTTTTTCAAAGAATGTTTATCTATTGAATCACCTTTGATGTTGTCTAAAACATAATCAATGCCTTGTCTTTGAGTTTTCTCGTGAAAAATTGAGATTGAAATTTTTTCGAATGTTTTATGTTCAGATATGATAGTCGAACCAATGCCTGTTTTATCTTGCTGTAGAATAACACTGAGCTTGTCGAGATTAATCGGCGACGATTTTCGGAACTCAAGATTTTGTAAAATGCGATCGACTTTTTCTTTGATTTGTGTTGAAAATGCAGGCAAATTATTCGATGTTCGTTTCATTGAAATAAGATATTTCGCTATATCGTCAATATTTGTCTCCTTTTTAATCAATTGACTCCAATTTTCAGTTTTTAATGAAACTTTCTTTTCAATCGAACAGATTTCTTTATGAATATCAATCGATTTGATTTTGATTTCTTGTTTGAATGAAAGTAAATTATTATAATATATATTAAATTCACGTGAATTTCGTTCCATGAATATCGAATCCGAGAGTATTTGGTCAATAAAATCATCTGCTAAACGAAATATACGATTAATTTTATTTTGTAATGATTGAATACATTTATCAACAGCATCATTTCGATTGATAACTGTTTGAACATCGTGTATGAATGTTAATTTCTCATTTAATTCACGATAAAATTCATTTCGTTGTTTTTCATGACCTCGTGTATGTTCATTGATTAATTCTTCTCTGAATAAATCATTTTGAATTTGATCAATAAAATCAGATATTTTACTCAAAAATTGGTCGTAAGAACTCGTTTTTTTGATTGCATCAGCAAAATCAACAACAGATAGATCATTAATCGTATCTATATCACCATAAGTCTTCATTTGACTAATAACTGAATTCCATTGTTTTAAAGCATTACAACAATCGACTAATAATGCAATATCTAATTTTTCCAAGGCATTAACATTTTGCTTTTCTTGTTTAACAAGAAATTGTAATAAATTCTTTTTAAATTCGTTAATATCTCTTATTAATTCTTCAGTAAACAAATCCGTTAAAATTGGCATATTTCTTTCGTAATATGAAAATTTCATATATTCAATTAAATCAATATAACTTGTTCTGACCGATTTGATCGCATCGTCAGATGTGCTTGATTCATAATTATTTAAAAAACGTTTTGTAAAACAAAGATACGAATCTTGAAATGATCTTGTAACTTGTTTTTGTATTATTTGAAATGCCTGATGAATACCATGGATATCGTCACCGAATTTCATTTTATATTCATATAATTTTCGAATTTGTTTGAACGTTTCACTGATTTGATGATTATCGAAATAGTTTGTAATCGTTTGAGTTAAATCTTGTATTTGCTTTCGAATTGTATCTTGAATTCGTCGACCTTGAGATCCCATACCATTTGCACTTTTATGTTTTTGAAAAATAGTCTCAATACTTGTCAAATCATCAGCTTCAAGAATTTCATCCAATTCACTCTTTTGCTGTTCGATATTCGATGAAATATCCTCTTTACAATATTTTAACTCAGCTTCAAGTGAAATTTTTAAATCATCAGGTAAATATTTAACAGCTGATTCAAATCGACGAATATTATCACTATTGAGTTTCGGTGGCCATTGTTTTTTAGCTGCATCAAGTTCTTCTCGAAATTTGCCTAAAATTTTTTCTCCAATATCATTTAAGGCTTCATTATAGATTTTATCTCTACTACTGGCTTCTCGAAATTTTGCGAATATTTCCTTGGGTGGATGAAGTGTATACAATCCAATGTCCATATTGGAATATCGTGTTGCCTGCTCTTTAACAGCTTTTTCTTTGCAACCTTGCAGATTTGTAATTTTTGTCGATATATCTGTTGAACAATAACTTCCAAGAAGACCAGTAATTTGATTTACGGATGCAATTTTATTTTCAGCTTCATTGAAACTATTGTTTTTAATAAGAGTTTGTATATTATTAAGAATACATTCCATTCGTGATCCAATTAATTGTTTAACTTCATTGATAGTATCATCAATCGATTGTTTACTATCAATATATTCGAGTACGAATTGTTTTGCACGTTGTAGACGTTTTAAATTCTCAACAATCGGTATAATCTGTTTGATCTCAATTTGATTTCCTAGGATAATCGCTTTTTGTTTTGTTTCTTCCATGAGTGTTTCTAAACTGCTCGCTAACGTACGTTTTGCTTGTTTGAAAAACTTTTCACCAGTATCTTTCGATGATTCTAATACTATCATTTCAGTGGCAACACGTGCATAATCAAATTTACTGATAGCATCAAGCACTTGCCTATGAACACCATCAGTTTGATTGAAAAATTCTTTGTGACACTTTTTATAAAGAGCAAGATAATTCGTATCCTTATCAAGAAAGCCATCTAATCGACTCAATGCTTTGATAATAATGAGTTTGTCCTTCAAATCGACTGTTTGTTCTTTGAGTACTAACGAATCGATTTCGTCAGTTAATTCATTTAACGTATCTCTTAAACATTCTTTCCAATTTTTCATCAAGTCATTATTTGAAAAATAAGATAAAACTTTTGGATAATTTGTTTGGATATCATGTAGTTCTTCCAAACGTTTGTTTAATGTGAATGCTTGTTCGAAAACTGTCGTTTGATTTTCACCATTGAACTGTTTGATTGTTTCAAATAATAAGTTCATTTGTTTTTGAACGAAACTAACATAATATCGAAGGTATTCATCAAAATCATTCCAAATCGTACCAGAATCAATTCGAATTGACAATCGTAATTCTTTGTAAATACTTCGAAATGAACAAGCTTTTTCTGCTTTATTCAAATCAATTGTTGGATTATCTTGTTCTTTTAATTTATCCATATTAAATGCAGTTTTAATTTCATTAAATATGCCATTAATTTCTTGTTCAAACCAAGAGTTAACTGTATCAATCGATTGACTTATACTTCCAATGAATTGTTCGAGATTTTTCACTCGGTTGATATCAACAATTAAACTAGTTACATTTCGAATTTCACTGAAACTGTCAAGTTCAAGATGTATTCCAGTAAATAAGTCTTTAGCTTTATCAATATGTTGAATTAATTCCTGTTTAACAGCTTTTAGAATATTGCCATGGACACCCGATCGATAATCGTCTATCCATTCAGCATCTTTTAAATTTCTTAAAGATATTAACAATTTATTATGATCAAATTCATCGGCATGTCCGAATAAGAGTCGTAATTGTTCTTCAACTGATCGCCTAGATTCATGTGTAAATCTAATGATTTTCTCTAAAATTTGCCAATATAATTCACTAGTTTTTATTTCAATAATCGGAATTTTTCGAAGTAAATCCAATTGTTGCATATATTCTTTGATTAATTTAAATGAAATCTCATTTGTTTGTTCAACATCGATTTTTTTGATGATTTCATTGAAATATTCTAAAATATTTGATTGTAATTTACTCATCATTTCTTTCACAAAACTCAGGCATATATGTGGTTCAAATGTCGATGTTTGCACAGCTGACTCGAGTATCGATAAACAATTTCTTAATTTATCAGCATCAGTTTCTGCAAGTTCGGTTTTCTTTAAAATTTCTTCAGACTCTTGAGTATAAGTCTTTAAATGATTAAGAAAATAGTTTTGTAGATCGATATTTTGTTCAAAATTTAAATGTTCAACTAAATTCATACGTGCATTAGCTAACATAACAAGACATTTGGCACTTTCAGTAAATTCATTTGCGCATACGAAATTTTTAAATGATTGAATGATTAAATTGTATTTATTAATCATTGATTCACATGTTTGTTCATATAGTGAAGTAATATTAGAAAAAAAATTTGAAATCAATTTAAGTTTATCCAAATTATTTTTAACTGATGTATAATCGATATTTGTTTCTTGTAGCAATTCACATATCTTTTTGACTGATTGATTTAAATGTGTTGTGAATGCAGTACTATGAACAACTTCTACACCTAAATGATCTTCTTTCCAATTGTCAACAAGTTGAAAACGTGATATGTAAGTTTGATATTGTTGAATATCTTCATTAGTTAAAACTGTTTGATTGTGTAGACAACGATCGAATGTTGACGTACCATTTTGATATTCATCATCGAGATGTTTAGTTACATATCGAGTACATTCATTGTAAATTTGTTCGATATAATTTTCATGCAAAAGATCGTTTAATCGTTTCATTTGATCTAATTTATATTTAACAAGTAAATAATCGAAACGTCGAGTAGCTGACTCTATGTGTTTTCGATCCAGTTGAAGTTGTTTTTGTATGGTAATTTTCGAATCTTTTGTAATAGAAAGTTCGAAGACTTCATCAGGATTTTCGATGGCTGGTGAATCAGCTAGACTATCCAACATATTACCAGGATGATCTTTTATTGGATCTAAAGCATATGCGCTAGTGCCAGATCGTGTTTTTTTAATCATATCTTTTAACACATCAATAAAGCCGATATCTGATTTTTCTTCATTGTTTAGACTTTTAAATACGGCCTCTAATGTCTTACTAATTGTTTTTTTCTCATCATCAGGATATTTTGTGAATATATATGAAAATGCTCGGATATGATCTTTAATACTTGGTATAAATCCAGCTAGTAAATGAACCAACTGCTTTACACCTTCACATTTATCACCAATACGTTTATAACTAAATAAAACAATCGGCTTCACACTTTGACAGCCTTTGATCGCTTTAATAATCCCAATACCATTGGCAATATCGACTTCTGCTCCCTCGGTATCTCCAAATCCTGGACTATCACATAGAATAACACTTCCTTCAGTAAGAGCATCAACATCGCTGTAGTTAATTGTCACTGGAGTTATGTAACGAGTTTCTGAACTCATTTTCAATGAAGTTTTAACATCTTTTAAATCAACATTTTTTATTTCCGTTGGAATAATATTATTATATCCATTGACTAATTTTTTTTCCATTTTCGAGCCAGCTAAGAAATGTATCGTTGTCGATTTCCCTGCGCCAGTAAATCCCAAAAGAAAAATAATCTTTTTATCTTTGATCAAAATAGCTGCATTTTCGGCTTTCTTAACAAGTCGCAATAATTCACATATATTCAATGGTCGAATTTGTTTTAACAACTTTTTCAATTCATCGAGTGCTAATTTCCAATTTCTATTTTTTATACTTGTTGAAATAATCTCAATGGAATAATTCAATTCTTCGAATTGTAAACGTTCGTGAAATGTTTCGAATTCTTTTGTAATTTCTGAATCGATTTCATTTGAAATCGAATTATTATTAAATACTTGCAATGATATATTATAAATCAAATGAAGTATCGATCGTTCAAGACATTTTGGCATTAAACTGAAATCATTGCGCAGATCTTCAAGATATTCTTTCGTTATTTCCGATCTGTTTGATGTTTCAAATTGTGCTCCGTCGATTGCTTTTAGTAAATTGTTCACAGTCAATGTTGCACTTTGTGTAGAATTATCAGTTTTTTCAAATGTCTTCGATCTTAGCACAGCATTTGGATAGATTTGTGAGAATTGCCTTTGTATTTCAGTCGGATTGAATTCTGAAGAATACAATGGATCAATGAAATATGCTTCAACAATTCGTTGAGTGGCTCCAATTTTTAAAAATATTCCAATCCAATGATTGTCGTTGTTTTGATAACCAAAAATAACAATACGTTGTCCCATTGATTCTCTATTTATTTCTTCTAATCGTTGTTTCCATTCATCATCAATAGAACCGTGAACATCAGCAAGTACATCAACTGATGCTGAAAATTCTTCAGAATATTGCTGACGTCGGCTTTGCCAAGCAGAGAGTAATTCTGTTTGCATAGTTTAACAATAAAATAGTAGCTATCGTTTCTTACAATAGGAAACCGTATGCGTTTGCTGTTGAAGCGCACCTCTATTTATACGTTTATCAACGAAAAAACCCAAATTATGTTTTTCGTTTCGTAGGAAAATCCCAAGTAATTTTTAGCTCACCGAAATAAAAAACACGCGAGAGGGATATCCCTTGTAGCCGAAGAATGGGTAATGCTAAATCGAGCGAGACGTCGAACGAACCGAATCCGTTGATTCGTTCTTTTTCCATATGTATAGTTCGACTATAGAAATTTGATCGAATGGCGCTAGTTTGCTCAACAGCAGAATCTACTACCTTTGGACAACTTGACTTATCCTGCAGAATCGTTTTTTGAACGAATATATTGATCATTTTGTTCGGAGAACGAACTATATCTTTTTTCTTTCTTTATGACGTCACTGGTTCGTTCTCCTTCATTAGAATAATCTCACCTACGACATCTAGGTAGGAATATCACTCGGAATATTCCCTATGATCGTGTGTTTTTCCCTCTTGTGTGAATGTATATAAGCGTGGCAAGCGAAGATCCTAAGTCATTTAATGCTGAATGAATAAAAATTTTATTCATGGAGAAAAAAAGATAACATTTCAGGTTACTTTTTATTTTTAATCAAAGAGAATGAAAGTATGTGGTCACATGAGAGCATATAGAGAACACATGACAAAACGACAAACAACGATACAAAGCCATTACGAAGCTCATCCTTTTGGAACTGCAATTTCTGGAAATTTTGGATCGATTTCAATCGTTAGAGCAAGTCGAGCAACAAAGGAGTCATGACATAACAACTCTTTTTTCCTGTGAATTTAAGAAAAATTACTTTTTATTGATATAATTATTTAGTGAAATTACAATGAATTGTTTAGATTTACTGATCGAGCAACTGCCGAAGCGTCCAACCAACCGAAATCGCTCTCTTTCTCTGTTTTTGTTTTTCCTTTCTTGTTCGCGGAATTGCACAACATCAATGTAAGTTTAAAATAAATAATGCATCGTGGAATAAATATTATTGGAGAAAGCGACAAATTTTCGATTACTTCGCTTTGTGAATCAATGGTAGATTGTTTTGCTTTTAACAAAAACGTTGTAGGTTCAATTCCTACCGAAGCACCCACTCAATCGAAATCGCTATCTTTCTCTCTTTTTTCTAATTTATTTTTTATTTGAACTATTGATAAAAGTAGGCAAAGGTTTAATATCAGGCAAAACCATTTCTTGTCTTGCCAGAGGATTATTCAACATTGTTTCTTTTTTGTAATATTCAAGAAACAATCCTCCGTTTAATAATTGAGGACTTAAACGAAGAAATTCTTCGAAATCGATCTGTTTCGGACTTTGTGCAATTGCTAAATCGATCATTTGAATCCAAAAATAAG
>Ga0209935_1005301_pt1 | contig 11051 bp, 11 predicted proteins | sample ThiBio_1000_plan_2_FD_183958 | JGI IMG/M metagenome (GOLD analysis project Ga0209935, IMG submission 183958) | Wastewater bioreactor microbial communities from Cape Town, South Africa - Thiocy_cont_1000_plan (SPAdes) | ecosystem: Engineered > Bioreactor > Thiocyanate-remediating >... | reverse complement strand
CCCTAACCCTAACCCTAACCCTAACCCTAACCCTAACCCTAACCCTAACCCTAACCCTAACCCTAACCCTAACCCTAACCCTAACCCTAACCCTAAAAGATTTTCTTTGAGCATGATTGGTGGAAGATTCTTTGCAAGTAACAACACAGAGCAACATGATTATTTTCAAGTAATAAAGCAAGCATGTGGTAATATTCACTGCCAGTTCTTGGGTAAGCCTCTTCGATTATGAAGGGTAGCGGGGTTTAGCAACGCACCCATGAAAACGACACGGCTGCCATAACATTCTGCCCAAGAGTGCCGTACCTTGCTAAACCAGCATACCCGATAGCCACCAGCTGCGCGTAGATGGGGGCTGCGTCTCATGTGCAGCTTAATTACGAGTGTAAAAGTGGACATAAATTATTAGCTCGCAAGGGGAGAGACAAAGACAAAGAAAACCACTTGGTTGGCACAGCAATGATAGTACAACAACATTTCTGTCGCTTTTAATGTAATATGAAGTGCGAATCTCGAAGCTTCCTGACTAATCGGTTATTACGAAGGGTGAAGAACCCCTCGCCAGATTTTTTCTTGGCCAGTATCCACAGTGCAAGAATGGCGAGCACACGAAGGATGACATAGGTGACAGCCAGCGCTGTGACGCATTGCCAGATCTCATACTGCTCGAAATTTAGATTACTGAGCACTTCCTCGCCAGTTAAAGGAACACAGCCAACAGATGTCGTGCAATAAAAGTGTTCATTCCTGAATTCGTTTATCGACACTAAGTGAATGAATGAATACAATTGGCTGTCCATGAAGAGCGGAAAGCACAAGGAGGAGAACGTACAACCAACGAAGCCCCAAAACACAAAGGAGATGTATTGAAGCCAGATGAAATAGACGATGATATTGTCAACGTTCAAGAAGAGACCTCCCACCAACACAAATGGAATCATACTCAACGGGAAAAATACCACAGCCCACCGAAGCGGCAGCATAATGCTGAACAGAAAGGCGAGGCTTTGCCCAATATTTGATAGCTGTTACGTTGAGAGATAAATTAAGCCTAAGCAGGTAAGCAGGAATGAGAAGCCATACAATAACTATGAAAGCCATGAATGTAAAAAACGCTCCAGCGGTATTCTTTAGTCCCACCATCCTGAGGGAGGACGGAATCATTAGCGTCAGATTGTTTAAATTTCTGCTTACCAATAGATAATCACACAATAGATGATGGGGAAGAATATATTGAAAGGGGTATCCGCTATTGATTTTGCAATGTAGTATGTAGTTACCGAATACTCTGAGTTTGAATATTCTCGAATAAAGTTTGGGCTTTCCCTTGGGACTAGAGAGACATGTATTGAACGTGAGTGCGAGCCAGTCATGTACAAAACGGGTTAACAGCAATATACGCACATATCCAGATGACAGCGGCCCCAGGGGTAAAGACAGCTATAAGCGCTGAAAAGAATAATACACTCGTCCTATAATTTTCCCACGAGCACATAGAAGTGAGTACTCACATAGCAATGTAATGAGGGGAAGTTCACATCACCTGTTATTTATGGTGTCTACATTGTATCCTATCTGCAAGAACATCAACCCGATGAGTATTGATAGCATAAGAACCGAAATTAACCTAAATGTGCAAACCGTAATCGACATTATTATTATTATTATTATTCTGGAGCGGCGGCAGAGGGAGGGAGAAACTTGCTTACCGTTGTACAGTGATAGCGGAATCTGTGACATATTGTCTGAAACACCGCCAGCCCAGTATCCAGAACTGCTTGTACAGCCTGGTTCCCCTCAGACTCACCGCTGGCGTGCCGACGTGCTGTGCTGGTGCGACGATGTTGTTGTTCGCCTCCCGGTACTCCGCAAGCCGTTTTATTCGTTCATGATACTCTTCGGGAAGGTCTTCCCGTTGCGCCACCACCCGAATGACATGCTCGGCAGGATTTACGTGCTTCGGAACCGGATAACCCTTTTCGAAAAGTTATTACTTTCATCGCAAGGTAATAAGCAATATTGGGTACCAGTTTCTTGAACCATTTGGGAACTTCTGCAACAGGCCCACTGTATACCAGCGTGCCTCCCGCAATAAGGAACAGGTCATCGAACATTGCAAAGGCGGCAGAGGAGGGTTCACGAAGTGTGCATATGATTGTGCGCCCCTCTCGCGCCAGCTCTCTTAACAGCTGCACCACGTATTCTGAAGACGCGTGGTCTAGCCCTTGGGGTATGAAAAGAAAGTATTTATAAAAAGAGATGAGTATTCGCCACATACATAATTCGGAACGTTACCTGATGTGAGTTCATCCACGAACATAATGCTGGGGTTAGTTAGAAGCTCCTGTCCAATGGATACTCGTCTTGACTCCGACGGCGTGACTCCTGGTTTGCCGGAGAACTTGATCACGCGCCGATCCTGGCAGCTTTGAAGGCCTAGTTTCTTTATCACCACTCGCGCTCTCTCCTTCCTCTGCTTACGAGTGATGGTTCTCGGCAACCGGAGTCTGGCAGCGGCGGTGATGATCATCCTGGGGGTAAGGTTGCACAGCAGCGAGTCGTCGCGTGGCACGTAGACAGCGTATTTCCTGAACTTAGAGAGAGTCCCCCAGGCAGTGATTGGGACTTCGTTCGCTGTTACCTTCCCTCCAATCTTACCGCCTTCCAATCGCGAGGCCAGTAACCTAAGCAGTATAGATTTTTCCTCCCCTATGAATGATTAGTGCTAATCAAAGGGGGGGAGGGACAACCCCAACTTACCCATTATGGTCGCTAACCGTCCCGGACTAAAAAGAATTCATTAGCACCACGCTTGTGCAAAAGAAAACCAAAGTAAAATATATGCAAAAAAGAAAGAAAACGCGTACACAAAATGACCAGACATTGGATGAAGGATCTCCTTTTTGTTCCTTTTCAAAGGATTCCTTCCCTTCTTGATGCCCTTGATTCCTTTGAACCGTTTGACAGTGAAACTTACATCCTCAAACGCCAAGGTGACAGGGTGAATCTCCTCGGCCCACATAACTTCGCTCCCCTCCCCTCTCTCTAACCGCCCCACCTGATCCTGATACTCCTCGACTTTTGCTTTTTCCTTTCCCTTGGCCTTATCCTCATCCACCCTTGCCCGCGCCGCCCCTCTTCGTCTTCCATTGCGTGAAACGTCTTCTGGTGATTTAGAAAATAGAAAAAAAATTTTTGCTCCTTACCTCCCTGACTGTGTCCCTGCACCTCACCACCTTCATCTTGTACCCTGCCGCTCATGTCTTGCAGAGTCTCAGTCGGTCTACAGCGAACGATATCCCCTATGTCGGTGGGTAAGGTGGTCTTCCTTCATACATATTCTCGGCGCAACAATTGGCCAATTGGATAGAGAGATAGCTAGGAATCTTACCCTGCAAATGGAAAAGGCGCTTTGTGATCTTGAATGCCTGTGTAGATTTCGTATGATAGATTGCAGCTACTTCGTTTATCTTCCCATAAGGTGCGTAGACGTATGTGTTGCATTTTACCCATCTAGGGTGCCCGAACGTTCTTCGGCTAAGCCCGAGAGTTTACGGTACAAATGAGGCAGATTTGAGCGTAAAAGGAAATCTTGTGGCCTCTAAGAACTTGCGTAAAAATCAGTGGGTTTGTGGTGATATTAATTAACTTTTCCCATTGACAACCCCGAATGGGAAAGTTTAACGTTACCCTTTTCAAACATTTTCAGACTTCATGCCGTTGTCATTGCTACAAATTTTATTGCAGTCAATCGGTATCTTACGAGCGTTCGCTTTGGTAACTTTTAGTTAGACAGTCTTCTCCGCGCGATGCAAACGCCTCTTTTCCAGGTCGCGCGGATCCTTATTCTTCTCCTTCTCCCTGTTGTTTGGTCTGAACCTTCAGGTACTTGCGTGCCTTGGACAGGAGTCTGTCCTGCTTGTAATGTTCCAGGTAGGCGCTCTCACTTACCCTCAAGCGGAGCGGTTATTAATTACAATCTCCCCTTATAGTTGGAACTCCGATCTTCATACCAAGCGGGTTCACTGCCGATGATATTTTTATCTCAACCCAGCGAGGGAGCAACGGCCTCGCGTTCGTTCGCACCCCAGAGCCCTGCTACTCTACCGCCATAGAGACAATATGCTCTACAACTTTGCGGCCGTGCTTGCAGTTAGCCAATAATGGTATCCGCACCGGCAAAGTAGTAATACAATATCTAACAAAGTTCAACACCAGTTACATTGCCCTATCCGCAAGAGACCTGCAAGTCCGTGTGCACTAGGTTCGGTACGCTGCTTAAGCACAGAGGACCAGATCAAAATCTCAACCGCTTTGTTTCTCTTTCTTTAGTTGAACAATGCACTGGTCCATTTGCGGCTGCGGGCGTTCCCCTTTACTCCTGTATGTAATTCCCTAAATCCAGCCAGTTTAATTTAGTTGTTGTTGGGGGGAAAGTCTGTTTTTTGGGGTTTAGCGAGCTTTTCCATTTCCTAAACTCCGGTGCACTTCCCTTTTTAGTTGCTTTCTGGGCCTCATTGACGAATAGTAGCGATCCCTTAAATGTCACATGCGAAGAGAGGGATGAATGGGTTGACGAGGTATTGCTGTTCCCCACTGTTGGCACCAACTACACCATAAATGGCACCGTCTACGAACAACCATGTATGGACGTTGACGTTCAGGTGGATGTAACTTGCCAATCCCCGCTTGGCGCCGAAGGAGGTCTTTACTGTTCCTTCGTATGCCCGCTGCCGTCGCTTACCAACAGCCAGTACGACTCCGCCCAAATTATGCAAGACATTGTTTCTTGGATTTCTTGGGTAACTAGCCGCATTAGCCAATATATTCCTCCTTAACTCACTTTGCTCCTTTTACAATACAACTCAGGTCGCTTCGGCTTTCTTGCTGATCTCCTTTCTGGTAAATCCCCACATGCAAAGATTACCTAAGGGACTCATTTTACCAACTGTAATTGGAGCAAACGTCCTGGTAAAATTTACCTCCCCACTTCATGGTGTTCCTAATTAGCACCACTCAGGCGGGAGGTATGGTGTTGCCTTCACTGGCAGGTTATGATAACATTTGGTGCGGAGGCAGTGACGTCACAGTGCTTCCTGAATCGTACTTTTATCGCATCGGAAATTTCGGATATCTGGGCGTAAACAGTTCGACGTCCTCCCTGACCTTCCACAGCTCAGCATGTTCATTTCAAGGTTTGTACCACCAAAGCGAAAGAAATAAGCTCGCCTAAATGGTAATCGTACCTACTATTTTAGGTGCAATTCTTCTTTTCGGATTTCTTACCTGTACCCTGTGGTGGACGATCACGGCATTCAACATGTTTTTGGAGGCAAGGCGCAAGTTTATTCTTTCTTTCTCTCAATTGCTAATTATCCTTTTCCCCTTTAGATTTACTTTGGAAATTATTTAAAGCCGAAATATAACTGGATCCGAGTAGCTGCCTACAATTTGATAGGATGGGTAATACCATTTCTTTTTATGTTGATTCCAACTTCCGCCGGTGCCATGGGCTTAGAACCGGGCAACACCTTGTAAGTGCTAGCTTCTCTTTCGGTCTTTCTATCCGCTAAAGCTTAAATCCTTGTCTATTCCAGTTGCTTTATCACAACCCAAGATAATTACGCTTGGATCCTGTCTTTCTTCTTTATCCCCGTGGGAATATGCCTTCTCGCTGGTCTATTCTTCTTCGTGCTCTCGTTGGTCAAACTGGCGATTGTTGCTATTCGGCTATACAAGTGGAAGGAGGTAGTCATGCCCTACGTGCGGGTGCTTCTCTTCATCTTTGCCCTCTTTTTCGTGGTGGCGCTGTTCAGTGCTTACCTAATCAACAACGCCGCAAACTCCTCAACCATCTCCAACGGCTATGCAGCTTATTATGGATGCCTCTCCGGAACCACCTTCACTCCCGTGTCACAGTGCCAGTTGGACAGCGACGTGTCCAATTACAGCTTGGTCATGCTGAAAGGCTTCGCTATATCTGTTTTCGGCATCCTGCTGTTTTTCATCTTCACATCGCAACAGCTCTTCCTCCACTGGTATCATATCTTCGCTGCCGTGGTTGAGCTGGCCCGAAGCAGAGACAAGGTGTCGGTAGTCCTCTTGTGGAACCAGGTGGGAAGCAAATCTGTTACCCTCGATTCCATCAGCTTGCACGGCGTCACCAACATGACAATGACCGAAGACACCAAAGCTAGCCCAGACTCGGAGGAATCAGCAGAGGAACAGGCAGGTGAGGAAGAAGAGGAATCGGGAAAAGAGAGCTCCAGCACTTCTTCCTCAGGAGAAGAAGCTTGAGGCTAAATTGTACAGATAGGGGAGGGAAGATATTTTGTTTTTGATAGATACACTTGTAAAAAAATAATAATAATATTGTACTTTTAACGACTTAAACACTCACGCTCTGCTCGCCATCTTCCAGGATATCTTCTGCTGGCTCGTCACTCAGAGAGTCACCCTCTTCCAGGTCATCAAGCGTCCTAGAGGTTCTCCTTGGGCTTGCGATCGTGGGGCTGGGTGATTGGGGTTGTGCGACCACGTGAACCGTTCTTGCACCGACTGGCCTGGCAGGTGCAATCCAGCCTTTCTCTCCTCCCGAATCCTCTTCTTCAGACGCGGAAGATTCGGACAACAATCGTCTTTCCTCATCCGGTCGGGCCAGCCTTCGTGGCTTGTGCTGCCGAGCAACAGCAGCCTTCCATTTTGATTCGTCTCTCGGTGAACGGTCGTCATCGCCATCGTAACGTTCATCACCATCTCGGTAGTAAACCGAGACGATTGGCAATTGGGAGGAAGGATTGAGTGAAGCCTTGGTCTCCTTGACAATTGCGGTGGCTTCTGCAAGAGATAAAGGTCCGCTGCTGCTCGATTGATCCCCTCCGGATGATCCTCCACCAGAAACGCCGCTCGATGTATCGGTGTCGGTACCTTCTTCTTCCGAGGAGGCTCCGGACCTCCGAGTCGCCGAGCTATATCTCTCTCGGATCACTCGGGTGGGTCTGCTGGGGCGCACCCGGCCGTACTGACGATCACGCAGGCGCAACCGCTTCTCGATGGTCACTTTACGAGAGTTCAGCTCGATGAATATGAGCACAAACGCAGGTATCATATCCGGTACGAAGTAGGTTAGCACCACATAGTATTCTCCCGGCAGAGGACCATCGCTGCCCTCCACCAGCGAGTAGATTAGCAACCCCATCCGGATGAAAGAGAAGATCGATAGAAACACCATCAAAATCATCACCTTTACAATAGAAAAAATAAGAACGGCATCTGCGGAGAAAAAAGGAAAGAAAAAGAAACGTAGGAATACATACCCTCAATAAATATTTTTTCAGTTTTTCTCTTTTTACCATCGAACGGGCAAAATAGTATGCGAGTACGCTCGCATACAAGATAAAGCTGAGGGTGAGACAGAGGAAGACGCCCACAACGATCACCAAATTAATGGCAAATATCAACGAGGTGGCAGTTTCCTCGTTCAGCCCCAGCTCCGTAAAATAGACTACAAAGAATCCTATCTGCATCAAATATAGTACAAAATTCATCCCCAACAGGCTCCTGAAAAGAGACTACATTAGCGCGCGACTAAATTTTCCCCCCCCCCCTACAATATCAAGAAAGATTCGTACCATCGCACTCGCTTATACTGGAAGAAACCGTCAGAGTGCCTCATGCCATACTTTTTTCTGTAATAGTACACCAGGCTGTCGGCCCTAAATAAAGATTAGGTTAGTATTGTAAAATCGCGCGGTAGATAGTTACCAATGAGCGAGAAGGAGAGTGATAGCGGTGAATTCAAGAAGGAAGGCAATCCTATTAAGCACATAAACTGTGGGGGTGCTAATATCCAACCAAACGAAGATTATCCAGAGCAGGCGCACTGCGATTATCATTAATTATGCAATCGGAATCAAGTCATTGTTAGCGCGAGTAAGTAGGTACAAGATGATTGAGAATACCTGAGAGAAACAGGAAAATAAATAGTATGAAAAACGTCTTGGGCGATGTCCAAGGGATACCCTTTCGCAAGACGTACGGAATCTTCCTAAAGCACCGGATGGAGAACAACCAAATTACCATCACCCCAACAAACCCGAGCATGCAGGCGTACAACGTTACGCCTATGACCCCCACCACCCCCAGGTCTCCCTCAACGTCCTCCTCCACCATCAAAGCTCCGCCGTACTTCGAAAATGCGTTATTGATTGTGTCATCAATTTGCGTTTATTGCGCACAAACCACCGTCAGCACATACTAAACCTATCATGATAGCGAGCCAATTGACTCCCAAAGCCATTGGACAAGGTTATCCATCTGCCTACTCTCAGACAGGAGCTCCGGTCGGGCGATCTTCAGGCGTTCTCTAGACCTAAAAGATACCGCTGAGAGAGCAATGCCACACACGTGCAGCCGCTTCAACTGAGGGCAGCCGGTCCTCAACAAGCTGTTAGTCAAAAGAGGAGAAGTTTTGAGTCTCGAATGCTGTTTATATTTTATCTCACCTGAAGCCTATGTCAGTAATATTCGGACAGGTCGAAATGTCCAGTTGCTATATAGCCAAGAAATAAGGTAAGATATCCACTTTCTTTGGGGGGAAGAGGGTGTAGGTATCCCTTACCGCAATGTGGAAGCCATGATCGGCGATGTAGGCTAGTCCAATATTGCCCAAAGAAGTATTGGATAGGTTGAGACCTCGCAGGGACGGGCAACTACGGACCAGATTCCGCACCATCTCTTCGGGGAATCGGCACCCAGAAATATCTAATCGCTCAAGGCAAGCAGGAAGAGCCCCAATAAAGAGTTCGTGATTGTCGTAGATGTATCGTACATGAGTCAGGGAGAGGACCCTCAGATTCTCCGAAGCTCGCAACAGAGCAAATACCCCTTCCTCAGTGGTTCTGTATAGCGAATATATGCTCAATTCTTCCAGCCCTCTGCAATTCGCGGCCAGCTGCTTGAGAGCTGAAATGAATAATAAGAAACGGCGCAATATTGTAATAGTAAATACTTACTGTCATCTTGTATTTTCGAGACATTGACAAGAGACAAGGATGTCAGGGAGGAACACAAGGCTAGTCCGCTATAAATATCTCCATAAGGACAGCTTCGTAGCGCTAGTTTGCGCAATTGAGAGCCCCTAAGCTTCATTATCCCTTCCCTAAGAGTACATTAATATTCGGCTCTCGTAGTAAAGAATAGTATTCACACTACTTACATATCCTCGAGGGAAGGCCCGTCCAACCCAAGCTGTTGCAGCTTAGGGCATTGCTGCATTATAGCTATTATCACGGCGCTCGCGTCGTCTCCTATCGATCCGATATTTAGCAACTCGACCGAGGCAGGGAACTTGGCAACCGCCCTTGGAGTCAGATCCCGTCCCGAGAAGTTCAGATTCTTAATCACGTTACGACTTGCCAATTGTTGAAAGAATCGTTGGTATCCGCTCTCGGTATAATCGCCGGCGCTATCAATCGAGAGCGTCTCCAAGGAATTCAGCGACCCTATTGCCGCGAGTGCTTTATCCTAAATACAAAAGTTAGAAGAGCCAGAATTTTTCTAGAAAGGGTGAAGGGGGATAGCAACCGTAAGAAGCGGCGTGGATTCGATACGCAGGCTGGTAATTCCGGAGGCAGAGCGACAAATCAGGGCCATGGTGTCATCGGTGAGCTTGTCCGAACCCAATATGGCCACTTGTTTGAGCTGAGCCAAGCTAGCTATCTTTTGCCAGTGGTGATCACCCGCCGACGTCAAGCTGAGTTCCGTGAGGCGTCCTGCCAGCAGATGGATATCTGACAGCTCAACCTGATGACGGATTTGCATTGACTTGAAGCGACTGATTGGGTGATAAGAAATGCCGTTTAGATCGTTGTTGCTGCATGACTTAACTTTAGCTAACAAGGCGGTTTGGTGTGTACCGGAACATGGGGCAGCGGGCTGCCAAGCTCACAAGCAGCTTATCTACATCAATATTGAAGATAAGAGTTTCCAAGTCCAGCGTCTCGAGATGCGGTAAAACTTGCAACGCGCTATCGAGGTAAGCCGGACTCATCCCCATATGGCGAGTATCCCAGCTGGAAAAGAAGAGCCCCACTTCAATATCCTTAATATCTAAGCATACCCCCTTCAAGTCCTACAATAGGCAGGAAATGAAAAGAAAAGTTTTAACCTAACCGTCCATTGTATGCCTATTTAGGGTTTTTTTTTACCTCCTGCATTTCGGGTATCTCATCGGATATCATGGCAAACAGGCCTAGCGATGGTCCCAACACCCTTCTGTAATCGAAGACTCTCCGCGCCGCTGCAATGTGCTTACGGAAGCAGTGTCTATCCAACTGAATCGCCTGATGTGGTATTGTGGTGTGAATTAGTGATTACGCTGCCAATGAGGTAGGAGATCGACTTACTTTCTTTGCTGACGTTCTTGCTCGCAGCAATATTTCTGCTGCAAGAGCCGACTGATCCTGCCCATGATCGGAATTGAAGATTGCTTGCGAAGGCAATATATATAATCCAGAAGGGAGACAGGCGAATATTGCCATAACTAGGAGAGAGACAAAGAGTGAGTGATTGAGAGAGAGAGAGAGAGAGAGAGAGAGAGAGAGAGAGAGAGAGAGAGAGAATTTAATTGAAAACTCACCATAGCCAACATGGGCCTGTGAGCAATCAGGAAACGCAATGATCAAAGCTTTGAAGATATTAACCGCCAGGATGATATTCGCACATCGGATGAAACCATATTCAAGCCGCAGCATCTCCACAGGCATGCTCCATTTCTTGATAACTTGATCTTTCAAGGAGGGATCCAGTTGAAAGGCTAATATCGCCATTAGATATCTTTAATCCCCTAAGGAGGAGGAGGAGTTATGCACAGGGTGCTTACCATGAGCAAATTGTTTCGCTGCATCATCAGCTTCAAAGCGCAATACCTGAGCTACACCGAGATCAAAATAGATTTGAGCCGGACAGTTGCTGCATCGTACAGAGAGGCACGGTAAAAAATACGGAGGCTAACGAACGATAGGATGATACGTACTCGACATCCAGACACT
>Ga0209935_1005299_pt1 | contig 11057 bp, 17 predicted proteins | sample ThiBio_1000_plan_2_FD_183958 | JGI IMG/M metagenome (GOLD analysis project Ga0209935, IMG submission 183958) | Wastewater bioreactor microbial communities from Cape Town, South Africa - Thiocy_cont_1000_plan (SPAdes) | ecosystem: Engineered > Bioreactor > Thiocyanate-remediating >... | reverse complement strand
CACGAAGCCACCGAACTCTCGATCGACCGAGTGCCGCTCCCAGAACGCCACCACATCGTCGAGCAGCGCCTTGCGGTACTGTTCACGCAGCTCCTCAAGCTCTGCGCGATCCATCATCGACGAGGGTACACTCAACAAGAGAGGCAGAGGAGGGTGGGCAACAGATGAGGCGCCACACCAACCCAATCAATCCAATCAAGCAATCAAACGAAGGAATGAAGGAGCGAGCACACGAAGAGAAAGGGAATGAAGAAGGCAAGCAGCGAGACGAAGGAGTACGGCAAGTCAAGAAACGAGAGAATGAGCAAGGCCCTTGTGGCGCAATGGATAGCGCATTTGGCTTCGAACCAAAAGGTTGTGGGTTCGATCCCCACCAAGGGCTGCTTACTCTTTTTTTTTTGCCCTCCTGCCCTCCTGCCCTCCTGCCCTCCTGCCCCTCCTGCCCTCCTGCTCCTGCTCTCTCGTGATAGAGATTGTATTTAGTTGTTTGATTGTAGTGGGAGCGAACCCATGCCATGGGGAGAGGAGGTTCGCCGGAAGAATTGAGACCTCTAGCCTCTCGGATTGATGATGCGATGTCGCACCGCCGGAGGGTTTGCCAGCAGCACGGCAGTTGCTGCGAGCTGCGCCTCGTCTTGCTGCTCGCGTAGGGCGGCGTCAAGCTCCAATCGAACGCGCTCGAGTCCAGCGATCAAGTGGACCATCGCACTCAAAGGTGATGTCGGCTACCATTTGTCGTTGTCAGGAGCGGCAACAAAAGGAGGAGCATTCACGCTACGTACCGAGAGAGGGTCGTGCCACACGGAAGAGGCGTTGAGAAGATCTTGGCAACAATAGCCATTGCTGTCTCGAACATCGACATCGGCTTTTGCATCGAGCAGCGCACGCACAAGTTGCCACCTTCCGTCCCACGACGCATAATGCAGCGGAGTTCGGCCTCGGCGATCTTGAAGCGAAGGGTTGGCATTGTGGGTCATCAGTGACTCCAACAGACCCACCAAGTCCTCCTCGCGAGCAGCACTTTTGCAAGCGAGATGCAGTGCCGTGTCGCCACGTGTGTCAGTCGCATTCAAGTCAAGTGGCAACGATGCGTCAACGATCAACAACGCCGCAGCAATATTGGCCTCGAGTACGGCCAAGTGAAGCGGAATCGGACCCGAGGCAGGCATGAACGCCGGAGCACCGTGTTCCAGCAACGCCCGTATGATTGCCAGCTCCCGCTCGGTTACGAGGGCTTGGATCAACAAATGGTGCTTCTTCTCGGGAGACAGAGATCCCAACACGGATGCTAACAACCGTTCGTTGTTCTCGCCGAGAGCTTTGGCTGCAATGGAGCTTGGGTCGTCAGCCATGATTGCAAGATGATACACGATGGTCGCACCGAGTAAACACAACGAAGCTACCAGATAAATGAGGTTCGGCTGTTGGGCCTCCTTTATCACGATTGCTCGAGTGGCAGGAACTCGACGGTGAAGCGGATTGACGCAAGCGCTGGATGGGGTGGACGACGGATTGCTGGCTGAGCGTGAGCGTGCACGATGGTCTTGGTTGCCGTGTCGAAGATGGCTGGCAGAACGAGATAGGCCGATTGAGGGAGGCAGCGGAGGATGGGTGATCCCTCAGGTGTGCGTTGATGCTTGCGGAGCTGGCTTCGATGTTGTTGTTGTTGCTGCCGAGCCGACGGGAGGGCTGGTGGCGTTGGGGAACGAGACACCACCAAGCTCGGGAAGGATCCGGTCTCGCTCGACGTCTCGAGCAATGTGTGCGCCGTGATTCGCCACCGATGATCCCAGACGACTGGTTCGTTGTATGGAAGCGGGACAGCAGGAATGTTATCGGCGCTGCGCTGAAAGAATATGTACTCGACTGCCTCGGCGCGGTGTCCCGCCGGTACGAACGACGGCAGTGGCGACGAGAATGCCGAGCGGTTGACGATGCGGCTCGATACCAACTGCGCCACGCAGCCCGACAGGGTCACTTTGTGATTGCGCTGATGCTTGCGGTACTCGTGTATCGACTGCACGGCCTCGGCGATCGATCGGATCGAGGGCAGCGGTGCCTCTGGTCCTCGGAGCAGCCGTACAATATGCGTGAACAACTGCACCATGAGCCATCGCTTGTGCAGCAGGAGCGAGTCGGCCTTCTCCAATGCGAGCAGTGCCGTTCCGGTCTCGTGGTCGACGCGAACGCAGCGTGTCAGCCATGGCTCGAGCCGTTCACTTCGTTCGTCGACAAGTTGCTGCGAGATTCTCGCGAGCTCTGATAGATCCGCCGCTGACACGAATCGAAGCAACGTCGGTAGTGCAGCACGAATGCGTGCTCGAACATAGACCGGATCGGAGTTGGCGGCATCGGTATGATAGGCAATGCCAAAGTGTTCGCACGTTGCAATCAATCGATCCTATTGATTGACTCGAAGCTGTCAGCACGCCCACATTCGCACACACGCAATCGAGCGCGGTATTGCGGCACGAAGACCAAGGCCTACCTTGTTGATCGATAGCAGCGGTCGGATGAGGTCGATGCCCATCAGACTCGATACCGCCTTCATGGCTCCAAGTCCTTGCAAACTACTAGCACTCGCGATTCGAAACACGAGTGTCTCAATCTACGCACAGTTGGTGCCAGCCACCGAGTAAGAGCGTGTGGTCTATCGAGAGCCGAGCCATCATCGAACGAACCTGGTCTCCGAGATGATGTGCAACGAACAGTGATGGAATGCTCTTTGCCTTACAACGTTCGATGAGCTTCTCGTATCGCTATGACGATAGTATCAACCGACAGCAAGATGTGGCTTGTATGTCAGTCGAATGACCAAGCGAATGTATGAGAGAGAGCAGAGCCATCTCGACATACGAGCTTGCGAGCGAGCTCCATCTTACGAGCACGAGCTGGCTTCTGCACCCAATTCGCCTCGATCACTTCATGTTCATAGTGCCTCGATGCAGTACTGTCATGATCTGTCACTTGAGAGCTCGAGCATGTTGGTTGAAGCACCGAGGCGAGTCGAGCCACCGTGTCACGAGCGACCTGATGGCTTCCATCTTGTAGTTGATGGTCGATCGTAAAGATATGCAACGATCGATCGTATCGATGGCACCAGCGATAGAGCAGCGCAGTCAATGCCATGCTATCAGGACCACCCGATGTCGCCACTGCGATCGATGGTCTGTGGTTGTTATTGCTGCTTTTCGAAGGAGCAAGACCGACTTGATACATGAGATCATCGAACTCTTGGTCGGAGATTGGTGTCGCTGCAGCTGCAGCTGCAGACTAGTGAGTCCAGGCGCCATGGCCGATGCCTCTCATTCACTCATTCATTCACGTACAACTCGATAGTGTTGTCGAGTAACGATTCTTCTTGGTGAAGTTGATGAAGGTCGATAAGGTGGCGGTTGTAGTTGCTATGGTACGATGTGGTCGAGGGAGGATTGTGGTTGGGCCAAGTAGTGGGAGCCATGATCGCCACATACTGCTGGATATCGACAATCCGACTCACTCACACAGACTGTCTGATGGAATAAACGTTGCCTTCTTGATGGATAATTATGCAGATATCGACAATTTGACACTGGGGCGAGAGAGTGTTTGTGTGAGAGGTCAGAGGTCTTGATTGATAGATAGAAGGACACGTGTGTACGCGAGAGAGGGAGCGTGCGATTGAGATTGAGATCGAGATCGAGATCGATCAGCAGCGTCAGTCGTTGTGTGTTGGTTGCTTGGTTGTGCTCACGTCGACTCCCTGAACCCCAACCCCAACGACACCGACACCATTCGATACAACCCACCACACATACATACGCTCTTCTTCTTCCTTCATTCTATCGATCCATCATTCAAACTGTTCTAGAAACCAAACCCTTCTCGTCTGGCGTGAGAGCTTGATCGAGAGGATATCGTATCTGCACCAAGCGCTGTGACGTTACAACCGATCACCTGCATACATATCCAACATGGCGACAAGCTCTGATAACCCGAAAGCCAAGACTGATGTCATTCACAACCTTGAAGAGCGGCTATTGTATGTTTGTGCTGCATCGATGTATTGATTCGATCTATCCATCGATCTCACGTGCGTGTGTATCTCTCGATCCATCTGCTACACAGAGAGCAACGAGTCGAAACTCAAATGCTCCATCAAACGGTCAATAGTCTACAACAGAAGAATGCAGCACTCGAGCGTGACTTGGCTGTGAGGTACGAGATATGGCCTTCACTACTCGATCGACCTGCAATACCATCGATCCATCGATCCATCGCCGCATACTCACCAACTGAGCTCTACTCCATGCTCGATTACATTACAGAACACGTGAAGTCGAAGATCTCCGTGCGATGCTCGATGCCAAAGAGTACGTGATCGAGAAGATGGCAGATAAGCTGCTCGTGTACAAGCAACGAATCAGCTCGATCGAGATACGCTTGTCGTCGTTCGTCGTCAAGATCCTACAACCAGACGACTCGTTCGCACCCTCTCGTGTATGAATGCCCATCCAACTCCATCATGTCGCCTTGAATCTCATCTCATCTCTCTGGTTGTTGTAGATATTGGTTACCAAGAACCCGGGTACTGGAATGATCTGGCTCCATTTCTCACGATTCGGCGACGAGATCATTCGGAACTGTTCGACCGTAGGAGCCATCACGGCACAGGGCGCCAACAAGTTCTGCATATCCTTCAATAACGTACGTCTAGACTCTTCCTCTGTGCCAACGAATGATCGTATGCATGGTCTGATGAGTGCATTGTGTGTCTCACTCACAGGGAGAGGAGTACACGTTCGAAGCCGCTGATCGTGATCAAGTCGTATCGACGCTCGTGGCATACGTCGAGAGTTGTTACACGCCGGATCCGTATGCGTGAGAGGCATGATGGAGTCTACAGCTCAGCCTTGACCAACTGGTGGTCGAGTTGGCATTCAAGTAGCAGATTGAAGTAGTGCACATCAATCTGTCACTCTACATCATCAACATCCACAACAACAACAACAACAACAACAACCTTATCGTAGCCATCAAGCATCATCGTCATTGAATACAGACATACACTCACGCACGCGTTATTGAATGAATGGCACCAGTGCAAGTGCAGGTGCTGGAACAAGAGCAAAGTTTGATGCGAGGTAATGTGTTATTTGGACGATGACCACGAATCAAATGCTTGGGTTGAGAGAAGGAGGAGAAGAATGAGGAGAAGGTTGAAGGGCTTTGGGTTTAAACAGAGTCAACACCGACAATCAACTTTGTATCATCGAGGAAGGCGTACGGCGGGACTTCGAGGTTGAGCGGAGCGGGACCCTTGCGAATGCGGCCACTCGTGTCGTAGTGAGAGCCGTGGCACGGGCAGAAGAATCCCTTAAAGTCGCCTTGGTAGTTGAGCGGTACGCAGCCGAGATGCGTGCAGATGCCGAGCAGCACGAGCCACTCGGGCTTCTTGACGCGCGCCGAGTCGGGCTGCGGGTCGCGCATATCTTGAGCATCGTCGCCGAGAGCCTGGTCAATCTCCTCGGCCGTGCGGTGGCGAACAAAGAGAGGCTTGCCGCGCCACTTGAGCGTGACGCTGTCGCCCTCGGGGATGGCAGAGAGGTCGACCTCGATGTTGGCCATGGCCAGCACATCGGCCGACGGGTTCATGCTGTGCAGCAGATCGTTGGCGGTCGACTTGGCAGCGACGGCGTACGAGAAGCCGGCCGTGCCAATGACAAAGTACGAGAAGGCCTTGTTCGCCACGTTGCCCTCGTCGTACGGCAGTACCTTGTACTTTTCGTGTCCGGGCTCTGCATAGACGTTCTCGCTTCCCTCGACAAGCTTCGAAATGCTTCGTGCTAATATCCGTAGCCATACACGATCGAGTGCGATGATGCACAACATAGCCGCAGAGCAGGAGCAGGTTGCAAGCAGCGAGTAAGTGAATGAACGAATAGCAGACCTACAACCACAACCACAACCACACACATGTATGCACTGCACGTGCAGCCAACAAACGATAGATACAAGCACGAGTACGAGTCCCAAGCACGATGCAGTACCTTGCGTAACTCGCGCAGAAGCGACAGGCGAGGCAGCAACTCGCAGCAGCGAGCGTGCAGCAACCGATCGACGAGCCAATGACGACAGCATCTTGGTTTGTTCCTAGAGTCCCACAAGCAATCAATATCCAAGGCTCCACGATCGATAGCTCCAGTACGACTCAATCACTCGATACCACGTGCAGCTATCGACTCGTACACGCTCTCAACACACGCCCATCACATACGCGCACACGCACACGCGCACACACGCACGCTCCCGTGCCTCATTCACTCGTCACTCGTTGCAATCCAATCCTTCCTCGCCACACACATGCATCCTATCACTCGCAATCTATCTCCTGAACTCATTGCCGAAGCCAGAACTCACGCTCCATCACCATCACTAAAGAGACTAATGTACCTCGAGTGTTTGAGAGGCTGCTCGACACACGCACGCGAGAGAGAGAAGAAACAACAAGAGAGAAGAAGCACTCGACCACGACACAGCGTAAACCTCTCACGAGCCCTCGATGAACCTTAATATCCATCCTCCTAAACCTATCGAGGCGTTCGGTATTCGTTAATCGATCGGTTAAGGAATTTTCTGGGCCCTTAATCGATCTACCGGCCACGTCCTTCTTCACTCGATCTCTCGATCTCTCGATCTCTCTCACTCTCCCTCGTTGCTGCTGCTCCTGTCCCTTGCTGAACTTGTTAGCGCACGCCATCATCTCACGGTTTCGGGACAGTGAGAGAGAGCGCAAAAACACTAGCTCACTACTTGTTGATCGCCTTCTCTCGCTTCCTCAATGGACCAATCGACACCGTTGGCTGGCGCGTTTACACCGGGACGCACGGTGATCATTCGGCCCATCGCTCACGAGATCACCGAGGCCGTACTGTCGCAGATCTTTACGCATTGTGCACCGATCGCGCGACTCTACATCTTTCGAGCCATGCCGCCGACGACCTCCTACACGACCTCGTTCGCCTTGATCGAGTTCATCGATCCGTTCGGTGTCATTGCGGCGCAAGGTTGCAGTGGCATCGCTGTCGGATCGGAGCAGATTGTCGTCGAGGTGGCGTCGAGCGCCAACCTCCCGCATGATGCTCACGTCTCACCGACGCTCGTCACACCGCTCGTACCATTACCTCCAACACCAACGACGCCAAGTACCGCTGCCGCTGTCGCCGCTACGCAGGCCAGCTTGCTTCCGATCCTGAGCACACCAGTCCCGCTTCCTACGGCCGCAGCCACCATCGCTGCCTTCAATCCTCTTCTTTTGCAGAATCGAGCTCCGCTCACCGCTGAACAAGCTGATCAGGTCTCGCGTACTGTCTATGTCGGCAACGTTAGCTCACAAGTACGTGCTCGACATTGCTCGACCCGACCGATTCGCTCTTCTTGCCTCACACACGGCTGTGCGTGTACAGGTGTCCGATGAGGAGCTGATCAAGTTCTTCTCGACGTGCGGTAACGTCATGTATTGCCGATTGGCGGGCGATGGTAGCCATCCGTCTCGCTTTGCCTTTATCGAGTTCGAGTCGCAGCTCGCTGCACAACAAGCACTATTACTCTCAGGAACCCTGCTGCATGACCGTCACATCAAGTACGTTTCCACCTCACCGCTCACTCGCTCTCTCGCTCGGTCGGTTGCTCATACATCTCCTTGACACGTTGTCTAGAGTGAATCGATCCAAGAACCCCATCGTCAAATCGACACCCATGTCAGCACGTGAGGAAGAACGCTTGCAAAAGAAGCTCTTGCATGCTCAAGAGCAAATTGCAAAGAAACTCAACAGCAGCAGCAGTAGTAGTAATGGAAACAAAGGTATGCACGAATCATATTGCTTTGGTGCTGAAAGAGAGTTCTGTTGATTCTCACAGCAGTCGTGTGCGCGCGTGTGCTCTCTCGTAGACTCTCAACGAGACAGGCGATCTCGTAGTCGAAGCCGCAGCCGAAGTCGCTCTCGAAGCCGAGATCGGGATTCTCGACGCCGTCACAGTCGACGCTCTCGGAGCAGCCGAAGCCGCAGTCGCAGTCGCTCTCGAAGCCGAGATCGTCGTTCCAACCACCATGGCTCGCGACGACGTGGACGTTCTTCTCGATCTCGATCTCGATCACACTCACGAGACCGCCGCTCCCGCAAGCATCGCAGCAGCAAGCGCTCCAGGAGTACGAGCCGCGATCGTGGCCGTGACAGCAAGCGCCGACGCCATCGATCACGCTCTCGCTCTCGCTCTCGTTCCAAACCACGAGAAAATGGAGGCGCTGCATCTCCTGGCGCCGTAGCTCCTGCATCAAGCGAATCGTCCACGACAGATGCACCACCAGCACCAGCAACCGCTTCGCCTTCTCGCTCGCCTTCGTCTTCTTCGTCCAGCGCACCAACATCAGAGCCGACTTTGGTAGCTACAGAAAGTGGGGCCGAATGAGCGTCTCGTATATCTCGATATAATGAAACAAGTACCATCAGAAGAGAGACGCGAGCGCGCGTGTTGTAGCTGTGCTTTGATTGATTTAGTTTAGAAGCAGTATTTACAACACGGTATCGACAAGCGCCAGCATCACTAGCATCAATGAAACAAATTGTACAGTATCAATGCCACGGTGATGAACAGCAGGTACACCATGCGTTGCGATCGTTTGGACAGGGTCTCACGGAGCTCCTTGATGGTCGCTTCTTGATGTCGGAGCTGCTCTTGAGCTGCGAGCAAGCGATTGGTGACAGCGAGAGCCTGCTTCTCGGATTTTTGTGCTGCAGCACTGAGGAGCTCATTCATCGGTTGGAGAGTCGTGATCGATGGCGCTCTTGTTGGATTCCACGGTTCAGCTTGTGCCTGCGTTCGACTCTCGTCTGGTGGCGGCGGCGATTGGGGTTGTGCTTGAGGCTCGTGTGGTGCTTGTTGTTCAACCACAGGTTGTGCGGCGGGAGTGGGCTCCTGTGACGTTGCCGAGCGCTGATCGGCGACAGCGGTAGCAGCGGCGTCTGCCACGGCCAGCCGCTGTTCCAGCTCCTTGATTCGATCATTCTTCGAGTGGATGAGCTTGAAGAAGGCAGCAGCCTCTCCCTCGAGATGATCGTGAGCTTGCTTGAGCTCCACCAATTGTTGCTCGGTGGCCGCGAGCCGATGTGCTGCGCGACGCAGATGGTTGTTCAAGCGAAACTCGAGCGGAGTACGCAGCGGCACACGGCCGTAGTAGGCACCGTCGCCTTCGCCATCGGTGAAGACGTAGACGTCAGGGTTGGCGTCGTCGTCTGCTGGCGTGGTCGATGGTCGATCCACTGCATCATCTTCGAGCTCATCGTCATCGTCAAAGTCCGTGACGTCGGCCGAGTACAGCTGCTGCGTCGGAGTAGCAGTTGTAGCAGCAGGGGACGTGGCCCGCGCCGGCAATCGATGTGCCGCGGCGTCGAGCTCATACTCATCGGACGCCAGATCCAACGAATCAACGATTCTCAGTCTTGGTCGTGGCGCAGCATCGCCTTGATTGGCTTGCCGATGAGCAAGGAAGCTTTGCAGGCCATTGGTCCAGTACGAGTACTCCTCGGTACTCGAGGCGATGAGGTACACGGGCTTTCCGCCAGCCATGTTGAGCTGGAACACGAACTCCTCTGGAGCACCCTGTGTGCCGAGATGGTGCCGCACAGTTCCAAGAGAGTCGGTTCGATGTGTGGGGGACTCGACGAGAGGATATCGACGGTCGGCGTACCTTGAGGATGGCAGGCGCCGTGGTCTTCTCGACCGACGCCAGGTGCGCGAGATTGATCTCGCCCACGAACGAGTTGGTCGAGATCTTGGCAGACTTGTAAAAGTGCAGCTTGCTGTTGTGATACGAGAACCACCGCTTCTTCCATCTCTACATCAAGGCTCAAGGTTCGAATCAGCAAGCGATCGATCGCGAGAGCGAGCGAGACAGACGGAACCGATCGGTACATACTCTCAACGAGAGCCCCTCACGCATCTTGTACAGAAAGCCCTCGAGCTTGGTGTAGTCGTACGCCATTATGGTCTATATACCTCGCTCCCTCTTGTGAGCTGGCAATCGTGTACACTCCCTCCCTTGCACGATCAAGAAGACCAAAGCAACAACCAATCGATCAACACAACAATCGTGCGATCGATTGGATCGATTCTGATACCCGTAGTTATCGGAACACTTCCGTAGACTACGGAGGAGCTCCAGGAAAAGAGATCGTCGCCGCGTGCTCTCGTTGTCCTTCTCTCCCTCTGTGTGTGAGCGCGGTTGTTCGGTGCTTGTACACTGCGTATTGCATCCATCGTTCGGTGCCGCTATCACTCGTGTGATCGTCCATCGAGTCTATTGAGGCGTACCTGGTGCTCGGGAGGTTGTTTGTACTTGTTATATCTTGCTGTGGTGACACACGATCGTCGAATGGCGTCGTTGATGTATCGCTCGGTCGCGCGAGCCACGCAAGCTCGTCGCGTCGCGGTCGCGAGCGTGATCAACGGTTGGCACAACGGAGCTTCGCCTCGAGTAGCGGTTGCTACTGCTCCCGGAGCGACACCAGCTATGGCGGCCACTGCTTCAACCGCTGCAGCACCGACGTCTCGCTCGTTCATGAGCCGCGTGGTCCGCACGATGAGCCCCGATCTTCAGCCGCGCACTGCAGCCGGGTTGGCAGCGCTGCCTACGCTGCAGAGCAGGTACCGTGCCGCGTTGAGGCTCCTGATCGTTGCAGCGACTGCTTCTAACTGATTGGCGTTGCATACGCTTGCTTGCTTGCTTTCTTGCAGTGTCGCGCGCCACTTTGCTTTCGGTAGCCTACTACAATATGGTACTGGTTGCGCGCTGCCGCTCGCTCTCGCTCCTCTTGCTCCTGCTCCTGCTCCCTCGTAATCACGTGAGACCTACGTTCGAGAGCGCGAGTCATGGCATGGCGTGGCGTGGTGTGCTCTTTCCATTGACTGACTCCTGCATTGGCTGCAACAGATGACGATGATGGTACATAACTAAAGGTTTGCGGTTCGCTTTCGATGATGCTCATATCTTGTGCCCGACACACCCTCAAGGTGGGTAA
>Ga0209935_1005295_pt1 | contig 11064 bp, 16 predicted proteins | sample ThiBio_1000_plan_2_FD_183958 | JGI IMG/M metagenome (GOLD analysis project Ga0209935, IMG submission 183958) | Wastewater bioreactor microbial communities from Cape Town, South Africa - Thiocy_cont_1000_plan (SPAdes) | ecosystem: Engineered > Bioreactor > Thiocyanate-remediating >... | reverse complement strand
GTACCTCGAGCGCAGTCCGAGACGCGAAACACATGGAAGCCGTTGTGCATCGAGGCCGTGAGTATCAGAGATGCATCGAACGGGTGGTGCTTGACTCGCCAGACGCCGCCTCCGGTACCGATCGACATGAGCGCATTGCGCGGGGCTCGAACGTCGAATATGCTCAAACTCTCATCGTAGCTGTACACATCCATCGAATCAATCGAATCGAATCGAATCAATGGCAATGTCGAGGAACCTCGAGTACCTTCCAACCGCAATCAGATGCTCGCAGTGTCGATTGCTCTCGATCGTCGTGACTCCCATGTCGTAGCGTTTGGTCCACAGCGGTCGCGATGGCGGACTCCTCACGTCCCACGCCTTGAGCGTGCAATCGTCACTGCCTGTGGTACCGTTCGATCGATGAGCTTCTCGAGACACCAGCATTCGAGGCGCCACCACAGACAGCGTGTACCTGTGTACACGGTGCTTGGGGTCCATTGATCGATGGCCGCGATCCACGCTTCGTACTCGTGCGCATGCCATCGTTCGGCGAGCGCCACACGCTCATTGGACACGTCATACCAATGGATATCGCCTCGATTCGAGCTCACTACAATGTGTGCCGATGTAGCGCTGGCGATGCATCAATCAGCACTCGATCGCCATCACCGCCTGGGTCTTCTGCTTCATACGTGGGCTGGCGGTAGTTGTCCCAGTCGAGCGACAGCGCAATGGTCGAGCTCTCACCATCATCACCATCATCATTCAAGCTCACCGAGACGCCATCTCGATCCAGAGCCACGGTGCCATCGAGCGCTGGTGCTTCAACATGATCCAGTGCTCGCAGCTGCCGCAGCGTGAGGCTGCCATCGGCAGCAGCTTGGCCGAGCCAAGCTCTCGATCCATCGAGAATCGACCACTTGATATCGAGCGTGCCAGCTCCATCGATCCGCTGCAACTCTCGCAGTCGATCCTGACTCGTATCGAAGACGTAGAGACGTCCGAGGCGCTGCTTGGCGGCTTCATCGAGCTGATAGGTCGCACACATCATCAAGTCGCTGTGCTCCTGCAATGGACAGAACTCCACGGCATCCGCGTAGAGTTCGGTATCGACGCGTGCGAGCATGTCTCTCGAGATGCTGTATCTCCCTGCAAAGGACTGAGCTATTGGTTCGATTCGATTCGTCGAGGGAATGAGGAGGAGTTATAGATCGCGCTGCCGTGTGCGTATGGTATGAGGGGAGTGAGAGAATGAATGATTGCTCGAATGCTCGATCGATTGCGATAGCGATAGATGGAGCGTAGAAAGGTCGATACAGGAATAGTGAGTGTGAGCGTGAGAGTGTGTGAGCGAGTTAGCGAGTGTCGTTAATGCTTGCGCATCTGAGGCGTGAGCTGCACTCCCTGTGGCTGCTCCTGTGGCTGCTGCTGCATCGTCATGGTCTCGGGAGCCGGCACTGGTGGCATATACGCAGGAGTGTGACCTCTGCTGTGGATGGGATACGCCGTGTACATGAGGTTCATCCACAGCACGAAGCCAAAGTGCAGCAGCACCACGATGACGGCGAACGCGGCGCCGTGCTTGCGAAGTGGAGTCTTGAAGTAGAACAGCATCGCCTGTGGTCGTTCGTAGGTCATCATGGCATTGGATCAGTAATCGGCGGGAGGCAGGCAGGCATGCCAATCCAAGCGCGCTTGTGAGCTCGTGAACGAGGTTGGCTCATTGTACCATCGAGAGCGCCGACAGGGCACCGAGGATCATCAGGGCCGTGGTATCGATCACGCGGTTGCCGATGAAGCAATGAATCAACATGCTGATGCACGGTCCGAATAGCGAGTAGCCCTGCATGATGATGTACGTGCGAGCAGGCCATCAGTCACTCGCATCGTACGCAGAGAGTGGCTACTCTTTGTTGAGCTCGCTCGCTCCCCCTCGAGGCATACCGAGACCGAGAAAGCCTGCAAGACCGTGAGCGACGACGAGAACATGAAGGCCAAGAAGGTGTACAGCATCGACGAGAAGGTCCAGTACATGAACACGACGAACAGCGACGTGCCCACGAGCGTTCCTTCTTTCTATCTCGCAATCGATCGAATGAACGAATGAACGAGCGAATGAACGAGCGAATGGACGAACGAATGAACGAGCGAACGAATGAATGAACGAGCGAACGAACGAGCACCAGCATCAAGGTGTCAGACTCGCGACTCGAGCGATTGGTTGGCAATGAATCTCGCATTTGATGGCATTATCGAGACGTACAAGATCACTGACGTTTGCGAGTTTGAGACCGAGCTGTAGCAACGACGCCAACGTGAAGCACAGCATCACGGGCCCGTAGAGATCGGCCGACGAGCCAGCCGCCGGCTGCGTGCTATCGACCTCTCCGAGCAGCGGCTCGTTCACCAGCGGCGACGACTTGCGAGGCAGCAACGAGCCGATCAATCTGCATCGATACGTGCATCAGACAGCAGCTCTGTGGCTTGGTCGTATGGTCGTGAGATCTCCCTCGAGTGGCGGCCGTCCGTACCGCTGCACCACATGCGACGGGTACACATCAAAGTACGGCCGAATGATGTCGATGTTGGCGTAGAGATCGATGACGCCGCGCGCTCGCGTCTTGGTGTTCTCAAAGACCTGTCGTTCGTGAAACGGTAGCTTGTAGTTAGAACATCACCGATCGATCACTGATCGACCACGAGCGACGATGATTGGTCTTGGTACATTGGACGCGAACTGAGCAGCGAGCTCGTTGCCGAGTGATGAAGGTTGCGCGCCAAAGGCACTGCTCGGGATCCCTGCTGCCGCTACGAATATCAAGCACACAACGACGATGACGACGCATGCATGTGAGTCGAGCTATGCACCCAGAACTACGCCGCGTGTGTGCGAGAGTGAGTGTGAGTGTGGCATACCCATCGAGATAGACGAGCGATGCGTGCGAGAGGCGGGCAACAACGAAATGAGGAGCGAGAAATCCTACTCGAGTACGGAACGCTGCACACCGAGCTCTGAGACTCGATTTCCTACTCGAGTACGGAAAAGGGCCTCTGAAGGATGGAAGGATGATTTTTACTGTTGGATTGAATTGAATGGAATGGAATGGAATGGATGGGTTGAACTGGATGGAATGGAATTGCATGAGCGTGGATGGATCGCCATCGGTAAGCGATAGAAGAATAATAAGTAACGATTGAATAACTTAATGGGTGCGCGGATGCGCGGATGTGTGCGTCTCTATCGATCGAGTGAGTTATCGTTGGAGCGCAGCACGGTACACAAACTCCAACTGACCGGCTCGTGTCTCTTGTGTCAGCTGCAACAGCGACTTTTGTTGCTGCCGTACAGTGGTCGTGCAGTGGTACGCTGCTCGATAGCCATTGATGACTGCCAAGATTGCACAACAGGAACGAGAGTGAGAATCAACAACACGGATTGGCGTCTTCCTCTGGCGTACTCTTGTGGAACAGAAAGTCCGAGAAGCGACTGTCGAGATCGAAGAGCGGCGGCAGCGGCAGCGTCGGTCGAAAGCGAGGCACGCCCTTGCGAGAGATGCTGGCGACTCGATACAGCGTCTGGCCATTGGCTTGGCGAATCGGTTGCACCACGATGTACACGTCTGCGTCGCATTGGGCACAATCGCTAGATGAGTGCGCTTGTCGCGAGTGTATGCGCTCCACGCTGCTCCAGCAAACGCCCAACACGTACGGAGCACTTGCGAGATAAAGTCGGCGGGATCGAACGAGCCGTCTTGCTGGAAGATGATGGTGAGCACCGTGTTGCCGATGATGGTGTTACGGCGCGGATTGCCGGTCATCATTGGCGAGACCTGGAACATGATCTCGTAGCCGCTCCAGCACTTGTAGTACGAGAATTGTCCCGTCGAGCCGTCTGTAAGCGTGAAGGAATCAGGTGAGGTCAGGTGAGGTCTAACTGAGAGCGAGCGCGCGCCAGTGATGCTCGGTGAATGCCGCACCTGGCTTGAGGTCGCCTCGATAGCGCGGCCATATCGACAGATCTACCTTGGTTCCCAAGAAGTCGAGGAAGGCCTTGAACTCGGGGCTCGTGTCCTCCATCTCGGCCTCCCACACGCTCTTGCCAAGCTTCGATGATTGGTACACGATTCCGATCTTGTGGTTGTTGGTTTTCTGCAGGACACTCGGTGAGGCTGCGAACCGGCAAGCGCGCAAGCTTAGCATAGCATACCATGATCTTGTCGAACTTGAGTAGGTCGATCGAGAGCGTGAGGTCCTTGCGGAACACGACCTCGGTCCACGAGGGATACTTGGCCTTGAAGAAAGCCACAAAGTGCTTGGGCTTGGGGCTCGGCACGAGGTCCTTGGCGATGTTGGTGAATACATCACCCTGCCCACAGAGAGAGAGAGAGAACGAGAGATGGTAAGAACAAGCATGGATGGACTGACAGCAGAGGCATGCCGTGTACAATGTACGTACACGTCGAGAGCGAATGATGCACGGATAGCCAAGATCACCTGCTTCGGTGATCTCTTCTGCTTGCGTGATGATCGACACGACCAATTGGTCGACTCCTTGGTATGCGAGAATGTGAATGTGCGCTGTTGGTGTCGGAGTGGTTGTGCGCCAAGCAATGCACACTCATCAGCGATGGAATCGGATGCGCCATGCACCGGCTGTTGCACGAGTGGTGGCACGTACGCTTCCAGACCAGCTCGGTCTCGCTCAAGGTTGCGCCAATGTTTCGTGTGGCAATCAGGTTGGTCTTGATTCGAATGTCCGAGTGCACGAGAAAGTGATCGAGAAAGTACCAATCGTCGTGAATGCTCGGGTACTCGATCGATGTGTCCAGATGATGTCTATGATCCAATGGCCAAGCAATGCCAGCAAATCCAGCGTCAGTGAGCGGCAATGTACGCTTGGCAGGCCGGTGGGTTCGTGGCGTACGAAGAAGAGGGCGAGCCGAACTCGATGTTGAAGCTGGGATCGGTGCTGACGACGATCGAGTTGTTGAGTTCGTTGACGGGCACACCAGCGCGAGCGCTCAACGAACACGACAACCGACTGGCATACGAATCGGTGCTGCTCTCGAGGTGAATCGTGCGCTCGTAGTCTGTGGGATAGGCGAGTAGCGAGTGTGTGTGAGAGAGAAGAGGACGGTACGCTGGAGTTGCGTCGCTGCACTGATCAGCGGGCATACCGGCGATGATGTCGGCGAGCTCCTGGTGGTTGTGCAGGAAAGCAAGCTCGCGCGCAGTGCCACTCGGTCCCGAGATGAATGGATCGACGCCGTACTATTCGCACCACATCGATCGCCGTGTCACAGGTGAGCATCGCGTTGAGGCAGTGGCTGCATCGGACGATCAGTCGCTTGGCGCACCTGCAGCAGCGTGAGAACAATGTCCTTCTTGCCGGTCTGAGCAGCGAGATGCAGTGGTGTCTCTCCAACCCTGCACCAGGCAACGATCAATCAATCAATCAATCAGCCAGTCAATCAACGCATCGAGTAAGCGATCAATCGATTCATTGAGCGATGGCGTACTCGTCGGTAGCATTGAGTCCGGCGCCACGATCGATCAAGAATCGAACGGTCTCGACACAGCCATACAAGCATGCCTGCAGGCACCACGCACGCATCAGCAACCTCAATCGACACCATGATGGACGACGATGACGACGATGACGGCGTACACGATGCAGCGGCGTCTCTCCGCCTCGGCGCTTCTGGTTCAACTCGGCGCCTCGCTCGCACAGCATGAACAACGTGTCGATCAACTTGGGCGAGTACGGGAACCTGCTCGAGTTCCATCGAACGCAACCAACCAGACACCAGGGCAATCAAGAGTAAGCATGGCAACGAGAGAGAGCGAGCGAGCGAGAGAGATCACACGTACCGAATCAATAGATGCAAGACTGAGGTCTTGTTGGAGGTCAGGGCGTTCGGATCGGCACCTGCAGTCAGTGATGGTGACGACAACGGGTACCTTATGGTTCAGTAAACGCACATCAAAGCAAGAGATACTCGAGATACTCGAGATACTCGAAGGCGCTCGCTCGCTCGCTCGCTCTCGCCGTGCGACGTACCGTAGTCGAGGAGATACGATATGATATCGAGGTTCTCGGCCGATTGATGCAAGGACGACGCGGCGGCATGCAACGGCGTCCAGTTGTTCTTATCGCGAGCGTCGACGGCGGCACGAGCGCCGACGAGCAACGTGACGATGTCGATGGCGCCGAGGTCGGCGGCGATGTGCAGCGCGCTCTGGCCGTCGGCGTCGGTCTCGCCGCAGGTCGCGGGATCGTTCGCCTTGACGAGCCGAGCGACGAGTTTGAGGTTCCGTGATCGAATGGCATCAAAGAGACCTGTGGAGGATTCTGAAGAGGAAGATGAGGAGGATGAGGAGGACATGGCGTCCGCAGTGAGTGAGGGAGAGAGACGGAGAGACTGAGACACAGGCGATGATACGAAGAGGAGCAGGTTAGCTCACTGCTCGCTGCTCACTACTGTGGGACAGCTGCCTCCTTTTATCGTGTGTGCCTCGCCGCCCTCACTCTCGCTCTCCCACGCCACTCGCTCAAACGCGCGCACCCTTCCCAGGACGCGGTCTCCGATGTGCTCTCGTACCGCTCCTGCTGAGGCCGAAGAGCGGTAGATACGCGACTGCACTACCGAAACACCGAAGCACCGAAACACCGAAACACCGAAACACCGAAACACCGAAACACCGAAACACCGAAACACCGAAACACCGAAACACCGAAACACCGAAACACCGAAACACCGAAACACCGCAACACCGAAACACCGAAACACCGAAACCGCTGAGTCGGAGCGAAGACGGAGAGAAAACGAAAAATCTCGGCGTTCGTCTTTCTCTTTCTTCCTTCCCCTCGCTGCCAGCGCGTGTGTGCTCGGTGTGTGTGCTCGCTCGTTGAGGTACGCCGTCGACGTGGCTGCTCGTGCCGCTACCTCCTCCACACTACTCCCTCACCGATCCTCACCAATCCCTCGTGCGATTTGTGTTTGCTGCTGGCTCGTTGCGTGTTGTTGTATCGATTATTCGCTCGCACGCGCTCTGGCGCAGATATCCCGGTGCTTGCTCTCGCCACTGTCTTGATCATCGCCATGCCCAAGCTCATCGAGTCGATCAACGAGAAGATCCAGGACGGCGAGGTGTTCTTCTCGCTCGAGTTCTTCCCTCCGCGCACGCCGTCGGGCGCCAGGAACTTGGTGTCGCGCTTCGACCGCTTCGCCAAGGGCGACCCGCTCTTCATCGACATCACATGGGGAGCCGGCGGCGGCACGCCCGAGGACGACTCGATCGATACCTCGTCGATGAGCATCGCCTCGACGGCGCTCAACTACTGCGGCCTGCCGACCATGCTGCATCTGACCTGCGCTGGCCTCTCGCGCAAGCGCGTGATCGACGTCTTGCAGCGAGCCAAGAAGCTCGGCATCCGAAACATCCTGGCCCTGCGTGGAGGTGCGTGCAGCAGCTACTGCTGCAGCTGCTGCGGCGGCGGCGGCGGCGGCAATGGTGCCTCCAACTCTGCAACGAGAGCTGCGTTGGTGAGGCATTGCGGTGACGAAGGAGCTGGTGGACGCGTGAGGGCGCGAATGCGAGAGAGAGAGAGAGAGAGCCTAATGAATGATGTGATAGATGCGCCACCCGGTAAGGACTGGAAGCACAACGACCACGGCCTCAACTACGGCAAGGACCTCGTTGCACTGATTCGCGCCGAGTTCGGTGATTACTTTGGCATTTGTGTCGCTGGGTACGCATCACACCTAATGCCACGAGGCCCTTCGAGAGCGAGCGCGAGCTAACTCCCCTCATCTCCCCATCTCTCTCTCTCTCTCTCTCTCTCTCTCTCAGTTATCCGAACGGCCATCCCGAGTGCGACGACTACGAGAAGGACCTCGCGTACCTCAAGGAGAAGATCGATGCCGGCGCCGACTTTATCATCACGCAGCTCTTCTTCGAGACCGATACCTTCCTCAAGTTCGTCGCTGACTGTCGTCGAATCGGCATCACGTGTCCCATCGTGCCCGGCATCCTGCCGATCCAGGGCTACGCCTCGCTGCGCCACCTGACCAAGCTCAGCAAGCTCACGCCGCCCGAGCACATTGTCGAGATCCTCGAGGCCTCGAAGGACGATGACGCTGCCATCCGAGCGTTCGGTATCGAGTACGCGACCAAGATGTGCCGCGACTTGATGGCTGCCGGAGTGGTGCCTGGCTTCCACTTCTACACGCTGAACCATGAGGTATGTACATCAAGCGAGAAGCTGCAAGCGGCATCCTTGTAGAGAGAGAGAGAGAGAGAGAGAGACGCACAGTGTAGTAGTTGGAGCAAATGATTATCATCATCAGTATCATCAGTATCATCATTATCATATATCTATACATATATGTGCTCGTAGTAGATACTTTGGTTTGATTTTCGTTTTCAGTATGTTTGCTTGCTCGGCGCATCTCTCGCTTGCCTTCCTGAGCCACAGTCATCGCTGCAGTGACGCATGCGCCGTGTATACCTTCCTCTCTGTCTCATCGGTGCACACCTTGCGCTGCTACGCACGCACCTCCTCCAGGTTGCTGTCAAGCAAATCCTCAAGAACCTCAACCTCTGGAAGTGCAAGAGCACCAAGCATCTGCCGTGGCAGACGTCAGCCAACGATCGTCGCTGCAACGAGTTTGTGCGACCGATCTTCTGGTCGACGCGTCCCAAGAGCTACTTGATGGTACGCCCGAATCATCCTCCCCCTCCTCCTCCTTCTCGTCGCCTTCTCGAATGATCAACTAATCCACTGCTCTTCTCTAGCGTACACGTGACTGGGATGAATTCCCTAACGGTCGCTGGGGCGATAGCTCGTCGCCTGCGTACGGCGACCTCTCGGGCTACTATCTCTTTGCGCCGCAGCCGGCGCTCGACAGCAACGAGCTGCGCCGCACGTGGGGCGAGCCGACCACGGTCGACGACGTCTACAAGGTGTTCGTGTCGTTCATCAAGGGCAACATCAGGAAGCTGCCGTGGGTCGAGGGTGAGCTCGAGGCCGAGACGCTCGCCACGTCGCATCTGCACCAGAGCCTCGTCCGCCTGAACGAGAACGGCATCTTGACCATCAACAGTCAGCCGGCCACCAACGGCGTGCCGTCGACCGATCCCGTACACGGCTGGGGCGGCCCGCACGGCTACATCTACAAGAAGGCCTACCTCGAGTTCTTCTGCTCGCCGCAGACCTTCCAGCTCCTGCTCGAGATCCTCGCCGAGTTCCCCATGATGACCTACCACGCGCTCAACGCCTCGGGTACCGAGAATCACAGCAACTCGTCGTCGGTACGTCGTGGCTCGTTCAAGAACCACCACATCGCACCACATCACACCATATGAATTGACGGTGTCTCGGTGTGGCAATGTCTCTAACACGCGTGCGCCGCCTTGTAGATGTCGCCCAATGCCGTCACGTGGGGCGTGTTTCCTGCCAAGGAAATCATCCAACCCACCGTGGTCGACCCGGTCAGCTTCCCGATCTGGAAGGACGAAGCGTTCGAGTTGTGGACCTCGCAGTGGGCGTCGATCTACGAAGAGGGCTCGGTCTCGCGCCAGATCATCGAGACCATCCACGACACGTACTTTTTGGTCAACATCGTCGACAACGACTACATCAACTGCAAGATGCTGGACATGTTCGAGCGCCTGCTCGAGCGTCTGAACGCACCTGCGAGATGAGCGAACACTCGCTCGTTCGTGAGCGAGTACAATGCGTTCGTTCCTGTTATCCTTGTTGTTCCTGTTCCTGTTGTTAATGAGTTGCATCCCTATCATCCCGTCGTCCTATCGTCCTCCTCCACCTTTGCATACCAACGATATTCTGAATCGTCTCACCCAAGCACCACCACCACGACGTGCAGCGTGCCACCAAGAAAAGAAGAGCTATATTCACCTCCTCCTCCTAGCTTGCTAGCAAGTTAGTTCACATGGCGTTTGTCGTACGAAATAAACGCCACACCGGAAAGTCAGCCACTAACTCACTAACTCACTACCACACTAACTCAATAACTTTCATTCTGGTTTAAGTCGTTCATTCTTGTATGCAATGATCAATGGCACAGGCAGATCAGCAGTCTCTCTCTCTCTGTCACTGCGCCTTTACTTGCAGTGATGCTCTAGGCGCCGAGCACCGCCAACACCACCAACGCGAGAGCCAGCACAACCATGGCACCCAAGCTCGGCAGGAGCGAAGATGCCGCAGCGGCACTCGCTTCATTGACGACAATGACTCCCATCATGCCGCCATCCTCATGATAGAGAAGGTGGCAGTGGAAGAGGAACCTGAGTCGCCCGCGTGTGTGTGAGAGACTCGGTGGAAGAGAGCGAGCGAGCGAGCGAGCGAGGGCGTGTGGCACCACGTACTTGCCAACAATGTTACGATCGATGAACGGCATAATGACGGTCACAGTCGAAGGAGTGCCATCTTGGTTACGGGGAGGAAGCAAAACCGTGTCTTGGTAGCCAGTGAAGGGGACCGCCTGACCGTTGATCGAGATCACTTGAAAGTGTGTTTGATGAATGTGAAAGTGCTGGAGGAACGGAGAGATTGGAGAGAGAGCAGTGCGCGCGCGCTGTCAGTAGGTTGAAAGTGGTATCAAGCGAGCGCGCGCGCGCGCGCTCAATATAACTGCCGACGTTTCAGCTTCGATATCGGGCGGCATGCGCAACGTACGTGGACCTCGGAGCTCGAATTCTCGATGATCCACTGCTCGATGTCGCCGAGAGTGACTGTGATATCGACGCGGTTGGGATCGAACACTTTGTTGTTGATGAGAAAGACGCCTTGCACCATGTCGTCGTTAAAGTTGAGCGTGCGCGTGCGAATGGTTGGCACGGTGCGGTAGTCCAACAGCGTCGGAAAGACCAGCGTGTTGGGATCGACGTTCAGCACGCTGGCGCCGGTCGAGCTTACGACCACGGTGGTGAGGAGGCCGCCCGGGTAGTCGTCGCCCGTCGGTCCAGTGTCGACGTGCGCCGTCGAGAGCTGAAGCGTCGTGGCGGTGGTGGGCGTCGTGACGAGGAGCTCGACGCGCGAGCTGGGGCCCAGCAGAT
>Ga0209935_1005294_pt1 | contig 11065 bp, 13 predicted proteins | sample ThiBio_1000_plan_2_FD_183958 | JGI IMG/M metagenome (GOLD analysis project Ga0209935, IMG submission 183958) | Wastewater bioreactor microbial communities from Cape Town, South Africa - Thiocy_cont_1000_plan (SPAdes) | ecosystem: Engineered > Bioreactor > Thiocyanate-remediating >... | reverse complement strand
GCGTCCATTGTACTCGTTCCTTACGGAACTTTTCGTCTTCGAACAGTACTCCTGCGGTCTTGCTCTTGGTGGTCTTCATCAGACACGGCGAGAACTGATAGATATGTGAGAGAGAGAGAGAGAGAGAGAGATCGTGGGTTGATGAGGTGTTGGAGTGAGAGGGATAAGAAGCGAATGTGAGCGAGAGTGAAGGACGTGTTGTTGTTCGTTGGTTTTCGCTTCGGCTCCGCGATCGTCGTTCTCTGAATGCATCCAACGAATACTTCCGCCACTCAATCCAATCATCAATCCAATCATCAATCCAATCATCAATCCAATCATCAATCCAATCATCAATCCAATCATCAATCCAATCATCAATCCAATCATCAATCCAATCCAATCATCAATCCAATCCAATCATCAATCCAATCATCAATCCAATCATCAATCCAATCATCAATCCAATCCAATCATCAATCCAATCATCAATCCAATATCTCTATTGATCATCCGTCACAATACGATAACCATCGTGGAAGCTGATGCCACAACGACACCACTACAATCACGCACACCGACCCAAGAAATGCCACCAGCTTGGCTGCCGTCGACACCACCACGAACAGCTCGGGATTGCTCTTGAGCAGCTGGCCATACAACGACAGCGCTTTGGCTTCCTCACGTTGAACGCCACTCGCCTCGCACTTCCATCTCGTTATTCCCCAGAGCCAATCGTGCAAGCGGTGGAAGGCATCGTTCGCGAACGCCACCGATCCTGCATCGATACTGAGTGATACATTAGCCACGCGCGCGAGAGTGAGTGAGTGACATCGATATCTTTCCTCACCAGTGGATGATGACTGACGTACGGCACCGCTGCTTCTTTCACACTCGTGTCCATGACATGCAGCAACTGGAAGCAGAAGACCGGATCTGGGAGCGAGCTCTCCGACTTGGTAGGCTTGGCCTTCTGGGTATCGGGCTCGCACAAGCGCAGCACATACTCGAATTTCTGCGTGTCGGGGCCCATGCCACAGTGAGTGGCAGGTGATGGCAAAGAACGCTACACCGACGTACCAAGCTCTCGGTGATCAATATGCCCATGCAATCATGCATCGATCCGGTGAAGATCACTGGCTGATCGTAGAGTACCGGATCTTCGGCGTATCTCATCAACGAGCGTCCGTCGCTGTATTCGTGCGGATGCACCTCAGGTTCGGTCTCGAGCAAATCGAGTAGCGTCGGCATGATATCCATGTGTGATGTGATCTTGGTCTGCGTGTGGCGTCGTGTGGAGGTCAGGCGCAGGCGCGCAATTCCATCATACGCACGAGCAAGCCCAACCTCACGTACTGCTTGCGGAGGAATTGGCTTCAAATCCAACGGCAGCACGATGGTGCATGGAACTCGAGTCGCCGCGTCGTAGGCACCATTCACAACAGGTTGGTGGTGGACTTTGCGATGAGGAGCTGCACACAGACCAACAGAGGTCAACAACGCTGCACCCGCCACTCTCCTGCCGGAACAGCAGTACCTGTATCTCCTTGAACGACCTTGTACCGAACCACAACAACACGGGCCGCCGCCAGAGTTTCCGTCAGGATTGCCGACCAGTAATGAATGCGCTGCCATGCGAGCGAGCAAGTCGGAGGAGGAGGGACCAGCATACCTCTCCATGGTCTGCTGTATGAATGAAGATCATCTCGTCGTTGTTGATCGCGTCGGAGAACATATCTCGCACCATCAAGTCCCACACGAGGTGGTCCTCCCAGTGGATCGTGTTCCAGTATTGCTCTGTGTAACACGAATGCATGCCAGTCAGCCGCGTATCCAAGCGCGACTGGCGCGTCCGCTCACACACGCTCACGTACTCAGTCTCTTGAAGCCCTTGCTGTGCTCGAAGAGTGTCTGAAACTGCAGTTGCTCCCATAGCTTCTGAAGGTCGCCGTCGGCCTTGTACGGATGGTGTGTGTCGTACAACCAAACCAACATGAATAGCGGCCGCGTCGGATCTCGCGAGTCGTAGTGCTGCTTGGCCTTGGCGATCGTCACAATGTCCAACTCATCGTGGCCGTCCTTTGCCTGTGCCATGGAAGCGAGTCGCATCGTTAGCGTTTATCGTGCGTGTCACTCGCGCACAACGAGCATTTCGAGCCGCACTTGTTCGACACGGTCCCAGATAGACGCTTGGTTGTCGACAAACTCTTCGCCATCGAATCCTTCCCATGACGAGCCGGAAATAACTAGACACGCCAAGTCAGTCAAGATTAACGATATACAACGAAATCAACCAGAGATTGCCCAAGATCAAAACAATTGGCGAAGCGGCGTGCGAGATATTCATCTCGACGCAATGCGCGCTGTCACTACCAAGTTCGAGCAGATAACGAACGATGATGATAATGAATGAATGATGATAATGATGAGGAGATTCTGGAGATTGAAACAAACTGCCGCAAGCATGATCATAAATGAACGAACGAGCGAGCGCTAGTGTGTGTGATATGGATGGATGGATGGATGGATGGTAGAACGACAACGAACAATGCATCTGGTAGCCACTCTGCTTGAGGATCTGGATCGGGAACGACTGGTACACCTCGCCATTTCGATACGCCTCATACTGATAGGCATTCATCATCGACAAGCCAAACAACAAGCTAATGTAGCCGAATGCCGAAGCCTCGCCTCCCCTATGGACACACATTGGCCAAAGTACAGAGCGAGTATACATAAATGTCAGGCGAGATCTAGTGCACACACACGACGCCAATGACTTGACTGAATGACTGACTGACGTACGAGTAATGTCGCTGCATGATTGTTGTGCGTTCCGAGTTGTTGGCTGCAAACTCGAACAGTCGTGGCATCATCTCCTTGTTGAGCGTGTCGCGGCCTCGTAGCGAGTCCGACACTACAATCACAATGTCCTTTCGATGCTTCACTGTGGGAATCGTGTCTCCCATGTACGGATATCGCGGTGGCTCGAGGCACTCGTCGGGTGATACCACCCAAGGTAGATGACTGACACTAGGGCATCCAAGTGAACCGACTCCATCGATGCCGAACGATCGATGCTCCCTGCTCTCGTCGTCGGCTTCCCCGTTTTGATGTTGGAAGTGAAGAGCCGTCGACGGCGAGAGATCGCTGCCTGCCAATGGTTGGGTGACAAGTGCCACCGTCACGAGGAGCGACACAACGACGAACACCAAGCCGCCGAGTATGATGCGTAGCCGTGATCGCGACTGTACTGCTCGTCGGATGCCGAACAGCATTGCAAGCTGGACGGCGATGCAGATGAGCAGCACGTAGAAGAGCCCGATCCAATCTAGCAGCTTAAGACCGAGACTCTGCGTCAACAGCACCGGATTGCGCACCAACAAGACAGTCTGAGTGTCGTAGGCGCGATAGTGCACCGTGATGTACAGCGAGATGTCGATGAAGGTCACGAACAAGGCGCAGCCAAAGCCTGACACGATGCAGGCACGCCACAGCCAAGGCGGCATGGCTTTGCGACAGCATTGAATCGGTGTGTACTGTGTCGAGCTCGTCGCCGTGGTCGTCGTCGTGGTGTTACTGCTGCTACTGCTCGATACGGGTGCTATGAAAGTCGGAGCAGGCGAGCAGCTACATGGAGTCACGAGCTCACGCCCAAGGTGTTGCAGCATCGATTGGATCGGATGAGCTCGAGTGCGGCGCCAGCTCGCTGTGGCGACCACCATCACGCTGCCGAACACGTGTGCCACAAGCCACGGCACACTCGAGGCGACGATGATCGAACCGATCCACAAGAGAACGATCAATAGTTTGAGCACCAACCATCGAAGTGCATGAGCTCCCGAATACGACGTGTGCCCAGTCTCGAGCTCGAGCAGCTGCTCGGCAGCGACGGCATACATTGCCATCAACAACACCACACAACCGATGCTCAACAACGTCAGCTCCACCATCAACGCCGATATGATCGGCCTCGTTTTCAACATGGTTGCTTCCTTATGAACCCCTCGAGCGAGCGAGCGAGGGAGCTAGAGAGAGCCTTGAAGAGGTCACCACCGCCAATAGCAGTGACGGGCAGAGCGGCAGCAAGCGATTATTGACGTCGCCTCCGATCGGGCGATGACCGATCGAAGGTTCCGTCGCTTCTTCTTCTGCTTCCTCTGTTCCTTCGCCACGTCCTCCACACATCGCTCCTCAAGTATTGCAAGTATCTCATTGATATCAATCAAGTATCTCATCGATATCTATCAAGTATCTCAAGTATCTCATCGATATCAATCAAGTATTGCAAGTATCTCATTGATATCAATCAAGTATTGCAAGTATCTCATTGATATCAATCAAGTATCTCATCGATATCTATCAAGTATCTCAAGTATCTCATCGATATCAATCAAGTATTGCAAGTATCTCATTGATATCAATCAAGTATTGCAAGTATCTCATTGATATCAATCAAGTATCTCATCGATATCTATCAAGTATCTCAAGTATCTCATCGATATCAATCAAGTATTGCAAGTATCTCATTGATATCAATCAAGTATTGCAAGTATCTCATCGATATCAATCAAGTATCTCATCGATATCAATCAAGTATTGCAAGTATCTCATCGATATCTATCAAGTATTGCAAGTACCTCATTGATATCTATCAAGTATTGCAAGTATCTCATCGATATCTATCAAGTATTGCAAGTATCTCATTGATATCTATCAAGTATCTCATCAATATCTATCAAGTATCTCAAGTATCTCATTGATATCTATCAAGTATCTCATCGAATGGATCCCACTCGTTGGACCACGTACTATCGCTCGGTCGAAGAGATCGACAACACAGGCTCTCGGCAACAACTTGTGAGTCGAGAGGTCGAGACCGAGCAGCGCATCTACGGTGCCAACTTCATCCAAGACGCAGGCGTTCTACTGCAACTGTACGTTCGATTCGCTACGATAACCATTTGGTTGGCTTGGGGGCTCATACACACACACGCCTGGTACGACTATCAAGACCTCAAGTATGCATGACCACGGGCATGGCGTTGTTCCATCGATTCTATCATACCAAGTCGCTGGTCGAGCACAATGTTCAAGTGAGTATCGTACCTCCGCCATCATCAATCAATCAGCATCGATCATCAACATCAACTGATGGAACATACGATGCGATACGATTGGTATCGCGATGTTGTAGATCATGGCCATCGCATGCCTGTTCCTCGCAGCCAAGGTCGATGAATGCAAGCGTCGCTTTCGAAGCTTCATCAATGTCTACTACCATCTGCTGCATCCGAGCGAGCCACCATTGTCGCTCACGAGCCAAGAATACTGGGATCTTCGTCGAGATATCGTGCGAGCCGAACGCATCTTGCTGCGAGAGGTCCGCGATCCATTGCCACTGCTGCCACTACAACAACATCGACTCGAGCATACTGATTCAACGTTGCTATGTGCAGATTGGATTCGATACCGCGGTCGAGCATCCGCACAAGTTCATCCTCAACTACAAGCCCATCCTCCAGCTGAGCCCCGACGTACTGCAGCACTCGTGGAACTTTGCGAACGACAGTCTTCGTAGCGATGTGTGCTTGCGCTTCCGAACCGAGGTCATTGCTTGCGCGTGTGTCTACATGGCTACTCGAATGGCGGGCGTACCGATGCCCGAGAATTGGTGGGAGATCTTTGACGCGCCTCTCGAAGGTACGAGCAGCGAGAGCCTGCCTGCCTGCCTGCCTGCCTGCCTGTACAACATTCACGAGTGCCACTCACTCACTCACTCACTCACTCAATCGTGTGCAGAGATTGAAGAGATTGTCGGTGTGATCTTCTCGTTGTACACACGACCAACGCGAGTGGAGTATCGACCGCTCACGGCGCCACAGTCCCTATCGTCGTAGGCTCGACCAACTCTTTCAAGAGAATCGTTTGTACTTTGTAGACAGATAGCTAGTCACATTATGATTCGATAGGAACGGCATTAGCCGTTGTATGTACACAAACAAACACACAAACACATTATAGCGACAGACTCGAAACTCGATATCGATATAGAACAGAGGCTCGATGATCATAGAACAGATGCATCACAGCAATGCGAACTCGTGCTCGTCGAAGATCTCGTAGAGTTGCGGCGGTTCTTCGAGTGTCGCTGCCGCTGTTGCTTGGGCGCTTCGATTCTTGTACACGACCAGTATCTGATTCGATTCATCGGCCTTGAGAATCTGCTCGAGAAACTCCACGACCTATCGTAATGTATCGATCGAGAGCTCACGATATCAGTGGATCGATCCTCACAATCATCAAGGCCATCCAATCATTCACATGAGCGATATGATGGAACGAGAGAGATATCTACCTGCAGCTTGTTGTCGAATTGTTGTGGTTTCGGTAGCATGCTATCGACATTGAAGTACATGTGCGACAGATCCGAATCGAACATATCGAGCTCTCTCGCAGCGATGGCTCGTGGATGTGGAATGACGGCGAACCAATGTCTCGTCGTGAGGAACAAGCGCCTCAAGGCCTTGTTGACGATCAAGCCAGTGATCTTGTCCAATGGCAAGGTACACAGCTCTGTTGCCAATCATATGGATGCGGTTGAGTCCTGGATCAGGTGAGTGTGCGAGATGGGTCGGGTTTGGGTACCTTTCCTACGATCGAACCACTTGAATTGGAGGCCATGGAGCGCGAGTGCTGCGTGGATGACATTGATGTCGTAGAAGCCAACGCCACTGTGGTTCACAAGTCGATGATGAAGATGATGATGTAAGCTTGCTTGAACCTCATATCTATCTCGCTGGTTGATATGGTAGAGACAAGTAGAGACACATACAATATGCTTCGATGTGGATTGAAGGCTTGTTGCGGCGATAGCGAGTGCGAGATATCGTCGAGCAGCATCTTGGTGAAGGCTCGATGTTGCAGGAGATTGTTGATGGCGTGGAGGGCACAGAAGGCCATCGATTGCTTCTCGTGGTAGATCTCATCCATGTGCTGGCGACCGGATATCGAATGGCTGATCGATTGAGAGAGAGAGAGGAGGGTGTGATGGTGGTGGTCTTTGGGAGAGGAGGGTCCTCAGGCATAGAGCTGTGGTGTGTTCCAAGCGCTCACACCATGAATGTGCCTCGCTCGCTCGGGCTGCCTCGTAAAGCAAAAGACAATCGATTGATAGCTGGATTAGAAGGTCGACGCGTGTGTGTCAATAAGTGTTGAGGCTCGGGGAGAGAGTATCGATATGTTGGTGCCACGTGGCACACAAAGGTCGATGACGTAGTTGTTGTTGTTGTTGTTGATGTTGGTGCGAGCGAGCGAATGAACGAATGATGATTATGATGCTCGAGAGCTTCGATTCTATTCGGAGGAAAAACACAATCAGCAAGAAGAGAGAGAGAGGTAGATTGAGATTGATATTGAGATGGTGAGAGTGAGTGAGTCAGGAGGGATGATAGAGGTAGCGGTGTGGTTTAGATGAGGCTCAATAATTATACGATAGATAGCGAAGGTCTAGAGAGTGAGGTAGATAGAGGTAGATGGTGGCACCATTCACGTCAATACGTCACACAAGTGAGAGAGCGAGAGTGAGATAGCAACCTCATCATCGATGGATTGATATCGATTCGAGAGGATATATACTTGCGTCGTGAGTCTTGTATGTCGAGCAACGCGTATGTCGTTGATCCGCGAGAGATAGATAGAGATCTCGCTCTCGCTCTCGTGGTGGGTCTCGCTCAATAGTCGTCATCAAAGTCGTAGTCAATGTCGAAGACCAACTGCGGCTTGGGCTCCTTGCTACGCTTGGCTCGCATACCGACACGCATCTCGTTGAGACGGAACTTGCGCATGAAGCCCATGGCGATACATAGACAGCAACCGCACGGTGCGCAGATGAACGTCAGGCAGCAGATGCACGCTGCGAGGATGCCGTCGGCGATCAAGGCGCTCCATGTCATGACGCCGCGGCCCTCCATGGTGATGTCGACCGTGACCTTCTTGGTCGAGTCGGCATCGCCAAAGTCCTTGAGCACGATGCCCATGTCGGTGAGCGTATGGATGTTGGCATCGCGCACGTAGATGATGGCGTTGTCGACAATGTCGGGACTGGTACGCGCGAACAGCAGACCGCTCCACGTCGTGGTGCGCTTCTTCTTGTCCTTCTCGTCGGGGTCGACGGCCTTGACGCGGAAGCGCAGAGCGTGCTCGCCGTCCTCGAACGCCGGACCGGTCTCGCACCATTGGCCCTTGCGCACCGAGAGAATCGTGAGGTCCTCGTAGACGTTCTTGACGCAACACTTGCATGGATCGCATGTCTTGAGACAACCTGCCATGATGACGACTGTTACATACGAGCTGATGCCGAGCTCGGAGGGAGGTCACTGAAAGTGAGTGAGCGAGTGAGCGAGAGAGTGAGCGAGAGAGAGAGCGAGAGTGACGTGGCTGTTGTGGTGGACGTTGGTGATGGAGGAAGGCGAGCGAGCAAATGACCTCGACCTCGACATCGACCTTGACCTCGACCTCGCAACTTGGTGGGTTGGGTTGGTTGGATCGGATTGTATTTGTGAGAAGACCTACCAAATAACAACTATGGAAGATGGGGAGGGAGGGACAGACAGATTGAGAGAGGGAGAGATATACGAGATGCATTGGGTGTGATGGTTGTGGTTTGGTGTGTGTGTGTGTGTGGTTTGGTAAACAGCAGCATCGCACGACGGCGATCGAGTGCCGTGACGCTAGTGTGAGTCGGTACGGTGGTCACGGGCCACTCACTCACTCACTCACTCCTACTCGGTCTTGGGTTTGGCGCCAGGAATGTAGGCCGAGGCGTACTGCTGGCCGGATTTGACCGCTTCGTTGAGGCCTCGTTGCAAGTAGGGCGTGACGAACTGCATGAGGTTGAGGTACCACAAGGCCAACGACGCTCCACCGACGATGAGCGTGAACATGAAGATGAACGGGTTCTGGATGTAGGCCCACAGGTCGTCGTAGGCGAAGAACAGGAACAGGATGATCAAGAAGGTGCGCATCTGGTGGTTGCCGCGATTGCGCTCCTGAGCATCGCGGGCCTCGATGTAGAGCGTGCGAGCGTAGCCTTCCAGGTGCTCGCTCAGCTGCGAGCACTGGTTCGCCGTAAAGACGAGCGTCGCATCCTCGGGCAAGTTGTGAATGTTACCAGTCAGCTGCAGCGAGCAGTGATGGTGATGGATGGTGATGAGCAACAGACACAGGCAAACAGGGCAGGCAGTGGGCGTACATCATCAGCAGCCGAGATTGTCAGCTGAGCATGCTCAGGCTTCAATCGAATGATGGCGTGGTCGTCGATCAACTTCATGGTCTGTAATAACGATACGAATCAAGCACAAGTGAGTCCCACGGTTCAGTGCAATCTGCCTCTGTTGTTGCAGTACGGTACCTCGGCAAGAGCACGAGCATGCTCAGCTCGCACGTCGTCGGTCTCGGTCCATTGGCGCGGCAGCGTACCGCGGTTGTTGACAAAGATCGTTTGGAAGCGCTTCTGCAACAGCGACTGCACTCGCTCGAACGACTTGTCGGTGATGGCCTCGCGCACGACCTCAAAGACGCGCGAGTCGAAGGCGCGCAGACGATCGGCGATCTCGTTCTCGGTGCACTGGAAGCCCTCGAGGCGCGACTGCAGCAAGGTGTGCGAGCTCGAGCGGCAGACCTCGACACGCGACTGCACTTGCGACCACATGTTGGCCTCGCTCTTGTTGAGGATGCTCTGGATCGGCTCGGCCAGCTGCTGGCGGAGCTTGTTCTGGATAAAGTCGTTGAGCTTGCGCAGTTGGTTCTCGCGCTCGAGCGTAATGCGCTTGTCGAACGAGTCCTCAATGTCTTGAAGCACCGTCTCGACATCCCACTTGGCATCAGCGACCATGGCGGCTGGCAGACCACAACACAACACACGCGATGGTGAGCGGGTGGGTGAGTGAGTGAGCGAGGCAGCAAGAAACGCGATCTCGCATACAAACCTTTGACAGCAACATGGAAGGTCAGGCGTGCAGCCTCTCGCACGTCGACCACAATCTCGCGAAAGTTGGCGACCGGCTCTGGTGTATCGGGAATGTGCTCACGCAATCCTCGCTCAAAGGCATCCGAGACCTTGTTGCGAATCTTGCGCAGTTGATCGTGGAACAGGAGCAGCAGGTCGCCGTAGAGCTTCTCGCGCAGCTCGGCGGCCTTCTTGTCTCGAGTGCCTGCTTCGTAGCGCAGCGCCTGCTTCGAGTACTCCTCGAGAGCCGCCTCGACCAATGCTGTGGCCTGCGCGCCAAAGCTCGGCAACGGCTCGCTCGAGCTGCGCAACTCCTGCTGCAACTGATCGCGACCGGCAGCAAAGACCGCGTAGCACTCTTCGCTGATTTGTGTGCAACGATGCACGGCGAGCATCACCTTTTGCATCGGCAGATCGAGGTCCTTGTTGGACTTGATGATGGACCAGAGCTCCTTCAAGAAGTGGCCCAAGCCGTCGGCCGGCACGTCACGAGCAAGCTTCGGGTTCCAGACGTATCGCGGATCCTCGGGGTCGGTGAATCTGTTTGCCAAGTGGATTGAACCACACTGAGTAAACACATGCTGCCACCAACAGAAGACCACAGATGCGCGTGCGTGGATCGAGAGAGAGCACATACCGGTTGCGAAGGGCGGCGACCTCCTGCTCGAAACGCTCGGTCTGCAGCGGCTTGCTCGGCAACGGCGCAAAGTCGATATCGAAAAAGTCGAGGAAGCTCGCGCCCTCGCTGCCCGGAGGCTTGGCAATGTCCTTCCAGATGTTGTCCATGTCGGAGCGTACGGTAGCTGAGAGATCATCGATCGGTGTGAGGCCATCGTAGTCGCGGATCGTGAACAACAGGAGAGTCTTCTTGCTGCAATGAGAGTGGGCGCGAGTGAGTGAGTGAGATGGCCAAGAGATGGATGGATGGATGGATGGATGGATGGATGTTGGTGATCGTGGTCGATACGAACTTGCCGTGTTGGAAGAGCTGGAGGTTGAGCTCGAGCACGATGCGCAGCAGATGCAGGTTGGCGCCATGATAGCGGCCGATATCGTGCGCCCACATGTTGACGATCA
>Ga0209935_1005293_pt1 | contig 11066 bp, 11 predicted proteins | sample ThiBio_1000_plan_2_FD_183958 | JGI IMG/M metagenome (GOLD analysis project Ga0209935, IMG submission 183958) | Wastewater bioreactor microbial communities from Cape Town, South Africa - Thiocy_cont_1000_plan (SPAdes) | ecosystem: Engineered > Bioreactor > Thiocyanate-remediating >... | reverse complement strand
TAGCGGGAGGAATCTGTACGAGCTGAAGTTGTTGGCCCGCAGCGTGAGGTACCTTGCTGCTTTCCGTAAACACCATTGGGGGGATGGCATCTGTTCGGGTACCAACACCACCGCCACCTGGACCTTCACGCTGGGTCTCATCGACAACGACTTCTTGGCGTGCCTCGATAACGATGACATGACTTCATGGCGCAGCAGACGGCCTAAGCAGAGGAAAACAGTCGATGACAACGGTAGGAAGATACCCCCTCAATATGCGATGTTGGTGGTGGAAGGGAATTTCGATGGTTACACCCATGACGAGTGGGGGATGAGGATGTGCGGGGAAGAGGTGATTGCGGGTGAAAAAGATGCGGTGGATGAAACACGCCCTTATGTGGAACGCCTCAACAAGCAGAGGTTCTATTATTGCTTCGAGGAGATGAACGATTCTCAGGAATGCGGCCGCATCGATTGGGCTGCCGTAGAGAGCTGGAGGGAAAGGACTATGAGTCATCTCTACGAGGAACTTGGCCTATCTCTTCCTGGTAAGAAGAAGAAGGGCGGCCTCTCCAACGAACTGTTCATGCGGTGCATGATGGTGTGTGGTACTGCGCGGGAGGAGTGGGACAGTTTCTTCCCCTCGTGGTACATTCAGGAGGAAAGGCTTGAAGAGTTTGAGTTGCGGAAGGCGGAACGATCCAAGAAGAGTAAGTGGCCCATTGCTTGGTTGTGAAAGCTGATTATATATTGTACTGTGTGTCATCCTCCGCGACGTGTATTTCCCTGTAATGAATCATTGTTTGGCTTCTCTACGTATTGTTAGCTTCGTCTCGTTACGCCAGTCAGTAAGCATTGCTTTCCTCATCTTCAAAACCAAACGCCCAATCAGGTACCCGAGAAGTGTTATTTTAATGATGTTACTATTCACGCATGGAGTTATGCTCTACACCTTCGCGGCTTCGAAAGGATGTTGATTGCGACTTGAAGAATGTGGTCATAACCTTGGAAGAGACGCTCCGGCTCCAGAGCCACAAATCGATCGGGATTCTGACCTACCCCCTCCAGGACATTACCACAGCTATCAAAATATAATTCATAAGGCAAAAATCCCAACCAGCCATTTGGCAACCAATAGTTTAGCACGTCCGAGTAAACCCCTATTATCGTGTCAGGATTAGTTTGATTGTGAATCTCCACACGCTCACACAAAAATACCTTGTGTTGTCTCTCCTATGACTGTGATGGAGTGTCTTGGTATGGTCTTCATGAATAGCACAAAAATGGCAGCCGCGGAAACCGTTCCCGCAGAAGTAAGAACGATAACTCTTCTGTTTGTCAGATTCGGAGTTTCGGGGAAGATGCAAAGGGAATGAAGTGGGGTGTAGTTGAATGCGCACTCTGGATTCAAAGTGGATACCACCCTCGCCTCCCTCTCCAATCCCAAGAAGGCCATTTCGGTGAACCTTGAAGCCGCAGTCGCTGCAGCCAGGTCATCTCCACCAGCATTTGCACGCACATCCACAATGATGGAATCCTCTCCGGCCAATTGTGTTGTGACAACATCCCAGGCAGCTTGCAAATCGGCCAAGCTTCCGTAATTGGTGAAAGAATTAATGCGGATGTATCCGATGGTAGGATGGTAGGTGACCCGAGCGAAATCCAGCACACCAGGAATGACATTTGTAACACCGGTCAAATAGTTTTGGTCTGTCAGGTTCTGCCAGACCTCCTTCAGAGGAGATTGAAGGTAGGTGGGTATGTTCCCGCCTTGGAAGAATAGGAAGACTTCCCCGGAAGTCTGTGTTGAAAAGAAAGTTAGCGATAGTTTGTGCCACCAAGTTTACCGTGTTCGCGTCAATGAGCAGTAAATGAGCGTCGTTAAACAAGGAAAGGGCAGAAGCGATCAACGCAAATAATTGGTCGTCAGTCGTGTCGGCAGTAATTTGTGGGCGGTATAGGGCGTCTACGGCAAACCAGTTCACACCTCGGATACAAAAGAAAGGGTAATGGACTGCCATCTGATTCCACATGGTGTCCCAAACTTCCAACTGAGTAGGAGGGCTATTCACGGGCAAAGGCACTATATTATTTAATGTTAATTTTCCCCAGTCAGCAGGTCCAGCAGGAGACCCACCAATCAAATACTGGCATTGCGCAAATAACGCAATGAGGACGGGGTCTGTGGTCGTGGGAACAGGAATCTGGGCAGTCGATGGCGGGGCGCAGTTTCTGTTTTCGAAGAACTCTGCAATTGCAAATTGACATTGGAAACTGCATTCTGCACTGGAACCTTACCACAGTTACAAATAGTAATGAGGAAGTAAGAATAATTTTGGGAGAGCTGGGGGTGGATACCAAGATTTTCTATTTCGGTGGAGCAAGCATAAAAAATTTGTGCGATGGAGTCATTGCAGGGAGGGTACACTGTGCACTCAAGGGGCAGGGTGTAGCCGCCTCCTCCAGGAGGGCAAGAGGAACAACCTCCCTGGGTGGTAGCGGACCACAACACCGCATACAGCAACGTGGCACCATACCATTTCCAGCTCATATTCATAAAGGCAAAGAACAAAGAAAACCCAAGGCCTAGCGCTCTTTCTTTGTTAGATACTTTTTTCCTATTCCTTCTTTTATCGTATCACTTAAACGTTCCAGTAACAAGACTAAGCAATCGTTAATATTCGCCTGCAGCGTTACACTGTAGGTTTCTTGATGATCTATGCTTTGTAATGCTTCTCGACCTCCAGTTGACCCTTTGCAAGACAGCTACCAATAGGATTTTCATAATCACGGACACAAAGCAACGACGACGAGATCGTGCACAAGTGCCAGTATCGAAGAATTCATAATTAGGCTTTAAAAACTTAAAAATTCAAAACAAAGCAAAATTAAATTCCGCCACAACTCTCCACTCACACAAATGAATAGGTGCACTGCGTCAGATGTAAATTTTTTTATTTGTTACAACTCACGCATATCTCCGATCTCCTCATCAAGAAGAGCAAAGGAGGATCTTATCTCTTGCTCCAGCTGCGGATAGCTCGCCAACAAATCTTTATCCCGCCCTTGAGGCATCCACTTCATCCGGGCCAGTTTGTTGCGGATGTCGTGCATGGACGCGTGAAGGTATAGAGCGGTGAGAAAGCCTGCGTGCTTGTCCAAGCTCTTGATTGCCATGGATTCGTAAAAGAGGATCGCCTTCAGCATCAATGCGGTCTTGAGCGGGGGGCAAAATTGATTGGCCTCTGCAGGGTCAAGGTCTTGTTGGACGAAATCCTCTCGTAGAATTTTGGTAATATCTAATCGGAGCTTCTGCTTGTCATCCAAGGGTTCCTGGAAATATTTGAGGCAAAATTCATTGTTGAGAAATAGAAGGGTACCACGCCAACTAGCTGCACGATTTCCAATAACGAATCTTCTTCTACTAGAGCTACCTTCACTCGCGTGATGAGCTCTGATGTGCCTTCAAGTATGGGTTCGAGGTGGTAGGAGGTCCCGGCTGTGTCTGTCTTTGGAGGATACTTGGAAAATCCTATCAGATAGTTGATGGCGGGCAGATGCCTTCTCTCTGCCAGCTTTCTGTCACAGCACCAGAATGTCTTGTTCATTATTGTGATTTAAAATAACAAATATTAAAAAACGTCGTATCAGGACTTACCTCTGTCATACTGAGGGCCGCACTGCATAAAGAATCGGCAAGGTTGCCTCCGGGAGGTGATATCACAGCGATAAGAGTAATTGATCCCTGTCTGATTTCCTTCCCCATACACTCCACCGTCCCGGCTTGTTCAAACAGTTGTTTCACTTTTTGCTCTATCCCGGGAGGCAAGCTTATATCTTGGAAGGGAAAGAGAAGTGTTATGTGTATGCTGCTGTCGCAATGGTGCAACTAACCATAATAGTTACAGCTGCTATAAGTCCATATTATTCTTAGCCAGGCGGCTTCGCACCAAAAGGTGAGAGAATCGACGATTAAGGATACACTGTATCCCATATCCCTGAAGTATTGAGCAATAACCACCCCTGTCGGAGAGAGACTACCGGTTAGTAAGCTCTAGGGTGTAGATTGGTGGGAGGGGTACCAGTTAATATGCTGACCTCGCGTAGAGGGCCAACCATATCATTTGTGGACGCTATCACCACATTGTTATGACCCGCTTTCCTGCTTTTCAAGAAATATGTTACATCGCTACTGCGTTGCCCACAGGCTGTGTTCTGAGTTAGTATTCTGGTTTCATTACGTCTCCTGCTGTCCCACTAACCTACATATACTGATACATCATGCTTGGCATGCAGCGCAATGAACTGGGCGATGGTGGTCTTGCCGGTTCCTTTGGCTCCTGTCAATGATGCGCTCCCTCCTTGCCGACACCTGTTAATATTTGAGAGTCAACATGCATGCATACGCAAATTAAGTGCGAGCTTACGGAAACAGGGAGTCAAAGATCCGAATGCCGGTGGTGAGAGGAGAGGTAGAAGCGCTGAGTTTCTTTGCTATTGGTCTTGTTTGTCTCATAGGGCAGCTCTGCATCATGAAGAGACGCTCTTTTCTACCATCGTCCAACTCGAGCTCCAAGACGACGTCCTAACGAGAAGGCGAGGTTGGTCAACCTTCACTCAGATGAGGGCCGGTACCTGTATTGTGTATTCTCCCTCGGGTGCCATATATATGATCCTTCCTGCCATGTTCGGGGGGACCATGATTCGGTGTATAAAGGTGGGCGTTTCCAATACCGATCCATAAATATCGCCACCTGCTACTTGGTCTCCTTCCTACGCGAGGAAGGGATCGGAAATTTGGCGGTGAATCATGCGCGAGCCGTTACCTTGAATATGGTATTTGGAATGTAGTGCCATTTTGTGTGTCTGTCTAGGCACCGAACAGATAATCCGGGATGGGTATTGTAGGGATAATTTATAGCGCTGCCAAGGGGGCACTGGAGGCCGTCGAAGGCATTTGAAAACAAACCTGTGGCGTGAGGTTTCTATCACATTAACAGAAGTGCACATGCAAATACGCGTACCCGGACCCAGTTCTATCAGAAACGGTGCGTCGCAAGTAAAGACCTGATCTCCCTTTTGTACTCCACCTGCCTCGAGCGTTATCATACGAAGAAGATTTGGGCGCAATACGTACGAGTACTGGCAAACAGTTGAATGGTGACTAAGTGTGTCTCTTTTGTGATAATCTCTCCTATCAGCGTGCGTTTTGATCGTTCGGTGTGTAGCAGGGCGCATGCTTCGATCCAAGCCACAGTGTGAAGACTTCCTTCTCCTTTGACTTTAACAACTACGAGGAGGTGAGTGATTATTGCCTTGTTTTGTTCTACTTTGTCCGGAAATGCCTGCAACCTTGCCGAGCAGCCGTGGTGTGCGGTCGTCCATCTCATTGTAGCTTGACATTTTCTTTCGCGAATTCTAGGAAGGCAAAAAGATCCGGCCTGTGGCTCGGTACATGAGCGCAATACCAACAGTAGGGCATAAGATTCAATCCTTCAGGAATGGAGCAGTGCCGCAGGGTAAAGGCGCTTCTGCTTGTGAGCCGTACGTCGAGTCCTAACCAGGCCTTTAGATTTCCCTGGTTAATCCTACAGCTATCTTAGTGTTTCTGGTCTTGGGTACCTGTGCAGCGCGAACAGGCTTTACATCCAGCGCAACGTTGTATGCTAAACAAAATGCGGATGTAGTCGGCTGGACTCCTGTCGTGTTACCAAAGGCGCAGTCGCCTCACGTGGTGCTGGAATTGAAATGGTTCGTTCTAATCGAATTGCAACCTCTTCTCCCCCCCCTCCTCGAAGAAAATAATCTGACGAAAATAGGTGGCTGAGGAGTCCCAGTTTAGGAGCACTAGAAAGAGTGTTCTGGGACGTGTCCAATCCAAAGTCGCGAAACTACGGTATCTCGTAACTTTCAAAGGGGCGGAAAGTATTTCGCTCACCGTAACTACAAGGAAACTACTGGAGCAAGGAGGAGATAATGAAGCTCGTATCTCCTCCGCCTGATGAAAGAGCCTTGGTACTGAACTGGCTTGCCCAGCGCATCGCGGTTGCAAACGTACGGCCTATCTTCTCAACAAAACTCAATCTCACCCATCAACGTAGGAAGGAAAGAGTGCTATGATTAAATTAGATGACAAGCTTGACCTACTGGTATTACATGCGCCGCTTTGGTTCGTTGAAGATCTTTTGGAAACTGCGATTTGCCCGTTTAGGCATATGCAAAGTAGAGCACTGGTCTTCCGTCAGTGCCTGGATGCCGCCTCTTATCTTCCAACCCACATCGCTCCCCTGATCGAGCTAATTGATGGTGAGAAGAGCCAAGTTAAACATACTTTGATGAGGTGCTAACCACTCCCTCATGTCAGGACTCACGGCATTCCCTCTTGCCCCGCCGATTAAGAACGCGGTCACAATTCCGTCAGCAAGAAAAGGCGACCGCAACACTTTCTATAACACCCCTCTCATTCTTCGAGAACTTTATGGCGTTCCCAAGGATGCCATTATCACACATCCACAAGCAACTCAAGGCGTACAAGGAGGTATTTTGTTTCTGAACTGCCGAGATAAATGTCAATTAATACCTTCCTCTAGGCGCCCAAGTCGGGGTCAGCCTATTAGCGGACATGGATCTTTTTGATGAGCTCTCGGGGATACCATCTCAAACACTCAAAATTTTTGGACCGCCTCTTGCGAACTGGAGCAAGAATTCCTACCTGCAGATAGAGAGCGCGCTCGATGTGCAATATATCACCGGCGTCGCGATCAATGCCTCTACTACCTACTGGACTGCCGCTGAGACAGGCGATGCATTCTCGTACATCACCTCTCTTTGGAACTCGTCTGCTTCCCCAAACTTCGCCACGCCGTTGGTCAACTCTTTCTCTTTCGGCGGTCAGGAGCCTTCCTCATTTGACGACAAACGTATTGCGGTAATGAACAAGGAACTGATGAAGCTCGGTGCTCATGGCATCACCGTCGTGGCAGCCAGCGGCGACACCGGCGCTCTTGGGCTGAACTTCCGCTGCGAAGGAAATTCCGAAACTCCTGGGTACTTTCTTCCCAGCTTCCCGGCTACCTCTCCATACATCACTGCTGTGGGTGCCACCGCCATCCTGGGAAGCGGGCCAGGAGTTCAGTCCAAAAGAGGAGGCTCCCTTCCGCCGCTATGCAAGTCTTACGCGTGCACCGATCCAACAAGAGCAGAGGAAATTCCCGCCATCACCCACAATTCCCAGTTCACCAGTGGAGGTGGATTCTCGGCAGTATTCTCGCGTCCTAAGTACCAAGAGAGTGCGGTGGCAACTTACCTCCAGACTCCCGGTTTGGCCGGTCGATTCCCGCCTTCCGAGATCTGGAACCATAGTAACCGCGCGATACCCGATATATCCACGATTGGCCAGAATATTTTAATGATCAACGGCAGTACCGTGTTAATCAACGGCGGCACATCAGCCAGCGCACCCATCTTCGCTGGGTTGCTGACTCTGGTCAACGATTTCCTATTGCACAATCACAAGCCCCCGGTTGGATTCGTCAATCCTCTTTTGTACCAGATGGCGGTAGAGTGCCCTACTTGCTTCAACAGGATGGCAGAAAGCACTGTTGGCGAGTACGAAGACAACTGCAGCAATGCTCTGTTCTCGTGTTGCGCGCCTGTCGGCTTCTTGTCGGCATCAGTAGCGCGTGGGAGGTGGGACCCGTTGACCGGGCTTGGCTCACCCCATCTCCCATCCATCCTGGCGTACCTCCGCCAGCTACACAATATGGAGTGAATCAGCATCAGCTGTGTTGCAGTTGCTCCCTTGAGTGGGTTTTGTACTAAACTTGATTCCGCCGTGGATAGTAACAAATTTGCTGCTTTTATTCTATTTATTTTTTTTTTTGGAGATGGAGGCAAAGCAAGCTTGGTTGTTCGTTCAGTGTGTGCTTATCGTGTTTGATGGCGTCCTGCTAGTTGTCAGCGGGAGTTGCACAACAAGCTGTGGAAATCCGGCTCAAGGAAATATCGATATTACCATGTGTGGCGCAGATCCCTCGGGTACAGATGATAGCACCACAGCCATTCAGAATGCTATTTGTAATGCCAAGGCAGCAGGTACCTAACCCTCTGCCCTCTAGCTCCGTTCATATGGGATTTCTCCCTTCTTTATGTTTGTTACTTCCGCTCAACATCTCACAAGGTGTGCCGGTTTTTGTGCCTGGCGGGAAGTTTATTCACAATTCGCCAATTGCACTGGACAGTGTGGAAATATTTGGCCTTGGCAATTCTTCCCAAATACACCAAACATATTCCGACGCCACTGTACCATACCTTCCTTTCTTTCTCCTATCTGCTCCTAATCGGCCTACTCTTGGTAATATAGGGATTGAACATCGAGGGTTTTGGCACCGTGGTCCGAGATCTTCGTATCACCAGTGCGCCTCATAATAGGACTTACCCAAGTGGCTTTGGGCTTTCTTGTGGATCGGCGATCAATTACACGGTCAATAACATAACCTTGGAGCCTGATCCCTTGGACGCAGCATATGCTTATATCCTCAACAATGCGGGCTTTGTATTTGGCGGAGGAGGATTTTGGGCAGTCAATTGCTCTGGTGGCGTGTTCTCAAACAGTTTTGTTCATTGGACGTATGCTGATGCTATCCACTTTGATTATTTGTGCCAAGACTCGGTTGCCTTTGGGAACAGGTACATCAGTTTTTGCAGGAGCTATGATATTCTCTTCACCTAACCCTATATCAATATAAGAGTCGAAGATGCAGGAGATGATGGGCTGGCAGTTGTCGGATCTGCTGGCAGACAACCGAGAAATGTATCCATTTACAACAATGTTGTGCTCCGAAACCATTGGGGTAGAGGCATTTCTGCAGTTGGCGCTGCTGATGTGCTGATTTACAACAACTATGTTGACACGCAGATAGGTGCTGGGGTATGTATTTGAGTTATTTTGGGTGTCATTGTCATAACTTTATTTGTACCAAAAAACACAGATATGGGTAGCTTCCGAAACATCTTTCCTGACTGGGGTTGCCCAAAATGTTCTGGTGATGAATAACGTCGTTAAAAATACGGGCGTGATAAACTCGACAACATGTTGGTCTGGAGCCTCATTGCCCGCGATCGGAACCGACAGCCAATATAGCAGCCCTTCAATGACTGGCATCTATTTCACCGACAACATCGCAATTGGCAGCTGCACTCAAAGCTTCGCCATTGGCAACGCTGTCGCTGATGTCACGCTGGCAGGCAACTCTTGGTCTGCTGCACGTGGGCAATCCATACAACTCCGAACTATTTCGGTGCCCTTGACTGTTGCTGTTGCAGGTGATACAGGAAGCAACGCATCCTATGCAGGTTGTTTGATCGCGCCTACTACAGTCACTGGCCCTTTGCGTCTGTTCATCACTGACTCGGAATTCCAATATTGTTCTGGCTACGGTGTGGACATTACTACGACATCCCTTGAGGCCCTCCAGCTGACAAACAGTGGTGGCTCTAACTTCCCCACAGGCTTCACACAGATCCTTCAGAATGCCACGACAGTCCAGTGGATCCAAGGCAACCAATATTCTGCACCTCCTCGAATTGCAACCGACTTGGGGGTTGCTCCGCCGATTGCTGTGAGCTTCAACTATTCCATCACCACCAACGATATTTCGTCTCCTATCCTGATAGACAGCTCAGTTTTCATTGCGCAAGCGAGTGTTGGAAATGGCTTACAGCTGTCCTTGCAGGCAGTGTATGGGAAGACTAGCGGAACGGCATATTTCGACCTGACTCGCACAACAGTTAGCTATTTCCCAGTGGGAAGTGAGGTGCCTGGCTCACTTATTCAACCCGGCAGTTATACTTTTAACTATGTGATAGCTTCCAAGGATAGCAATGGCACGATTCAAGGGATCGCTGTTGCAAACGCCACAATCATCGCCACAAAAATGGACCAAACAAGTGAAGCAACACAACTATGCGGCTGGAGTACTTTGTTTTTATTACTTTGGAACTTGTGAATTTGTGCATCGGATTAGTCAAGAAGGATAATATTGGCTTTCATTTCTGTGTCTTTTTTTTTTTACGCCGTAAGCTACTTGTTTTTACAAAAGATTAGTATTACATCCCGCCAGAGGAGCAAGAAAGATGCAGAAAAAAACGTCCTCGATGGTATCGCTTTTGTTGTTGGTGGTGGTTCTTGTGTGCTCAAAAGGTGAAGTTCGAGAGCAGACACCCTGCCAGCTTGCCGCGGCGCAGGGCTACATCTGCCAGGATTATTGGGCCACCACTGCCGACGGCTTCGGCATAAATATCCAACGCATTGCTAATCAGTCGGGCTTCAGTGATGCGCTCACTCCTGTCGTTCTTCAACATGGTACCATTTCTTTATTTAAAATCTTTGTTTTGTTATGATTATCTCCTGTTTTTTTTTCTGATCCAACAAATAATCTCTTGTTGCAACAAAGGTTCTTGGCTACTTTTTTTTAGGGTTAGGGATGTAAAAAATCACGCCCACTATCATTTACGCCAGCTTATGGAGTATGGGAGTCGACAAAATATCGCTACTGTTGCATATCCAACACGCCGGAGTCACACAGGAGTCACACCAGAGTCACTCCAAAATGTCTTGCGTTAAATTGGCTTCCCCCTAAATCACCCTAAAGGGATCTCACCAATTTCAATGGAGCTACTCAACAGAAATGTTTCCTAATCACACAAATAAAATTCTCTTTTTTTTCTTGTAGGATAATATTCTCTTTTTGTTTTTCTTGTTTAGTAATTATAGTGACATAAAAGGACAACAACCTAAATAGTTCCACTACTCTCAATGTACTTAGACTTTTCCTTTTCAAAGATGGTGAAATGAACATGAAAAGAGAAAACATAGTCTACAAAAAAATTAAACTTTTTCCATTACTTTATAGTGTTTACTAATTTTAATTCAATGTTACAACATATTACCAATTGTCCCAAAAATTTATCTAATATCATAGAATGCAGTATTTAATATAAGGTTAGAATTAGAGGTTAGAGGTTAAAAATTAGAAGTTAAAAGTTAAAAATTAAGGGTTAGGGTTAGGGTTAGGGGTTAGGGGTTA
>Ga0209935_1005289_pt1 | contig 11072 bp, 15 predicted proteins | sample ThiBio_1000_plan_2_FD_183958 | JGI IMG/M metagenome (GOLD analysis project Ga0209935, IMG submission 183958) | Wastewater bioreactor microbial communities from Cape Town, South Africa - Thiocy_cont_1000_plan (SPAdes) | ecosystem: Engineered > Bioreactor > Thiocyanate-remediating >... | reverse complement strand
CAATAAACGGCACTGCATACCACTCTCCTTGCCTCGCCAATCCATCCGCCCGCCAGAACGATTGACCAAAAAGGCAACTTTCTTGGCGGCATTCGTAAAACAGTCATAAGCTCACGGGACGCCTTAAAGGCGTCCCTTCTTGTCACTGTGATGAATCTGGCGTCTTTCTTTGAGTCGAACAAGCAGCAAGAACGCGAGAACGAGATCAAAGAAATGTTGCCGCTTCCAATACCCATGATTAGGTTCGGTTGGGAGCGGCAGGGGGTTCTGGCGAGCTGCACAGCCTTCCATGTGATAGAGTGACTGTATTGGTCGATTGGCGGGCGGTGGTGGATACAAGCAGCGCAACCAAAAAGCACTTGGCTTTACTGTTGAGAGAGAGACTGATGAGGGTTGAAGAGTGGAGATGCGACAGATGCTGAAGAGAAGGGAAGAGGAGGGGAAGGAGGAGGAGGAGAGGGCGAGAGGGATGGAGAGGGAGGAGACGTGGACGACGATGGGTGTCGATTTTGCTTTTCGCCTAGCGAAGCTTGTTGGCTGCGCTGCTTCATAGCTTGGTTCATCGCTGATGGAGCTCGGAGCACCTCCACAAGCAAAGTCTCAGCATCCCTGAGCCTGCCTACGCGCTCGGTTGGTCGGTGTGAATGGTATCGAGCTTGATCAAAGTCTTGCACACTGTTCGTCTCCCTCGCGGTTTGCGTGCTCGCTTCGCTGGTCCCGCGCGCAGGGTCCTTGCATCCTCTGACCGGCTTGTTTAGTGGGAGGATGCGCGTCGACGTGGGGCGTGTGGTGGCAGCTTGCTGCGGGAAGAGCGCGAGCGCGGGCAATGCAGCAGCGTCAACCCGCGAATTTTCTGTGGTCCACTTGTCGCTCACCAGCAACCGAGTTGCGTGCGGATCTCGCTGGTTGCTTGGCCTCTCTCGCTCGCGAATGTGTATCGTGAGTGTACACAGGGCCACCATCAGTGTGGCAGATTCAGCGGTGTCGAGCAAGGAAAGAGCGGGAACAAAGTGCAACTTTACATGGTACAACCACCGAGCGTGTCATGTGCGACCACAGAGAGCACACGGCCGAGCGTGACACTTGCATGATCCCCGGTGGCCGTGCGCCTGACCTTCCAGCGTAACAACTGCTCCTGGGAGAACCACCACTTGTTGCGGGGGCGGTTGTGCAGTTTGTTGCAGGATCGATGGCAACAGTTGCTGCCACCCCGTCGCTAGTGGTACAGTACCCATGCTGCCGCCACCAACCATGTATTGTGGTTGAACTTGTTGTTGCTGTTGCTGTTGAGATTGTTGAGACTGTTGCTGCTGCGGTTGCTGCTGCTGCTGTTGCTGCTGCTGATGTAATACCAGCTCTTGGAGCGCTGTAACTTGATGGGAGAGAACGTCGAGCTTCTGTGCGAGGTCGGCCGGTTGCGCTGTCAATACACTCGTGCACTGTTCTGGTTGTGGTTGTGTTCGGTGCCTGCCGATTGGCCGATGTGAGTGCAAACAAACAACGCCATCTCCCGCTGCTTGTGCAATTGCGTACTCGCTTGATGTGGCAGCCGCCGCTTCTGTTTTGCTTGGAGAGGCTCGAGCCCTCGTGCTCCTCGTGGGTTGAGCGGCAGATGCAGCGCCGCGAGTCCTTGCTCGCTTGTTTGCAGCGGGCTGTGCAGGTGTCGCAGCCTTGCGCTTGTTTGGGCCAGAGCTTCTGGCTGTCCGTGGCGCTGGTTTCTCCTGCTTGCCCGGTGTGCGGGTAGTTCTTGAGGACCTTCGTGGTTGCGGCAGTGATGAAGTTGTCGAGGCGTTGGGAGCTCTACGTGCCGCAGCGCGTCGCTGTGGTTGTTGTTTTTGTTGTTGGGGAGCGTATTCGTTGGGAGTGGGCTCGTCGTCATCATTGTCGTTGTCGTCATCATTGTCGTTGTCGTCATTGTCATCATCGTCAATGCTGATTGCAACATTCGTTCTCTTTGCTGGACGCAATCGTGTGTCTCGCGCTTGTTGTACGATGGGTTGGCGTTGAGGCACACTGATTGCTCGACCCCTGGTGGGCTTGGCTGAGGTCAAGACCGTGTGTGATTCGTTTCTCGAGTGCCTTGCACTCAGTTCTCTCTTTTGACGATGACGAGTATCGGTTCATCGATATGAGTGAGAGAGAGCGATGATTCGCGTGTGGGGAGCAAGACTCTTGTTGGCATATGAATGATGTACCTCGGCTTCCTGTTGCTGATCGAGCAGCTCTTGTCCCCGAGAGAGTGAGTCCGCCAGCTTCGGAGGTGAGGTGCTCGATGCCGGCGCATGAAAGCGAGCAGCAAAGTCAGGCGATGCGCGCTCGATGTCGGACTCTCCCATCGTCGAGGCCGAGACGTTGGTGCGACAGAAACACACCTTCGACTCTGAGAGGCCCAACACGAGCGCCGGCTCCATCTCCTCCCTGGCCTCGTTCATGCATCCAACGATGACACTCACTTGCGTGGCGTGGGAGGTCGCAGAGAACACGCAACTGGCGACTGGTTCGCGTTGGTCCGGTGCACGCTGCCGCAGCCATTGCTGCACTGCGCCGTCGTTGTCTTGGTCGTGAGTTGCTCGCCTGCCACCGACAACACCGCGACTCGCACACACCGGAGAAGAAATCCATTTGCTTGGAATCACTATGAGCTCCGTCTCATGGCAAGTACTCGGCGACGGGAGGCCGCACGAAGGCGCATCATTGGCGGTGGCACACGCTGATGGAGTGCGCTCGTGTTGCGCGTGTGAAGGCGTCGCACGCTCACCTCCCGAAGACGTGCAAGTCATCTCAGGTTGTGGTTCGCAACATGTGGCAGGGGTTATATTCACGAAGACGGGTGTCGAGAGAGGGCATATGTGCGAGTGATTGTCGTCGGCCATGCGGCGAGAACGCGAGCGACAAGCGACGACGAGAAGATGAAGCAACAACAGAAGATTCCGCCTACTGTCCTTCTCTCCCCTTCGCTCGCGTCTCTGGCGCCGTCATCGGCACAGCAACAACCACTGCCGCGCCGCCGTCCTCCTCGTCATATCATCGGCGTCTTCAACACATTGCAATCGCGTCCAGTGCATGAACGGCTTGCGTGAAGCAACGTCGATCTCCAAGTGGTGATACTTGCGCATTGGATCGAGTCTCGAGTGCGTATCGAATGCGCCACCATCTTACACACGCTCGCTCGCTTGCTCGCGCCAACGCGCACTCACAAACATCATCGTCCTCGTGTCGTCGTCGCTGCCACACCCACGCAGGTATGATAGGACTCTCTTGGTTGTTTCTACCATGCAACACATTCAAATGAGCTGCAGGCGTACTCTGAGGCGAGCTCGTGCGACTCTCCGTCGATCACACACATGATCGGCTGGTGCCACGAAAGCACGAACGACACGGATGGTCGCCGTGGTCGTACGCGCCTCACAGCGCACAGCAAGTGCACGAGAGTGCTTGATCACTTGGGCTCCTTGCCGATCGTGATGTCGAGCTTGGCAGCTGCTCGGTGCTCGAGCTCCACGGCATCGTTGTTCCTTCCTCGCAAGACGCTATCCGACGAGGAGCAATCGCAAATGATGCGAGAGGAGAGAGTTTACCAAGCTGACGGAACAAGAGGAACTAAGACGTACGTGCTCTCTGGTGCTCTCGTGCTCGTTGGTGTCGTTCATGTCGCGCTCTCTCCAATGCAAGATCGAGCATGATATGCGAGACACACACACACACACACACACAATGATGCGCGGCGAACCTTGTGGCGCCGCCAGCTGACCATTCGATGTGTGGCTCCGTGCGCGTATGTGCGTGTGTGCGATGAGCAGCGGCACCAAGCCCTTGAGCCTCTTCGACCGCCTCCAACGACGAAGAAGCACCATATATCTCTCTGCGCCGTATATCACGCGCAAGCCACGCCGCGGCAGAGGAGTATCAACAGTGGTGGCACTTGTGTAGGGTGCGATACCACTGACGCATCGGAGACAGACAGCGGCGGTCTCGCGATACACAGTCGCGTTCAAAGTCTTGGAGATAGTGCGTCGGGTGGAGCCGGAGATTCGTCAGGCTTCCGTGGCTCGGCCTTCACTGCACCTCCTGGAGGAGGAGGAGCTCGATGCCGTCCTCACTCGATGAGTGATGCTCGCTTCTGAGCGATGCCGATACATGCCGAACCACTTTGCAGCCAATCGATGGCGATCTTGGTGCATCGATCGTCTGGGCGCGAGATTCACGTTGACTCGATCGTCGTGCTTTGCGCTCTTCGAGTACCGCATCGCACAACGACAACAAGACGATGACGATGATATCTCTCGCTACCATCCCACCCCCTTACCTCGGTCACCATACTCCCACACACGTCGTTGATCGATTGTGCCTCATTCTACGCTTTTGCGAGAGGCGATGGAAGCTATTCTTCTTCTTGTTTGATCAACCTCGAGAAGGATACAGTACGTCGACAATGCAGCCTCACTTCCAATGATTGATTGCCGACAACCACAAGGAGAATCATCAGCAGCACCATCACTCACTCTGAGAGAGTATCGTGATCTTGGTTGTGGTTGTAGTTGCGTCATCTTATTGCTGCTGATGATGAACGACAATTTATCGTGGAGGATATCTCCGTACGGAGCAAGTTGGCGGCTTGGATCTAAGCATCGCAGGAGCAGTACGGCGATACCCACACACAGTCTCTCTCTCTCTCTCTCTCTCTCTCTCTCTCGCACCAGAGTATATCTCTCTCTTCCAACGAGAGCGCGAGCGATATCTCCCATCCAATGCGTCACATTCGTGTCGTGAACGGTTGATCCAAGGTACCCAAAAATTCGATCATCATCATATTCTTGAGCAATCATCACCGATGTGAGTTTTGAATGGTTTGGAGGCATCAGAGTTGATTTGATGGATGGTATTGATGTTTCTCGTGGCGGCGATATGGAGTTCCTCAGGGGCAGCATCGTATCGTGCCCCGTAATATGTACCCCGTCCCATTCGTTTGCTTCTGTGTCTCTCATATCGCCAACTTATCAATCTCGTTCTCACGTACTTGATGCTTGTTCGACTCGTAGACCACATGTTCATCACTTGACACACGATATGGAAGCGCTGCGATGATGGATATATTTTTCGGCGGTCACATATGGATTTATTGATATGAGCACACACCTACGCAAGAGTACGTGCCATATCGTGTGGTTGTTGATGATGTTGTGTGCACAAATGACCCACTATCCACCTCAACGTTGGAGCTTTATGAATCTGACCCTCGGATCGATCTCGATGGCTTATTGTCGCTCGTAGATTTATTTGGTTGCTTCTTGTTGGCATCACCGACAACACACACATTTTCGATCGGCTCTGTGCAACCACTGCCATGCTCTCCCAACTGATGCACCATCAACATCATTGTACTCACTCTCGAGTCACCAAGCAACTCTTTGGTGCCTTTTTGCAAGGTTAATATGATTATTCTCGGTCTAAGATCCTGGAGATCGTTGCATGGCGTCCTCGTCGATTGCGATATCGATCACCATCAACCAACGGCAGATATCGCAGCCTCAGGCACGATATGAAGCAACGATCACCAACAAAGCCCATTCCTCGTACGTTGCACTTATCTGCTCGATTGTTGTTGCGACTTGGTTTAGTTTGTGCACCAAGCTCGTGGATCGATACAGCTTGCGCCACCGATCCACGTATTTATCTCTCACTCTCACTCTCCCTACACTGCTCCACCCACTGCAGACGAGGATATCGGAGAGGATAATCACGCTCTACAATGAGAGATCCAAAACGCAGTATCGAGGCGCTCCAGCATCAAAGTGATACTAGCGCCCAGGAACGATGTGCGCGCATTTTCTTCTGCCATTCGAGCAAGCCCGACATGTAGCGAGTACATGGCGATTATTGCTGCCGCGACGAGGGTATCGACCTTGCGAACGCGCACCCACACCATCAAGCCAACAAAGCAAGGCAGCCGCGAAGATCAAGATAAAGAGCTCAATGAAGCACAGCTGGTGATGGCGATCGCAATTGCCAACGCATGGTACGCGTCTTCCCATCGGCCTGTTTCTCAACAATGCTCACTCGATCGCACCCGCGAGCGAGATACGAAGCGAGATAATTGCTGTGTGATTACCAATCACCTCCGATTAATTCCATTTGCATACCAATCGATTGTACTGATCGTATACTTGAGATACTGAGCGAATTGGATTTTTCTGGATCGATACAAGCGAGTAAACCACGAGATACGGACCATCAGCACCGAGAGCGAGACGCGGCAAGCGTCTAACCATAGAGGCATGATACGAGACTTGCTACCAAAATGCCACCATCTCGTGTAGTAAGAGCTCAAGCTCGCTTTGCTATTGGAGAACCAGAGGATTACAACATCAATCATAGGCTTAGCGATTTCTATAAGCCTATGAATGTTATATTGAAACCAATGATGAGCTCATATAAGCTCATCATTAGTCTATGACTCGCGCAATGTCGAGCACTGAGCCTCTTGTTAGCCTTGATAGCAACCGAGAGGGGATGCGGTCACGAAGCAGATATCGTCAACAACCTCCATTAATGCAACACTTGTATTGTACACTCGACGTATGCTGGCACCGAGGGAGATACTGCTGGGAGAGGAGAGACGAATGCGCCCGGTGCTGAGTGCCCGGTTGCCCTCCTTGTTCTCTTGTCTCTCTATTCCCTTGCATCGTACGGTCACCACTGGCGGGTAATTGTTCCTGTGCTGTGGTGCTCGCATCCACTTGGTACTGTGCTTGTGGGTGCTCTAAATGAGTGTGTAGATGTGTGAAGGTAGTAGCCTTGAAAAGAGCCATCGTCACTCTTCTCGCATCATCCCTACCTTCGTATTGCTGTCCTTGCACCAAACTCTGCCATTTGAGCCTAACGACCTTGCTTACTCCCACACACGACGGCTGAATCTGTGCTGCTCCTGCACCAATGGTCCTTGCGATTGAGGATCTCGTCCAGTTCATCAGCGCTGAGGATCTGGATGGTAAACCTGCCAAGCAGAGATTCGAGAGCGACATCAAGTCGCAACTCGAACCAGAGACATCAACTGCCGTAGAGTTGTTGTTCCTCTCGCCCAAGCACCGAGCAGCCGTCGTGAGCCAACTCGCGACGCCAGCTCGTAACCAAGCTTCCATTGTGCTTGATTCTTTGTTGCGCGCCTTGCCGGTCGACGTATCGCCGGCCCGCCGCTGTCGCGTAGCATGTTCAGCAGCAGCTACTCGAACCCGCGATCGTTGGGAGCCACTCGTAACCTGCCTCGACGCTGCAGTTGCCCTGAATGAACGAAACGAATCTCACCTGGAGGCTCTCGACATAACTGAATGCCTTGTTGCCATTGCTCGTGAAGCAGTGGCCCAAGAACGACCTCGGTCGCGACAATTGCATGGGGCTCTAACAGTACTCAGCTTCCTTGTCAGCGTTGCGCACCTTGATCAACTCACCTTACTGATTTGAGAAACATTGGTGTCTGTTGTATCACAGAGCCTTGCGGCGGTGACTCACAAACGGGTTGAGTCGATCGATCTATTTTGGGACTTGAATGGAGCCGACCTGCTTGCTGCCGCTCCGCGCAACAACACCAACCCCGAGATTCTCTTTGCTGTCGCTTGTTTGGTTTCTAACGTTTGTTATGAACCCTCTGAGGATCGAGTGGGGCTGCTTCTTGGTAACAATGTACTGTCGGCACTATGTTCCGCGCTCCAGGACGATTCAACACCACGCAAGTGTTGCATCAAGATCGCTCATGCCATGGCCATCGCGTGTCACGGAGGGTGCAACGCCCCCATTGGTCACGTTGCCATCCAACAAAAGTGCAGCCAGCTTGTCCCTCGACTCGGTGACTTGTTATCGAAACCATCGACCGATTCTGCTCTCTGTCGTTCGACTGTTCAGTGCCTCACGGGAATCATGTACAAGAACTTTGAGATGCAACACTCGGCAGAATTGCAACTGGTCATTCACCAAGTTCTTACTTGGTTGCCGAAACTTCTTGCACGCAGCGGCGAAACCAAACCGGTCGAAGCGATACTCAAGCTGTTCGGCGTCATCGAGTCGCAAGATCTCATCACACAATTGCAGAAGACCGATCTCCTCGCTCATCTTGTCAAGGCAACACATGATGGCAACGGCGCCGTTGCGCAGCTGGCGAAAGCGGCAATGCGCCATTTGTACCCCACACAACTCAATGCAACGTACTCTCACTTCTCGGATCTGGATAACCCGGCACTCACTGAGTCATCCGCGCCAATTCAGTCGCCAAGCACCACCACTTTGCCTGGCACCAGTAGACCACCACGGCACCACGATCCGTTCGCATTTATCAAGCAAGCGCTGGCGCGCGCCTCACCGTTCCTGTTCGCCATCTGCCCCGACCTCATGTCGGTTCACGTCGCTCGCCAAGACACCGCCGCATATTTTCATGCGTTTGTCAGCAACCCCCTGTCGATCCTGCCTCGTGAGCTTCGAGTATCGAGGCACACAATTCCAATCAGGTGGTCCATACAGTATCAGCCCTTTCGGCTTGATGGACCGTGGTTCGACTTTGAAGATCTGAGCGAGCAAGTCACTCAACGAGATATTGCATCAGCTCGGCAGCTGATCGTCGAGAACGCCACAGAGTGGTCCAAGAACAGTATCAACTTTTCTGGATTGGTGCTGTTGCGCTCGCAAACTCTTGGATTGGTCGCATGCATGCTGTTCAAGCTGCCAGGTTTCCGGTTGGATGACGAGCCTCCCGTGCCGAAGCACCTGTTCGGCGGCGGACTCAAGCTCCCAACGGTTGTGCGTCACGGTTGGTATCGGCCATGCAGAGGCACGCAAGACTTTGCCAATCCCTCCTATGCACCTGGCTTACGCATCGGCAACGGCCTCTCCTTAGTGGGCCAGCTTCGGGGAGGCAACGTCACTCTCGGCGCCATCGCTCGCGATAATGAGGATCGCCGCGGGCTGTTGACCTGCGGCCACTTGTTGCGCGACCTGTTGGATGGTGTCGCCTACTCGGTGGAGCATCGCCAACACTATTCCGATTACTTTGAAGCCCTAGCTGCGGGAGATGCCACCCACGAGGAACTCGAGGAGTACGCTCGGAATGGGGTTCTGGTTGGCCGAGGAATCAAAGGCGATGGCAACGATGTACTTGGCAATGTTCACTATCCTGTCCATCTCGCAACCAGCGCCAGCGCCAGCACCAGCACCAGCCCCAGCACCAGCACTGGTGAGGCGGACATCGTTGGAATCGATGCGCTGTTCATTCCACTGCTCGATGGTGTTCATGCTCAACCAGAAGTTGCATGGCATCCGGCGCAGCGAGCTGGTCGTCGCGCACCCCAAGCGCCTCGACTTGGTCCTCCGTTCGACTTCCTTCAGAAGTGCGATGACGATACCGGCAGCTCCGGGCAGACGGTTGCATTCGTTGGCCTCAAGTCGGGCTATCGGTCGATGCAAGCTCGCTTCACAATCGGCTCCACAGTCTGCGACCCGGATACTCTAAGCGTTGCTCTGCAATCCGCGACTAATGTGGCTCAAGACGTGATGCACAACCAAATTGTACTTGTCAGCAGCCCGAACGACGATGACTTTTGCAATGGCGGCGATTCTGGATCGCTGGTGTGGTACCAGAGGACTGTCGATGATGACGCTTCGCCTGTGGCGCAGCCGCTTGGGCTCATCAACGGCAAACTTGCACACATGACGATCCTCAGTCCACTAGCTGCCATTCTCCACCACCTCGGTCTCACCCTCGAGCTTCCTGCCGCACCAACATGATGACTCATCGTCAAATCACCTCGCCAGTGTGTTCTGTTACATTCTTTGTGGCCGAGCATGATGCGCTCAGCGTTGTTCTCACTCTTTCATTCCTCCTCTACACCACTAAATCTGTCACTGATGATGACCTTGTGCACTTGTGAGAGTAAACTGACCGAAGTCGTCGGTGAGGGTTGCGGTAAGAGAGACTAGATCATCTTGTTGCCGCGCGATGGGCCTCTCGCAGGCCTCAAACCACAACCATCGAATCGCACAACGCATGTACTTGAACATGACCCTCCGCAGCTCCAAACCACGCGATTGGGTGTGCCAACATCCTTGTCAGACGTCAGCACGGCGCCACCATCGAGAGCGAGGGAGCGACGAGCAGCGATAGAGCAAAGAGAGCTCAAATAAAGCTCTTGATTGCGCTATGATAAAGTAATATCGAGCTCGACGCATCCATAAGCTCCGAGTGATATTGGGGCGGTGGCTCTTCTTTCCTGTTGCCTTGCTGGTGCCGTCTCTTGTTGTTGTCTCTATCTCTCCTACTCTCTAGCTCTCGTTGCCTTCACTCATGACGCCAGTACTTCTCACCGAAGAAGGCGAGGCTCTTTGGTCTCGTTCGCTTGGTCTTCAAGAACGAACGTGTGCGCATGTTCGATGCCTCTTGGCATGTCTACCCAGCCTTGCTCGCTCATTCGGTGATCGGCTGAGCGCCCTCAAGTTGTGTGATGCTTCCCTTGATTGGGAGTGTTCGATGACTCTCTTTGGAGGGGGCAGCGCGTATCACGGCTTGGACACTACCCTCGACGACGTGCTGCTGGTACTAAAGCCATCCCTGCATGGCGCCAACTTGCAGCTCTCGTTCTCCGGTACCACGTGCTCCCTTGTGGCGGACTCTCCTCGCGGCCGCGTGGTTGTTGAACTTGGTGATACGATCTTCGAGAGGATCTGGCAAGCTTTCAAGGCTTCGATCACGCAATTTGTTGAGCAGCACAAGGAGGTGCTCCACGTCTACGAGCTTCCACGAGATTCGGTCATGGTTGAAGCAACCCAACAAATTTGTGGACTGTTGTCACTCGGAGACACGGAGGAGGTCGGCGTGCTCCCGGTGTTTCAGACCGCGAATACCGACGAGTTTGTGATACTGCTCCGAAGCTGCAAACCTGATGGTTCGGGAAAAGTTGCCAAGGCGTTCTCGAATCTTTTCAGGAGACGTATTGCACGTCTTCCCGTCAAGGCGCGATTGATGCTGTGCGCGCTGAAGCACGTTGTGAAGCTCGTTCATCGTATGGAGGTTCCATGCCGTCTGTTCGAGAGTG
>Ga0209935_1005286_pt1 | contig 11078 bp, 10 predicted proteins | sample ThiBio_1000_plan_2_FD_183958 | JGI IMG/M metagenome (GOLD analysis project Ga0209935, IMG submission 183958) | Wastewater bioreactor microbial communities from Cape Town, South Africa - Thiocy_cont_1000_plan (SPAdes) | ecosystem: Engineered > Bioreactor > Thiocyanate-remediating >... | reverse complement strand
GTTGATGCGAGTGATCGCGAAGATCGTGCCCTCGAAGAGGACCGCGTCAGGGAAGAACTCGTTGATGGAGGGCGGGTGAAACTCAGCACCCGCAGACGCGAAGTTCGTGATCAGGGTCGCAGCTTGAGTGGACAGCGCTGGCTCCAGCTTCGGGGCATCGGTATGAACCGTTGCGACGATGGTCGGTGATGGCACCCGAAGTGCGAGTCTGGGGAAGAGTCCCCGTCGCGGGTGGGTACTTACCCCACCCTATCAAACTCCCGGCTGATCCATGAGTGCCGGTCGATCGTTCGTCTCGCCGACGGACTATCGTGCCCGCCGCCCGCGAACCTCGGGTTATAGGGCCCTTCAGGCGCGGCGGTCGCCTTCGTCGGGATCCGTCGGCAGCGTCACGTCGCTCGCGCTGGGCACGCGCAGACGCAGCAGCACCACGACATCGACCGCGAGCGAGGCCATGACGCTGACGACCAGCGCGACGTAGAACACCACCGGGTCGACCCAGCCCTGGCCGCGCAGGATCACGATCGCGACGATGAACAGCACCAGCTTGAGCAGCCACCCGCCCAGCACGATGCCGAAGAAGATCGGCACGTAGAGCGGGTCGCCGAACCACCGGTTGGCGATGAGGATGCTCGAAGCCGTCACCGCGAGGAAGACGGCGCTCACCGCCACGCCCGCCAGAGCACTGCCCAGTCCCCCGGCGCCGGCGACGGCGAAGCCCACCACGGCGCCGACGACGAGCAGGACCGCGGTGACGATGCCGCCCCAGGCCAACGCCGTACGGAGGATCGGCGTGCTCGAGAGCGGTCGACGTGCGGCGGGGGAAGCGGTGCTCATGAGGAAGTCTCCGGGGAAGCGGGCTGCGCGCGGCGGGAGCGCCGACGCAGGAGGCGGTGAGAGGGAAGCAGGGTCAACACGATGCAGGCCGTGACGCCCAGGGCGCCGAAACCGATGCCGATCCAGTAGTCGCCCGGCCAGCTCTGCTGCGTGCCGATGTACATCAGGAGGAACGACAGGCTCACCACGGCCGTCCAGGCATAGAAGATCAGCACCGCATCGCGGTCGCTGTGTCCCATGTCGAGCATGCGGTGGTGGAGGTGCTTGCGATCGGGTGAGAACGGGGAACGTCCGGCCCACTGGCGCCGGATCACGGCGAGCCCGAAGTCGAGCAGCGGCAGCAGCACGATCACCACGGGCAAGAGGATCGGGATGAACGCACCGAGCAGCTGAGATCGGCCGAGCTGCTCCGGATCGAGCACGGCCGGGTCGAGCTGCCCCGTGATGGCGACCGCGGAACTGGCCATCAGCAGACCGAGCATGAGCGCTCCGGAGTCTCCCATGAACAGCTTCGCCGGCGTCCAGTTCATCGGCAGGAATCCGAGGCACGCGCCGACGAGGACGGCGGCGATGAAGGATGCCAGGTTGAAGTAGGTGCTCGCCCCGGTGTCGCGGACGAGCAGGTACGAGTAGGCGAAGAAGACGCCGTTGGCGATGAGGCAGACGCCCGCCACCAGACCGTTCAGGCCGTCGATGAAGTTGACGGCGTTCATGACCACGACCAGGGCGAAGACGGTGAGGAGGAAGCTCACCCAGCTCGACCCGACGGTGAGGGCGCCCATCGGCAGCGACAGGATCTGCAGTTGCCCGAACCACGCGATGATGCCCGCGGCGATGAACTGCGCGCCGAGTTTGATCATCCAGTCGAGGTCCCACAGGTCGTCGACGACTCCGACGACCACGATGAGCAGCACCGCGCCCAGCAGCGACAGCACCGGCACCGGGTCGGTCCAGAAGATCGCGAAGTAGGGGTTCCGGCTCGACAGCGCGAAGGCGGCGACGACTCCGAGGAACATCGCGACCCCGCCGAGTCGCGGGGTGGGCGTCGTGTGCACGTCGCGATCCCGGATGCCGGGATACAGGCGGAACCGCAGAGCGAACTTCCACACCACCCACGACAGCGCGAGGGTCACCGCCGCCGTGAACAGGATGGTGAGGAGGTACTGGGTCACGGACCGGGCGCCTCGGCATCCGGGGTGGTGTCCGGCTCCGACGACGCGGCGTCTCCGGCGGGACCCTCCTCGGGATCGGGCTCGAGCACGTCGCCGAGGACCTCGCGCAGACGCGCCCGCGAGATCGTCCCCTCGCGGAGCACGCGGACCAGCGGCTCGGATCCGCCCACGAGGGATGTGGCATCCACGATCGTCGAGGCGAAGCCCCACTCGCTCGGACCGGCGTCGAGATAGACCGCGACGCTGTCGCCGAGCATGTCGCGCGCCTCGTCGATGCTGACCGCGGCGGGCATGCCGGTGCGATTGGCGCTGGAGACCGCGAGCGGACCGGTCTCTTCGAGCAGCTCGAGCGTGAGGTTCTGTGCGGGCATGCGGACCGCGACGGTGCCGTGCGTGTCGCCGAGGTCCCACGAGAGCGACGGCTGCGCGGGCAGGACGATCGTCAAGCCGCCGGGCCAGAAGGCGTGCACGAGGTCGTCGACGGCGGCGGGGACCTCCGCGACCAGGGCGCGCAGGGTGCCGACGCCCGGGACGAGGACCGGCGGCGGCTGCTGACGCCCGCGGCCCTTCGCCTCGAGGAGGCCCGCGACGGCACGCGCGTTGAACGCGTCCGCGGCGATGCCGTAGACGGTGTCGGTGGGGAGCACGACGAGTTCGCCTCGGCCGATCGCCTGACGCGCGTGGCGCATCCCGGAGAGCAGCTGCGACTCGTCACGGCAGTCGTAGACGGGTGACATGTCGGGCGACAGTCTACCGACGCCCGGACCGGTTCACGCTCAGGGGCGGAGAGCGGTCGTGGCGCGATCCCGCGTCGTGAGGTCGGGATGGGTCGCCGCGGACCGCCACCCGTCCGCCGTGAGGATCTCGCGGATCGCGGCCCCCTGCCACTCGCCGTGCTCGATGACGATCGTGCCGCCGGCGTGCGCGAGACGCAGGCCCACGCGGCTGAGTACCCGCACGGCATCCAGACCGTCCGGTCCTCCGTAGAGCGCCGCCGGCGGGTCGTACAGCCGCACCTCGGGATCGCGCGGGATCGCGTCGTCCGGGACGTAGGGAGGGTTGGATGCCACCACCGAGACCGTTCCGTCGAGTTCCGGGAACGCCTCGGCGAGGTCGATGAACGCGAGGGTCAGGTTCGGCGCGCCGATGCGGGCGAGGTTCTCCTTCGTCCAGATGAACGCGTCGACGGAGTTCTCCGCGGCGAACACGCGCGCGTGTGGAACCTCCGTCGCCATGGCGAGCGCGATCGCTCCGCTCCCGGTGCCGAGGTCCACCGCGACCGGGGAGGCGGATGCCGCCGCGCGCAGGGCGTCGATGGCGAGCTGCGCCACCATCTCGGTCTCGGGCCGCGGCACGAACACCCCCAGTCCGACGGCGAGCTCCATCGAGCGGAACGGCGCGAGCCCGGTCAGGTGCTGCAGCGGCTCACGCGAGCATCGCCGGTCCACCAGCGGAGCGAGGGCCGCCTGGGAGTCGGCGGACAGACGGTCGCCGCGGACGACCGCGGCCTGGACTCCCCCGCGCGACGTCGACAGGACGTGCGCGACGAGGAGCTCGGCATCCACGTGAGGGTCGGGGATGCCCGCGGAGGCGAAGCGCGCAGCGGTGGCGCGGACGACGTCGGCGACGGTGGACGGGGCGGAGGGTACGGGCTCGGGCATGACGGCTCCCGAGCCTAGTCGCGCGCCGTCACACACGGACGCCGGGGTCTCCGCTCACCTAGGATTGTCGCGATCCGACCGACGGCGAAAGGCGAGCCATGCCCGGCATCCACTCCGACATCACCTCCGCGTTCGGCGACACCCCGCTGGTGCGCCTCAACCGTGTCGCGGAGGGCGCCGGGGGCCAGATCCTGGCCAAGCTCGAGTTCTACAACCCCGCCTCGAGCGTGAAGGACCGCCTCGGCATCGCCATCGTCGACGCCGCCGAGGCCTCGGGTGAGCTGAAGCCGGGCGGCACTCTCGTCGAGTCCACGAGCGGCAACACCGGCATCGCCCTGGCGATGGTGGGCGCTGCCCGCGGGTACAAGGTCATCCTCACGATGCCCGCGTCCATGTCGAAGGAGCGCCGCGTGCTGCTCCGGGCCTTCGGTGCGGAGCTCGTGCTCACCGATCCCACCAAGGGCATGTCCTTCGCCGTCGAAGAGGCCAAGCGCATCGTCGCCGAGACCCCCGGTGCCGTCTGGGCCCGCCAGTTCGAGAACGAGGCGAACCCGGCCATCCACCGCAAGACCACCGCCGAGGAGATCCTGCGCGACACCGACGGCAAGGTCGACTACTTCGTGGCCGGCATCGGCACGGGCGGCACCATCACCGGTGTCGGTCAGGTGCTCAAGGAGCGCGTCCCGGGCGTGAAGGTCGTCGCGGTCGAGCCGGCGGACTCCCCCATCCTCACCAAGGGGCACCCCGGGCCCCACAAGATCCAGGGCATCGGCCCGAACTTCGTCCCGGCGATCCTCGACCGCGACATCATCGACGAGGTCATCGACGTCGAGTTCGACGACGCGATCCGCCTGGCGCGCGAGACGGCGGCCAAGGACGGCATCCTCGTCGGGATGTCTTCGGGCGCCGCCATCTGGGCCGCGCTCGAGATCGCGCGTCGCCCCGAGGCCGAGGGCAAGAACATCGTCGTGATCATCCCGTCGTACGGCGAGCGCTACCTCTCCACCGCGCTGTACGAAGACCTGCGCGACAACTGACGTGGGAGTCGTCTCCCGCCTTCGCGAGGACGTCGCCGCGGCGAAGTTCCGCGACCCCGCCGCCCGCGGCGGTCTCGAGATCGCGCTGCTCTACCCCGGCCTGCACGCCGCGTGGTCGTACCGCGTGGCGCACCGTCTGTGGCTGCGCGGCCTGCGATTCCCGGCGCGGGCGATCTCGCAGGTCACGCGGTGGCTCACGGGCATCGAGATCCACCCCGGCGCGACGATCGGTCGACGCTTCTTCATCGACCACGGCATGGGCGTCGTGATCGGCGAGACGGCCGAGGTCGGCGACGACGTCATGCTCTACCACGGCGTCACCCTCGGGGGGCGTCAGCGCGAGGGCGGCAAGCGCCACCCGACCCTGCACGACGGGGTGGCCGTGGGTGCCGGGGCGAAGATCCTCGGCCCCATCACGATCGGCGCCCACAGCCTGGTCGGCGCGAACGCGGTGGTCACCCGCGACGCGGCGCCCGAGAGCGTGCTCGTCGGGGTCCCGGCCAAGGCGCGGGCCCGCCGCTCGAGCGACGACACCCGAGCGCTGCTCACCGCCCCCGAATACTGGATCTGATCCGCGTCAGCGCTTCTTCGCGGCGGCCCGCGCGGGCCGGTCGATGAGCACGACCGTGAGAACCCAGGTGACCACGGCCGAGACGATCCAGACCACGAGCGGGGCCAGAACCCATGCGCCGACCGTCGTGATGCGGACTCCCGCCGACGGCAGCACCGCCACGACGACGAGCGAGACGAACGTGGCGATGATCCCGATGCCCCCCAGCAGCAGGGGCGCCCGCTTGGTCGCGAGCTTCGTGGCGAGGGGCGTCGCGAGGCTCTGCACGATCGCGAAGACGACGATGGCCACGAGGAAGCCCCACCAGTCGAGCCAGGAGATCCGGAACCCGGCGACGAACAGGTCGGCGAGCACGAGTCCCGCCGCCGCGGAGGCGAGATAGACGAGCACGCGCAGCAACCGGGTCTTCATGCTGTGAGGGTATCGGAGCGTCGGGCCTAGGCTCGGAGAATGACCCGTCCGCACGATCTGTCCCTCGTCGCGCAGGTCTCGGGGCTGCAGCAGGGCGCCATCGGGCCGGTCGAACTGGCCTCGCACTACCTCGATCGCATCGCCCACGCCGTCGATCTCGGCGCCTTCGCCGAGGTGACCGGCGAGTCCGCTCTCCGGCGGGCCGCCGCGCTCGAAGCGGGAGGACCCGACGGTGCGCTCTGGGGCGTGCCGTCGGCGGAGAAGGACCTCGTCGCGCGGGCGGGCGTGCCCACCCGCTACGGATCCCGCGCCCGCGTCGATCACGTGCCGTCGACGTCGGATGCCCTCGCCGAGGCGATGGATGCCGCGGGAGCGGTCAGCCTCGGCAAGACCAGCACGTCCGAGTTCGGTCTCACCGGCTTCACCGAACCGCTCATCCATGCCCCCGCGCGAGACCCCTGGAGCACCGGGAACGGCGCCGGCGGCTCGAGCGGCGGTGCGGCCGTCGCCGTCGCGGCGGGGCTGCTCCCGGCCGCGGTCGGATCCGACGGCGGCGGCTCCATCCGCATTCCCGCGGCGACCGTCGGCGTCGTGGGGCTCAAGCCCTCGCGGGGGCGACTGCCGATCGGCTCGGGCTTCGACTCCCCTGACGGCCTGTCGGTCACGGGCCCGCTCGCCCGCAGCGTGGAGGACGCGGGCCTGCTGCTGGACGCGCTGGCGGGACTCGCGCCGTTCTCCTACGCGACCGCGGCCCCCGGGCAGGGTCCTTTCGTCCGCGCCGCCCGCGCCGGATCGCGGACTCTCCGGATCGGCGTGACGACCGTGTCGCCGTGGGACGACGACGAGGACATCGTGCTCGATCCGGCCGCGCGGGCGGCGTTCGAGACCGCGGCCGCCTGGCTGGACGACGCCGGACACGACGTGGCGGATGCCGACTGGCATCCGGTGGGCTACGCCGCTCTGTTCCGCGTGCTCTGGCGCGCGAGCGCCGCGCGCATCCCGTTGAGCGCGGAGGACATGGCGCTGGTCGAACCGCTCACCGCCTGGCTGGTCGAGGAGGGTCGCGCGCTGTCCGCGAGGGATCTGCTCGGTGGGCTCGCCGAGGCGCGCGCGTTCGAACGGCGGACGATCAGCGACTTCGCGGCTTTCGACGCGGTGCTGACTCCCGCCCTCGCCCAGGCGCCGCAGCCCGTGGGCGCCTACGCCGGCCACGATCCCGAGCGGACCTTCGCGATGCAGGTCGAGTACGCACCGTACTCGAGCTTCGTCAACGTGGCGGGGCTCCCCGCTCTCACGCTCCTCGAGGACCGCCGCGGCCCCCTCCCGCACCCGCCGGTGTGGGACGCGTGACGAGCGGGATTCCCAGGGTTCGGGGCCCCGAAGGACCCGCTGACTTCGGGAACATGCACGCGAGGAAAGGATTCGCGCACGCATTCGACCGAAGTCAGCGCGCGCGCGAGCGTGCGTCCGTGACCAGCCTCACCAGCAGATCGGGGCGCCGGAACAGCATCTCCCGGGTCACGCGTATCATGCGCCAGCCCGCAGCGGCGAGACGTTCGTAGCGCTCGAGGTCGCGTTGCCACTGCACGGCATCCGTCCGATGCTGGTCCCCCTCGTACTCCACACCCACACGCAGGTCCGGATACGCCAGGTCGACGCAGGCGACGAAGCCGTCCACGTCGTATACGTCGTGGTTCAGGACGGGTTCGGGAAGCCCCCCGTCGACCATGACGAGACGTGTCCACGACTCGGTGCGGGACGCCGCACCGCTTCGAACGCGAGGGAGAGCGTCTCTCAGCGCGACGATGCCGCGGCGCTTGTACGCCGAGTCGAGAGACATCTGTAGCTGCTCGATCGTCGCGAGGGGCTCCTGGACGATTCGCCCCCGAGGACCGGCCACGCGCACGCCCGTCACCACCGCGTCGGCCGCGGCGACGAGGTCGTAGGGGTGTCGGAGAAGCGTCCCGAGGAGCGCCCAGGTCGTGGCCGGGTCGGTGAGGGACAGCCCTTCGGCGCCGGTCGTGACCGCGACACCATCCGGCTTGAGCTGGTGTCCGCGCACCCCGCGTCCTTCCGGCGCGCATGCCGGAGCGAGGACGGAGACATGGATGACATCGTCCGGGAGAGGCGGCAACGGCATCTCCCACAGGATCGCGGCCGTGCTGTGCGAGAAGAAGGCACCGGGACCAATGATGGTGCGGTACGCGCCGACGCGTTCACGGATACGACGCTCCCGCTGCGCCGCGGGATGGAGTTCGCCGTGTTCGGTCGGCAGCGGCATCCGCACGCCGTGGAATGGTCGGCACCACACCTGCGAGTCGATGAAGCGCCGCGTGGAACCGTCTCGGAGAGCGTCGCGGGTCGTGAAGGCGGAGCTCGATGACATCCCGACATCCTGCCGATACCGCGCATCGGCCCGTCGAGGTTGTCCACAGGCGGTCCGCGCGATCGGCGCTGACTTCGGGCGAACGTTCGTCTCGCCGCTGTGGACCCGCGACTTTCCCCGAAGTCACCGGCCTCTGCCACGCAGCAGGTTCCGTGACTTCGGGCGTATGTACGCCGCTACGATCACCGCGCGAGCATATGCGGCTAGTCACCGCTGGAAGCGGACACGACGGGCGGGCGCGCGACGAGGGCGAGCGGGTTACTCGCCGGAGAGAGCGGCGAGACGCGCTTCCTCGTCGGCGGTGATCGCCGACTCGATGATCGGGCCGAGGGCGCCGTCCATCACCTGATCCAGGTTGTAGGCCTTGTATCCGGTGCGGTGATCGGCGATGCGGTTCTCGGGGAAGTTGTAGGTGCGGATGCGCTCCGAACGATCCATGCCGCGGATCTGCGAGCGTCGCGCGTCGGCCGCGACGGCGTCGCGTTCCTCCTGCTGCTTGGCGAGCAGGCGGGCGCGCAGCACGCGCATACCGGCCTCGCGGTTCTGCAGCTGCGACTTCTCGTTCTGCATCGACACGACGATGCCGGTGGGGACGTGGGTGATGCGCACGGCCGAGTCGGTCGTGTTGACCGACTGACCGCCGGGGCCCGACGAGCGGAACACGTCGATCTTGAGGTCGTTCGGGTCGATCGCGACCTCTTCGGGCTCGTCGACCTCGGGGAAGACCAGCACACCGGTCGTGGAGGTGTGGATGCGCCCCTGGGACTCGGTCGCCGGCACGCGCTGCACGCGATGGACACCGCCCTCGTACTTCAGGTGCGCCCACACGCCCTGCGCGGGGTCGCTCGAGGAGCCCTTGATCGCGACCTGGACGTCCTTGTACCCGCCGAGGTCGGACTCGTTGCGCTCGAGCAGCTCCGTCTTCCAGCCCATCGATGCCGCGTACTGGAGGTACATCCGCAGCAGATCGGCCGCGAACAGCGCGCTCTCCGCGCCGCCCTCCCCCGCCTTGATCTCCATGATCACGTCGCGGGCGTCGTCCGGATCGCGCGGGATCAGCAGGCGGCGCAGCCGCTCCTGACTCTCATCCAGACGCTGCTCGAGCGCGGGCACCTCTTCGGCGAAAGCCTCGTCCTCACGGGCGAGCTCGCGCGCGGCATCCAGGTCATCCGCAGCGGAACGCCACGCCTCGTAGGCGTGCACGATGCGGTTCAGCTCGGCGTAGCGCCGGTTGACCCGCTTCGCACGCGCGGCATCGGCGTGCACGGCGGGGTCGTTCAGCTCGAGCTCGACCTGCCGGTGCTCGTCGAGCAGTCCGCGGACGGACTCGAGGATGCCGGAATCCGACACGGCTCAGCGGATGCCGTTGTCGTGCCCGTTGTCTCCGCGCGCGGGAGCCGGGATCGACTTCTGCATCTGGACGAGGAACTCGACGTTGGACTGCGTCTCCTTGAGCTTGCCGAGCACGACCTCGAGGGCCTGCTGCGGGTCGAGGCCCGCGAGGGCACGACGCAGCTTCCAGGTGATCTTGACCTCGTCGGGCGAGAGCAGCATCTCTTCGCGACGGGTCGAGGACGCGTTGACGTCGACCGCGGGGAAGATCCGCTTGTCGGCGAGCTGACGGCTCAGGCGCAACTCGCTGTTGCCGGTGCCCTTGAACTCCTCGAAGATCACGTCGTCCATCTTCGAGCCGGTCTCGACCAGCGCGGTCGCCAGGATCGTGAGCGATCCACCGTTCTCGATGTTGCGCGCGGCGCCGAAGAAGCGCTTGGGCGGGTACAGCGCCGATGCGTCGACCCCACCGGTGAGCACGCGGCCGGACGTGGGTGCCGACAGGTTGTACGCACGGCCGAGGCGCGTGATCGAGTCGAGCAGCACGACCACGTCGCGACCGAGCTCGACGAGACGCTTGGCACGCTCGATGGCGAGCTCGGCGACCGTGGTGTGGTCTTCGGCGGGACGGTCGAAGGTCGAGGCGATGACCTCGCCCTTGACCGTGCGCTGCATGTCGGTGACCTCTTCGGGGCGCTCGTCGACGAGCACGACCATGAGGTGGACCTCGGGGTTGTTGTGCGCGATCGCGTTCGCGATCTGCTGCAGCACGATCGTCTTGCCCGCCTTCGGGGGCGCCACGATCAGACCGCGCTGGCCCTTGCCGACCGGGGCGACCAGGTCGATGAGACGCTGCGTGAGCTTCTCGGGCGCCGTCTCCATGCGCAGGCGCTCCTGCGGGTACAGCGGGGTGAGCTTGCCGAACTCGACGCGACCGGCGGCGTCGTCGACGGAAAGGCCGTTGATGGAGTCGACCTTGACCAGGGCGTTGTACTTCTGGCGGCTGGACTGCTCGTTCTCACGCGGCTGCTTGATCGAGCCGACGACGGCGTCACCCTTGCGCAGGTTGTACTTCTTCACCTGGCCGAGCGACACGTACACGTCGCTCGGGCCGGGCAGGTAGCCCGTCGTACGGACGAACGCGTAGTTGTCGAGGACGTCGAGGATGCCCGCGATCGGGATCAGGACGTCGTCTTCGCCGATCTCGCCCTCGAACTCATCGCCCGTGGTGCCCTGGCCGCGGCGCTTGTTGCGCTGGCGGTTGCGGCTGTTCGCCTGGTTCTGCTGCGGGGCCTGCGAGCCGTTCTCCGCGGGCGCCTCGGCCTCTTCGGCGGCGGCCGGCGTGTTCGCCGCGGGAGCGGCGCCGTCGGCGTTCTCGGCCTTGTTGCGGTTGCGGTTGCGCGATCGGCTCCGGCTACGGCTGCGCGACGGCGTCTCGGTGGACTCCTCGCTCGACTCGCCGTCGGGGGCGGATGCCACGGCCTCGGCGCTCGCCTCGCCCTCGGCGGTCTCGGTCTTCGGCTCGGCCGCGTCCACGGCGGGCGCGTCCGCGCCGGCCTCGGGGGTCTCAGCCGCGACGGCGGGGGTCTCGTCGGCGGGGGCCGCGGCGGGCTCGGCCGACGCCTCGGGCGCGGCGTCCACGGCCGCCTCGGGCGCGGCGACCTCGGCGGG
>Ga0209935_1005284_pt1 | contig 11080 bp, 11 predicted proteins | sample ThiBio_1000_plan_2_FD_183958 | JGI IMG/M metagenome (GOLD analysis project Ga0209935, IMG submission 183958) | Wastewater bioreactor microbial communities from Cape Town, South Africa - Thiocy_cont_1000_plan (SPAdes) | ecosystem: Engineered > Bioreactor > Thiocyanate-remediating >... | reverse complement strand
GCCTCATCGCCAACGTCATGGTGTTCGTGGCGCTGTGCCTCATGGCGTGGGCGTGGGCCGTCGGCATCACGCGCATTCGCGACTTTCATCATCATCCATGGGACGTGCTGACCGGCGCCTTCCTCGGTACCATGTGCACGGCGGTCGGCTTCGTGCCCACGCTGCTGGCCATCCGCAATGACTACGCACCACCGACTGTCTACTAGACTGCCTGCAAGAGATTCCGATAACTTATGTTCACACCACACCGCGCCACACCACATTGGCCACTGGCAGCACAGAGTGTGTGTGTGGATAACGCAAGCCCGCTTTATTGTCAGTTAGGGCGAGTATGTATGTATAGATAGATAAACCATGTTCCTACAGCATTGCAACTTTCACAGTTGTTGGGAGGTCGGAGAGGCTCGTGTTGGCCATGTGCTGGCCCGAGAGCGACGGGTGCTGTAGTGACGACGGGCGGCTCGGAGGGGTGCTTAGTAGCCTCCTTGATCGCCGAACATCTTCTCGATCAGGTCGTTGTTGGGGTTGAGCGGCGGCAACTGCGGCGATCAACTGCCGTGAGAATGCGAGTACTTGCGGGCAGGCTGCTGTCACGACGTGTAACGACGTACCAAGTTGGTGTAGTTGGTCTCGAACTGATTCCAAAACCACGCGCCGATCAAGGCGTTGGCCATCTGGTTAGGGTGGAAGCCGTCGACAGGCTCGATCAGCTGCCACGTCTCGCCACCTTGAGCGTTCCAGAAGTCGATGATCTCTGTGCACACACAGACGAGGTGAGAGTGTGTGTGAGGTGACAGGAAGCAAGAGAGACACGTACCATCAATCGGGCACTTAAAGTACGTCATGTCAAAGTTCTTGTACGTGTTGTTTCGAATGACCTCCTTGTACTGCAAGCGAGAGAACGAGTGAGCGAGTGAACGAGTGAGCGAGTGAGCAATCCATCAATCGGCCGAACTCCAATGAGAGAGAGAGAGAGAGTGCATCGTACCATCTCGCTCAACTCCCAAGCACGGAGCTGCGTGCGCTCGCGCCAGTACGGGTCCGAGTTCAACCAGCCCCAGCAAGGCGAGATCTGGAGGCAGTTGAGGTAGTTGTAGAGGTCCTCGTAGGTGACGTCGTTGCGCGTCGAGCCGAGCGGGTGAATGCGGTCGTGCATGGCATCGTACAACACGCGACCGTCAGCGAGGCCCATGAAGGTGACGTGCGAACCCTTGGGCAGCACGGTGTCGAGGTAGTCGGTGGCGCGCACGACGTTCTGGTAGAACTCCTGCGGCGTCGTCATGTGGCCCATGCCCGGATGGCCGTTGCACACATCTGTGTTGCTGCACCATGAGCGCAAGTCCGAGAGAGCGAGGGGGAGAGAGAGAGAGAGAGAGAGAGAGAGAGAGAGAGAGAGAGCGCACGCGAGAGAGGCTCGTACCATTGCCGACCAAGGCGTACATCAAGTTGACGGGATTGTCGTTCAGCTGGTCACGCGCAAGCGAATACATGATGCTGTCGGCCATCGAGCTGGTACGAGCGCCATTGACTCCGATGTTCTGGAAATCTGTTGTCGTTACGGGTGAGAGAGAGATCGACTAGATGAAAGCTCTACACAGATCAGGCTACATACCGCGGTGAGAGCAGCGGTTTCGCTCGCGAGTTTGCAAGTACGAGCTGTACACGGGGCCAGTCGGCTTGCCGATCTATACGCGTAAATCGACACCAATATAAGATTTCAGCTCCCACGCTCACGCTTTGCAAACTCCCGCAGCACTTACCCAGTTCTTGGTGTTGAAGCCAGTGGTGGCGCTCATCTCGGGCCAGTCGAACTCGTTGGCGAGCATCGGCAACAGGTGCTGTCGGGCGCACGTACGTCAGCAACCACTCAACACCTCATGCACGCGCAAGTAAGCACGACATACGGTGTAGGTGGTCTTGGAGAGCTCCTTGGCCGTGATGAACTCGGGAGGTACGTGGAAGTGCGCAGCGGCCGAGTCGCCGAGAATGATGGTGCCGAACGATTGCGTGCCGCCGCAGAGCAGGTCCTCCCAGAGCGAGCCATTGGGCGCCTTGCCGTACACACCGTTGCAGTTGTGATCGACACTAGGCTGTTGTGGAGTGGGATGAGCGCGAGAACAACAGGAGGGGAGAAGCGACGTCGTGCGCTCTGCTCGAACGAACCGAAAACGTGGTGTTGCGGCGGCCAGGGTAGACCTGGGCGTTAATGTCATCGCAATCAGCACCTCGCCAATCCGAACCGCGGAAGATCGGGTACGCTGCAAGCAAGAGATGCGCACGTTAGTTACAGCCTCTCGCGATACGCGTTGCTCTCTCTCTCTCTCTCTCTCTGTCTCTGTCGCATACACGAGAACTTGTCGCCGTCAAAGTCCTTGAGCGGCACGTGGTTGTTGAAGACGTTGTCGAGGATCGCGATGATCTTCTCGATGATGGTGCCGTTGGCGAGGCTGGATGGCGTGAACTCGAGCGAGTGAGCGAGAGAGAGCGAGAGAGCAACCAACGACGAGAGGAGACACGACGTACTTGGCACGCAGCTCACCGAGCGTTCGGTCGAGCTTGTACTGCTCTTCGGGAGTCGGGACGTACTTGTGCTTGGGCAGCGGGTACAGATGGCAAGTGGTGTTGGTGCACAGACCAATCTGCTGGCACACGCGGTCAGGGGTCTCGCGGAGCTCTGCAAATGCCATCACAGACGAGGTTAGAGAATGCAACGAGGCGCAATGCAACGAGGCACAATGCGCACGTACCGAGCAGGTTGATGATGGCAGCACCGTAGGTTTGCACCAGGATCTTGCACGCAGCCGAGACACCGATCGGCAACTTCTCGCACAACTGCTTCATCGCATCGATGACGGTCTGTAGTTCGAGGGCGCGAGGATGGTGAGCTTGGCGCGAGCTCACGTGCGGAGAAGAAGTACACCTACCTGGTTGTGAATGTACGCGAGTTGCTCGACGATGCCGACGATACCAGTGCATCCAGCACACGTCGTTCCTCCACTGATACCGACAGCATAAGGATTGGCGCCTACAACAGCGAGAGCGAGAGCGTGAGCGAGAAAGGAGTGTGAGATGTGGCGAGGCTTGCGCGTCACGTACCGACGACCGAGGCCAGCAACAAGTGTCCGGGCGACACGCGAGGAACACCCGGCGGATGCGGCAACAAGGCCGAAGCACCGAGCGCAAAGAACACCAAGACCGCAGCGGCGATCCAGAAGCCAATACGGCGCGACGGCTCACCGAGATAGCTCGCCATCGATGCGCGTGAGAGAGAGAGGGAGGATGCGAGTGTGTAAGAGGAGAGAGGTGCAGCAGCGCTGAGGGAACGACGAGAATGAACGACGCAGCGACGATCTTCTCTCGAGCCGTAGTGCAATCTAGGCCCACGCGCACCCTTACTCTCTGTACCCCGCTTCTCCTTCTTTCGCTTGATCGATCAATCAACAACATCTCCAGCAGCATCGACATCACCAACCACAAGCATCGTAAATGGCGACGGCAACGTATATCGTGGCGGGCCTCGTGGCTGCCGGTGGTCTGTTCGGCTACCTCAAGACTGGCTCGGTGATCTCGGTCGTGATGGCGTCGGCGTTTGGAGTCGGTCTCGCGTACGCTGGCTCGCTCATTAGCAACCCGGCGACGGCGCGCTCGGGAACGCAGTTGGCATTCGGTTCGTGTCGCTTGCTCGCTTGCTCGGTAATAGTGGCCGTAGTAGTGTGGCGGCCGTGTATTGATACAATGCTATTGGTGGGGTGCAGCGATCAGCCTCGTGCTCGCCGCTGTCATGGGCGTCAGGTATGTGTGTGCTCGAGTACGCGCTCGCGCACTCGCGCGAATGAGTACTCAAAGTAACGTGTTGTTTGGTGCTTCTCGGCCACTAGGTTCTATGGATCTGGCAAGGTGATGCCAGCCGGAGTGGTGGCGCTGTTGAGTGGCACCTTGAGTCTGTACCATGCGTCGCGATTGCTCTAGAGGCCGAGCGTCGAGCGGCATCCAATCAATGCACGCGTGCGTCGCACGCACGTATGCAAGCAAGCAATCTCTCGATCCGTGTGCTCTCCTGCTAGCTGCGCTTGCCGCCACGGCCCCGCTTGCCACCGCGGCCTTTGCGCTCTTCAGCGGTGGTAGTCGTAGCTGTTGTCTCGGTCGTCGTCGTGGTGGTGGTGGTGGTGGTGGTGGTGGTGGTGGTTCTCGTCGGAGGTGCTGCGGCCTTCTTGGCGTTCCATACCTTCTTGTCGGCGGTACTCGACGACGAAGAACTCGAACTGGAACTGGAACTCGAACTGGCGGTAGCGACAGCAAGGTCTGCAGCAGCAGAGTATGGCGGCACTCGAATCAACGCCGTGCGATCGGAGGGAGTGGTGAAGAGCCTCACGACGCGCTCGAGGTCCATCTTCTTGAAGCCCGCCATCAAGGCCGCTCGGTCCGGGAACGGCCGCAGCGTGAGCTCGATGTTCTCGCGCTTGGCCTTATCGCTCAGCAGGAACTCCTGGATCACGACCTCGCGCGGCACGCCGAGCAGCGTCAGCAGCAGCGCCACGACGACCCCGGTTCGGTCGCGGCCCGAGCGGCAGTGAAAGTACACGGGCGTCGCGAGCGGCTCGTGCGACGCGAGGAAGCTGAACAGCGAGCGCAGCCAGGTGCGGATCTCGCGCTGGCCCGTGTCGTAGCGCGAGACGTCGTTCGTGGTCGCGAACTGGTGGTAGCACACGCCGTCGCCGGCGAGCGTCGGCGGGTCGGGGTCGATGCGCAGGTTGACGATCGTGCGCGCGTGCCCAATGTCGGCGGCGTTCTGCACGAGATCGAGCCGGCCACCGCGCAGCAGCACGCCGGGCGGAACGCGCTCGCACCCGAAGCGACTGGCGAGCACGACGCCGACGTCGCGATAGTTGACGACCTTGCTGCCTTCGCAAGACGATGCTGCGCCTGGTAGCTCGTCGCCATCGTCGTAGTCGGCCATAGCGAGCGAGGTGGCACGAGCGGGAGCGAGATTGAATGGAGAGTGGGAGATATCTCTCAGAGCGACATCGATAGCGCAAGTGCATTCCGGGTGCTTTCCGAGGAGATGTGCGCGTTCTGCTGTGGGAGATATCTCACTCTCTAGCAATCAATCACGTAATCCAACAATCATGAAGCCTTGAAGATATCAATATCGCGAGAGGCTAGATGGCGGCAGGCTCGATGATCAGCAGCAGCCCGATGAACAGCGACATTCGCTCGCTGCTTCTCATTCATTCACTGCTGCTCCCTCCTCGCTCATCTCATCAATGGCCGAGCGCCAGCCTTCGTCCGCGACTCCCAGCGAGGCGTCCGAGGTTGATGAATCGACCCTCTCCGAGAAGGCTCGCCTGCAGCTGCAACGCCGCCGCGAACGCGAGGCCGCCATGCGCCGCCGCGAGCAGGAGCGCTGGGAGCGCGAGGAGGCCGAGCGCCAGGCCAAGATCGCTCGCTTCCTCGCGCTGCGCGGCGACACGGGCGAGCCCGCCGAACGCGCCGCCGGCCAGACGACCGTCGCGGTCGCGGTCGGCTCGTCGCAAGCCGACGTCGTGACGCCCAGCTGCAATGTGTTCGAGCTCGCCGCCGAGCAGCGTGCCGAGATGGCGCGCGTTCGCGACGAGGTGCGCGCCGCCTCGCTCGAGCAAGCCAAACCCGCGCCCGCCGACGATCGTGCCTCGAGCGACGCCACCGGCGACACCAGCATCAGCACCAGCACCAACACGATGATATCGGCGCTGCCGGATGAGCCGGAGATGAGCGTCGCGCAGCGCTATCTCCGTCGCATGGCGCAGGCCAAGGAGGAGAGCGAGCTCGAACGAGAGCGCGAGCGCGAGCGTGTCGCCGCGCGCCGTCGCTCCAAGTACGGCGCCCTGCTGCAACCCGATGGCACCAGCGACACTGCCACCGCGTTGCCCGAGTCTGCAACACCGAGCTGTGTCGCCGACTCGCAGCCCATCGATACCAGCAACAGCAACAGCGAGCCCTCGAGCACCACTGCCACTGCCGCTGCCGCCCGCACACAGGCCGACTTTGCGGCTCGGCTCTTACGGCTGACCCTCGCGCCTCGACAGCAAGCCATCCAAGAGCGACGTGCGCAACTCTCGAACATGATGAGGAAGCAGCAACAGCAGCAGCGGCACGGTCGCGACGATGACAGCGACATTGCTGCGACCGCCGCCGAGCAACAGGACCTGTGGCTGTTGCTGCCGGTCGAGCTGTGGCTGTTGATCCTGTCGTATCTGCCGGGCTACGATCTGCTGCAGGTGGCGTGTGTGTGCAGCGAGCTCTACTGCCTCTCGAGCAACTCCGAGCTCTGGATGGAAGTGTGCAAGCGCGAGTGTGCGCAGGACGTTCAGCAGGAGCTGCACGACCTTCAGACCGACGACACTCTCCGCATCGAGAGTGTACGTTCCCAACCGCTCCTCTCCTCTCGGGGCTCGTAGATTGATGAGCTCGACCATTTGCGCGCGTGTGTGTAGGTCGATTGGAAGGCAATCTTTCGATACATGGCACGAATCCAGCCGTGGTTCGCACACGCACCGAACATCGAGTTGGTTGACCAGCTGTCGGCGCACACGCCGTCGCACGTACCGTCGGTCGTGCGCTGCATGGTGGCGGCCTCACATACACGCAAGCCGCTGTACTCGGTGGTGGTCGGGAGCAGCAATGGTTCGGTGCACGTGTGGACGATCGCGGCCAACTCGCGCTCGCTCGCGACTGACAAGCCGCGCCATTGCGTCTTCTCGGAATCGGGCACCGGCGTCATCGACGCGGTCGCCTTCGATCCAAACTCGAACCTCGTCTTCTCGGCGAGCGACACCTCGATTCACATCTTTGACCTACGCAGCCGGCGCAAGTTGCGCTCGCTCTACAAGCGCCAGCCGGCCGTTCGTGCCATTCTGCTCCTGCCGCCGGCGCCCGATGGCACCAATCGTCTTGCGTCCATCAACTCCTCCTCCACCATCACGATCTGGAACATTATGACCGGCCAAGAGATTGCGTCACTCGCGCCGCCGATCGATGGAACCGCCGTCTACCGCGACGCCTGCCATAACGGCAACATGCTGGCGCTGCTGTGCGGCAACCGCTGCCTCCTGTGGGACCTGTCGGTCTCACCGCCGACCTGCTTCCCGATCTCGACCTCCTCCCTCAATATCGAGCAGTGTTTCATCGATGGCACCAATCTCCTACTCGTTTCGCGGCTGATCTACGTGTGCTACGACATTTCGCGGCCCATGCAGCCGCTGCGAACGCACAAGCAGACGCTCGTCCTCGGCAACCCGCTGGCCTATCGCAACCGCTGCTTCGCTGCCATCGTAGACCGCCGCATCAACATCATTGCAACAACCTACAAGGTACCCTATTGATGCATGGATGAGTTGGCCCACTGTCATACGTGATACTCACGTTTCGAACGCATCCACAGCGCTACTTGTCGACGCGAATCGCCACTCTGCCGCTCGGTGAGCTCCAGCCACACTTTGTTCAGTGGCTTTCGCTCACTCAGTTAGTCGTTTGTGATGCTTCCTCCGATATCTATCTCGTGAGTGCTAGAATCGATGAGAGGTGAGGAGTATCGCCAGTGTGTTTGAGGTGAGGTATTTAGTCTGTTCGTTTCGTTGTTTGATATCGCGGAGTGGGAGGGAATTGTTTGACAGTGAGAGTACACAACTTACTGTTCTTAACTGCGCATCATCAAGTTTGCTTGCGCGCTGTCGTGTCCTTGCTGGTTCGATCGAACCTCTCTCTCCTCACCATGACCTCCATGAGGCCCACGCTAGGTTCAGTGCGGCGAGCGAGTACGATCACTACCGCCGCCATCACGCTCGTCATCGTTGTAGATCAGTTTGCCGATTGATGGATGGATGGATGGCTTGCGCGAGCAGATATCTTGGCATGCTTGGCAGTGGGCCAATCGCTGCGCTCGTTACTCGGCCCCAAATCAATGGAGAAGCTGCTCGTAACACCTCAAGGTCCGAGAGAGAGACCCTGATATGTGCGCTTAGCTGATAGGCTGCTCACTGTGACTCGATGACCAGAGATCACGCTCACGAATGATGGCGCTACAGCGATGGCGTCGATGGTACGAGTATCGCGGCGCTCTCGTGGCGCTCTCGTGGCGCTCTCGTGGCGTGCTGTGTCGTGTTGACTTCTCGCGAGGGTTGTAGAAAATCGAACACCCTGCAGCAAGGATGCTGGTCGATCTCAGCCGAGCGATGGACCAGTCTTCTGGAGATGGTACGCCGAGATGGAGCGAGTTCAAGTGCGATTCCATGCTGACACGCTGCCACGATCTCGTAGGCACAACATCGGTCGTCGTTCTCGCTTGTGCCTTGTATGTTGATCATCTCTCGATGAAATGCTGGTGAGGGAACTCACATCAAGTGATATCGTGTTGTGGGAAGGCTTGAACGAGCGTTGAGGCTCCTCGAGAGTGGCCTGCACTTTACGACAATCGTGCGAGGCTATCAGCTGGCTTGCTCGTTCGCCACACGCGATCATTTGCCACTGGTACTACGCGCATATCACACACCGTGCTGAAGCGACTATCTCCTCGCACTCACGTCAGAGACTCGTGGGTTTGTGTGGCGCAGCTTGGAGTGTCATTCTCTCCATTCAGTGTCGAGGGCAGAGCAATGCTAAACAAGGTACGCCGGGCCTCTCGTTCGCAGCGAGCGGGCTCCATTGATACGAGATGCGTCTGCACCGCTAGACGGCAACCACTGCCCTGGGCTCCAAGTTCATCTCGCTGGCTGCGCCGCACTTGTCAGAGTATGGCCGATTGCTCCAAATGCCTTGTGTTGCATCAAGAGCTCGAATGCGCGCCCCTGATACCGCCAATGGATTTTGATGGATTGATGGATTGACAGGCTGGCAGTCGATGCTGTGTGTGAGGTCGCCTCCAAGTCGACTGCCGCCGATACCGAGCGCACCTCCGTCGGTAACTCATTCATCCACTCACGCTATACCGATTCAGATCGCCAACTCACAGACGATTCGAAACGCCGTTGTGTGTGTAAAAACAAGATTGCTCTGCCATCTCGATCCGATGCTGCCAAGGAGAGGTGCTGTCTCGCAGCTACCTCCTCCGTGGCTTGGTGCTCGACCTGCCCGACAGAGCCGTGGTGCCGCCCAACCTTACGCGACTCTCGAGTGCCAAGGTGCTCCTGGCTCAGTTTTGCTTCGATCGGCCTCGAACCTCGGACGGCTTCAAGGTGGTGATTCACGATGCGGCGCAGCTCGACCGGCTGATACGGGAAGAAGAGAACTACGTCAAAGGCTTGGTGGTGGCGCTGCGGCGAGCTGGTGCGTGGCCGTTCCTCGTAGTGAGAGCGGCACAACAGGCTCCTCTCATCGTGAGCCACTCGTGATGCAGGAGTCAACGTGGTATTGCTGCAACGAGACACGATGCACGAAACGCTTCCGGCAACGGCAAGGCAGTATTTGAGTCGGGTGCGTTGCATTCAAGCGCTCGAGAGCGGCGATGGAAGTTGACGAGACTCGGTGCCATTGGCAGGCAGGGATATTGGTGATACCGGACGTGGAGGAGCCGATGCTGTTGGTACGTGAGCTGCCGTTCTCGTGCGGTCGACTCTCTCGCCCGAGACCAACAACGTGTGCCCTCTATGGATGTGCTTGTAGCGAGTGGGTACCTTAGCGCAAGTGCATCCGATCCACTCAATGAGCCAGCTGTCGCCGTCGAGCATCGCCACGATTTCAGGTGCGTAATTGCTGGGCGCCACCGCGAGCGTCGGCCGCACTCATTTCCCGGCACTGCATAGAGGTGTGCATCGAGGAGCTGCCGGGAGTTGGTGGCTCGGTAATTGCTCTCAAAGGCCTCGCGGCCTGCACGGCCGTTCTGTTGGCCAGCAGTCAAGTAGCAGCCACCGAAGCCAAGCGGAGCTTGCAAGATGCTATCCGAGTGGTGAGGTTCGTCGGATCTGCCGTGCGCCATCGTGACAGCCAAGGCACCTAATGGTCGTGAGGAAACCGCCATCGTGCGCCAGCCACTTGGTCGAGAGCCCCTGTGTGATCGCTGGCGGTGGCATGAGCGAGACTCAATGCAGCCAGTACATCCACGAGCGTGTGGCAACGCGTGGCTCCACAGCAAATGACGCCATGACTATCGAGGCTGTCAAGGCGTTTGCCGAGGTACCGGAAGCAGCACGCGCTCGATCGCCGTGCTGGATGGGGCTCCGCTGAGCTGCGGAGCTTTGGGGCGTGCGGTATTATGGTGTCGACGATAGGGCTTGATGGCAATCCCGACGGCACTGGCAGCGAATGCCGGCATTCTCTCGCTGGACCTGATTTCTGAACTGAAGCACCGGCACCAACAGAACGCTCGTTGCCGGTACGCGTGAGCCCCATGGATTCCGTCGTCGCGCTCGCGACGCAGTCTCACGATTGCAATCTCGAATGCGTAGCTTGGGCGTGGACGTGCTCGGCGGACAGCTAGGCGACATGGAGCAAGCCGGAGTCTGGGAGCCGCTGCAGTTGAAACGCGTGCAGATGCAGCTCGCCACTGAGGCCGCGATCGCCGTGCTCAAGATCGATGCCATCCACCAGGCTCACTAAGCTTGGCAAGGCGAGTGAGCGATGACGTCTATGGAGATGGAGTGGCGCAATTCCGGTAGCGGGAGGAAGTCTTGTGTCAGTGAACTCTGCGATTCTGTTCGCTCACCGATCCGAGAGAGACCAGGCTGCGCCAATGAGTGCTCTCAGCTCAGCTCCACGCGAATGCCAGACCGTAGCAGGGCGGAGCGAGTAACTCGGCCAAGAACCCAAAACCAAACCGAGCGAAGAGAGGAAAAACGCGCACAACGCCGCCGAGCGAAAGAGTGATCGGGCGCACGTGCGCTAGAGCGCAAATACAGAAGGCAGCACACGTACGCACCACACCAGCTCCCTCTTTGAGCTCGCCTGCTCTCGCGCGCTCCTGTTCGTCTTTGCTCGCTCGCTCGCGCGCTCGCACACACGTTGCCTTCGCGCTCCTCGCTCTGCTGTTGCTTGCCGCCCTGCTTGCCTTGCGTTCGCTTCGCCTCGCTTGTCATCTCGGTTTCGAGCTTCGAGTGGCTGTCGCCTCGCG
>Ga0209935_1005283_pt1 | contig 11081 bp, 13 predicted proteins | sample ThiBio_1000_plan_2_FD_183958 | JGI IMG/M metagenome (GOLD analysis project Ga0209935, IMG submission 183958) | Wastewater bioreactor microbial communities from Cape Town, South Africa - Thiocy_cont_1000_plan (SPAdes) | ecosystem: Engineered > Bioreactor > Thiocyanate-remediating >... | reverse complement strand
GCCTCATCGCCAACGTCATGGTGTTCGTGGCGCTGTGCCTCATGGCGTGGGCGTGGGCCGTCGGCATCACGCGCATTCGCGACTTTCATCATCATCCATGGGACGTGCTGACCGGCGCCTTCCTCGGCACCATGTGCACGGCGGTCGGCTTCGTGCCCACGCTGCTGGCCATCCGCAATGACTACGCACCACCGACTGTCTACTAGACTGCCTGCAAGAGATTCCGATAACTTATGTCCACACCACACCGCGCCCCACCACATTAGCCACAGAGTGTGTGTGGAGCCCGCTTTATTGTCAGTTAGGGCGAGTATGTATGTATAGATAGATAAACTATGTTCCTACAGCATTGCAACTTTCACAGTTGTTGGAGGGTCGGAGAGGCTCGTGTTGGCCATGTGCTGGCCCGAGAGCGACGGGTGCTGTAGTGACGACGGGCGGCTCGGAGGGATGCTTAGTAGCCTCCTTGATCGCCGAACATCTTCTCGATCAAGTCGTTGTTGGGGTTGAGCGGCGGCAACTGCGGCGATCAACTGCCGTGAGAATGCGAGTACTTGCGGGCAGGCTGCTGTCACGACGTGTACCGACGTACCAAGTTGGTGTAGTTGGTCTCGAACTGATTCCAAAACCACGCGCCGATCAAGGCGTTGGCCATCTGGTTAGGGTGGAAGCCGTCGACCGGCTCGATCAGCTGCCACGTCTCGCCACCTTGAGCGTTCCAGAAGTCGATGATCTCTGTGCACACACAGACGAGGTGAGAGTGTGTGTGAGGTGACAGGAAGCAAGAGAGACACGTACCATCAATCGGGCACTTAAAGTACGTCATGTCAAAGTTCTTGTACGTGTTGTTTCGAATGACCTCCTTGTACTGCAAGCGAGAGAACGAGTGAGCGAGTGAACGAGTGAGCGAGTGAGCAATCCATCAATCGGCCGAACTCCAATGAGAGAGAGAGAGAGAGTGCATCGTACCATCTCGCTCAACTCCCAAGCACGGAGCTGCGTGCGCTCGCGCCAGTACGGGTCCGAGTTCAACCAGCCCCAGCAAGGCGAGATCTGGAGGCAGTTGAGGTAGTTGTAGAGGTCCTCGTAGGTGACGTCGTTGCGCGTCGAGCCGAGCGGGTGAATGCGGTCGTGCATGGCATCGTACAACACGCGGCCGTCAGCGAGGCCCATGAAGGTGACGTGCGAACCCTTGGGCAGCACGGTGTCGAGGTAGTCGGTGGCGCGCACGACGTTCTGGTAGAACTCCTGCGGCGTCGTCATGTGGCTCATGCCCGGATGGCCGTTGCACACATCTGTGTTGCTGCACCATGAGCGCAAGTCCGAGAGAGCGAGGGAGAGAGAGAGAGAGAGAGAGAGAGAGAGAGAGAGAGAGGGAGAGAGAGAGAGAGAGAGAGAGAGGCTCGTACCATTGCCGACCAAGGCGTACATCAAGTTGACGGGATTGTCGTTCAGCTGGTCACGCGCAAGTGAATACATGATGCTGTCGGCCATCGAGCTGGTACGAGCGCCATTGACTCCGATGTTCTGGAAATCTGTTGTCGTTACGGGTGAGAGAGAGAGAGAGAGATCGACGAGATGGAAGCTCTACACAGATCAGGCTACATACCGCGGTGAGAGCAGCGGTTTCGCTCGCGAGTCTTCAAGTACGAGCTGTACACGGGGCCAGTCGGCTTGCCGATCTATACGCGTGAATCGACACCGATGTAAGATATCAAGCTCCCACGCTCACGTTTTGCAAACTCCCGCAGCACTTACCCAGTTCTTGGTGTTGAAGCCAGTGGTGGCGCTCATCTCGGGCCAGTCGAACTCGTTGGCGAGCATCGGCAACAGGTGCTGTCGGGCGCACGTACGTCAGCAACCAATCAACAACACCTCATGCGCGCGCAAGTAAGCACGACATACGGTGTACGTGGTCTTGGAGAGCTCCTTGGCCGTGATGAACTCGGGAGGTACGTGGAAGTGCGCGGCGGCCGAGTCGCCGAGAATGATGGTGCCGAACGATTGCGTACCGCCGCAGAGCAGGTCCTCCCAGAGCGAGCCATTGGGCGCCTTGCCGTACACGCCGTTGCAGTTGTGGTCGACACTAGGCTGTTGTGGAGTGGGATGAGCGCGAGAACAACAGGAGGGGAGAAGCGACGTCGTGCACGAACCGAAAACGTGGTGTTGCGGCGGCCAGGGTAGACCTGGGCGTTAATGTCATCGCAATCAGCACCTCGCCAATCCGAACCGCGGAAGATCGGGTACGCTGCAAGCAAGAGATGCGCAGGTTAGTTATAGCCTCTCGCGATACGCGTTGCTTGAGTGTGTGTGTGTGTGTGTCTGTCGCATACACGAGAACTTGTCGCCGTCAAAGTCCTTGAGCGGCACGTGGTTGTTGAAGACGTTGTCGAGGATCGCGATGATCTTCTCGATGATGGTGCCGTTGGCGAGGCTGGATGGCGTTTACTCGAGCGAGTGAGCGAGAGAGAGAGAGAGAGAGAGAGAGAGAGAGAGAGAGAGCGAGAGAGCAACCAACGACGAGAGAAGAGACGACGTACTTGGCACGCAGCTCACCGAGCGTTCGGTCGAGCTTGTACTGCTCTTCGGGAGTCGGGACATACTTGTGCTTGGGCAGCGGGTACAGATGGCAAGTGGTGTTGGTGCACAGACCAATCTGCTGGCACACGCGGTCAGGGGTCTCGCGGAGCTCTGCAAAATGCCATCACAAACGAGGTTAGAGAATGCAACGAGGTTAGAGAATGCAACGAGGCGCAATGCAACGAGCACGTACCGAGCAGGTTGATGATGGCAGCACCGTAGGTTTGCACCAGGATCTTGCACGCAGCCGAAACACCGATCGGCAACTTCTCGCACAACTGCTTCATCGCATCGATGACGGTCTGTAGTTCGAGGGCGCGAGGATGGTGAGCTTGGCGCGAGCTCACGCGCAGAAGAAGAAGTACACCTACCTGGTTGTGAATGTACGCGAGTTGCTCGACGATGCCGACGATACCAGTGCATCCAGCACACGTCGTTCCTCCACTGATACCGACAGCATAAGGATTGGCGCCTACAACAGCGAGAGCGAGAGCGTGAGCGAGAAAGGAGTGTGAGATGTGGCGAGGCTTGCGCGTCACGTACCGACGACCGAGGCCAGCAACAAGTGTCCGGGCGACACGCGAGGAACACCCGGCGGATGCGGCAACAAGGCCGAAGCACCGAGCGCAAAGAACACCAAGACCGCAGCGGCGATCCAGAAGCCAATACGGCGCGACGGCTCACCGAGATAGCTCGCCATCGATGCGCGTGAGAGAGGGATGAGATGCGAGTGTGTGTGTAAGAGGAGAGAGAGAGGAGGTGCAGCAGCGCTGAGGGAACGACGAGAATGAACGACGCAGCGACGATCTTCTCTCGAGCCGTAGTGCAATCTAGGCCCACGCGCACCCTTACTCTCTGTACCCCGCTTCTCCTTCGTCCGCTTGATCGATCAATCAACAACATCTCCAGCAGCATCGACATCACCAACCACAAGCATCGTACATGGCGACGGCAACGTATATCGTGGCGGGCCTCGTGGCTGCCGGTGGTTTGTTTGGCTACCTCAAGACTGGATCGGTGATCTCGGTCGTGATGGCGTCGGCGTTTGGAGTCGGTCTCGCGTACGCTGGCTCGCTCATTAGCAACCCGGCGACGGCGCGCTCGGGAACGCAGTTGGCATTCGGTTCGTGTCGCTTGCTCGCTTGCTCGGTAATAGTGGCCGTAGTAGTGTGGCGGCCGTGTATTGATACAATGCTATTGGTGGGGTGCAGCGATCAGCCTCGTGCTCGCCGCTGTCATGGGCGTCAGGTATGTGTGTGCTCGAGTACGCGCTCGCGCACTCGCGCGAATGAGTACTCAAAGTAACGTGTTGTTTGGTGCTTCTCGGCCACTAGGTTCTATGGATCTGGCAAGGTGATGCCAGCCGGAGTGGTGGCGCTGTTGAGTGGCACCTTGAGTCTGTACCATGCGTCGCGATTGCTCTAGAGGCCGAGCGTCGAGCGGCATCCAACCAATGCACGCGTGCGTCGCACGCACGTATGCAAGCAAGCAATCTCTCGATCCGTGTGCTCTCTTGCTAGCTGCGCTTGCCGCCACGACCTCGCTTGCCACCGCGGCCTTTGCGCTCTTCAGCGGTGGTCGTAGTTGTTGTCTCGGTCGTCGTGGTGGTGGCTGTTCTCGTCGGAGGTGCTGCGGCCTTCTTGGCGTTCCATGCCTTCTTGTCGGCGGTACTCGACGACGAAGAACTGGAACTCGAACTGGCGGTAGCGGCAGCAAGGTCTGCAGCAGCAGAGTATGGTGGCACTCGAATCAACGCCGTGCGATCGGAGGGAGTGGTGAAGAGCCTCACGACGCGCTCGAGGTCCATCTTCTTGAAGCCCGCCATCAAGGCTGCTCGGTCCGGGAACGGCCGCAGCGTGAGCTCGATGTTCTCGCGCTTGGCCTTATCGCTCAGCAGGAACTCCTGGATCACGACCTCGCGCGGCACGCCGAGCAGCGTCAGCAGCAGCGCCACGACGACCCCGGTTCGGTCGCGGCCCGAGCGGCAGTGAAAGTACACGGGCGTCGCGAGCGGCTCGTGCGACGCGAGGAAGCTGAACAGCGAGCGCAGCCAGGTGCGGATCTCGCGCTGGCCCGTGTCGTAGCGCGAGACGTCGTTCGTGGTCGCGAACTGGTGGTAGCACACGCCGTCGCCGGCGAGCGTCGGCGGGTCGGGGTCGATGCGCAGGTTGACGATCGTGCGCGCGTGCCCAATGTCGGCGGCGTTCTGCACGAGATCGAGCCGGCCACCGCGCAGCAGCACGCCGGGCGGAACGCGCTCGCACCCGAAGCGACTGGCGAGCACGACGCCGACGTCGCGATAGTTGACGACCTTGCTGCCTTCGCAAGACGATGCTGCGCCTGGTAGCTCGTCGCCATCGTCGTAGTCGGCCATAGCGAGCGAGGTGGCACGAGCGGGAGCGAGATTGAATGGAGAGTGGGAGATATCTCTCAGAGCGACATCGATAGCGCAAGTGCATTCCGGGTGCTTTCCGAGGAGATGTGCGCGTTCTGCTGTGGGAGATATCTCACTCTCTAGCAATCAATCACGTAATCCAACAATCATGAAGCCTTGAAGATATCAATATCGCGAGAGGCTAGATGGCGGCAGGCTCGATGATCAGCAGCAGCCCGATGAACAGCGACATTCGCTCGCTGCTTCTCATTCATTCACTGCTGCTCCCTCCTCGCTCATCTCATCAATGGCCGAGCGCCAGCCTTCGTCCGCGACTCCCAGCGAGGCGTCCGAGGTTGATGAATCGACCCTCTCCGAGAAGGCTCGCCTGCAGCTGCAACGCCGCCGCGAACGCGAGGCCGCCATGCGCCGCCGCGAGCAGGAGCGCTGGGAGCGCGAGGAGGCCGAGCGCCAGGCCAAGATCGCTCGCTTCCTCGCGCTGCGCGGCGACACGGGCGAGCCCGCCGAACGCGCCGCCGGCCAGACGACCGTCGCGGTCGCGGTCGGCTCGTCGCAAGCCGACGTCGTGACGCCCAGCTGCAATGTGTTCGAGCTCGCCGCCGAGCAGCGTGCCGAGATGGCGCGCGTTCGCGACGAGGTGCGCGCCGCCTCGCTCGAGCAAGCCAAACCCGCGCCCGCCGACGATCGTGCCTCGAACGACGCCACCGGCGACACCAGCATCAGCACCAGCACCAACACGATGATATCGGCGCTGCCGGATGAGCCGGAGATGAGCGTCGCACAGCGCTATCTCCGTCGCATGGCGCAGGCCAAGGAGGAGAGCGAGCTCGAACGAGAGCGCGAACGCGAGCGTGTCGCCGCGCGCCGTCGCTCCAAGTACGGCGCCCTGCTGCAACCCGATGGCACCAGCGACACTGCCACCGCGTTGCCCGAGTCTGCAACACCGAGCTGTGTCGCCGATTCGAAGCCCATCGATATCAGCAACAGCAACAGCGAGCCCTCGAGCACCACCGCCACTGCCGCCCGCACACAGGCCGACTTTGCAGCTCGGCTCTTACGGCTGACCCTCGCGCCTCGACAGCAAGCCATCCAAGAGCGACGTGCGCAACTCTCGAACATGATGAGGAAGCAGCAGCAGCAGCAGCGGCACGGTCGCGACGATGACAGCGACATTGCTGCGACCGCCGCCGAGCAACAGGACCTGTGGCTGCTGCTGCCGGTCGAGCTGTGGCTGTTGATCCTGTCGTATCTGCCGGGCTACGATCTGCTGCAGGTGGCGTGTGTGTGCAGCGAGCTCTACTGCCTCTCGAGCAACTCCGAGCTCTGGATGGAAGTGTGCAAGCGCGAGTGTGCGCAGGACGTTCAGCAGGAGCTGCACGACCTTCAGACCGACGACACTCTCCGCATCGAGAGTGTACGTTCCCAACCGCTCCTCTCCTCTCGGGGCTCGTAGATTGATGAGCTCGACCATTTGCGCGCGTGTGTGTAGGTCGATTGGAAGGCAATCTTTCGATACATGGCACGAATCCAGCCGTGGTTCGCACACGCACCGAACATCGAGTTGGTTGACCAGCTGTCGGCGCACACGCCGTCGCACGTACCGTCGGTCGTGCGCTGCATGGTGGCGGCCTCACATACACGCAAGCCGCTGTACTCGGTGGTGGTCGGGAGCAGCAATGGTTCGGTGCACGTGTGGACGATCGCGGCCAACTCGCGCTCGCTCGCGACTGACAAGCCGCGCCATTGCGTCTTCTCGGAATCGGGCACCGGCGTCATCGACGCGGTCGCCTTCGATCCAAACTCGAACCTCGTCTTCTCGGCGAGCGACACCTCGATTCACATCTTTGACCTACGCAGCCGGCGCAAGTTGCGCTCGCTCTACAAGCGCCAGCCGGCCGTTCGTGCCATTCTGCTCCTGCCGCCGGCGCCCGATGGCACCAATCGTCTTGCGTCCATCAACTCCTCCTCCACCATCACGATCTGGAACATTATGACCGGCCAAGAGATTGCGTCACTCGCGCCGCCGATCGATGGAACCGCCGTCTACCGCGACGCCTGCCATAACGGCAACATGCTGGCGCTGCTGTGCGGCAACCGCTGCCTCCTGTGGGACCTGTCGGTCTCACCGCCGACCTGCTTCCCGATCTCGACCTCCTCCCTCAATATCGAGCAGTGTTTCATCGATGGCACCAATCTCCTACTCGTTTCGCGGCTGATCTACGTGTGCTACGACATTTCGCGGCCCATGCAGCCGCTGCGAACGCACAAGCAGACGCTCGTCCTCGGCAACCCGCTGGCCTATCGCAACCGCTGCTTCGCTGCCATCGTAGACCGCCGCATCAACATCATTGCAACAACCTACAAGGTACCCTATTGATGCATGGATGAGTTGGCCCACTGTCATACGTGATACTCACGTTTCGAACGCATCCACAGCGCTACTTGTCGACGCGAATCGCCACTCTGCCGCTCGGTGAGCTCCAGCCACACTTTGTTCAGTGGCTTTCGCTCACTCAGTTAGTCGTTTGTGATGCTTCCTCCGATATCTATCTCGTGAGTGCTAGAATCGATGAGAGGTGAGGAGTATCGCCAGTGTGTTTGAGGTGAGGTATTTAGTCTGTTCGTTTCGTTGTTTGATATCGCGGAGTGGGAGGGAATTGTTTGACAGTGAGAGTACACAACTTACTGTTCTTAACTGCGCATCATCAAGTTTGCTTGCGCGCTGTCGTGTCCTTGCTGGTTCGATCGAACCTCTCTCTCCTCACCATGACCTCCATGAGGCCCACGCTAGGTTCAGTGCGGCGAGCGAGTACGATCACTACCGCCGCCATCACGCTCGTCATCGTTGTAGATCAGTTTGCCGATTGATGGATGGATGGATGGCTTGCGCGAGCAGATATCTTGGCATGCTTGGCAGTGGGCCAATCGCTGCGCTCGTTACTCGGCCCCAAATCAATGGAGAAGCTGCTCGTAACACCTCAAGGTCCGAGAGAGAGACCCTGATATGTGCGCTTAGCTGATAGGCTGCTCACTGTGACTCGATGACCAGAGATCACGCTCACGAATGATGGCGCTACAGCGATGGCGTCGATGGTACGAGTATCGCGGCGCTCTCGTGGCGCTCTCGTGGCGCTCTCGTGGCGTGCTGTGTCGTGTTGACTTCTCGCGAGGGTTGTAGAAAATCGAACACCCTGCAGCAAGGATGCTGGTCGATCTCAGCCGAGCGATGGACCAGTCTTCTGGAGATGGTACGCCGAGATGGAGCGAGTTCAAGTGCGATTCCATGCTGACACGCTGCCACGATCTCGTAGGCACAACATCGGTCGTCGTTCTCGCTTGTGCCTTGTATGTTGATCATCTCTCGATGAAATGCTGGTGAGGGAACTCACATCAAGTGATATCGTGTTGTGGGAAGGCTTGAACGAGCGTTGAGGCTCCTCGAGAGTGGCCTGCACTTTACGACAATCGTGCGAGGCTATCAGCTGGCTTGCTCGTTCGCCATACGCGATCATTTGCCACTGGTACTACGCGCATATCACACACCGTGCTGAAGCGACTATCTCCTCGCACTCACATCAGAGACTCGTGGCTTTGTGTGGCGCAGCTTGGAGTGTCATTCTCTCCATTCAGTGTCGAAGGCAGAGCAATGCTAAACAAGGTACGCCGGGCCTCTCGTTCGCAGCGAGCGGGCTCCATTGATACGAGATGCGTCTGCACCGCTAGACGGCAACCACTGCCCTGGGCTCCAAATTCATCTCGCTGGCTGCGCCGCACTTGTCAGAGTATGGCCGATTGCTCCGAATGCCTCGTGTTGCATCAAGTGATCGAATGCACGCCCCTGATACCGCCAATGGATTGATGGATTGATGGATTGACAGGCTGGCAGTCGATGCTGTGTGTGAGGTCGCCTCCAAGTCGAGTGCCGCCGATACCGAGCGCACCTCCGTCGGTAACTCATTCATCCACTCACGCCATACCGATCCAGAGCGCCAACTCACGGACGATTCGAAACGCTGTTGTGTGTGTAAAAACAAGATTGCTCTGCCATTTCGATCCGATGCTGCCAAGGAGAGGTGCTGTCTCGCAGCTACCTCCTCCGTGGCTTGGTGCTCGACCTGCCCGACAGAGCCGTGGTGCCGCCCAACCTTACGCGACTCTCGAGTGCCAAGGTGCTCCTGGCTCAGTTTTGCTTCGATCGGCCTCGAACCTCGGACGGCTTCAAGGTGGTGATTCACGATGCGGCGCAGCTCGACCGGCTGATACGGGAAGAAGAGAACTACGTCAAAGGCTTGGTGGTGGCGCTGCGGCGAGCTGGTGCGTGGCCGTTCCTCGTAGTGAGAGCGGCACAACAGGCTCCTCTCATCGTGAGCCACTCGTGATGCAGGAGTCAACGTGGTATTGCTGCAACGAGACACGATGCACGAAACGCTTCCGGCAACGGCAAGGCAGTATTTGAGTCGGGTGCGTTGCATTCAAGCGCTCGAGAGCGGCGATGGAAGTTGACGAGACTCGGTGCCATTGGCAGGCAGGGATATTGGTGATACCGGACGTGGAGGAGCCGATGCTGTTGGTACGTGAGCTGCCGTTCTCGTGCGGTCGACTCTCTCGCCCGAGACCAACAACGTGTGCCCTCTATGGATGTGCTTGTAGCGAGTGGGTACCTTAGCGCAAGTGCATCCGATCCACTCAATGAGCCAGCTGTCGCCGTCGAGCATCGCCACGATTTCAGGTGCGTAATTGCTGGGCGCCACCGCGAGCGTCGGCCGCACTCATTTCCCGGCACTGCATAGAGGTGTGCATCGAGGAGCTGCCGGGAGTTGGTGGCTCGGTAATTGCTCTCAAAGGCCTCGCGGCCTGCACGGCCGTTCTGTTGGCCAGCAGTCAAGTAGCAGCCACCGAAGCCAAGCGGAGCTTGCAAGATGCTATCCGAGTGGTGAGGTTCGTCGGATCTGCCGTGCGCCATCGTGACAGCCAAGGCACCTAATGGTCGTGAGGAAACCGCCATCGTGCGCCAGCCACTTGGTCGAGAGCCCCTGTGTGATCGCTGGCGGTGGCATGAGCGAGACTCAATGCAGCCAGTACATCCACGAGCGTGTGGCAACGCGTGGCTCCACTGCAAATGACGCCATGACCATCGAGGCTGTCAAGGCGTTTGCCGAGGTACCGGAAGCAGCGCGCGCTCGATCGCCGTGCTGGATGGGGCTCTGCTGAGCTGCGGAGCTTTGGGGCGTGCGGTATTATGGTGTCGACGACAGGGCTTGATGGCAATCCCGACGGCACTGGCAGCGAATGCTGGCATTCTCTCGCTGGACCTGATTTCTGAACTAAAGCACCGGCACCAACAGAACGCTCGTTGCCGGTACGCGTGAGCCCCATGGATTCCGTCGTCGCGCTCGCGACGCAGTCTCACGATTGCAATCTCGAATGCGTAGATTGGGCGTGGACGTGCTCGGCGGACAGCTAGGCGATATGGAGCAAGCCGGAGTCTGGGAGCCGCTGCAGTTGAAGCGCGTGCAGATGCAGCTCGCCACTGAGGCCGCGATCGCCGTGCTCAAGATCGATGCCATCCACCAGGCTCGCTAAGCTTGGCAAGGCGAGTGACCGATGACGTCTATGGAGATGGAGTGGCGCAATTCCGGTAGCGGGAGGAAGGAAGAAGCGGTCTTGTGTCGGTGAACTCTGCGCGATTCTGTTCGCTCACCGATCCGAGAGAGACCAGGCTGCGCCAATGAGTGCTCTCAGCTCAGCTCCACGCGAATGCCAGACCGCAGCAGGGCGGAGCGAGTAACTCGGCCAAGAACCCAACACCCAACCGAGCGAAGAGAGGAAAAACGCGCACAACGGCGCCGAGCGAAAGAGTGATCGGGCGCACGTGCGCTAGAGCGCAAATACAGAAGGCAGCACACGTACGCGCCACGCCAACTCCCTCTTTGAGCTCGCCTGCTCTCGCGCGCTCCTGTTCGTCTTTGCTCGCTCGCCCGCGCGCTCGCACACACGTTGCCTTCGCGCTCCTCGCTCTGCTGTTGCTTGCCGCCCTGCTTGCCTTGCGTTCGCTTCGCCTCGCTTGTCATCTCGGTTTCGAGCTTCGAGTGGCTGTCGCCTCGCG
>Ga0209935_1005279_pt1 | contig 11088 bp, 8 predicted proteins | sample ThiBio_1000_plan_2_FD_183958 | JGI IMG/M metagenome (GOLD analysis project Ga0209935, IMG submission 183958) | Wastewater bioreactor microbial communities from Cape Town, South Africa - Thiocy_cont_1000_plan (SPAdes) | ecosystem: Engineered > Bioreactor > Thiocyanate-remediating >... | reverse complement strand
CGGCGCCGACGCGGTTGAGCTTGTGGTCGATCGAGTTTGGCAACACGCCAAAGAAGCACGCCAACACCGCGCCCGCGACACCGACCGCCAGTAGCGCCGGGCATCGCGAGCGAGAGCCGCCGGCGGCCGCCAGCAGTCGCAGCAGGCCCCAGAGTCCGGCGGCGAGCGCGAGCGCGAGCACGAGCTCGAGCGCCACCACGAGGTAGAACATGTGCGACATGTCAGCTGCCGATCCCACCGCCGCCGCTGCCGCCGTAGTCGTCGTCGCAGCCGTCGCCATCTCCTCTCGATGGTATCACACTCACCAGAGACCAGAGACTCAAGTATCGCAGTGTAGTGTGTGTGATTGTGTGGGTGTGACGTGCGTGGTTGAGGGCGATGATGATGATCGAGATTGAGATCGAGCTCGAGCTCATTCGTTCCATCGCTGCCGCCGCGTCGCATCTCCTCATCGCCAGCGCCATCGCTCGCGCGCTCTCTGGCCTCCTACGAGAGAGACGGTGCGAGAGTGAGTGTGTGAGAGTGAGCGAGTGTGTGTGGTACACAGTTGGTGGCTCGCTGTGCCGTGAGGACATAATGGCTGACGCTGCCGCAAGCAACGGCGAGGCCGCTGCCGCAGCCGCAGCCGACACTCCTCCTCCGTCGCTAGCCTCGGGCGCTGAATCTGCCTCGACCGCCACACCGCCACCACAACCGACTAGTGACTCCGAGCAAGCGCCGTCGAGTGTCACAACTCCCGAAGGCACGCCCACCCGACACTCCAAGAGCTCCAAGCGCAGCAAGCACACGACCTCGAGCAGCAAGTCCACCAGCAGCAGCGGCGGCGCTCTGTCGTCGTCGACCTCGTCGACCTCGTCGCTGGCGTCGAGTACCGATGGTGGCAGTGCCAGTGCCGGCGACGACGGCGGAGGCTCGTCACTCGCACCGGCGCTGAGCAACGGGGGCTCGCGCTCCGAGACGCCGTCGCGCTCCAAGGGCTCGCAGCGCAGGCGCACCGACACCGACAACGTGCTGCCGATGCTGCTGCACGCCGATGGCAGCGAACCCGACCCGACGGCGGCCTCATCTTCGTCGCCGTCGCCGCGCAAGTCGACGCTCAAGGCGTCGTCGAGCTCATCAGGCGACGTCGACTCGCGTTCCGCAACGCCCAGCCGGCGCAAGGCGCACCGCGACGACGGCCAGGGACACAGCGACTCGGAGGGCGGCTCGCCGTCGTCGACGCCGTCGCGCCGCCGCACGCACAAGTCGCAGACCAGCTCGCTGGTGCGCGAGTCGCACCGCCACCGCTCGGGTTCCGAGCAGCCGTCATCGTCGTCGTCGACTTCGTCGGCATCGCGGCGGCGCGTGGCGTCGTCGAGTGAGGCGGGAGCTAGCGAGGCGACGCTCGACTCGGACCAGCTCGAGAGCACCGAGGCCGACGACGGCTCGTTCGCGCCCGACGAGTACAACCTGCTGTACAACACGCGCACGACCGTCGCCTCGCGCCACATCTCCGAGACCGACTTGCTGCAGTTCGTCGTCGTGCTGCGCCTCTCGGTATGCTGTGCGCCGTTAGCATTGCCTCTCTCTCTCGCCTTTGTGAATCGCGCACGCTCTCGCTGTGGTGCCTCGCCTGCCTGACTCGTGGCATGATGTGTGCACGTAGGTGCTGGCAACATATCGGTTGGTATTCGAGATCACGCCAGAGATATACGACGAGGTGATTGCCGAGAACATCTCGGTGTACGTTACCAGCCACGCACCCGTACTCTCTCTCGCTCGCTCTTGGTGCTGCCACATATGGCGACATTGGCCCGCTAATGAAATGATGCGGCAATCGCCGGCTGCGCTCGTGGTGGTGTGGCTGTGGTCGGTACACTGGTACAGTGCACTCTCGCCACAAGCACGAATGACGGCATTCGCACCCAAGGCCTTCGAGATCATCCGCCGCATCAAGCGCATCGACGTCGATACGCTCCTGGTACGAATGCCGATGCCGCACATCGATTGATTCGCGGCGCACTCACGAGTGTTGGTGGTGGTGGTGGCACACGTGCAGTGGAGCTGGTCGCAGCCGGATCTCGCCAAGGTCGTGTCGCCCGGCAAGAGTGGCTCGATGATCGTCGTGTCGCACCAGTCGCGCTTCTTGATCAAGACCATCTCGGAGCAGGAGGCCAAGTGGCTGCGCGCGCTCTTGCCAGCCTACATCGAGCATCTGCACGCCAACCCGGCGTCGCTGCTCGTGCCGATCCTGGGCTTGTATCTGCTCACCGACGGCAAGAAGAAGACCTACTTCATCACGATGCCTGGCGTCTACAACACCGAGGAGCCGATCGCCGAGTTGTACGATATCAAGGTACGTCATGCAGTCATCGTTGATTGATTGATGCGCTTGCATGACTGCCTGCGTGGCTGATGGCTCGTTGTGACAGGGATCGACGGCAGACCGTAGCAGCAAGAAGGATAAGAAAGAGAAGGACAAGGACAAGGACAAAGACAAAGAGAAGGTCGAGAGCGTGCTCATGGAGCCGCTCAAGGACTGCGACGTCAAGCGCACGTTCGGCATCGGCAGTACACGAGAGCGCTTTCTCGAGCAACTGGAGAAGGACTGCGAGGTACTGCCACCGCCTAGCTCCCTCCATCCATTCGCAGCGTGACTCACACACCACCTGCTGTTGTTGTGGTGGTGGCGGTGTAGTTTTTGGAGCAGCACAAGCTCATGGACTACTCGATGTTGATCGCCACGAGAGCCGGTCGTACAACGACCACATCGACCACGACCACGACATCCACTTCCAATCCATCGTTGGTGGCACCGACCGTTGCTCCGGAGAGCTCGAGCTCGCTGCGCATCTCGGAGATGAGTAGAAAGGGTACGTGCCGCCGTCGCCAAGGCTTGGCTCGGGCACGTAGGCTGACGTGCACTGGCTGTTGTTGGCAGCTCCGCGCTTCTTGTTCTTTGTCGAACCGCAGCGAGACTCCAAGTACAAGGTCTACTCACCACCGCCAGCTGTCGTTCACGAGCCATCGTACGCGCCAGTATCGCCGTTGCGACCAGCAATGAAGCACAATCGACAACACCAGCGCCGCTTCGGTACGAATGTCTCGAATGTTGGCGCCGCACTTGGCCCACTCACTCACCGACGCTTCTCACTCACCGACGCAATCTTGTCGCGTGTAGGTTTGGCGCCACCCAACCCTGCCGTCGTCTCGCAACTGCTCGAGACTTCTCAAGCTGAAGGCCGAACGCTATCGGTGCCGATCCTTCCTCCGAACCTGTTGGCCATGCTGCCCGAGCCGCTACAACCGTACGCGCCGCCATATGCCACGCACACACACACACACGCAGACGCAACGTCACTTACCAAGCGAGATTGCGCGTGTTTGCAGACTGGCCCTCCCGCCGTGGTGCGAGCAGCTGTCGCCGCTTGAGCCTGCTGGCGCCCAGAATGGTGCCGGCGACGGCGAGCTGTTCTTCTTTGGCATCGTAGACTACCTGCAAAAGTACAACACCACCAAGCGCCTGGCGCACTTTACCAAGTCCGTGCGAGGCGATTCGGTACGTCGTCGTTGCCGCACACAACATCATCATCACGCAAGCTGCCTCACCCACTGCCTCCTCGCGCTAATCCGCACGCACCTCACCAGAAACGCCTTTCAACCGTCGATCCCACCACGTACTCGCAACGCTTCCGCACGGCGCTCGCATCGCACATTGCCTGACACAAAACAACGAGACTCGACGACCGTGTACATCACTCACACCTCGACTACCACCACCACCACCACCAACACCAACACCCATTCTTGCGGGACTGAGTGCGTGTATGTGTATGTGTGTGTGTGTGTAATTTAATACAATCCTCCTCCCGTTTGCACGAACGGGATGGATGGTTCTCCCACGAACGCGCGGCTCTCACTCGCTTCCACTCGCCGGGTTGGTGACGACCTTGTCGAGCGGCAGCACCTCGGGCACGACAACCGACGCGTACGCGCTCTGCGGGTTGTTGTTGCACGCCTCTGCCACGGCCTGGCGCACGCGCTCCGGCAGCCGCTGCGGCACCATGTGATCCGAGTGGTACATGGTGATGAGCTGGCGCACCTGGGCCAGCGTCAAGCGGTTAAAGTGCTCCTCGATCGTCTCGGGCGTCTTGAAGAACTCGTAGTTGGTCGCCAGCATCAGAACGTTGGCCGCTTGCGTCAAGATCTCCAGGTAGTGGCTGCATATGCGAGCGAGTGAGCGAGTGCGCCATCGAGTGCGCCATCGAGAGAGGGAGTCGTACCTCACGGAACCGATGACATCCTGGCCGCCAATGAGCCATGCCTCGAGAATCGAGAGGCTCATCTTGATGTGGAAGCCGACGTGCGGCACGCACAACGAGCGGCGCTGGATCAAGCGATTGAAGAGATTGGCCGACATAAAGTAGATGCTCTGGTGAATGGCCTGGCACACGACCACGCGCGGAATGTGGTGTGTGGCAAACAGGCCGAGAATGAACTCGAAGCGCGCAATGATGCTATCCATCGTCACACGGTCGGTCTGTTGTGGCAGTGAGTGAATGAATGAGCGAATCGCCACGCGCAGCGAGAGAGACATGTGCGCTCAACGTACCGGCTGTTCACCTCGGTGCTTCGGTGCCAGACCATTCTTGAACACAGCGGGCTCCAGCAGCGGCTCGAGATCCTACACGACGAGGAGCACTCCTCCAAGTGTGAGACATCATCATCATCATCATCACCGCTTTCGCGTGAGTGCTCTCGCGAATAACGTACGCGGAAGATGGCGCTCGTGAGCGACGAATAGGCATGGAACAGCAGCTGGCCGAGTATCTCGTCGCCCTTGGCGCTGTTCCACTCGCCCGAGCTGGACGAGCCTGCTGCGGCACTCGCGTTCTCGGCAGGCGGCTGCTGTATGCCGGTGCGATCGACGTCGAGGAAGAGGCCCAGGTTGGCTTGGCGCAGCGTGCGTGCCAACGAGAGCACGGTCGAGAGCCAGTACGACAGGTTGTTGAGGTCCGAGCCGGCGAGCTTGATGCATGCCGTGAGGCACGCGGCGGCGCGCGAAAAGCTGCGCATCTTCACGGTGCCTTGCGAGAGAACGTGCGGCAGCAGCGCCACGACGGCCGACGTGCGCTCGGAGCCGTCGTCGCCCGGCACGTACTGCATCGTGCACTTGTAGACCGAGTCCGAGATCTGGAGGTCCTGCGCGAGCTGCTCGAGCTCGGCCTCCTTCTTGCGCAGTCGTTCCAGGTCGCCGCTCGTCGGCGCAGCAGCCGAGCTTGAGCTTGAACTTGCGGCTGGAGCCGGTGTTGGAGCCGGCGTTGGCGTTGGGGTTGGTGTTGGCGTCGGCGTCGCGTGATCGGTAGTGGTCTTGGAGGACGACGAAGCGGAGCCCGATCGCGTCGGCTTCGGCTCGGCTGCAGGCGAGACCACCTGCTGCATGAGTCGTGCGGCCTCGGCGGTGCGTTCGGCATCCGAGACGCGTTTCTTGAGCTTCTCGACCTTGTCCTGCAGCTCCTTGACCTGCTGGCGCAGCTCCTCGTTCTCGGTCTCGAGCTCGATCTCGCGCTCCGACGGCTCGTCGTCGCTCTCGCTCTCAGAGTCGCTGCCGCTCTCGTCGCTGTCGCTGCCGCTGCCGCTCTCGTCGTCGCTGGTCTTCTTGTGGCGATGCTTCTTGCTCTTCTTCTTGAGCTTCTTGCTCTTCTTCTTGGCGCTCGCGACGGCCTTGGCGGCGGCTGCCAGCTGCTGTTCGAGGCCGGTGATGCGTTGCTTCTGCGCGGCGTTCTCGTCCTCGAGTGCCTTGATTCGCTGTTGCAACTGCTGTTGCTGTTGTTGCGACGCTGCCGCGGGAGCTGCAGCCGCAGGAGTGGATTTGGCAGTGTCGCTCAAGGCGGCAGGAAGCGCTTGCTTGGCCTGCGCCAAGAGACGCTCGGCGTTCTCGAGTCGCGACTCGAGATCGTGCACCTCGGCCTTGAGTTTGGCGTTCGCAGACTCGAGCAGTCGCTCGCGCAGGTTGGGCGCACTCGTGGAGCCGGACGATGCTGGGGCGGCGTCGCGTGTGGTCGCTGGGCTCGCGGCCGTGCCACTCTTCTCGGCCGTCGCTGCTGCTGCTGCCTGCTGCGCGGCAGCGAGCTTGACTTCGGCCTCGGCCGCTCGCTTCGCCTCCTGGATCGCGAGGCGGCGAGCCTCCTCGGCGGCGTCCGACGCCTGCTTGAGCTCCTCGAGCGCGTGCTTGTGGTCGAGGCGCGCTTGCGCGAGGTCGGCCTCGAGCTTGGCCTTGGCCTCCTCGAGCACCTTCTGCATGGCCTGCGCGCCGGCCTGCGCCGATGCGTCGGCCATCGACTTGCGCATCTGCGCCGCCTCGTGCTTGGTGTCGATCAACTCCTTCTCGACCTTGTCGAGCTTGCTCTCGAGCTCGGCCACGTCCTGCTTGAGCTTGGTGTTCGACGACTCGAGCAGTCGCTCGCGCAGGGACGGTGTCGTCTTCTTGGCCGCCGCGGCCGCACCACCACCAGCCGCCTCGTCGGCAGCGGCGCGAGCCTTTTGTGCCTCGGCGGTCGCGGCCTCGGCCGCGTGCTTGGCGTCGTCGGCCTCGCGCCGCAAGTGCTCAAGCTGCCGTTGCGCCTCGCTGGCCGCCTGCTCGGCCGCACGTGACACGCTCTGCAGCTGTGCCTCGAGCTCAGCGACCTTGGCTTGCGCCTCGGCAAGCGCTGCCGAGAGCTTGGCGGTCTCGAGCGAGTCAGCCGAAGACGAAGTCGAAGCAGCAGCAGCGGCGGCGGCGGCGGTAGAGGCATCGGCAGCAGCGGCGGCGGCCGCCTTGGCGGTGGCGAGCTCGCGCTGGTGCTCGTCAGCCAAGCGAGCGACCTGCTCCTGAGAGGCCTTGTTGGCGACGGCGAGCTCGCTCTGGTGCGCTTCGGTCAGGCGCGCGAGCTCGCTCTGGTGCTCGGCATTCAGGCGCTCGGTGTGTGCCTGGTGCTTGGCCTCGAGCTCGCGCACAGCCGCCGCGCGCTCCTTGGCGGCGGTCTCGGCCGCAGCCGCGGCAGCCGTAGCGGCAGCGGCCGTGGCCGTGGCGTGTGCGGCCTTGACCTGCTGCAGCTCGAGCGTCAGCGCATCGAGGTCGGCTTGCAGCTTCTTGGACTTGGAGGAGTGGCCGCTCTTGGACTTGGACTTGGGCGTCGAGAGCTCGGCGGCGAGCTTGTCGGCGAGCTGCTTCTTGGCGTTCTCGGCCTCCTGATGCGCCTCTTGGAGCGAGCGCTGCGCCGTCTGCAGCTGGCGCTTGGCGTCCATGCTGGTCTGCTGCTCGCGCGCCAACGCCTTCGAAGCCTCGGCCGTCATGCGCTGCGCCTCGTCGAGTGCGCTCTTGACGTCCTGCAACTGGCGTTGCAGCTCGGCGTTCGCGTGCTCGCTCTCCTCGAGACGGCGCTTGAGCTGCAGTTGTGCCTCGTCGGCCTCGCGCACACGCGTCTCGAGCTCGGCCGCGAGGCTCTTGGCCTTGTCGAGCTGCTTCTCGAGGTCGAGCTCGCGCGGCGATGGGCCGGCGGCCTTCGAGGCCTTGGTCGAGCGAGCCTTCTCGGCGGCCTCGAGCGCCGCCTGCTTGGTCTCCTCAGCCTCGCGAGCCGTCTGCCGCGCAAGGTCGAGCTCGCGCCGCACGGTGCTCAGTTGCAACTGCGCCTCTTCGGTCTCGTGCTTGCTGCCGAGTGCCGCGCGGCGTGCCTCCTCGGCCTCCGAGCGCAAGGTCGCAATCTGACGCTCGGCGCTCTCGAGCTGCTCGGCCGCTTGTGCGCGCTCGTGCTCCTGCTTGGCGAGCTTCTCGTCGAGCTCGCCGACGCGCGCCGTCAGCGCCTGCTTCTCGTCGCTCAGCTGCCGCACCGAGGCCTCGGCCTTGGTGGCGCGCGTCTCGGCCTCGGTGGCGCGCGCCTCGAGCGCCGTGCGCTCCTTCTTGAGCTTCTTGGCCGAGTCCTTGTACTTGCGGTCGTGCAGCGCCGCCTTCTCGAGCTCGGCGATGCGCGTCTGAAGCGCCGCCACCTCGGTCTGATGTGCCGCACGCTCCTGCTGTTGCTGGAGCTGCAGCGTCTCGAGGCCGCCACTCTGCGCCGCCTTGAGCTCCTCGATATCCTGCTTGAGCTTCTGGTTGACGCCCTCGAGCATGCGCTCGCGCACCGTCGGTCCGTGCGCGGCCTTCTCGGCTGCTGCGAGCTTGGCCTCGAGTGCCACCAGGTCGTCCTTGAGCTTCTGGTTGACAGCTTCGAGCATTCGCTCGTGAACAACGTGAGAGATCACGCTACCGCCGCCGTCGCTTCCGTTATCAACCACTGCTGCCGCTGCCGTGGTGGCGGCCGTTGTATCTCGAGGAGGAAGCTTGGGAGTGGTTGAATCAATGGTTGTTGCCGTGGTCGTCGTGTCGCGAGAAGGGAGCTTGGGTGGCTCGGTGGTGGCGGTGCCGGCAGGTGCTTTGAAGGCCTTTGAGGCGTCACGAGATGGAAGCTTCGGCGGCACGGCAGCAGCGCTCTCGGGCGGAGTGACATTGCGTGCCGGCAGCGCAGGAGCACTGGAGCTCTCGGGCGGCGGAGGCGCCGGAGACTTGTCCTCGGCACCGAGCGCCGACGGCAGCGGCAGGTGCGACGACTCGCCGATGGCGATTGGGGCGCGCGCAGGCAGCGGAGGCGGCGGCTCCGAGGTCGACGGCGTGTCGTCGTCGGGTTCGAGCTCGGCAATGTCGGCCTCGTCGACGTCCTCGTCGCCGCCGCCGCCGGCGCTGGAGGTCGTGGAGGCGAGCTCGCTCATGTCGGTGTCGCTCGTGAGGTCGTCGTCGCCACCGCGGCCGAGCGACTTGCCGGCGAACTTGAGCCACGTGGCGCGCAGCTGCACGTCGACGACGGCCTCGGCGGCGCGCTCGGTGTGCTTGTTCTTGAAGCGGAAGCTCCAGACGCCCGAGAAGCCGTTGCTCGACACGAGCGCGAGATCGAGCGTGCACTTGGCGACGGTGCTGGCGGCCGAGCGCAGCTTGACGGTCACGGTGCGCGATTCGAGCGCCTGCGACGCCGGGTTGGCGTTCATGTGGTACACGAGCGTCACGGGCTTGAGCGACTCGGGCCACGTCACGGCGCCGCTGCCCGGCGTGCACACGGCGTCGGCCGTCTCGGTGGCGTTCTCGCTCTTGTGCTTGGAGCCCATGTCAAAGTCGAGCGAGATGCGCGAGCCGTCGAGCTTGGCGTCGAGGTCGCGCGCACGCAGCGGCACGAGCTCGAGCTGAACCTTGGCCTGCGCCAGGCCCGAGTCCTTGCTGCTGCTGCGCTTGAGGCGCTTGGAGTCGCTCGCGCTCTCGGTCACCGTGAGCTGTACCACGAGCACCGGACCACGCTTGCCCTTGCGAATCAGCGGAATGCCAATCTCCTTGGCTCCTGTTGGGTACACGTCGCTGGTGAGAGACTGAACTCGAGGTATATACAGCGCGTGTGTGTGTGTTCGTAGGGCGTGCGTCCGGTACCTTGGCCCATGCTCGGAATGTGCTCGGCGAGGTCGAACACCGCCTTGCCGACGGCGGACTCCTTCTTCTTGTGCACGTGGATCAACGAGATGGCCAGCGGCTTCGACTCGTACTTGTCGTTGGCCTCACGTATCACCGTGCTCGTTATGTCGAATGGCTTCGACGGGAAGAGCGCCACGCGAGTCGCCTCGTCGATCGGCGCTTGCTCGGTGGCGCCGGCGTTCTCGGCCTTGGAGCCTCGCTTCCACGAGACGTACACCGAGCCTGGTGGTTCGTTCACGTGAGCACTCACGAGACCCTTGGAGCGCGCTCTCACTCTCTCTCTCTCTTGCGTCGTACCTTCGCCGCTTGGTAGGTTCGAGCACTTGGTGATGTCGAGATGGAACGTGACCGAGAGCTTGATCTTGGTCGAGCTCTTGCTGCTGACGAGGCGCGGCTCGCTGGCTTCGGCCGCCGCGGCCGCTGCGGCCTTGCGCACGGAATCGTCGCTGTGCGTCGTGCTGCGGCTACGCATGTCGCTGATCTCTTGGTTGAGCTGCTCCTCGGGTGATGCGACTGCAACACGCAATCAATCTATTAATCAATCACACGCACGACAGCGACAGCGAGAGCGACAGCGAGAGCGAGACGTACTTGCACTCGAGGTGCTCGATGAGCGCTTGGTCAGTGACGACAGGCGACGCAGAGGGTTGGACTTCTTCGAGGTCTATTCGAGTGGAGACAGCGGCCACAATCAGCTCGCCAGGTCTGCTGCTGCTGCTGCTGCTGCTGCTGCTGCATGCGATGCGATGCGATGCGATGCGAAGAGGCCAGGTGACGCACCTTTCCCTCATCCTTGGCGGATGGGGAAGCCATATGGGCGTGGGAGACTCACTACCAATACACCGGGAAGTGCGCGGCTTGCGGGGATGGGGAGCGGGAATGGGAGGGACGCAGTAAGCGAGAGCGAGCCCCTCTCACGCAGAGACGGCGCGCGCAGCAACGACGAGAGAGCGAGAGCTTGAATGAGGCAGCAGCGACGAAGATGAAGAAGAACCAAACCAACGAACGGGAAGCCGCTGCCGCTGAGCCACATTCCACCTCCCAACGGCTCCTTCTCTCTCTCGGGACACCTTCAATTCGGTACAGTTTGGTGTATTTGCAGTCATCGTTGTAGTAATTGTAGTGATGATGATGATGGTGATTATCAAACAGTACTGTTAGTTAGGAACGTGTGGTGGCGTTCTTGGTCATCAGCATCAAGCGACCTGACGCCGTGCCGACGGCAAAGCTGTGGTGCTTGTCTGCTGCGACGCTGATCAGCGCCTCGAGACAGTGGTGCTCCCACGTTGGGTGCACGAGGAGTGGTAGCTCCACTCGCGCCTGCTGCTCACTGCTGCTGCTACTGCCGCTGCCGCTTGCTTTGGCACTGGCAACGGCCTCGTCGATGGCAGCGAGGTCGTAGAAGCGCATGGTCTTGTCGCTCGAGACCGAGACGATCGTGCGTTCGTCGTCGAGCAGGTCGCACGCCGTCACCTCGTGTGTGTGGCCGACCAGCACAGCCACGCAGCAGAAGCCGTGAGCGCAATCCCACACGCGCAAGCTGCGGTCCTCGGCGGCCGTCACAATGAACCTGCCGTCGC
>Ga0209935_1005278_pt1 | contig 11090 bp, 11 predicted proteins | sample ThiBio_1000_plan_2_FD_183958 | JGI IMG/M metagenome (GOLD analysis project Ga0209935, IMG submission 183958) | Wastewater bioreactor microbial communities from Cape Town, South Africa - Thiocy_cont_1000_plan (SPAdes) | ecosystem: Engineered > Bioreactor > Thiocyanate-remediating >... | reverse complement strand
CCTTAGAATGCAATTTGCAGAATAACTATGGCCGCTATGAAAAAGTGCAAGGATTGTTAGCCCTCAGCGACAGCAAAGAGAACTCGGGTGGCTTCTATACTGTGCCGGGGTTCCATGTATACATGAAGGAATGGGCTCGCACACATCCGGAGCAGTATTGCTTAGGAGGCAACGTGGGGTGTCCTAAGAAACAACCTTTCCTCAAACACGCCCAAAAAATAACAGCGAGAAAAGGTACGTGTGCCTTGCTATCTATACATGTTAGTTTTAGCTAAAACTTGCTAAGGGAGTATAATTGTATGGATGTCACGCATGGTACATTGTAACTATCCCAACGATAGCTCAGCCTTCCGCTACTGCCAATATATTCGAATGTAAGAACAAATGACACCACACATTTCCTTTCTAAGAATCCTTAGGTTCCCAGCCGAGGTTCTCCGCTACCCCAGCGTAGTATGGAACGCGCGATCTGCTGCCGTCAAACGGATGTAAGTAGACTCACCTTCTGTTTCTTTTGGTGTCGCTTACCTTCTATATCAATGTAGTCTACCGAAAGGGTTTCAATTGACAGAGCGAGACGAGAAGGTTTTGGGATTGCGCAGCTGGTGCTCCTAAATACAATGTATAAACTTCAAAAAAATATGTACAAGAACTATTCGTATACAACCATTGTCAATCTCTTCCTCTTTTGTCCAACCACCACTGGTGGCTGCCATGGCGTAGGATTGGGAGGAGCATTGCTCTCGTTATACCAACAGTCCTTGGCGATGTGGCCATAAACGCCGCAGATGAAGCACTTCCGCGTTTCCCTTCGAGGGGGAACCAAGACTGGCTTTACCTCTTCTTGGGGTTGCGGTGTATTATATCTCCCATTGAGGAAAACATCTGTAAGATCGAGGGCAGGAAGCGAAGGCACATTTGGCAACAAGTCCACCTGCCTCAAGAATCGTTGGGCGTATGTCCTCAGCGTCTCCCCTTCTCTTCTTGTCGAACGTCGCAAATCTGCTGCAAGATTTGCGTCTCCGAAAACGGGGGAGCGCAGAGCTTTTCAAGTCCCGCACACAGTTCTCTTACAGTCGACGATTTGTAGTTGCGAAGGACATAATACGCGGGTTCTCCTTGTACCGCATCGATCAAGTCGGCCAGTACCTCTTTTTCCGGCTCCCCCAGATGCAACTTTGCTCTCACTTTCCCAACGAATATCTTCACCTCATCTTGATCTCCTGAAAATGGCGGTAGCTTAATTCGACGTTGTTGTCTATCAGTGGGAGCTTCAGCTTCTTTTTCTTTTTCATTTTCTTTCCCTTTTGTCTTTTTCCGCTTCTTCTTGTCGCTCATCGCTTGGAGGATTCTTGAACGAAGCTCGCCTCTTGCTGCCTGTTGCCTGCTAAACGGTTTTGAAGTTTTCGTTTTTGCCGGCAGAAAACCGAGGAGTAATTCCAGGAATAAAAAAAACAGGAACCAAAGCAGAATGGTTTAATACTTGCTTTGTTGCTTGTGTGTCTCAGGTTCAAGACATCGCGCATCCTCTCTTTGAGCCACCATCTCTCTCCATGCAAATTTCTTTGTGTACTTGTTTGATTTCCCTTCGAAGGCTTCAGCAATCAAGGTGCCTAAAACTGGCCCGAACTTGAATCCATGTCCTGAGTCTCCGCTTGCCTGTTTGTTGGAGGTGGTGGGTGTGAGTGTGAGTGTTGTGCTGGAGTGCGCTGCGAGAACTTACCACAAATAAGCCGGGGTGGTCTGGATCGTGATCGATGAGAAAATCGCCATCGAGGCTATCACAGTATAGACACATGCGAGAAAAGATGGTGGGGGAGTCGGAGAGCGCCGGGAAGCTGTTGGAGATGAATACTCTGAACTTTAGTTCCTCTTTCTCTCTCACTTCGTCCAGCTTCTTTTTTATCCCTTCAGCAGTCAATTCCTCGATCTTGTGGCCCACCCCATGATTGCCTATCTATTCATACAGGCAGAAATGCTTAGCACAGTTCATTGTCATTCACCATACCACCGCACACTACACCACAACACAACACTCACTATACCTCCGCACACCACACTACACCTCATCACATCGCATCACACCACACCACATATCACATTCATTACATACCTTTACTCTGCCTCCCTCATTAGGGTGGGAAGGGAACCCGTAAAAGCCAGTGGTCTCAATATCCGCAAAATAAGCGGGAAACTCTGGCGGAGAGAATCGAGGCACCAACGACTCAGGAGGTTGAAAGTGAAATACAACATGGCCACTCGCTCGAAGCGGGCCTTGCAGGTGGGGTACCAGAGTAGGGGTCCAGGCACCCGCTGCCACAACAACGAATCTATAGGTGTGTTGTGGTGTCGATTAGGGGAGAGAGAGTAGTAAGAGAGGAAAGTCGGACGTACGACGCAAGCATTTCGTATCCTTGAGTAGTCTCAATCCCGATTACTCGGCGGTTTTTCTCATCATACAATAATCGTTTCACCTGCCAAGAATATGAACGCACTCCGTACTCGTGGACTGCCTCTTCAAGAAGATGCGCCACCGCCTTCGTGCTCTCCGCCCATCCAGAGTTGGGATTGAGATATCCGTACCGATAGTGATCCGAATTCCAAGCAGGATACCGATCCTTGAAAGCACGCGCATTCAACAGAACAGGGTTGTGCCCTCGCGCTTGAAGGAGGCGGTAGCTTTCATACGGGAAACTACCTTAAGATTAATTTTTACTCATCATCACCGGCTTATCAATGTAACATTGAGTTACCTTCTTGCATTGGAGTAGATGATAGGCAGAGGACACCGGATTCATGATACACATCTTCCTTCCATTTGCTGTTCCACTCTTTCCACCCTTTGAGGCTCTGTTCCATCATTTCCATGTATATTTCATCCTTTCCGTAATCTAATCTTACAAGTTTGCTAATGTCCGTAGAAGCACTAAAAGGATCAGGCTGTCTGATATCCCCAGCATGAAGTGCGGACACCTTGTACCCTCGCTTGGACAACTCAATCGCCGCCGTCACCCCGAAGATCCCTTGCCCCACCACTAGCACCTCCATGTGTTACAAGAAAAGCAATAAAAATAAAAAATAGCCTCTTTATTGTGTGCCTCACGCAGACTCACCATCGACTACCTCCTGCCCCTCCCACCTCTCCCACCTCTACCTCCTCTACCACCCCCTCGTCCGCCTCTTTTCCCTCTACTACCACCTCTCCCACCCCTCCCACCTCCATCCCTCCATCTCCCCTTATCACGTTTTGGCCCATCTTTACCCCGTCCACCACCTCCTTCAGTTTTATGCTTCTTGAATGGTCTATCTTCATCTCTGCCTCCACCTCGTCCCCTCCCACCTCTACCTCCTCTGCCTCCCCTTCCTCTTTTTCCTCCTCTCATTCTTCTTTCATTCCCTTCCCCACTCGGTCCTTCATCCTCATCATCTTCACTATCAGAGCCCATTTCTTCTTCCTCCTCCTCTTCTTCATCGTCCTCACTGTCCTCAACCTTCTTTCTTGCATTTCGCTTCTTACCCTTTTTGTTATCCTCTTCCTCTTCTGCTTCATCTTCATCTTCCTCTTCTTGTTTCTTCTTCTTGAATTTCTCTTCCCGTTTTCGTTTCTTTCCACGGTGTTTCTCTTTGACAACTGTTTCAGCCTCTTCTTCTTTTTCTTTCTCAGTCTCAGGTTCTTCTCCCTCTACTGTCTTGACATCCTGTTGTATTGTCTGTTGTAGCTGCAAAGCGATCCGTTCGCGTTTCTTTTGCATCAATGAAGGAGATACCACAAACACGTAAAGAAGCGCCCCTTCAACCGAAGGAGCTCCTCTAAACAGATCATCACTTGCCGTTCTAGCGTTCTCGTACCTTTCACGCATTAAATTAGCTCGATTTGAGAAGATAATGCACAAAGCTTACCCTGTGTAAACCGACTCATCGAAAGGATCCTTACTCTTCAACGCTAGACCCGCCAGGCGTGCTTGTTCTTCGATAGCCCATCGTTTGTAAAATCCACCAGTGCGAAGAGCCACATGAATCTCTCCGATCGGAGAGGTCGAGAGGAAGGGCGCGGCGGATTCAAAGAAATCGTAAAGGAGCTGCTTGTTGGCCTTGATCACCTCTTCTTGCGTAGGTCCCCCTCTTCGAATAGATGAAATTCCTGTTGATTTTTCGAAGTCATCCCCGCCACCGGTGTGAGGAAAGTTGAATACTATCCTGTTGAATTTCTTCTTGATCTGACCATCTTCCACAAGCCACGGTTGTGCGTCTAGACTTGTGCAATCCACTTTGAAGTAGACCTTGGCTTGCAGAGTTTGCAGTTCCTTCAAAATGGCCCTTGAATTCTTATATTTATCGTTGAAATCCATCATCGAGTCGAAAGTCGTTGCGATGAGCTTGTCACCTCCTAAAAACAGCGCCAAAGAACGAGCAAACGTCATATTTCCTTCTCCAACCAAGAGGATCTCTTGTTTGTTCGTATACACGCCTAGCGATTTGGGATTTGGATTCGAAAGCTGCAAAATTCGGTCGAATTCCGTTATGGATCCCGTTGAAGAAGACACGCCACCAAAAGATTGAAAGTTGGACAACCGGTGCTGCTTGCGGGAGGGACCGCGGCTCTTCTTCCCGCCACCCCCGCGAGGTCCTTTGCCCCGTCGCATCCTCTCTTCAGAATTTCGAAGAATGCTCTCTTTTTACTGAACTGGCCAAATGATCGCTGGGTTACATCCTACTTTAAACAACCATTGGATGTCATATTTATTCAGCTCCATCGCCGAGTGAATGAAGCACTCTGCTTGCGCGTCGTACACCTGTAAGTCCACCTGGTAGAATCAGCAGTCGCGTCGGGGGAAGGAAAGTTTGAAGCCCAGAGTAAAGGATGTTCAGAGATCTCTTCCAGCGCCATGCGCAACACGGTGATTTGTTCGGCATACTCGAGCACAGCGTCTTCGGAGTCCTATCGTCTAGGATTTGAGCCATGCTTTCAGTTATTGTACGACAGATACTGTCAACCAGCGTGCTTCCACCCTGCTCCGCCGAAGATTTGAAGGCGGTGGTACACCGACATCCCCGAAGTTTTGCACTTGAACAAATCCGGGTGGGGTAGTGAACCTGGACCAAGGAAGAATAGTCCCCACCTCTTGCAAAGCCTGCAAGGCATATTAGCAAGATCTATTAAAATTTTAATAAACCTTACCCTCGTGTACTCTTCAAATGGCATTGAATCTGCGGGTACCCAACTGCAACACCCGTTATTCTCGGCCAACACAACTAGGTTTTCCGGAATGTGAGAACCGGCTGGCACGCCAGCTCCAAATGTGGACTTTGTCCGCTGGTGGGAACATGTCAAAGGTGTCGAATACCGAAGGGCCTCGCGGGGGTCTATCTGAAAATCAGTCAGTGTTCGCGCTACAACTGCAGTTAACAGTACCTTGAAATCCCTCTACCCATTTAGTTCCATGAGAAAGGACGGTAGGTGGCGAGGAAAGCCTCAGGGGAAGCAAGCAAGGCGAAGTAGTTTTGGTACCAAGACCAAACAATTGCCGTCTTGTGTAGCCCTGCCAAACTGCAACCTCCTTCCTCATGAGTTCCGGAGCGAATTTATGCTCACCGAAGTTGCCTTAGGCAATCATAACGAAAGAGACGCGTAAAAAAACAAAAAGGAGCACAGCTAATGGAGTGAATGCACGTAACAGGTCCTGACAATCAATGCGAATATTTACCGGTGCCCGAAATATAACGTCAGTGGAACAGGAAAAAGGAAGAGAAGAAGGTGAGGTGGGCGGATTGAAAAAACAGTACTCTGTTTATTATTCCCTCCCCTAAACACAGTATAAAACGGAAAGCATCCCTTTCCGTTGCACAAATAAAAGTACTTTCGCTGCGCTCAACCGATGGTCTTGTAGCCCGAATCAACGGGACCGCCAATGATGATCAAAATCAAACTGACAATAGAAAAGACGAAGCTTACAATGTAGAGCGCCCAACCTGGGGGGAAAAAGAAGCCAAGTCAATCGAGGGAGATTATCAGGAGCTGGAGGGAAATGCTGCGGGGAAGGAGTTTTTACCAGCGACGGGGCCTCGGTTATCGTCGACAAAGTCCGGAGTGCTGGAGCAGTTAGACCCGCAAGCAGCCTTTGGGAACCAGAACAGCAAGCACCAAGCACCAAGGCACAAGATGATTACGAAGAGGTTCAAGATCATAATCGGGTATCTGAGGTGGTACCTCCAACGCATAATCTGTTCAAACTGACGGTAAGAAATCTGACGTTGCGGAATTAAGGGCAAGGTAATACGTACACGGTGGAAGAAATGGAAGGAGAATATGATCAGAACAACCCAAATGATAAAGTATACTACGATTGCGACGATTACACATGTCATAATCAAAGCCCACATCGTCTTAAAATTATCTTCGAGTGAGGGACAGGTAGTGGTGCTGGAATACGATATTTATTTAGCTTAAGTACGTCAAGTGGGAGAGAATCATACCTGTCCGAATATTTGCAGGAGTGGGTGCTTCCCAAGAGACTCAACTCATAATAATCGAGATAGAAATCTTCAGTCGCAGTCACTGAACCCGCGGAGGCCTTAATCTCATACCACGGGCAAGGGGCACCGGCAATCATGATGACGAGTGTGACGGTAGCCCACACCCAAGCGATGGCATATCTGATGTGTATCTCAAGACCCATGGCTGGTTTTCTTCTCTTGTCTTAACGCAACAACAAGTTAACGCTAGCCTAGATGTGCGAATTAATCGTCCCGCAAGACCCAATAAATTTCGGGCTTGCAAGAACGAGGCAAAATCCCGCTTTGGCGTTCCAGGAACAACATACTCAACTCACAGCCCAGGACAAGACATGAGGCGAGCTAGCTTTCGCGTACGCATTTGTTTTACGCCTTTATTAGGCCCTAAGGATACCTTAATCGCGTTCTAACCTCGTTTTGTTTTTCTGTAGTCTGTTAAATCCTTGCCTTTGCGCTGCAGTGCTGACAGGAGCGGTAGTTCAGGTAGAAAATTCGGAAATTCTCTTATCAATATGTAACACTACCTCTCTAGGGACCTTACCTTTCGTGGCGAATGCACGGAGAGGCATTAACAAAGTCATTCTGCTCGGTAACGTTGGCAAAGATGCACAAATAAAACACATAGACGGCGGTGGATTTGTGGCATTCTTCCCTCTTGCTACCAATCAGGTTCGCTAACCAATATCTGCCTACTCTCTTACATTTCTATATACTAGGTGTTTACATCCAAGGATGGAGAACGCGTTAACAGGCCTCAATGGCATAACGTGGTTATTTACAATGATAATTTTGTCCAAACAGCACAACAGAGTTGTAAGAAAGGGTAAGAGGAAATTCATGTATTGCCCATGCTTACTTTCTCGCGCAGCACGTTGGTCTATGTGGAGGGGATGTTGCAGTATCGAAAATATCAGGGCGTGGACGGGAAAGAGAAAACCATTACAGAGGTTGTGCTACCGAAATTCAGAGGTGCGAATCTATTGTTTCTTCGTCAAACTCTATGCTAATGCTCCCACATAGGAGATCTTAATGTCCTGTCACACAAACCGCGAGATGATGGGAAAGAAGAAGAATTAGATGATACTCCCTTGTCAGACTCCAAGTAGTTACCCCAAGCCTAAGAAAACCTGTTTGGTTTGCTCTGCTCTGTCCTATAAAAATCACTTGCCCCTTTGTCCATACGTATCTTTCAATCGCCTCTTCTCTACACGCAACAAAGGGATTGCCTGCGCTTCAGCTAATTGCTTTTTTTCTTTTTCTCTCTTTGTGCTGCAAACAAGATCGGCCATGGAAGCCCAAGCAGGAAAGAAAGTGAGGGTTGTTTTGCCCACCGATGTTCGTCCTTCGCACTATGTTTTACGTCTGCAACCTGATTTGAAGGCCTTCACCTTCACGTAAGCATCATATTTTTGTATAGAAATCTCGCATTCTTACAATTATTTCTTAAGTGGTGAGGAAGATGTCTCCATCTCTGTCTTGAAGCAGACAAAACAGTTCTCTGTCAACTCTGCAGAGATCAAGGTTAGCAAAGTGGTGTTCAAATCGAATGCTGTCAGCTTGGAGGCCACTGGCATTGCGTACGATGAGAAGAAAGAAATCGCCACCTTCACTTTTGAGTCAAATCTTCCCCTTGGCGAAGCACACTTGCACATCTCCTTTACTGGCGAGCTGAATGATAAATTGAAAGGGTAATCAACTCAATATTTCATCATATTTTGTTCTAATGCTGTTCCACAGATTCTACCGAAGCAAATATACCAATCAAGCAAAGGAAGAGGCATATATGGCCGTCACTCAATTTGAGCCCACTGATGCAAGACGCGCATTCCCTTGTTGGGACGAGCCAGCTTTGAAGGCAAGCTTCGATGTAACTTTGGTTGTGCCAAAGAAATTGATGGCAATATCGAACATGCCAGCGGTTCGTGCAACTTGACTACGTTTCCCTCACTATCTAATTTTAAATTCTCTTCAGATCTCTGAGAAGGAAGAAGGTGATTTGAAAGCCGTTACGTTTGATCGCTCACCGATCATGTCCACCTATCTTCTCGCTCTTATCGTCGGAGAGTTTGATGTCTTAGAGGGAAAGACACCCAAATATCCTTTTCTCCTCTTTCTACTCGTTATCTCTTTCCTTCGATTCGCCTTAACTGCATTCGTAATGGCGTTATTGTACGCGTGTTTACTCCTGTAGGCAAGAAGGAGCAAGGCCAGTTTGCCTTCGATGTCGCCGTCAAGACACTGCCGTTCTACGATGGTAAAATACACAAAAGTACAGATACACTGACTTTCTCTAACATAGAATATTTTGGGATCCCATATCCCTTGCCCAAAGCTGACCTGCTGGCGATCCCAGACTTTGGTAATTATGTCTGACTAGTGTTCTCTCAATCCAATCACTAAGTTCTATTCTTATTATACCACAGCTGCCGGTGCTATGGAAAATTGGTAAGAACCTCCCCTGTTACTTTCTTTTGTTCTTGTTTTGTCCCTTCCAAATTTGCCTACACAGGCATTTCAACAGCCACATGATTATTGTGGCCGCTGAAAATTGAGCCCGCATAGGTGATTGGATTAAACTCTGACCACGTTACAGACCATCACCTCCATTTTTGAAGACTCGGCCGTCGAGTGGTGTACCATATTGAAGAAACACCACCCCGCCTTGTCGACAAATTTATGTCCTCTTTTTGGAAAATTTTATTATGGGATGACCATATTCTTCTCTTAATGAGAACGAAAGAGGGAAAGGGTAAAACAGTGAGTGTATTGACCTTAAACTATGTAGGGGCTGCATCACTTATCGAGAAACTGCACTGTTGGTAGATCCCAAGAGTTCTTCCGCGTCCACAAGGCAGTGGGTAGCCCTTGTGGTCGGACATGAGCTTGCTCACCAGGTATCCGCCCCATCACTCATACAACCCGCTATGGATTTGGGGCTAACACTATTTTCATTAGTGGTTTGGTAACCTTGTAACAATGGAATGGTGGACAGACCTTTGGCTGAATGAAGGCTTTGCCTCGTGGATCGAATACCTTTGCGTAAATCATTGGTAACTATATTATACCCCCAACCTACTTAACACGCACTGACTTTTACTCCCTTCCCTGTCGCTGTCAATTTCCAGCTTCCCTGAGTGGGATGTAAGTAACTGCTTCGTTATTAAATATTTTCTCACACAACATATTTTCTTGAAGATCTGGACCCAATTTGTCTTCAGCGATATGGGCGGTGCCTTCGATTTGGATGCCCTGAAGAGCACTCACCCTGTTGAGGTTGAGGTCGGAGATCCCGCTGAGATCGGTATGTAGTCGCAATTGGCTTTTTCTTCCCGTATCTTATTATTCGCTGTTCAAATAGATGAAATCTTTGATGCGATCAGTTACAATAAGGGATCGTCCATCATCAGAATGTTGGCTGCCTTCCTCGGAGAGTCCGATTTCAGAAAAGGACTCACTTCATATCTCAACAGTAAGGCCTACCTTAATTTTCTACCTTTTCTTAAGAAATGCTCACTAACTCCGAATATAATAAGACCACAAGTACGCCAACGCTGCCACTGAGGTATGAATCTTTGATTATAGTTATTGTTAGCTTACGCAACACTTGTGCCATCATCATAGGACTTGTGGAGAGCGCTCGGTGCTGCCTCCGGCAAGCCGGTGAAAGAGTTGATGGACACTTGGACAAAGCAGGACGGATATCCTGTCATCTCCGTTTCTCTGGGAGACAAGCCAGAAACCTTTGTCGTCTCCCAAGAACGATTCTTGTCTAGCGGACCAGATGCTAGCGATAAATCTCATTGGTTGGTGCCCGTAGGTGCGTATATCAATGTGTGTGTGTGTGTGTGTGTGTGTGTGTGTATGAATGTGCGTGTGCGCGTGTTGCTTTTTACTCACATTCTCCGAAATCTAGGCATTGCCAGTGAAGGCGCAAGTGCACCAACGTTCCAATTATTCAAGGAGAAAACTTCCCATATCACAGTATCGGGATACAAAGGCGGGTGGATCAAAGTGAATCCCGGCCAGACTGGATTCTACCGCGTGAAATATTCCCCCGAATTGTTGGAGCGCGTAATTGCGGCATTGCATTCCGGTGCTCTCGCAGCAACCGACAGGTTGGGTGTCCAGGGAGATGCCTTTGCCCTTGCCAGCTCGGGACAACTCCAGACCACTCAAGTGCTTCCTCTGTTGGACGCCTACAAGTAAGTGTTTGGAAATTTTTATTATATTTATTTTACCAATTTCTTAAAAAACAAAAAAAGGGATGAGACCGACTACACTGTGTGGGCGGACCTGTCTACCAGTTTGTCAGATGTTGATGTGGTACTCAACGGCACACCCGCGCAACCACTTTGGAGGTCATTCTGCAGCTCGCTCTTTGCTAAAATTGGTAAGTGGTTCCTCTTTGTAGAGTTCTTTCTAACATCATCACCATTTTAAAGAGGCGAAGCTGGGATGGGAGCCAGCTCAAGGAGAGAGCCACTTATACTCCATGTTGCGCAGTCTTGTTATCGTCAGGTACTTTCTTCCTGTTGTTTTTTGTAAGTTTGTTTCTTTAATGGCTTTTTCTTTTTGCA
>Ga0209935_1005276_pt1 | contig 11095 bp, 17 predicted proteins | sample ThiBio_1000_plan_2_FD_183958 | JGI IMG/M metagenome (GOLD analysis project Ga0209935, IMG submission 183958) | Wastewater bioreactor microbial communities from Cape Town, South Africa - Thiocy_cont_1000_plan (SPAdes) | ecosystem: Engineered > Bioreactor > Thiocyanate-remediating >... | reverse complement strand
GTCGGTCACCAACAAGTAAGTCTCTCTCTCTCTCTCTCTCTCTCTCTCTCTCTCTCTCTCTCTATTTAAATTCACTTTTTAAATTATGTATCATAATAGATTCTATGACATGTCAACGGATCTGTTGGAGACTCTGTACAAAATGGAGGAGTACCTCAAGAAGAGGAGCAAGAACGAGGCTCAGATATCGGGAGAGGTGTCCGATACGGCAAAGATCGTTCGACAGGTAAATATTATTCTTACTTATTGTAGATTGTTTGGTCTCTAATGCAATATGCGCTTAGTTATGCTTGGATGTGGAAAAGTTCGGCTCATTCCTGACAACATTCCATACCGATACCTCTTTCCCCCCATACCAGCGGTTGTGGAAATACGTCACTGAGGCTGAGCGGGTGAGTAATTATTCTTTGTTGGGGGTTAGACCCACGATAAATTAGATATGTTGTTCTAATCTCTTCTATGCAGCACCATCATCCCACCGGCGATAGCGTCGTGAGAGAAAGCTTTTCATAGGCAGCTTAGCAACACTTGACCTGCTGTCCCAGATAGACTGGGGAAGTGGAAATATATTGGACTATTCATTCTCTTTGATGTAGGATTTTCGTTTTTGCGGCCTTGCTTTCTCTAGAGATATTTAGGGACGATTGCCCAGCACTGACAGAGGGATCTTACTTTGCGCTGCTACTATGGAGATATTTCTGCGCAGGAAAAAGCAGAAGACAAATTCGCAACAGAAACGAAGGAGTTTCGGCGCCGGCATCTTACTCGATAGCAAACCAGGTGCTCTTCCCAAAGAGAAGAGAACACACTGTCGTAACGAAGTAGAAGTTGGGTCCTTTCTTACCCGAGGTCAGTCTCGGAAGTAAAGGATGAACAAGGCTTATTGGCAAGAACGAAGAGAGCAACTCTTGCACGAGTTACGCAAGGCCGTTAATGTTGTGATTGCGGAGACATTAGCCCCACAGAGTTGCATTAGCAGCGACACGAAGGGAGCGGCAGCACTATGCACCGCAATTGAGGCGATACTTTCGCACGGGTTCAAAATCGCAGGTATCTCTACTCGGCAATAATATTGATTGCAGTGGGTAATTTTGCTGTCTTGATTGTAGGGAGAAATTATTGGTACTTTATCAAAAAAGCGCTGAAAGAGAAGGGGGTGTGTCACAGAGAAACGATTTTGGAAGTGCGCAAGGCTTGGTGGGTGAAGAATCAAGTGCTTGGCAAAGGACGATCTTGGATTTGTGGGGCGCTGAATGCAGGCGTATTGTTTGAATGTATGCAAGTGCTCAGCTACGAATCCTTAAGGTATGTGTCTCGATTCTTTCATCATCGCGCAGTAATTTATCTTGCATTGCAGCGAATGGTATGAAGCCGGTGCTCTGTTGAGAAATTCTCACGACTCGAATATCATGTTTCAACTTCTTCTTCCGATCTTCGATCTGCAATTCAAGCTGCAGTTTGATGAAGGCCTCTTCGCTCACGCTTTCCATGATGCCTCTGCTGGCCAACAGAACGATCAATCAGCCTTAAAACGATCAGGTGCACGATCTAATAAGGTCAAACGAAGAGGAGTAATCTTGGAGGCCGAAGCAGACGTGCCCTCCTCTGATGATGCCAGCGAGGCCTCCGAATATCCCCAAGCAGTCGTCAAGAACTCCCGAAGCATGATCGCCGATGTTCCTCGGAGGAAGAACACCCTGCCAGAGGAACATGGGGAAAAGCAGGGAGAAAAAGAAGGCAAGAACGTTTGGGCACCGGAGATACAGAAGATGTTTGAGGTGGGATCGTGTGAGAAACGATTGCAGGTGATGATGGAGACCAACAACATAGAGCGAATCTTGAGCGGCCAAAAACGAAGGGAGACCATAAGCCACACAAGCTTAGGTCCTAAGCCGCTACCTGGAACCACCCGGTCCGAGATCGGACTGGGGGAGACAGAACTACCACAACCACAACAAACTCAACTACAGGACATCAATGTTGTGCAGGCCTCATCGTTCGAGACGCGGATACAGATGAACCGTATGGTCAAGGCTCGGGCGAATACCGCGCCAACGTATGTGAATCCTATGGCATTTATCAAAGAGAACGTGGGGGCAGTATCACCCTCAAGGAAGGGGAAAGATAGAGGAAGTGATATCAGCCCGCGGTCGTTGTTGGCAGATCAGTTGCAGGCAGAGAATGGAGAACAACACCAACAACAGAATGTGGAAGGGCAGGGTTCCAAGGTCTCTGTGCCGTTGACTTGGGGTAAGGGAGCGGTCAGCGATGATAGTGAGGAGGAAGATAACCAAGCGAAGCAAGTCGAAGCCGAACTAGCTCGAAGGATGACCACTAGGGGGAAGTCAAGAATCGGGGTAACTCCTGGGTCTTCTTATCATGGCTCGCTAAATGGAGAGGATATGATGATAAGCTCGAGCCTACAGGTAGTGTTCATCACATGCTTCAACACATCCATCCCCTAAAGAGACCCTTCTCCTTTTAGGACAAGTTCTTGGATAGCTGTGAACAACTGCTAGGCATGTTGTCAACATCTATGAAGAAACAGAGTATGCTTGCTGACGGATCCGGTGGTACCACTCCTATACACCCAGCACAAAATTCCGTTAGGCGGTACGAGATGCCGCCCTCGATAGAAAACTCCCGAGATGGCAGCGAGAGCAGTGGAGATGAATCCTACTCGTACGACGAAGATGATAAGGATGAGGAAATCATTCGCGAGTTCGTCCTGCTGCGCATGCAAGTCAGCAACGGAGAACCAGGAGCAAACCCCGTCGGGGAGAACAAGACTCAGTGGCAACAGGCCAACAAATGTGCTGAATGCTTGCACCCCTTCAATGCTGTACGGAGGAAGCATCACTGTAGGAACTGTGGCGGGTATGTCCATCGATTTTTTTGGTGTTGGTGTGGCTTTCATCGTCATCTCACAAATTTTACCTCTAATCTTTAGGATTGTATGCAGAAAGTGCTCGGCCCATAGGTGCGCATTGGCGGGCTTTTATCGGCCTATCAGGGTGTGCACTACCTGTTGGTCGAGCATATGGGACTCATCGATTAAAGGTGCATCCTCAGTTGGAGACTCCGAGGAGGGCCTTGGACATACCATCTAAAGTGTAACTGAGGGCAGTCAGTTTTTTTTTTTTGTTGTTGTTTTTAGTCTGTGTAGATATTGTCCAGATATTAATACATAAAATAGAATAATAGAGTGTATTTCGTGTGTGTGATTACAACAAACTCCACTTGCCGTAACGCAGTTCTTCCTTCAGCGCAGCAAGGTTCTCCCTCTCCTCTCGCTGATGTTGGTGAGCTTGATGACCAGTGGGGTAAACGAAAAAGTCCCTCACCTTCATTTGTTGCATGAGTTTGTTGATGTCCTTACATTCCTCAATCGTGAATTCTTGGCGGCATGCTGCGCATCGGTTTTCAATACTACGGCTGCCTGTAAGCTTGTTAGTAGAAGGTGACATCTCGTCAGGAAAGCGCGTACCAACGCTCTGACCAACACACAGCAGATGGAATTGATGACCGCACCTCAGCTAAGGAGAGGGTGAGCTCGAGCGTACAAAGTATATGCAATACCTTGTAGAGTACCTCATTAGATTCGATCTTTAGCAGACACATTCCTAATTGTCAAGGTTACTGTGAGCGCGAACTGTATGAGCAAACGCACCACATTCCTGCTCCTTGTTAAGTGCCGACGATGAAAACGTTCCTTTCTGCGTTGAATTTCAGGTTTTGAGAAGGGGGTGCGCGTTATATCTTCTTACCTCCTCAGCAGGCTCGTCCCACTGAAGGTCTGAATCAAAACCGTCCTCCATTTCACCGGTTTCATCTTGTGTGTCACCTGCACTCTCTGCCCAGGACGAGGGTTGCTGCCAACAATTGGTAAATGATGTTGCGTACTATTAACGCGCTATCCTACCAGGGGATCTTCGCTAACGCTTGTAGTTTCCGTTATCTCTGGGGTTTCAAAATCGCAAGGGGTGGGTGTGACCATGTCTCGTTCAGGCTTCATTCCTGCAGAAGGTAAGGATTCGTAATGCAAACGGGTGAAAATTTTGTTACCCAAGCTGTGTAGCAAGGAAGAAAGGTGCTGGATCAAGTGATTTTGGCTTTGTATAGTTCGTTCTCGTTCTTCAAGTCGCACGCGAAGCAGGGCTGGAGAAGGAATAACGAATCTCGCATGGAAGTAGAGGATAGTTACCTGCCTCGAATTTGTAGGATTCACGACTTTTCGTTCTCTTCAGAATTGCTTGGCCTTTAGACACACCGAGTTTCCTTCCAGGCATGCGAGCGGTTGTCTGGTGCTCCCTCCTGTTCATCTTACGATTAACACGCCGGCAGGGCAAGAAGAAGGCGCGCTACATCGTGCCAGTTGTGAAAATGTTAGCGGAAAAGCACAATTTCGGTTGAAACCAGCTAAACGATAGATGGCGTCGCTTGAAGCGCTTCTTGCCGTTGCAGAAGAGTTAACAAGCAAACCGTATGTGGAATATCTATGTAAGTTAACTATTTAACGCAATCAATGTAGCCCGCCCGCTCTCGATCAACCAAAAGGAATTGTAAACCGCACGTTGCATCCGCATCAGGCAAGAATTCATTTTGTTACCGTGAAACAATCTAACAAAACTTTGTAGTTGAGTGGGCTGGCATGGTTAGCTACGTTGCATTCCAAAAACCTTGGTGGAATACTAGGTACAGTGTCTGTTCGAAATAATCTAATCTATGTGCTGAATTTTCGTTCGTTTAGGAGATGAAATGGGCCTAGGAAAGGTTAGTTTCGTAAAGATGTTGAATTCATGCGAGCTAAACTATTTCCTTAAAGACACTTACCGCTATCAGCATGATTAGCTATCTAATGGATGAAAAGAAGATCAAAGGGCCTTTTTGTACGCGTAGTGTTACTCCTCCTGTCGCTTACTTTCGTTTACCGCAGTGGTCATTGTACCTCTTTCAACGCTAGACAATTGGGCAAAAGAATTCAATAACTTTGCGCCAGGCATTCAAATCCTCCGCTATGTAGGGGATAAGGATCAAAGGACCTCCATACGAGAAGGCATAGGTTCGTTCCTCTCTATACCCCACAAGTTAATGCATATTCTCTATCTGAAGTGAACAGTATTATCGCACAACCCAAATCTAAACAAGTAAGTACACACCTTACTGTTCCTGTTTAGCCCATTAACCACCTTAAAACAGAACGACCCCGAGCTTGAGTTCAATGTTTTGCTATCCACTTACGAAACGGTGATGAACGACTCGGAGTTTCTCATGAAATTCAAATGGCGCTATGCGATCGTGGATGAAGCACAGAGGCTCAAAAACCACAATTCGGCTCTCTACGTGCTGCTAATCACCCACTTCAAGATAGCTCATAAGTTGCTCCTCACTGGCACTCCCCTTCAAAATAATTTGAAGGAATTATGGTATGCCTACATACCTCTCAAATATACGCGTAACACTCACCACCCTCACAAGGGCACTTCTGCACTTTGTTGCACCCAAGATATTCAACAACCTTGACAAATTCGAGGAATGGTTCGCCGGAGTAGATTGGAAGGCCGCCAAGAAGGGTATGACCAATTAGGTCACTGTGGGTGTATTTATATGTGCTAACAATATCTCTACAAAGAGGTGGCGCCGTCTTCTTCGCAAGGAGCTGGCTCCCAATCAGAAGGTCCTGAGAGGGATGTGAAGGTGGAACAGCTTCATTCGCTTATAAGGCCTTTCCTGTTGCGAAGGTTGAAAGGGAGCGTAAATATCAAACTCCCGGAAAAGCGCGAGCTGGTTATCTACACTGTACGTGGTGTCCTCTATCTTTCGATTTCTAAGTATTTAATATTATTTTATTAAAGGGCATGTCGAGCATGCAAAAGAAATACTACAAATGGGTGTTGACAAAGGATATAGAGAAACTTACACAAGGGAGTTCCGGCAAGAAGACCAGAAATAGGATGTCCCTCATGAACGTAATCATGCAACTCAGAAAGTGTTGCAACCACCCTTATTTATTCGATGGCGCCGAGCCTCTCTTCGATGGCAAATTTGAGATAGGTAAAAGAAACGTCATTTGTTATTCTTCCTATTCTTATTTTTATTGTTATTAGGGGACCACATCATCGAAAATAGCGGCAAGCTGTGCTTGCTGGATAAGCTACTGCCCAAATTGCAAGCCGAGAATCACAAAGTATTAATTTTCTCCCAAATGACGAGGATGCTGGTAAGCTTTTTTTTTTTTTTGTATTGTTATTTTCCTCGAAGCTTACCGTCTGTATCTCCTCTTTCTATAGGATATCCTTCAAGATTATCTCTCGTATAGAGGGTATAACTACGAGCGATTGGACGGATCAGTGAGAGGAGAAGAGCGATATTTGGCCATCGAGAACTTCCAAGGAAAGGACGAGGCAACGGCCGAAGAGGATCGTCCATTGGTATTTTTGTTGAGCACGAGGGCAGGAGGTCTGGGTCTCAATTTAACGGTAAATAATAATACTAACTAAATTGCAGCTTATATTAATATTTTTCTTCCCAACCAAGGCCGCCGATACAGTGATCTTCATGGACAGTGATTGGAATCCCCAAGCAGATCTGCAGGCCGAAGCTCGAGTGCATAGGATTGGCCAAGAGAAAGATGTCACCGTTATGCGGTTGATCACTCGATTCACCGTTGAAGAAGTCATATTCCAACGAGCTCTAAGAAAGCTGCAACTAAGCAACACAATCATTGAAGAAGGTACCCTTTCTTTGTTTAAAAAGGAATTGAGGCTCATTCTATTATTTTAAAAAGGAAAGTTTAGCATTGCATCAGGGGAAGGAGAAGAAGAGAAAGAAGAAAAAGAAACTCCCGAGCAATTGTTCGATGTCATTCAATATGGGCTATCCAATGTATGCGATAACGAGGAGAGCACCATCGCCGAGGAGGATATTGATACCATCCTTGCTAAGAGCGAAGTGAAGCGCAAAGAACCCGTTGTTAAGGAGATGGAGAGAGACGATATGGAAGATGAAGAGCCCGAAGACAGGATGGATGTGGATAAGAAAGAGGAGGAGGAGGAGGAAGAAGAAGAAGAGGAAGAGAAGGCTTCTTCTTCTTCTTCGTCTTTGCCACAGTCTGTTCAGAGGTAAGAGGGTGATAATAGTGAGCCGTAATTGATAGATGTAATATATTATAATAGGCAGTCTCTATCTCTGGCCGAAATGGAGCAATCCATCAGTGTGGCCCAAGGCACCGACAACCCGATGTACTATTATGAGGGCCATGATTACACCGAAGAGGCCAAGAAAGCCGATGCGGATGTATTGGGTGCGCTGTTGAAGAGGAAGCCGACATCGCTGCAAAGTGGCGAGTCTTCATCATTAGAGCCCTTAACTCCCCGACGCAGGGTAAGTAGTCTAAGTAGTGCTTTTAAAAGGAATGCGCTCATATGTATATATTCAGTTTCAATTGCGCGGGAGGAAAGTATCGTATGATCTTGAAGAAGAGAAACAGAAGAAATTGCAAGAGAAGATGAAGAAGAAGAAAGCGAAATGGGCGAAGACGGGATATCTGTCCTCTGCGATACGATTCGAAGATTTCCTCGAACCTATTGCACAAGATGAAGGTCATGCGGAAAAGAAGGAAGCTGAAGAAGAGAAAAAGGAAGAGGAAGAAGAGGAGGAAGAGGAAGGAGATACTCAGAAAATAGATGACAACGAAGAGTCACCGAAGAAACCCAAAAAAGCCGCTCCAGGAGGAAAGTGGACCTGCAAGGTATGCACATACTTGAATGAGAATGCTAGCGCCGAGAAGTGCGAGATGTGCGACAATCCGAAAGAAGGCGAAAAGGAAGAAAAAGAGGAAGAGGAGGAGAAACCCGCAAAGGCAGTTAAACAGGCCACAGAGGCAACCAAGCCGACCACCACCTCTACCACAGAGAAAGCAACACAAGAAAGTGAGAAAGATGAAGTGGAAGAGCAAGCTGAACCCGAAATGCAAGAAGAGGAGGATATACACTATGCGGTAGGCGATGTTACCATGCCCTATGCACAAATCGATTCGGGCAAGAACGCTATCATAGGTATCTATTCCCATCTATCCCATATAAGCGGTCTAGATATTAATTCCTCCTCCTCCTTGAAGTTACCTGCTGCGACAATAGTGGTAGCTGGGGCTCAGGCGGTCTCTTCTCGGCGCTGGATGCGCTCTCCGATGCTACCCAACTGACATACCTTAAAGCGGGAGAGAACCAGGATTTGGAATTGGGTACCCATTGCTATTATTATATACTTGGATAACATGTTTAAACAATCACTCTGTCTTTGCTTTCAGGCGATTTGCATTTGGTGAACTATGAAGCCCCTGCCGATGAGGAATCCAACAGAGACAACCTTCTGAATATTGACAAGCTGGCGATTGTGAAAGGAGAAGGTGGAGGGGGTTGTTGTGTTGCATTGGCGATCGCCCAAAGGAGGACACGAGGGAAGATATCTGGTGTCCTATTGGAGCAGCTTACCGACACGCTACAGAAACTCCATCTCGTCGCTGAAAAACTGAAAGGTATGATACCTTCAATGAGTCTTAATTTTTTAAATAATTCAAAAAAAAAAAAAAAAAAAAAGCGAGTGTGCATTTCCCTCGATTTGGGTCTGCAGCGGACTGGTATTCGATAGAACGATCCATCCGAGCGGAGTTGGTGGCGAAAGGGATACCCACCTACGTGTGCGTATATCATATGCCCTGAATTATTTGCATTCCATTATATTTATATTTTATGCATGTATTTAGGTATTACTTCAAACGCTCTCGAGGGGGACGACGCAGAAAGCGCAGGGGTGGCTCTCAAGGCAGCTACAGTTACAGCGGTAGCTCAGCGGGCAGTTCATTGAGCTATCATAGCCAATCGGCCAGCCTTTCACAAGAAGGGATGGCAAGCAGTTCGCCTCTTAGGAAGAAACCCAAATTCGATTCGCGGCCCTCATCGCAAGAAGGGATGGGAAGCAGTTCGCCTCTTAGGAAGAAACCGAAAGTCGATTCGCGACCCTCATCGCAAGAGAATCCGCACGCCGAATCCGAACTCGAGGCGAGTAGCGCCGGAGCATCACAAGAAGGGAAGACGAAGAAGGACAAAGGCAAGGAGAAGATTAAAGAAGATGATGAGAATAAGGATGAAGGTGGTGACCAGGATCATGAGGACGAAGAAGAAGAAGTCAATTGGACCAAGAAGAAGGTTCCTTCGTCATCGCTCTCTTCATCGTCTATCACCACTGTGGCCTCCGAATTCCTTGATTCCTGCAAGATATATCTGCACATTGTCGGACAGGACTACCTCACCTTGAAAAAGGCCATACAAAAGTACGTACTACTAATAATTGTGATATCCAACTGATCTAATTCTATATAAACAGATGCGGAGGCAAAGTGGATAACAACCTCACACTTCGCACAACTCATCTGGTCACAACTAAGGAGACTGTTGACGAGGTACTTGTTTACAATTTGAAGGAGGATATTTTTCACTCAATCCCTCTCCCTACTTCATTCTTTTCAGGCAATGCAAAGGGCGTTGTTGTTGAATCCGAACCTCAAATTAGTACACGCCAACTGGATCAAAAGATGTATGACCGAGCGACGCTTAGTGGGCGTGGAACCCTTTCAGTTAACTCCCGAATAAGGAGGACATCATGTGGTTTTCCAATACATATTTGCTATCTCATTGGTCTTGCGTGCCCTCGTCGTAACTTTGTCCTGTTCCAGGAACGACGGAGAAGCAAGTTGTGAGGGTGGTACATGTCTCTGAACTCGAAGCGAAAGCTCGAAGAGCAGGCCGAGGAGAGAGCCTCACCTGCCAAAACTAAGAAAGCCAGGATCATCGTAAGTGTGACCGAAGACTCCAAACCTATTCAGGAAGTCGAAAATGCCGATAATGCAAAATTAGCACTGGTCACTCAAGACGAGGCAGAGAGCGCACCGGAGGCGTCTCTCTCGCTCAACCAAGCCAAGAGCAGAAAAGGCGCTGAAGAGAGGATCATCAACAGCCAGCTCCGCATTCCCGTGTCGGAGATGAAAGGACTTGCTCCAATTATTGCCGAGAATGTCACGAACCAGTTTGGAATCGAGTTTTTCTTTCCAGTCCAATCTGAAGTCATTCCTGCTATCCTCCGAAGTGTTGCCAGTGCTGGAAGGTTAGATTATTTGATATTTTTGCGTATTTCCTTAAAAATTTTCTTTAGGAGCCGATTGATGCATGCGCCAGGCGAAGAAGATTCAACTGCGGGAGATGTTTGCGTGTGTGCTCCCACTGGGAGTGGCAAGACACTTGCGTATGCGATACCAATTGTTAATGTATGTAAGAATGCTTCATTCAATCAGCTATCTAAGATTGATTTGTAGGAACTTTTGACACGAGTGATCGTTAGATTACGGGCATTAATATTAGTTCCCACACGAGAACTGGCATTTCAAGTGAAATCTGTTTTTGATCTCCTCCTCAAGGGCACTGATCTGAAGGTAAATAAGAGATCTGCAAATTGCAATGATAAATCCTGAGTGTGACTTAGGTGGATGTGATTGTGGGTCAGAGTTCCTTCAAGCGAGATAAAGAAAAACTTGTAAAGAAGAATCAGGCGGATTTGGGGCTTGCAAGGAATGCGAGCTCGATTCTATTCGAACAAGCAGAACATGAAGGTACCATCTTTTACTGGCCTTCACAACGTAACGAACTACAATAAAAAAAGGTCAAGCGGAAGGTGAATCTCTTGTGGATATTTTGGTCAGCACTCCAGGCCGTTTGGTCGATGTTCTGCAACAGACGCGAGGCTTCACCCTCCGCCATCTCCGATTTCTAGTGATAGACGAGGCAGATCGTCTCTTGATGCAATCCTATCAGGGCTGGTTGCCTAAGGTCCTTCAAGCATCCCACAAGGAAGGAGAAGGCCAGATTATGGTCAACGAACACAGCTACCTCAAGCATCAACATCAACAACAAGTGAACGGTGTAGAGGGTGTGCGAGGTGCCAACCAATTTTTCGACGACACCGATATCAGGAATTATGCCATTCAATGCACCACATCTCGGCCGTTAAATAACTTGCGCGCTGCATCCTCTGTCACCATTGA
>Ga0209935_1005275_pt1 | contig 11097 bp, 15 predicted proteins | sample ThiBio_1000_plan_2_FD_183958 | JGI IMG/M metagenome (GOLD analysis project Ga0209935, IMG submission 183958) | Wastewater bioreactor microbial communities from Cape Town, South Africa - Thiocy_cont_1000_plan (SPAdes) | ecosystem: Engineered > Bioreactor > Thiocyanate-remediating >... | reverse complement strand
GGGGGGGGGGGGGAAAGGAGGGCTTAGCAAAGAATCATCTAAATATTTGGGAAGGACAGCGAGAGGGATGATACATACTACCACAAGGGATAGCCGCTGCCACCTGCCCAGGAGCTACCGACGATTCCGGTCCATTCGCTCAAGTTGGTGTAAATCCCGAGGCCGGGGGATCCTCCATCACGCTCACCGTTGGTGTTGTTATAGGTGTTATTGGAGCCACCGTTGGAAGATTGTCCCAGTAAGCTGGCGGCAGCTTGGAGAGCCTCAGTGATCCAAGCTTGATTGTACGAGGCGGTCTTCCAATAAGTCGAGCCACCCTCAATGTCAAGCCTGTAGAGATTGTAAGCATCTTCTTTCGAATGCATTATGGTAAGATTTCTACCAGAAGTTTCCGAAAGCTACACCCTGCATAGCGTTAATAGCAGCGGTCACTTGCGAGGTAGCGGAGGCATCTACGAAGATTGAGAATAATTAAATCTTCGTAACGCTCAACTTTAACAACGTACAGCATTTGGGGCATGGGAACATGTAGACGTCCGTCTGGCTGGAGGAGAAGCCAACTGCTTGGGCATTGGCAACAGTGTGTATTCCGTTGGGATCAATATGACCATTGCTGCGGAAAATCTACATTTACCCAAGTTAGACCCACAACTTGTTTCTTTTTCTTCCGCCGTAAATACGTACACGAACAATAGCGTATTGTACACTTTGAGTTGATTGCAAGCAAGTCCATTGACGCTCACTTACGGGAATGGCAACATCTACACCTATGGTGGCAAAGCAGGCACTAAGAAGAAGAGGGGATAAATATTTTTGACTAATCGAAAGATAAAGTTACATACCAGAAGAAGAGGGAGAAGACGGCAAGGCAAAGGACGGCTCGCATGGTTACTTGTACTGTTCGTGTGGGTGAATAGCAAAACTGAGATTGAATTGGGTTGGTAAATTAATTTCAACCGCTACTCTCCTATTCGTTCAGTAGGCCAATCGGGGGTGTAATCAGCCAAAAAAGAGACGAATTGTACTTTCCTAAAAAGCAATCCTTCCTTGTATGGTTAACCCTCAATTCGGGCTACAAAAGCCATCTGCGCCACAAATTCAAAGAAAGTAAATTAAACGGCCCGCGGCTTTCTTTACAATCTAATGCCAGGGAAGGCCAGACTCGCCATGGCACTGCAACTCATGGCCATGTACACTCGAGGTAAAGAGCGTGTACAGTCAATGGCAGAAGAATTAGTAAGGCAGGAGACAGTCTGGAGCTGATAAAACCGTGAATGATTGAGGATATCTCATACGTGTAGTTAGGGAGGGGTGGCAATCGCAAAAATGTCTATGCGGGCTGGCCAAGAAGAGCGCAAAAAAAAAAAACAACCCGCAAGAGTACGAATACTCAACTTGCAAAATATGTAGAGCAATTTTCTATTACGCAAAACCGGCCTGTTCGTTGCGTCATGGAGAAGGAGCACGTTCCCATGCTCTGGTGGGGCGGTATGACTATTGTGTCGGTTATCAACATAGGCGCGTTTTTACGAGTACGAACCAAGGAGAAAGACGCGTCCAAAACTGACTACCAACTTTTACTGCAACGACTCGCCGGCATCTATGTCTTCATCTGCGCATTTCGGGCGATGTTACCTCGCATTGATGTAGAAAGAGTTTGCTTTTGGGATTCATGGCTCTCTTCAGTAATCGTTGGACGATCGGTGGCTACTATCGCAGAGCTCGCGTTTGCAGCGCAGATATGTATCTGCGTGGCATCTCTTGCTGGTGATTTGGCCAAGGAAAAAGTCGATCTGAAAGGTATCACGCGCGCGATTCAAATATGCGCTAAGCTGTGCTTCGGATTGATCATTCTGGCCGAGATTTGCTCTTGGACAGGGGTGCTTACCACCGTCCAAATCTGGAACGCGTCTGAGGAGAGTCTGTGGATGATCGTAGCGACCCTGTTGACCCTGTGTTGTGCCGTGCTGTACACGAAGATGGACAAACAGGAACGAGAGTTCAAGACCTTGCGCGAGAAGCAAGAATACCAGGCCGCGTTGCACTCGGCGCGAGGGTTCCTTCTGGGGATCCTCATCCTTGCGCCTATCTACATCGCCTTCATGGTTTCGGTAGACATTCCGATGTACTACTCGAGGTGGCAGGCTTCGGGAGGGCAACTGCCTGGGCTACCATCGATGGAGTCCTTGATGCAAGGATTCCTGAACGGGTGTAATGTGGTCACTCACGAGTACGAGGCGTGGAAGGAGGACATGGTGTGGATGGCGGGATATTTCAGTGCTGCGGTCTGGGGTTCGATATGGATTGGCGCACATCCCCCAAGACTACCAACCAAATAGCCTCACCTCCCCCCTTGTCCTATTTAGAATTATGATAACTTGTTATGCATCTTATCGAATAAACAAGTGATCTTTTTTTTAGCGGTTATTTTGTGAGGGGAAGATGGAACGTGGGAGGACTTGGCTAGCTTCCCTCCTTTCACGGCGGTCCAACCTCGGGTATGATCTCGACCCCGCAGCGCTACCGCCGCAGTCAGCTGCTCAGGGCAAAGAAGCCGCTGCACCTCAAGTAAGTGCCCAAATATAACCTTTCGATCTCACTCTTCCGCACAACGCACGCAACAGCATAACGAGGGCGAGAAAAACACCAGGACAGGCCTCGGTTATGACCTCGATCCCTCGTCACTACCAGAAGATCTAGAGAAAGAGAAGGAGAACGAGCACGAAGCAGAGAAAGAGAACGCAGAACAGTTGCGACGTGAGGAGGAGCAACGAGAACAAAGAAGAACAAACATCTTGGAAAACCAACGTAGGGTACTTGAGGCTAGACCCCAAACTGAACTAAGCACGCGCGAGGCACGCGAGAACGAAGAGGAGGTCTCCCGCCCCCCAGATAGTGAGAGTGAAGGGGCGAGGGAGGGCTTGCGCGATGGGTATAGTTTTCTGGAGGTTGAGGAGATGTGCGAAGCTATTGGGGAGAGGGTATGGGATGGATACACGCCCACTCTTGATGATGACGGGGAGACTATCTACTCACCCTTTATGCCAGGTAAGAAGAGGGTAATTATTTGTTGGTGGGAGAGGGGGGGGGGTAAGACACTAAGTTCGATAGTAACGTGTTATTCTAGAGAAAAGAGGTACTGGCGAAGGACACAGTTCCGGTGTGATAGGAGAACCCAAGAAATGTCCTCCGCCGAGGATAGGGGGAGGTGTAGCTACGTGGAACACTCAATTTCAGGATGCGATGGAAGAGTTAGACGACTTGGGGTTCGATATTCCCAAGAGAAAGCGGGTGGCTGTTTATTCAAAATTGCACGATCTCGCGAGGGACTTTGCCTTCACTGCGGAGACCTTCGGCAAGGTACATCCTATTTTTGTTCACTTCAACACCTCCCTCCATATGGAGTTAATGATGTGATGTTACAAGTAACACCGTTTCATGCAGATAATTATCAGTGAGGCCAACATCCCTATCCAGAATAAAACGATACCACCGGCAAGTTGGAAAAAGGGATTTAAATTTGTCTATACTTACCTTGCTGTCTTCCCTTCTGTGCGCAGGTGGACTTGGGTGGCGTCGTTGGGGGAGAAAAATATATTGTACATTCGGTTTGTAACTCCGCCGCCGCCCCCCCCCCCAACAAACCTCACTCCCTCTTCAGCAACTACACCCTAACCACAGCTTTCTCTCACCTGATAGATTCTATTTAAATTTGCGACAGACCCAACAAATGTACTTGGTGGGGATACAGTGGCTGCGAAAATCGCTGGCCATGAATTGAAATCCCTGGAGGCCCTGAGTACGTGATAGTGATCCTTAACCACCTATTATTCTAACTTTACACGAAATTCTCTCAGTTAGTGCCAAAGTCGCGGGTCTATGTTTTCCTCTTGTCTCTCTGATAGACTACAAGGGTCACCGATTGGTTGCCATATCAGTGCTCCCCATCAACCAGGATACCCTCATATCGGGCAGCAGGTGACCTTCCCCCCCACCCCCACAACTTCATAAACAAATCATTCCTGTTAGCGATGCTGGAAGGACGATTCATAGTTCCGACCCCGCTTTCAATGCGAAGCTGAAAGAGGCTACTCAGCTATTAAACCTCAAACCTCACATGGCTGGATTATCCAAGTAATCTTCTTTCCCCTCCCCCCCAACCCCAACCCCAAACACGTCTCAATACTCAATCCTCATCATCATCATCTATCAGGAACGTTCTTGTGTATGGCGCGGCAGACCTCGAAGGACATCTGGGCCTGGATGGGAGACACTATGTCCTTGGTAATCTCTATATATTCTTGTCTAACTACAGAACAGAATATAACATTTTGCAGACTTCTCTAGGCTGTTTCCTCCATCGAGCCCCAGTAAAGATTGTCCGTTCGGGCACCTTTCGCAGTTACTTCGTATGTATATTTAAGCATCTATGTCAGAGATCTCGCTGATTATTTTTCTAAATAGGGCCTGAACTCGTACGGCGGTATGAATTACCTACTCCCCCCTCTCCACTCTTTCAACTACCTAGAGAAAATATAGATTTTTAATGAAATTATTTGCAGTGCCAAGACTCCCCTGTGTTCGGATGCCTTTTCTTCGTTTCTGAGACAGCAACCGGATCGACTGGAGCATACCAAAGAAGTGCGGGAAGCCGAGACCCTTCTCTTCGAGGAGATTATCCCGGAGTTTGCGCGGGTCCTCATACACGATACCGACTACGATCCCACCACCCTGTCGTTGACGGACTTCATTCAGGCGTTGCATAGGGAAGGGATCAACGTGCGCTATCTGGGCAAGGTGCGAAAGAGGATCGAGGAGACTCTGCGAGAGAAAACCCTTGAAGAGGGTCCTAGAAGACAAGGGGAGCAGTACTTCCTGCTGATCCTCATCGAGATGGTGGCAAGAGTGACCAAGTGTAGACTGAGAGAGCTCATGCGAGAGTATGGCAGAGGGGAGAAGAGCACCCTGCCTGCCGATATCCCCTACAGGAAGCTCACCGTCAACCACCTCAACTTGCTATTCGGCACTTCGATCGAATCCCTCACCTATTGGATGACTCCTTTACCCGAAGCCCTCATTAAGAAGTTTGGCACCGACGCCCTCACTACAACCGAAAAGGATTCGTTGAAAGCGACTGTCTTTCCAGGTGTGGAAATGAATTGCTAATGGCCTTTTCATTTGCTTATCTCGTTTCTATCCTATCCTCTAGACAAACCTTACGAGTTTATATTAGACCATCGCAAGGTTTATGGCTGGCCTTCCCTCCTCTTCCAACGAATCCACGAGATGGGCGGCCTAAACTTTTCCAGGAAGGCGCGCAAATTATTCACGAACCGAGGCGGGAGCCAGGCGCTGAACCCTTTCGGATGCCATTACCCCTTCGATGAGAGCCACCTCGAGGGAATCGAACCCACGGTGAAGCACCTCAACATCCTCGAACACTCCGGTGGGATAGTATTGCGCAACAAGGCCTCCCTGGACCCTACCAATCGCACCGAACTGTTGAAGCTAGCCCTGCAGAGCTTTCAGCGAGCCCTACAGTGCAACCCGAGCAACAAGTACACCCTTCGCAACTGCGCAGAGGTATATATTTACTCGCTGCCCCATTCCTGCTGTCACACTACAACGTCCTCACCTTCTCTCTATTAGATTTATATGGCTCTGAACAACCCGGATAAGGCGAGAGTGTTATTTCGGCGGGCTATAAGAGCCGACAGCAAGGATCCTCAGACAATGCTCAAATATGGCCTCTTCCTCGAAAAGACGGAGAAGCTTCGGGAAGCTGAGGAGCACTATCTCCAGACGCTGGAGATTGACCCAACGCATATCAATTGCAACCTATGTTACGCTGGTGAGGATCCATCGCGTATTGGGCCTGTCCAAGCTAATTCTCTCTCTCTCTCTCTCTCTCTCTCTCTCTCTCTCTCTCTCTCTCTCTCTCTCTCTGTCTCTCTCTCTCTCTCTCTCTCTCTCTCTCTCTCTCTCTTAGATTATCTTGCATGGCACCGCTCGGATATAGGTATGGCAGAGCAATTTTACGTAGCAGCTATGGTCCTGACAGGCATAGACAACAAGTACACCCTCTCTACCCCAACCATGACAACACAGCGCATCTCACACAACATCACACAAAGGTCTGATCGGTTTTTCGTGCTGCATAACTATGGGATATTCTTGTGGAAGAGAAAGCAGGACTTCAAGCAAGCTAAGGAGCTCTTTCTCCAAATCTACAACACAGAGCACAACTGGAACCCTCAGTACTGCAGGACTTTCGCGCAATTCCTTCGCGAGACGGAAGGTGCCAACTCTGCCCTGGCGAAGACCGTCGATACGAAAGCTGCACTCATGGAACGGACACGCTATCAATTCTGAATTCTATGGGAGGCAGAGAAAGAAAGGGACACCCAAGATGTGGAGAAAGGAATCGGCAGGCGGGTTTTGTTGTGAAGGGTATTAATATGGCCTCCCTCCCGCATGGCCAAGAGGGCCCTGACATTCGTCATCTTCTTAGCATCGATTTGTTCCTGCGAGGAAAGTCCTGCGTGAGTACGTTGTAACAGTGAAATATTTGGGATACCTTGATCTTCTTTTGTTTGGCTTGGTCCCTGCCTTTTCGCAATCATTCGAGGCCTGCACAAAACGGATGCTCCAACGCTTCCGCAAGTGTTATACGCTCTGCTGACTCTGGTGGTGCTGTCAAGCCAGGTCCAATGCCTGGTTTTGCTGTATCGTTGTGAGACGGCACTTACGCAACTGTGCATGGCCACGAAGTGCACATACTATGTGTAAGATTAATTTTTTCCTCACTGAAAAATGCTAGGAAAATGAAATTGAAAAGGTAGAAATATACCGAGAACGCTTTTTGCGCCAGAGTGTCGCCTATCGACCAGTCTGCTACAACCTGTTGGAGGCGCTTCTCAATCAATTCTAAAGTTGCGTTGAGGTTTTTGCAGCTCAGCCACGCATGGATGTCCTCCGCCGTTCTCAGGCGGACAACCTTCGTGAATTCGGCTTCTCCTCTTTCAACTGACAGCTGGGCTCGAACAGACAACTCTGTTTGTAAATTTAATCCGCGGCGTAAAGCCTGGGTCTCGTTCTCAATATTCCCAAGCCTACGTTTACAGATTTTGATATCTGTTTTAGGGTTGCTGTTTCATTCCGAGCGCGCTTCGCTCCCCACTCCTGGTATCCTCCAGTTCTCTTTCGCTTGCCGTGCATTCTTCCTCGCCTTGCACGACAGCATAATGGTGCCCGCCAACCCATCCTCAGAAGTTGCCTGCACTGCAAGGATACTTTATCTTGTAAATCATGAAGGGATGAAGAAGGTAGTCCAATACGATAGCTAACCGGTTTTTGATCTGTTGCCAGCGGGGTGGAATTTTGAAGTAGGGAATGAAGGGATTTCACGCTCGTCGAGTTGTTCCTTTGCTTCCCTCAGCGCGTAATCTTCCGTCAAAGTCAAGCCGCCACCAGTACCTGAGCCTACCGGCAGCTCGCTCTTCCCCTCTCTGATCGCTGGCATGAACAAAAACCAGGCCAAGCTGCTGATACGCAATTGTTACTTTTGCAAGTCCCTACCTTCGCGTGCGCACAAGGCTCTTCGAGTCCAAAGGACCTGAACCCCAGTCGCGTACGCCAAGAGGGGGAGAGAAAGCGGGAGTTTGTGTATCTAGAGTAGCAAAGCCTAACGTGGGGAGGCCCCTAGGGGAGTCTAAGCCGGGGACGAGGGCCTGTGAGGAGGCGTTAGCTACCCTACCGAATGTGTGCGCGGGGAGGCTCCACGAGAGAAGAGGGAAGAAATCAGCAGGCGAGTTTGTTTTGTGAAGGATATTTATTCAGTCTCCGCATGGCCAAGGGTTTGCGGTGATTCAGTGATGAAGGAGGGCCCTGACATTCGCCATCTTCTTCGCGTCGATGTGCTCCTGCGAGGAAAGTTCTGCGTGAGAACGTTGTAACAGTGAAATATTTGGGATACCTTGATCTTCTTTTGTTTGGCTTGATTAAACTCGGTGATAGGAAACACAACATGATCCCCTTCGCTTTTGGCTTTTTTGTCATGGCTGGCGAGGAAGCTATCGAGGCTACTCTCTGGGAGTCGCAAAAGTTCGCTGAGGGCTTGCCGAGGAATTGTTTGGTATGTAAGAGCGAGAACGTCCAGGATCCCTTGAAATCAACGGAGTCAGGCCTAATAGAATGTACAAATTTGGAGAGGATAACATACAGCTTTGAACACCAGCTACGAATCCTGGAAGGGTCTTCAGTGTTTTGGTTGTGTCGTTATCGGCTTCTAACCGCGTCCAAAATTCGGCAAACGAAGCGGTCTCCAACAAGCCGTGCAATTCCTTCAGGGTTGCAACCTCCTTTTCCTCTTGCTGGTGCTTGAGTCAAGGATTTTCTTTTAGGATTTGTGGAAGAAAGAAGCATAATGTGGAAAGAAAGGATACAACTCGTTCTGACAGCAAATAAAGGCACAGGCTGAAATCGGCGTGCGGGAGGTTGGTTAAAGCCTTCGCCAGGATTTGACCAACAACGGTGAGGTTAGTCTTCTCTGGGTGGAATTGGTAGAGTTTAAGGACAGCCAAGTTTACATCCAGGTCGTAGGAGCCGCTTTGAATTTGCTCCTCAACATATTTTTCCAGTTGAGGGAGAATGGCTGATAATTCGTGTTAATTTCAATAAAATCACATGCACAGTTTAGCTCACCAGGGTTGTATCGATCCTTCGCAACAAGCTCCGCTACGAGTTCCTTGGAGGCCATCCTTCTTCTTCTGCCGCAACAAGCAAGCAAGCCTTCCAAGAAAAAGACACGAAAGAAGAGAAGGAAGGAGAATGATGAAGCGCGGAGGAGAAGAGAACTTCAAAAAGCTGGACAAGGTCAATGCAGAGCTGTTTACTCTCACCTATGGAGCCATAGTAATGCAGCTTATTAAAGACCACGAAACCATCGAAGAAGTAAACAACCAGCTCGACAAAATGTAAGTTCCTTCTCATGGCACAAATTAACCAAAGATCAGGGGCTACAATATTGGGATTAGAATTATTGAGGAGTTCCTTGCAAAGTCAGGAGCACCGTGCATCGCTAAAGGCAATATTAAGGAATCCGCTGACATTATTGCCAAGGTAAGCTGTTTATATCGGTGGGAAAGTCAGTGACCGATTTCCAACAGCATGGATTCAAAATGTTTTTGGGTGTAGCCGCTCAAATTAGGAACTGGAATTCTGAGGGAAATGAATTTACAATCGCTCTAGAGGAAAACCCTTTGACTGATTTTGTGGAGCTGCCAAATGAGTACAAGGACCTCTGGTACTCCAATATCTTATGCGGTGTTATTCGCGGTGCCCTGGAAATGGTTTGGAATACTTTATAGTGTAAATCTGTTAACACGTTTCAATCATCGCAGGTTCAAATGAAGGTAGAGTGCAAACAGATTCGGTGTACACTGAAGGGAGACGACTGCACGGAAATTCGAGTCTTTTACAAAGGAACGCTTGAAGACGAAATGCCTCAGTCACAGGGCTAACCGTCCTGCCTTCCCTTGTGTATAGAACCCGTCGGAGAAAGCTCTGGTATTTATCTATCCGTCCTCTCCTCTATTTTGCCTTTGTTCCTTCTCTTTCCTTCCTCTTTGCTCTTAGTTAGAACTACTACTACTTCTCTTCCCTTGAAGGGATTGCGATCCCGTTTATTTACTTATTACATACGAAGAGTTATTAGACAAACTATACATGTACTACCTCTCTGCCAGAGGGTAAACTCAAGCAAACAACTTGAGTCCCTGGATGATGTCAGGATTCTTTTGTGCCCCTTCCTTGTACTCCTCAAGGGAGATCTTGCCCTCCCCAGTGGTGTCCATTTGCTCAAAGAATTCTTCCACTAGCTGTTGATGGGACTCGTACTTCTTGCCGGAAAATGTGACTAACGGCCCCACCAGCTTGTAAAATGAATCCATGATCTTTGTCATCTCTTCTTTTGTAATGTAGCCCTTCCCATTGATGTCGTACATTCGAAAAGCAACTGAGGAGTAAGTATTTAGTAATTTCGCCTTTGAGCGCTGTTTAGAAAATTCAAAAATACTCACACTCTAATTTTTCATCTGGCGTTCCTCGTGTCATCACAGAGAGTGCGTTAACAAACTCTTGAAAATCAATGCATGCATCTTTGTCGTCATCAAAAACGTTGAAGATGAGATCTTGAAGAAAATTGTCAACGACGCCCATCTGCTTCATCACTTCCTTAAACTCTGATTTGTTTATCACGCCGGAGGGTGTTTCTTTGCGAAACTGTTTATACATGGCTGTGAGCTCCTTCGGATCGACTAACCCAAAAAAATGGCAAGTGAGTTTACGGGCTTGTGGTGGCAAAAAGCAGAAACGAAACGTACAGTGGGTCTGTTTGTGCAATTCATCGAGCTCTTCTTTCTTCAACGTATTTCCCTGTTGTGAGTTACCCATCTTCGACTATCTGCGGGGGAAGGGCAACAGCAGCGAGGTAACAACTTCCTTGTGAAGTAAACAGAAATAACGGACTTTGGGAGTTTCTTTGAACTGCCGCCTGCGCTTTTGAGGCAAGGTGCGAGTTTCCAAGACGACGCAATTCTTCGGAGCCGACTAGAAGATGCAGAGCTGCAGGTACCGCCAGAGGCATTCTCTTGCGTCGCGTAGTATCTCCTCTTTAATCTTGAGGAAGGAGTACCAACAGGCAAGTACACGGACTTTATTGCAGTGCTTTTTGAGAGTTAATTTTCTATTTTCTGAAGGCTCATTCAGTATCAAGGGTGCGGGCGTACTCGTCATCTAAAGACGACACCTCTTTGGCTGAATGGAAAAAACGGGCAGCCAAGGAACTCAAAGGAAGACCGGGATTCACAGAGTCCTCGGACGCCATGGACGCTTTAACTGTCACCACCCAGGAGGGCATTCAGCTGCGTCCGCTCTATACTTACAACGATGTCCTTCCTCGCTTGCCTGAGATCAAAGCCGAATTGCCGGGAATTTTTCCATACACACGAGGACCATATGCTTCGATGTATACGAATCAAGCCTGGACAATTCGCCAATATGCAGGCTTCTCCACTGCCGAGGATTCAAATCGTTTTT
>Ga0209935_1005272_pt1 | contig 11099 bp, 12 predicted proteins | sample ThiBio_1000_plan_2_FD_183958 | JGI IMG/M metagenome (GOLD analysis project Ga0209935, IMG submission 183958) | Wastewater bioreactor microbial communities from Cape Town, South Africa - Thiocy_cont_1000_plan (SPAdes) | ecosystem: Engineered > Bioreactor > Thiocyanate-remediating >... | reverse complement strand
TCCCCGGCTTCGCTTTCAGCAATCCGGGCCTGTAGGTGTAACAACACCAAAGGCACATCATCTCCGCTCAGATTTACAAGTTGATCGCCTTCGCCCTCCCCGACTTTCTTTTCCTCCCTTTCTTCGTTCTGTTGCCGTTTCTCCTGTTGAGCCTCCTGTTCTTGTTTGATCTCGTACAACGGTAAGGCCCCGAAGGAAGCCGATACCATGTGCTCGTAGGATGTAAGCGTGTAGGAGTAATCCTTGGTTTTGTAGACCTGGTCTACCGAATAATCCCATGAGTTCATGAAGGGCTCGCTGTTGACTCTCCGCAATTGCACGTAAACAACGTCTTCCTCCGGCAGATCTTTATCAACGATCTCTTCCTCTTCCACTTCTTCTTTCGCAATACCCTTAGAACGTGCATCTAGGAGAGCAAACCGGCGCGTAGCCCACCCCATCCCAGGTTGATTGATTGTATTTTGAGTTGCACCGTCTGTTTGTTGTGTATCCGTGCCTATATCTCGGCGTATCTGCGGGTCGTCCCAGTCTTCATCCATAAGTACCTCATCCCCTCCATCTAGATAGTCCAACTCGCCCTCCAAAAAATCATCCGCACTCCGCCCAGCGATTTCACTTGTCGTCGATTCCGAAGACGCCCTGTTTAATTCATCTGTGAGGTTCTCTTCCTTTTCCTTGTTTGTTTTTTCTAGGTCCTTCTCAATCTCCTTTTCCCTTCCCCCTTCCTCTCCCAAAACGAACAGCTTCTTCCTTGCTATCGGGCGCCCGATTGCGGCCCGTCTGGCAATCCCATCCCCCCTGTTGTTCACGTATACAACCTTGGGCGAGAACTCTTCGTTTGTAGTAACGGTGTTGCGCCTCGCCCTCATCCTTATTATTTACCTAACGACCTTCCGCGAAGCTCGCAAACAGCCTGTTTGTGCGTGGGTTAGATAGCCTCTGTATTGCTGGCCAAAAAATTGCTTTTCTTGTAATTAAGTGTCTGTTGCCCTTCGTGTGAGGTTTAGAACTTTGAATGCAAGAAGCAGTTACAGAGTCTGACGCCTGACAGGCGTGGGGCTACGTTGTTATATGCTTCAACTAGAAGGTGCATTAAAAACCAAGGTTAGGTTAAGGTGCCGCTATTACTTCTAGGAAACTGGGCTGAGCTGTAATGACAAATCAACCGCCCCGCCGAAGAGGAGTACCGCTATTACCCGTGCACTTGCAGTCCCGGCTGTGAGGTGTTGAAGATGACGAAGGTGCCGCCCCCTCTCACGTTCCCTCAGCAACTTCTGTGTGGAGGAATAGCAGGTATGACAACGATTGTGTTGAATTGTAACGCTTATTCACAACACACAGGAATTACCGAGATCTTAGTGATGTATCCTCTTGATGTGGTTAAAACACAATGGCAGTTGAATACTGGAAAACAACGCCAATCTGTATTTTCTACGCTAGCAACTACAGTCAAAGAAAGAGGGTACAATCAATGGCGCGTGTTCAATGACTGAGGCAACAATAATCAATAGCTTTGGTATTTACAGAGGTATCATCCCTCCAATCCTCGTTGAGGCACCGAAGAGAGCCATAAAATTTGCCGCAAATGAGACGTATCAGCCCCTCTTTGCGAACAAGAAAACTGGGAAGATAAGCCAATTGGGTTCGATCGGTGCGGGTAAGTAAATCTCAATCTCAATTCACTTGAGTGAATGAACCACATCAGGTGTGGGAGCAGGGATAACAGAGGCGTTCGTGGTGGTACCCTTCGAGTTAGTAAAGATCCGACTGCAAGCAAAAGAAAATGTACATTAACTGCAATCTCCTCAAAAAATCTCTCGACTCATACAATCTCAGCTGGGCAAATACGCGAACACATGGGACGCTGTCTTGAAAATAGCTAAGAGTGAGGGGCCTCTTGCTTTTTGCAAAGGATTAGAATCCACACTATGGCGTCACGCTGCATGGTATGCTTGCCTTATCCTTGCAGTCCCTTATCTCAACATAGGAATGGTGGCTACTTTGGTCTCATCTTCTACCTGAAGGGCTTATTCCCCAAAGCTGATGTAAGTGACGACCCTTTGAGGAGACTTTAGGGTGCTTAAGGCTCATGCTTTGTATATTCTAGACTGAAGGGAAAGCCCTCTTCTACAATTTCGTATCTGGGGCAATCGCAGGCACCTTCGGTACAATGCTCAACACACCACCCGATGTGGTGAAGACTCGCATTCAGCAACAGGACGCAATACTCCAACCTGGTCAACCCCGCAAGTATTCATGGGCTATTCCTTCAATGATGCTTGTAGCAAAAGAAGAAGGGTAACTTACGCCCTCTTTCACCTTTCCCCAAATAATAACAACCCCAAACAGTATGGCAGCTCTTTACAAAGGGTTCGTTCCCAAAGTGCTTCGGCTTGGTCCTGGCGGAGGTATCCTACTTGTTGTGTTTGATTACCTCAGCAAGAAGATGAAGGCGTACAACGCACGAAACGTAAAAGAATAAAACAACTTCACTTCTTGGAAAGCTCTGGCGAAGAAGCCTCCTGCCACGCACAACACTCCTTAGAGCTTGTGGTGGTGCATGAAAAGACGACATATCAAGTGACTAATGATGGGGCTGGAGAGTTCATCTTCCTCAGCCCCGCCCACGCACAGTAACATTGGTCCCATACGAACTCGATCATTTCTGTCAAATGGAGCAATAATCGGCACTGGAATGGTACAACTTGCAAAACTTATTCTCTCATGTCTAACCATGCGCCTTTAGATCGTTGTTTTCATGTATTTGTCATTTTGTTTTGTGATCGTGGGTCCGTGGCTCTGGTTTACAACAACCCTCGGCATGTGTAACTTCATAGCTATTTCCGCGCTAGTGTTCCTTGTAATGTATAATCAATGGAAATCGTTTCTCATCGATCCTGGCTCAATTCCTCCTGGATGGGTAATTAGAAGCGGTCATTTGGGGATTTATAATATTTTATCTCGCAGACGCCTGCTGTTTCTGTGGCAATGCTTGAGGAGGCTCGCGTTCGCAAAGAGATGAACAGGAGAGATTTTCGATTACAGGCAAGGTATTGTGACAAATGCCAAGCCTTTAAACCACCGCGGTGTCATCACTGTCGCATCTGCAACAGGTACTTTTCTTGACTTCGAAACGTCATAACGATTAACAATTCTTTGCAACTGAAGATGTGTGTTGAAGATGGATCATCATTGTAAGCAAAATTGTGCAGTTCTGCTGATTCATCCACTAATGATGATAATTCAGGTCCTTGGTTAAGTGCATGCGTGGGCTATTATAATCAGAAGTACTACCTGCTGTTCCTGATCTACAGCTTTATCACCGACATGATACTCATCGTTATTTATTGTATTTGGATCTTCGATGCCTTGGTACATTTTGTCCCGAGTTTGTTTTGATCATTAAGGATTAACAATGCGATTATTTATTTGTAGGTGGGAGGGGACGAAGCGGCCACCGAGATTAACGGCAGCCTTGTATTTAAGACGGTCCTGGCTTCTATCAACTTGGTGCTTCAAGGCTTGGCCCTGATACTGATATTTATTTTGCTCTCAAAGCAGCTATCCCTAGTGTCGCAAAACGTGAGCACTATAGAGGTTAGGATCTATCGCGTACCCCCCCCGCCGCTGCCCAATCATATTCAATCATTTCAACCTTAGGTATGGGAGAAACGATGGGGTGAACAAGACTGTGCAAACTCCGGCCAGACATACAACCATATCTACGATTTGGGGATGTATAGGAACCTACAACAAGTGTTTGGGTCCAATGTGTTGTTGTGGCCTTTCCCCTCCCAACCTGAAGGAGACGGCGTACATTTTCCCGTAAATGGACGACAAGGTACCCTTCTCTGCGGTTTCCTTCTACTTGCTGACGAAGTCATTGTTTAAGCTGTCATGATTGTAGACTTGGAGGGAATGCAAGATAGGAGTGAGGAAGAAGAGAAGGTATGTGAGTGAACGTTTAGTATGAAAGTCCTGAGGTTTATATTTCTCGCTTAGAGCGTTGGGGAGCCATTGGAGTTGGAGGAAATTTAAAAAGTTAAGGCTCTCTGCCATTACTTGAAACTGGGGTAGTTTGGGAGTAAGTGCGTTTCATGCCAAGTTGCCCCTTAGTGAGTCCAGGTATTGTGACGTAGTGACTTTCTATCAACATAGATCGGAGGCATGCCTAATAAAACTGTAAAGCAAATTAGCACGTCAATGGCTACATTTTCAAGCTTCAAGAGAGGGATAGGGGCTCATATGCTCATTCGCACTCCCCAAGAACAAACGGAGGTAGTAGACGAGGAGAGCCTTGATGTGTTTTCTTTCTCACCAACATCCTATGCAGATGTAAAAATAAAAAAGAGCTAAATGCGCTACCTGCGACAACCTTTCAAACAGCCGAAGTCGGGGATGGAAGAAATTCCTTCGCGGGGTGCTTCTTTGCATTCACATACAATTGTAAATACATGTACAAATAAAAGAGAAAACAAAGACACTGCTTGTCTACTTTGCTCCTGCCATCCTTGTGGAACTCGCCCTCCTTTTGGAAAGGGGCTAAGGTAATGCCGCTCTAGTCCACCTTGAAGTTATTAACTCTATTTTTCGCGTTCTTGGGTTGTAGAGTCTTCAACTCCTGCTTCTCATGGGATGAATTGCAGGTTACACGTTTCAGACCCAGTGTCCCTCTATGCACGGGCATGCACACTGACAACCATCGAAGAAGCAGTTGCCAGCCGGCTTTAGTGCAATTCTCAACGAAGCTGTCTTCTTGCTTGTTCTGGGCTTTTATGAAAGTGCTGGGGCTCAACTACTTATGGGACTTCTCAGACCAGTTGTTTTTTGCTGAGACAAGAACAACATCCACAACAAACAACTATCTTTATCCATACAGGCTGACTAACTTTAGACAAACTTACATAAAGCACTGTTTTTTCTCTTTCCTCGTACTGTGCTCAGCACATGTAGCAGTGGGTATCTGCCGTCTTGTCGGGGCGAAGGCAAAAGAGGTCGCGGAAAGCGAACACGGTGGCGAGCATACACACGAGTATCGTAACCACCAGACCCTCGAAGAAGAAAATGAAGGCTAAGAAGTTGATGAACCCACAGAGGATGAATCCAAAAATCTTCCAGAAACTTTCACTCTTTATCCTTCCTAGCGTAGAGCCGACGAAATTAATCGGCCTCTCTAGGCTGCCGTGGGGAAGCAGTGGTAGTTCTGGGAATCAATCAGCCTCTGTGCGAGTGAGAAATGGCGCAGAAGACTCCCAAAGAGAGCATGGGGGTTGGTGTCATGGTGGAACTCAATGTAAACCAGAGGTGAGAAACAGAGAGTCACGCCAAGGTAGATCCCCGGAATGATGAACAGAAAGAAGCCAATGCACGACGAACTGGACCACGAAAAGTAGGAGCAAAGAGGGTCGTAGACAAAGAAGGCCTTGAAGAAGTGGCTACGTCCCCTGCTGCCATCTGGTTGGCGAACTATATGGCTGCCAGCAATAAAGACCTATTTGATCAACCATCAGCAAGCCAATCTTGACAATACCCAATGATAGGGAGTTAGAGAGTTGGCGGCAAACGCAATAAAATACGTCGAAGCGCCATCCCTGCTTGAACCAAGACGAGACACAAACGTCATGAGGTTCCGGCCTTGAAAAATCAACTAGTTGGAATTCTTCATCAAATGAAGGAATTGCCTCCTTAAAGTGAACTTCCTCGAGGAAGGCGGAGAATTGAGGCGCAGGAGGCCCTGCAATGATTTGTGGTACCGCTTCTTCAGGATAAAGGGGCGGCGGCTGCGTTACAGGATAGAAAGCCGGAGCTGGTTGCCCGTATTGTCCGCTGCGGCATGAACACGGGAACGTAGGTGACTTGCGGTTGCGTTTGTGGAACGTGCTCTTGGCCCTGCATGGCTGTCTTCTCTTGCGAAAAGTGTTCTTCTCACGGGCGCTGGAACTCTCAATTGAAAAAAAAAGATTTGTTACCATCCTTCCAAGAATTTTGTGTCGCGAAACAAGGAACACAATGCGCGGTGTGGTGAAGTATGCCGATTTGCTCATGCTTCGGAAGCACAAACTTGAGCTCTTCTCATTGAAAAAATTGGAGATATCAGCTCCTCCGATTGGCGAACATCCAACCATCACGTAGGTAGTGTTTAACAACGCGTTTTTTTTGACAAGATTTTTCAGTCTCTTCAGACAACGGTTCACCTCCGCTAATGCCATCGATTCCAACGAAGACTGTGAAGTAATCGTGCGACGGCCCAAGAAACCTGAGGAATGGCACAAACAGGAGATCAAGGTCACTTACAGTACGTACTTCTTTATAATCTCCTCTTCCCCAGACGAATTTCAATTTTTTTTATTTTTTTTTTAAGCAAACGGGGTAGTGGAAGTGCTTAACCACAAACAGACAATCGACGAACTAGTAGAGGAGTTTTATGATAAGCGCGTACAAATAGAGATAGAGGAAGAGTTAGAGGAGAGCTACAAGGAGGGAGAAGAAAATCCTTTCTTCGACCAAGCGCTCATCGACGAAGCCAAGACACAGAAAGTGAAGGTCACGAAAAAACAGCCCAGAGGAATGAAGGAGGATTAACATGTCATGTCCTTCCACTGTCTCTTCTTTGCTCTCAAGCGTTGTAATGGAGGGGATGACAAGGTGAATACAAAATGAACAAAATCTATTTATCTCAAGACATCAAAAGCCCGCCAACTAATGCCCACCAACTTGTTGTAGCACAACATCTATTTGATCCTACAAATGGAGATAAGTAAGCGTCGTAAAAAGTTAGCGCAGGGGCAGGGCTCACTTTGTCCTCGATATTAGCCTGAAGAACAATGAGTGAGCATACATTTCTCAGAGAGCAACAAAAACAAACCTCCATGAGCGTCTGATTGATATTAATCCGGTTCCCGTCAATATAAAGCCGTATAGCATTCTCTGCGATGCCTCTTTGTTTCGCCCACGCCTGCGCTAGTCGTTCAACTTTTGTTTTCCGTTTTGCGCGAATATCAACGGGACTCTAAAACCGTCCTCCAGTTGGTTAAAACACTGCATCAAAAAAAAATTTACGCACCGAACCATCTTGAGCAAGAAGCTTAACAGTTATTACTTCATTTTCATCCACGGCAGTCGGTTTAACGTCTGGCACGTCGTGTTCCATTGGGGCGCTTTTGGCGGCAGGCTGCCTTCTTTCCTCTCGACTTTTTTTTTTGGGAAGGCTGCTTCTTCCTCGAAAGGTTTGCCACTAAGAAGGCGCACAATGAACAGGTGGTACGGCCTCGCACGTTTCCTCGCTGGCACAAAACCCGGCACAAATTCTGTGACCGGAAGTGTGGGGTTAGTTCTTCCTCCTGGTTTTGTTTGTTGAGTTTTCTTCTGGGCGCTTTGATAATTTTAACTCTTTATTTCTCAGTTCGTTTTTCGGTCCTGGCTTCTGGAACATTCCTCCTTTTGCAACTGGAGCGACATGGCTGGGTGGTATGCGCACACTAGCTGTGCCCAAGAAAAAGGTTTCTGTATCACGACAAAGAAAGAGAAGGAATGCTATCTGCAAGCAAAGGAAAAACAAATCAAATATCGAAAATTGCTATGGATGTGGACGACCCAAACTGCGCTATCATGTTTGCTTGCATTGTACAGGGTATAGGATAGGGTGATTTGAAAATAAATCTTGCGTTAGAAGGCTCTAACGGGTTGCCCTCATTCGGAGTTAGTGGGTTCTTGTAAAACTGCGCAGGACAGACGCGAAAGTAAGAAAACTGTGAGAAGCCGCGATGCAACACCCACCACCAAGAGGGAAAAGAAGAAACAGAAAGGGGGGAAAGGGGGACGATGCGCAAAGGAAACGGAACACAGGAACCCGCCCCGAAGTCGGTGGCGAAATAATTTCGCCGACCAAACTAAATGAGAAAAAGACAGATAATCCTGTTAATAATTTAGAAGCAGAGCTCGAGTTCGAAGATCCCTACCCGGATGAGCTCGATGAAGAAGATCTTAAGATGATGCAGGCAACGCAGGAAGGGATGGAAAAGATGGAAGAAGGTGAAGAAGAAGAGGATGGGGATGTAGAATTCCGCGACCCGGACGACGAAGATGAAAACTTGCCTGCCCCAAAAGTACTGGCTTATCCTGTCTTTTGTTATTCCCAACTCATTTGTATCAGGTTTGGCGACCAGGCATTGATAAACTTGGCGACGATGAAGTCCTTGAATATGACAGCAGCGCCTACGATATGCTCCATACCCTAAATGTAGAGTGGCCTTGCTTGAGTTTTGATGTTTTGATTGACAATTTAGGATATGAACGCGCCACGGTATCTATCTTCGTGCCTCCTTTTTCAACTCTCCGCGCGTCTAACCTTCGTTCTACATTCTAGTTTCCCCACACCCTCTATCTCGTAGCCGGAACACAAGCAGATAGGGCGCAAAATAACAAGATTTTTGTATTTAAAGCCTCCCAGCTTCATCGTACGAAAAACGATGATAAGGGTAAGCTACACCGCCTAGCACGCTGCAAGACATTAACTAAGATGTTCTCAGACTCCGACGAAGAAGATGACGATGACGACAACGACCTTGACGACGATGCGATAGTTGAGCACAAATCGGTTAGCCACCCAGGCGGAGTAAACCGTATTAGGGTGAGTAGAGATGTAGCAAAGATGATGCACACACTGTTAACCGCCATCATCCTATCCAGTCAATGCCCGGCCACCCCGAAATCGTAGCAACATGGTCTGACACAAAGTCTGTTTTTATTTGGAACCTCAAAGAACATATCACCTCCCTCGACGAACCTCCAACACGGCGACTGGGCAATGTACAACCTACCCAGACATTCAAAGGCCACGCCGACGAAGGCTTTGCTCTCGACTGGTCTCGAACTAAAGAAGGCAGGTTATTGACGGGAGATTGCTCGCGGTTTATCTACCTATGGGAGTTCAACGCCGCGGCCTCTCAATGGGCCGTCACCCCTTCTCCATACGGTGCACATGCGGGCTCTGTGGAGGATTTGCAGTGGAGCCCTAACGAGGTTGAAGTATTCGCGTCTTGCTCGGTGGATAAAACAATTAAGGTATGGGATGCAAGGATGAAAGAACGGCCAGGCCTGAGCGTACAAGCACACAACACAGACGTCAACGTCATCTCATGGAATCGGTATGCCTCTTAAAGCACTAATAACTCCAGTTATCCGGATCCTTAACCAATTTTTTCCTGTTTACAGCAAAGTACCATACTTGATGTTATCAGGAGCCGATGATGGTCAATTTAGCATCTGGGACTTACGGGCTTTCAAATCGTAAGTCTTCTAACCAAAAATAAAGAGCTCATCAACTTACCCTCCTATTCAACAGAAACGAACCCGCAGCGCACTTCAATTGGCACAAAGGCCCCATCACCTCCGTAGAATGGCATCCTACCGAAGATTCTATTCTCGCAGTCTCTGGCGCCGATGACCAAGTCACAACGTGGGACATGTCTCTCGAGAAAGACGACGCGGAAGATACAATGGCAGACAACAATAGCGGTGCTGACATCCCGCCACAATTGCTCTTTGTTCACCAGGTATTGTTCTCTTCCTCCCCCAAATCTTGGCATACTCACACTGATTGTAGGGCCAGAAGGATGTCAAGGAGATACACTGGCACCCACAGATCCCTGAAGCTATTATCAGCACAGCAAGTGATGGCTTCAACATCTACAAGAGCAGCAACGTTGGCAAGTACTTGTGAACAAGCATGCAATAAACTTCTCTGGCCATGTCTGTCGCTTTTTCCCTTTGTCTGCTGTCCATATGAATTTTTCTTTTTTCTTGTTTTTTATTCGGCACGCATGCAGCAGGTCTCGACGCCCAGAAAAGATGAGGACTTAGAGGATAAACTAGAACCACACGAACATGCCTTGGAGAAGCTGGGTCAAGAATACGCTCCTTACCTCATGGTACCAGCACGAGCGCAAGCAGAGGTAGGCTACCTTTCTTTTATTTATTAAGGTTATTTTATCAGTCACACAAATGATGTACAACATTAGCATGTATTACCATATTAATGGTGATGAAAACAACAAAAACTGACAATCTCACAACGAAAATATTCCTCAGTTTTCAGACGTACACAACTAATTGTCACTCGCTAGTTAAGTGCAGTCGAAAATGCTGTTGAACGAATGCTTGTTCGCCTCGAGGAATTTTCAAATCTCGTCGCCACGGTACCTCTTAGTAGTGTTGCCTATCTTTCACTAACTTGTGGTTTGCACAAAACAAAATACAGATTAGTCCTGAGACTGATCACACAATTGAAAATCTCTTACCCCCATTACTAATTAAGACGAAACAACTTGAACTCTTATTTACCATGATCGATGCACTCCACGTACGCCCTCCCCTCTCGTTCTCCCTGAGCTAAGCTCTCTTTTTTTGGCCCTTCATCCACCAGAACTATGTCAGTGGAGTCAAGGGTCTGGTGGACAAACTTGAAGTGCGTGTACAGGAAACTGAAAATGTATTTAATGAAATGAACCCAACCTCCATCAGCCGCATGTGGGATGCTCTTCGATTTGTAAGCTTGTCCCCTCTTGCGTTCTTCGACAAGCAACTAATGCTGTTTGTCTTCCTTTCCAATTGCAGAAAAAGGTTGAGCATCACATAACGATGCCAGACTGGCGCCCTGTACAAACTATAGACATAACAGAATTGCAAGAACTGAAGGAGAAGCTCATTTCAATCTTTTTTGAGGGTGTGCCTCTGGGAGATGGCGACGCGAAGCCAGAAGAAGAAGAAGAAGGAGAGGGTGAAGTGAAAGCCGAAGAAAACTGAAAATAAAAAGCACAGTGTTGTTACGTGGCCGTGTAGTTACTTGGCAAGTTGGGTCATAGACCAACTGAAGCAGTCATTCTTTTGAAAGATGGTTGGTTAAGCTGAATAAACCAATCGTTTGACACCAGAAACTTCTTGCTTTTGGGTGTTTCTCTGTTTCGTTTTGTGAAGGAGACAGAAAGATGGCGAAGCTCTACATCGGTCGCATAGCCGACAAGGTGAGAGAAAGAGACATGAACGATCTGTTTGGCAAATATGGCAAGATAAAACGTCTTGATTTGAAGGCCGGTTTTGGC
>Ga0209935_1005271_pt1 | contig 11100 bp, 12 predicted proteins | sample ThiBio_1000_plan_2_FD_183958 | JGI IMG/M metagenome (GOLD analysis project Ga0209935, IMG submission 183958) | Wastewater bioreactor microbial communities from Cape Town, South Africa - Thiocy_cont_1000_plan (SPAdes) | ecosystem: Engineered > Bioreactor > Thiocyanate-remediating >... | reverse complement strand
ATCAATCAATCAATCGAATCAATCAATCAATCAATCAATCAATCAATCAATCAATCAATCAATCAATCAATCAATCAATCAATCAATCAATCAATCGATCAATCAATCAATCAATCAATCAATCAATCAATCAATCAATCAATCAATCAATCAATCAATCAATCAATCAATCAATCAATCAATCAATCAATCAATCAATCAATCAATCAATCAATCAATCAATCAATCGATCAATCAATCAATCGATCAATCAATCAATCAATCAATCAATCAATCAATCAATCAATCGAATCAATCAATCAATCAATCAATCAATCAATCAATCGTTTGATCGCGTACCAGCACGCTGAGGAGAATCACGGTGCGCAATCTGAGTCGTTTCTTTCGCGAATCGTCGGCGATATCTAATGTATTTGGTGGCAGCGCGTGAGCGAATCATCAAGCTGCCGGTACGTGGTGGCACGACGGTACGACGTACACAGCTCTCGCTCAAACAGCATGTCGATGTGGCTGCTGAACGTGAACAAGCAGCTCACGTACACGGTGAGGACCGACAGCTGCGTCCAGATGAACGGCAGCGTATTGATGTTGGTGCTGTTGTACACCAAAGCTACGTCGTCCTCAATAGATATCAGCCATCGATCCAGCCGTCAACGAGCGGTCGCCGGCTGATCTTGATTGCCGTACCTCCGGTGAGCACATTGACGATGGGAATCAAGAGCACCAAGCAGATCAGCAGCCGCTGCACCAGAGCCGCGATCTTCCATCCAAGATGTCTATCGGTTCGCACGCCGATCGGATATCGAATGCCATAGAACGCCAGCACGAGCGACAGCAGCAAGAAGGCCCTGATGCCGCGCTGTAGCGGTAGCTTCCACGACGCCATCAGTCGATCGTGCTCGACCATCGGCGCGTGTTCTTGTTCGTTGATTTGGCCGTCGATGCCTTCGAGCGGTGCACGAGAGCCCACGAGCAATCGGCTGTCGATCGTGTCCTCTCGATGCTCGGTGACGGCCCTCAGCGGCGTGGTGGCCATGTCCGATTCGTCGTGGTGATGGTGGCCGTGGTGGCCGCTGTCGTCCGTGCGATCGGAGCCACTCTTGGTTGCGCGAGCTGCTCGCTTGCGCGCCGCCACCACGGCCGCGATCGCCATCACGATGAACAACAAGGTGGCAGCGAAGGCGCTCACCACCACCATCATCATGCCGAACGACAGGAAGGTTTGATAGGCATCGTCTGTGTTGACCATTGTGATCGACTGCACCGAGAGAGGCGCGTGAGGTGCGTGAGGTGAGCGAGTGAGTGAGAAGTAAGAACAGCAACCACGCGACATTCATTTTCGATCAATCGACCGATCGAACTATCTCGCTCAAATATCAACATCATCAACATCAACAGATCCACAATTCAGCGTCCCCTACTACTCACAACACGAGGGGGAACCCTCACACTCGTTACGAGGTGAGGAGCTTGACGACCGCGTGTTGACTGAAGCCAATCAGCGTCAACAGCAGCGGGATGGCGGTCGTGGTGACAGTGGTCATGGTGAGCCGCACTCCCAGCACCGCCACCGTGAGCGAGTTGCGTTCCATGTGATTGAGGAGCACCAACAACCTGCGACATCGACGAAAGTCTCTCGTCAGCCACCATATTGGCCGATGGCTAGCGAACTCGCATGACGTACTGTGCTGCATCGCCTTGAATCTGCGATGGGGACAGGCGCAGTATCTGGTTGATGAGGTTCGTGTGGCTGCGGTCTAACGCCGCCGCCTCGAGCATGACGTAGAACCACAGGCCGAGCATCAATAATGCCTCGAGTATCATGGTCGAGGTATGCTGCGGGTTGTTTCCGAACAGTTCGAGGATCACGAGGAAGATCATACACGCGACGAACAGCGTGTAGAGCATCATCGGCCAGCGCATCACGAGCGCCGTCTTCGAGACCGACTCCTTGCGTGCCGTGTGCAGTTGATACATCTTCTTGATATGGAGCTTCTGCGGAGTCACGGCAGCGGCACTGCAGCCATCCATGAGCGTGTCAGTCTCAGTGTCAGTCTCAGCCCTCTCTCTGATTCTCTCCTTCATCGTACTGCACTCGGCTCAACATATCGGCCACATCATATCTGCCACACACGAAGCATATTCAAGTTGTGTGAGGCTGAGATCGCCTCGATTCGATCGCACTCATTCATCTGCTCTGGTGACTGCCGTACCGATGCATCGAGAGGCACAGACCCAGCCAACCGAATACGGCCACGAGCGAACCAGCGTAGAGCAGATACACGATATCGATCGCGAGCAGCATGATGGTCTTGGCATTCCAGACCCAGCCGCCCGCTGAGATACCGTTCCAAACACCCAACGCAATCACGATCGAGTAGTTTACGAGCTGTAGACGATCGATGTGAGAGTGATGAATGCAGCAGGCCTTCAGGGGGTTGCTGCAGCTCACTCCATACCAAGCCAATGACCATCCAGCGAGTACGAGAGACCAGCCGCTGCCTGCGGTCGGCATCCTTGAGCTCTGCATATCACGAGCCGTGTCAGGACACGAGACACGCGGAGGAGCGATTGCCAGTCACGAGCGCTCGATTCGTACGCAGCTCTCGCTCGAACAAGGAATCAATGTGCCACGAGAAGCACTTGAGACACAGGCAGTACATGCAGAGCACCGCCACTTGTGACCAGAAGAATGGCAGTACTTGCACGGGGAACGACGATCGCATGATCACTGTGGCGCACACGAGAGAGATAGAGGCACGTGCATGCTGAGCGTCAGATACGACGACGACGACGCTCCTGAATGCACGAACGAACCTCCGATCGCGAGGTTCCAGATCGGTACGGCGAGTACCGTGATGATCATGGTGCGTTGTACGATGACGGCCATGCGCCAGAAGCGAGTCAACGGCTGCACTCCGATCGGGAAGCGCAGGCCGAAGAAGGCCAGCACCAGCGACAGCACGAAGAAGCCCGTGATGCCACGTCGCAGTGGCAGTCGTATCTCATCGAGACCTGTGGCATCCGCTGCGACGGTAGCTACCGCCTCGAACGACGAACTCGAGAGTTGCATGTCGCTGATGGTGTCCGTGGCCATGAGAGCCCCGAGATCCAGCTCGTCGGGCGAGCCATTCACCAGGAGACCCGAGCACTCACCCAACGCATCGCTCGTCGTAGGAGGAGGCCGCAATCGCTTCAACGATTGGACCGACGGCTGTTGGTCTAGCTGCTGGGACTCCATAAAGTCACTACTGACGATGGGTTTGGTATCGGTGGAGGAGTTCGAGCTCGAGCTCGAGCGAGCGAGGGCGCGAGCTGTCGTGATGGCGGTGTAGGCCATCGTGGCGTAGATCATGGCCGCCACGAGCCCACACGCTACCGACACCAGCGTCGATATCAATGCCACCATCTCGTAGGGTGTGTACGAGACAGCCATCACGAGCGAATGTGATATGAAAGAGAGAGGGAGAGAGAGAGAGAGAGAGAGAGAGAGAGAGATGGAGGCAGTAGAGGGCAGCTGAGCGAATGAGTGTCGTTGTATTGGTGCGTGTGGATAATGATAATGATACTGCGAGATACGTGGAACACACGAGACCAGGGCCTCTAGGATGGCTTAGAACTCTGGTCGATGGTGCAGGAGGAGCGTCAGTCGTGAGCGATCGGGGGCGTGAGAGAGAGAGAGAGAGAGCGCGCATACCATGCTGGAGGCGGTTGTGTCGCTCGCGGTAGGCTCGCGTGAACGGCGCCAAGGCAGCCAGACCCAAACCTGCGCGATGCTCCGGGAGTCAGTGGCAGCTTGGTTGTATCTCTTGATATTGCTTGCTCATTGTAGCTATCAATCTATCTCTTGATATTGATGATAGAAGCTATCTATCTATCCCTTGATATTGATGATAGTAGCTATCTATCAATCTATCTCTTGATATTGATGATAGCTATCTATCTAGCTATCTCTTGATATTGATGATAGTTGCTATCTATCTATCTATCTCTTGATATTGCTCATTGTAGCTATCAATCTATCTCTTGATATTGCTTGCTCATTGTAGCTATCAACCTATCTCTTGATATTGATGATAGTAGCTATCTATCTATCTCTTGATATTGATGATAGAAGCTATCAATCTATCTCTTGATATTGATGATAGTAGCTATCAATCTATCTCTTGATATTGATGAAAGTGGCTATCTATCTAGCTATCTCTTGATATTGATGATAGAAGCTAACTAGCTATCTCTTGATATTGATGATAGAAGCTATCTATCTAGCTATCTCTTGATATTGATGATAGAAGCTATCTATGTATCTCTTGATATTGATGATAGAAGCTATCTATGTATCTCTTGATATTGATGATAGAAGCTATCTATCTCTTGATATTGATGATAGAAGCTATCTATCTAGCTATCTCTTGATATTGATGATAGTATCTATCAATCTCTCTCTTGATATTGATGATAGTTGCTACCTATCTCTCTCTTGATATTGATGATAGAAGCTATCTATCTATCTATCCCTTGATATTGATGATAGTAGCTATCTATCTATCTCTTGATATTGATGATAGTAGCTATCTACCTATCTCGCGTATCGTGTGGCGTACCGAGTCCACCGAGGATGCACGAGAGCACAACGGCAGGCTCCCGCTCCGTCGAGACGCGCAGATAATACGGAATGTATCGCCAGCCACTCGGGATCATTGTGAATCCAATATAAAGACAGGGAGGTGTTCGAGGTGGTGCGTGACGTGGGAGCACAAGTGTGGCGTGGCTCGATTGGATTGGATTGGATTGGATTGGATCGATCAAGGTGTGTGCGAGCGAGGGAGGAGAAGCAACTGCTGAGGAGATGGTGTGGTGGGAGAGGTTTCGGTTGCTGAGGAAGGTACGGGAGGTGTTGAGAGGAGGAGCGTACTCGAGGTGGGTTTTGAGTTTGTGGTGGAGTAGGGAAATCGGGCTCAGTTGTTTGTTTGCTCGCTCGCTGCTACATCACCCGATCGATCATATCATATCTTGTTGCTATTGGCTCTCGCTTGTCTGATCTGCCTCTCTCGAATACTCGATCACTCGTGTGATTATCTTGCCCGATCCAAACCAAACCAATCCAAACCAAACACGCGCGAGATGGCAACAAGAGATCGCCATCGACGTGGCGACAATCGACTGATGATGATGCTGCTGCTTCCAATGTGGATGGTGCTCACGAGCATGCTCGTGGTGCGTGTATCTTGTGCTGGAGTACAAGGATACGATCACGACGAGATCGTGCCAGTGTTGGTCAATACCGTGGGCCCGATCTCGAATCCATCCGAGACCTACGAGTTCATGAGTCTGCCATTCTGTCCCGACTCGGATGGCATCGTCGAGCAGAAGCCACAGACTCTCGGCGAGACCATCAAGGGCGATCGTCAGATCTACTCACTCTACGAGATCAATTTTGCGAGTATGTGAGACTGAGAGAACGAGCTCGAGATCTCATTTTCTCAAGAGCGAGAGCTGATTGATTGATGGCTTGATTGATGGATGGCAGGATCATCCGAGTATGAGATGCTGTGCTCGAGGCCATTGAGTGCCGCCGACATCTTTGTGTTCAAGAATGCGATCGAGCACACGTACTACTACTCGATGCTCATCGGTACGTCGCTCAAGCAGGACCTATCCAATGCCGTCTGCGGTGTGGCCTCTCCACCCAACGACCAACTCCCACCCTACTCTCGCATTCCCACCCTTGGCACAGATGGCTTGACGCTGAACGGATTCGTCGGCGTTCTCGATCCGTACGACACGGACGAGCAAGGCAACGCGCTCCTGGGTCACTTCCTCTTCACGCACCTGCACTTTACGCTGCTGTACAACGGGCGCCACATCATCCACGCCAACCTGACGGCCGACAGCGAATACCTCGTGAACCTCGACACGATCGACGAGAACGACACCGTCACCTTCTCGTACAGCGTCGAGTGGATCGAGACCGAGATTGCCTTCAAGGATCGATCGAAGCTTGCCGCGCGTCCGCTCACGGGCGACGAGCTCGAGATTCACTGGCTCTCGATCATGAACTCGCTCGTGTTGGTGTTGCTGCTCACGGCCTTTGTGGCGTTGATTCTCTCGCGTGTGCTCTCGAACGATTATTCGCGTTACTCGAAACAGGATCTAGAAGCTGATGGTATGTATGAGTGATCTCGAGACTGAAAGTGGCTTCCTTGTTCTAATCGATCGATCGATTGATTCGATTGATTCGATTGATTCGACAGCGGAGCAAGAGGATTACGGTTGGAAGCTGGTGCACGCTGATGTATTCCGCTTCCCGGACCACAAGGTACGCGAGAGAGAGAGAGCAAGCGGCATGGTAGACGCTGCAGCCTTGTCGGTGGTTCGGCCATTGCTGAATCACTCGAGTGTCCGGCACTGCAGAATCTGTTCTGCGCCAGTATCGGTGCTGGAGCGCAGTTGCTCGCTGTAGCGACCTCGATCCTTGGCCTCTCGACCATTGGAGTGCTGTACACACCAGGCGAAGAGAATGGCTCGGGCTACACGGCGGCCATCGCTCTCTACGCCTTGACAAGCGGTACGCTGACACTAGCTCGCTCCCTCGCTCGATCGATTGATTGAATACTTGCAGAGGAGCTGACATGTGCATTGGTGGCATAGCGATCGGTGGCGGCGTGTCGAGCGGCTTCTACAAGAAGCTCGAGGGCGACCGATGGGCCGTGAACATTGTCATGAGCAACATGTTGTTCGCGCTGCCGGTGGCTCTCGTGACGCTCTCGTCCAACTTCTTTGGCGTCTACTACCACACCACGTCGACGCTACCGTTGCTCACCATCCTGCAGCTGCTTGCCATTTGGATCTTTAGTACGTTGGCGTCAATGCCAGTAGTTCGCTCCGACCTCTCTCTCTCTCTCTCTCTCTCTCTCTCTCTCTGACTTGCTGTAGTTTCGTTCCCGTTGAGTGTGATTGGTGGAATTGCTGGCCGTCGTATCGCTGGCCCATTCGAAGCGCCAGTGCGCACCAAGAAGATCCCTCGCGAGATTCCGTCAGTGCCGTTGTACGTGCCCGCTCTCTCTCTCTCTCATCTCGTAGCTCACTACTCTTCCTTGTTTGTTATGCCAATGTAGCTACCGAGGTGCGGCCTTCCACCTGCTCGTGGGAGGCCTGCTGCCCTTCAGCGCCATCTACATTGAGCTGTACTACATCTACGAGGCCGTGTGGGGCTACGCAACCTACACGCTCTACGGCATCCTGTTCATCGTCTTCATCATCCTGCTGCTAGTGACGGCGTGCATGAACATTGCGCTCACCTACTTTCAGCTGTCGATCGAGGACTACCGCTGGTGGTGGCGCTCGTTCCTGAGTGGCAGCATGACGGGCATCTTCATGTTCGCGTACTCGGTCTTCTACTGGTACTACTCGGACATGTCGGGCGTGCTGCAGTACGTCAAGTACTTTGCATACGTTTCGCTCTCGTGCTACCTCTTCTGCGTCATGCTCGGCACCGTAAGCTTCTACACGTCGCTGCTCTTTGTGCGTCATATCTACAAGAACCTCAAGTGCGACTGAGCCATCCGTACATTATTAACGTAGTCCTGATCTCCTCCTCCGCTCATCTTCCCCCTATCCGTTGTTGGCCATAAACTTCATTATCATCAAGCCATTCGTGATGCTACCATCCATCAATCCATCCATCCATCCAAGCCAAGCTACTTGATTCGCATCTTGCGCTCACCTTGACTGTCGAGATGTGCCTCCTTCTCCTTGTTGTTGCTGTTGTTGCCCGTGCAAGCCGAGCAGTTCGGTGTGGGAATGCTCTTGACGAGCGAGTATCCACTCAAATCGGGACAAGCGGTGTCCTTCTCACAGAGGCTGAACGTCACTGGTCCGTTCGAGTACGTGCAGCACAGAATACTCACTGTTCAACCCAAACCAAACCAAACCAACATCATCGCATCAATGTCGCGCATTCTTGTTGTTCAACCAGAGTGGGTGTGTTCGTTCGTTGTTTGTCTTGCGTGCCAGTAGTGTGCTTAGTGTGTGTGCAGTGGTTGATGAAGATCGCGAAATGATTGATTGGCTGCAATGGTTGTGGTGATGGAGCAAGGGCATCGACCGACATACCGCATGGAGTGCACGCTCCGTTTCCGACTGGAGGAGCATCGCACCAGGTCGGCAGTGGGCATGCCTGTCATTCGTGTTTCAAGCGTTGGTCTTTCGGTCTGGAGATGATGTGGATTGATGAATCTGTGTGAGGTTGAGAAGAGCAGATTGATGGTCGTACGAATGAGTTGCTGCGAAGATCCATTGACGGAATGTTGGGTTTGGTTTGCAAGAACGGCGGGAGCGGTGAGGTCAATTGGTTGTTGTCGAGGTATCTGGGAGAGAGAGAGAGAGAGAGAGAGAGAGAGAGTGAGGAGAGGGAGAATATCAGTCAACAACCTTGAATGAAATGAGTTGGATAACTTGTTGAGCGGATTGAACGTACAACTCCTGAAGTTGGTTGAGCGAGCCAATCGATGATGGAATGGTGCCGTTCAGTTGATTGTTGTTGAGGTACCTGTTCAACGTGATGATGATCATCAAGTATCGAGAGAGAGAGAGAGAGTGAGAGAGAGTATCGATTGATTGATTGATAGATTGATAGATTGATTGATTGATTGATTGATTGATTGATTGATTGATTGATTGATTGATTGATTGATTGATTGATTGATTGATTGATTGATTGATTGATTGATTGATTGATTGATTGATTGATTGATTGATTGATCGATCGATCGATAGATTGATTGGAGAATGATTGTCATGTGTTGGATTGAGCGTACAACTCCAGAAGTTTCTTGAGAGAGCCAATCGATGATGGAATGGTGCCGTTCAGTTGATTGTTGTAGAGGAACCTGTTCAATGTGTGATGATGATGATCACCAAGTATCAAGAGAGAGAGAGAGAGTGAGTATCGATTGATTGATTGATTGATCGATAGATTGATTGGAGAATGAGTGTCATGTGTTGGATTGAGCGTACAAGGAATAAAGATTCACGAGAGAGCCAATCGATGATGGAATGGTGCCGTTCAGTTGATTGTAGTGGAGCTCTCTGTTCAATGTGTGGTGGTGATGATCATCAAGTATCAAGAGAGAGAGAGAGTGAGTGAGTATCGATTGATGATTGATTGATTGATTGATGATGGTGATTGATTGGAGAATGAGTATTTGTGAGTGCCATGTTGGATTGAGCGTACATGTCCCGAAGATTCACGAGAGAGCCAATCGATGATGGAATGGTGCCGCTCAGTTGATTGTTGGAGAGGCGCCTGTTCAATGTGTGGTGGTGATGATCACCAAGTATCAAGAGAGAGAGAGTGTGAGTGAGTATCGATTGATGATTGATTAATTGATTGATGATGGTGATTGATTGGAGAATGAGTATTTGTGAGTGCCATGTGTTGGATTGAGCGTACATGTCCCGAAGATTCACGAGAGAGCCAATCGATGATGGAATGGTGCCGCCCAGTTGATTGTAGTGGAGCTCTCTGTTCAATGTGTGATGGTGATCATCAAGTATCGAGAGAGAGAGAGATAGAGAGAGAGAGAGAGAGAGAGAGAGTGAGTATCGATTGATTGATGATTGATGATTGATTGATTGATTGATTGGAGAATGAGTATTTGTGAGTGTCATATGTGTTGGATTGAGCGTACAACTCCTCAAGATTCACGAGAGAGCCAATCGATGATGGAATGGTGCCATTCAGTTGATTGAAGGAGAGGTACCTGTTCAACGTGATGGTGATGATCAAGTATCGAGAGAGAGAGTGTGTGAGAGTATCGATTGATTGATGATTGATTGATTGATGATTGATTGATTGATTGATTGATGGATTGATTGATTGATTGATTGATTGATTGATGATTGATTGATTGATGATTGATTGATTGATTGATTGATTGATTGATTGATTGATTGATTGATTGATTGATTGATTGATGATTGATTGATTGATGATTGATTGATTGATTGATTGATTGATTGATTGATTGATTGATTGATTGATTGATTGATTGATTGATTGATTGATTGATGGATTGATTGATTGATTGATTGATTGATTGATTGATTGATTGATTGATTGATTGATTGATTGATTGATTGATTGATTGATTGATTGATTGATTGATTGATTGATTGATTGATTGATTGGTGGATTGGAGGTCTCAACGACCCAACGAGCAACGTACAGGCGAGTGACCTTGTCGTTCGAGCAGTAAACACCATACCACTTCTGGCTGCAAGGATCGCCATTGAGCCAGTTGGCGTTGCTGTACCACTTGGCGCCATTGGTGGCCTTGAAAAGGTCCACGAGAGCTTGTCCTGCCAGCGATTGGTGCATCAGTACCGCTCCGAGGCACGAGAGCTTGCTGCGCTTCCCCTCAACCGAGCCACTCACGCAGCCTGCCGAGCCGCGTACGTTGCGCTGATGGTACGTTCGCACACGCTGCCAGCGCCACAAAGAGCCAAAGAGCTCCCAGTACCGCTGTTGCAGCGACGTGCCAAGGAAGAGGAGCAATGGGTCGCGTGCGTGGCGGATGCGAGGTCATGGTTGGGCCCGCACACGCGCGCAGAGAGACGCGGGGAGGAGGAGCGTGAGCACGAGCAGGCAAGCGAACAACAACCCCAACAACAACAAGGAAGAGCTGCCTCACCTCTCCGACTCTCTCAACCAACCCAATCACCCTCGCTGCCTCTCGATCTCTCTCTCTCTCTGGACCTCAGTGGATCCTTGACTTGACTCGAAGATGATGAGGTGTATTTGTGATGTTGTTGTTGTGAGAGATGATGACCAAGGACGCCTTGTTGATATTGAGTGCGCCGCTCCATCCATCCATCCAAACCATCCAAACCAAGCTACTTGATTCGCATCTTGCGCTCACCTTGACTGTCGAGATGTGCCTCCTTCTCCTTGTTGCTGCTGTTGCTGTTGCTGCCCGTGCAAACCGAGCAGTTCGGTGTGGGAATGCTCCTGACGAGCGGGTATCCACTCAAATCGGGACAAGCGGTGTCCTTCTCACAGAGGCTGAACGTCACTGGTCCGTTCGAGTACGTGCAGCA
>Ga0209935_1005270_pt1 | contig 11101 bp, 9 predicted proteins | sample ThiBio_1000_plan_2_FD_183958 | JGI IMG/M metagenome (GOLD analysis project Ga0209935, IMG submission 183958) | Wastewater bioreactor microbial communities from Cape Town, South Africa - Thiocy_cont_1000_plan (SPAdes) | ecosystem: Engineered > Bioreactor > Thiocyanate-remediating >... | reverse complement strand
CTCCTCGTGGAGGCTGTTGCTGACTCGGCGAGGTCGATTGCAGGATATTCGACGGCGGCGAGGCGGCAGGAACCTCGATGGAAGCCGAGGTGTAGTGCGTCGGTACGGCGACCGCTGCCGACGATCGCGATTGCGAGGGACTCGATGGCGCCGATGATGCTGATGCTGATGCCGATGATGACGATGATGCGGCTTGTTGTTCGGCCTTGTCGGCGCAGGAGTTGGCATGCAGATGGATCTCGCTCACCGAGAAGCTCTTCCAACACACGGGACACATTGCCAATGCGGTAGCCATCGCGAGTGAAGTTGTTCACACTTGCTCGATCTTCACGATCAATTCGATGGATTGCTGCTGCGTATGTGATATCTATCGAATGTGCCAATGTATGTATGAAGCCAATCTCTCTATCTCAACACAACAACGAAACCTCCACCACCAAGCAGCCTGCAACACCAGCGAGCAACGAGACGACTGAAGTAGCTGGCAGCCCGCACCACCACCATTCTCCATCGACTATTCCTCGTCGTCTGTTTTTCGGATGACGACGTCACGCGGTCGACGCGACGAGCACGTGGTCCGCAAGGCCTCCTCTCCTCGCCGTTGTTGCTGTTCTTTGCTTCTTGGCTCGCTGCTCGTCGCTGCTTGCCTGTTTGTTTGTTGGTTGGTTCTATACTGCTTGGTCGTTGAGGGTGGTGGGAGTGAAGGTATCATCGTTGTGGTTGTCGTTATAACGGAGTCGTATCATAGATAGCATTCGAGTGGAGCAAGTTCTACACACGTTCATACGACTCGTATCGAGAGCTTGAGTGAGAGTGAGAGTGATTGATTGATGCTCGAAGCCTCTTCGTATCGTGGTGGTGGTGGAGGTCTAACGACGACACCAACCACGGCGACTCAACTACTACCGCCACCACCAGCGACAACAACGACTACGACCAACACTACCTCCACCACAACGACGACGACGGCCGACATCGACGATGCAGCAGCAGTCGTAGCAGGCGCCACTGGCACCACATCGACCTCCTCAAGCTCCCTGTCTGCAACAAGTATCGCGTCATCATGCTCAGCAACAACCACCGCCACAGCATCTACAGCCACAGCTGCCACTACATCAGCAGCAGCCGCAACAACAGCATCCTCCTCCTCCTCGTCGTCAGCATCATCAGGCGCATGTATCGAGTCTGAGTTCGGTGTGCAATGCTGGCGTGGCGACCCGAGCACGACCCTCAGCGACTGGACCCTGCGTGTGGCCGAGGCCGACACCTACCACGTCCATCGCTTCATGATCGGCGTCGGAGCGCGAGCGTCGGGCTTCTTCCACACGCTGTTCCGCTCGTCGCTCAAGAGCATCGAGAGCTCGCTGCACTCGACGCACCTGACCTTCCCACACGAGCAATGCGCGCGCGTCTTTCCGAGCGTGCTCGATTGGATGTACCATGGCACGATCTCGTTCGCGCCCGAGAGCGCCATGTACGTGCTGGCCGTCAGCCAGCAGCTCGTGATCACCAAGCTGCGCGAGCGAGCGTTGGCCTTTGTGCGCGAGACGATGCACGACCATGCGTTGCGCTACCTGCTCCAATCGCTCGAGCTCAGCGACGAGATCGTGACGGCCGAGGCCATCCAGGCCTTGGCGCTCGAGTTCATGCGCCTCTCGACGCTCGAGGACATCAACGCTCTGCCGCTCGAGATCCTCGTGCAGGTGCTGCGACATCCGTACCTCCACACGACGCAGGACCGCCTCGGCGAGGTCATTTGCAACTACATCAAGAGTCGACGCTCGTACGCCAGATCCTCCCTGGCGCGCTATCGACGCCGAACGAGCTCGGCCGATCGTAATGAGCCCGACCACGACTCGAACTTGCTCTCGTCCCAAGTTACGGATCCCCACTCTTCGGCCTCGTTCGGCAGTGTCACCAGTGATTCCTTCTCGACGAATGCCAGCAGCAGCGCTGGAAGCAACGGAGCATACGGCGACACCGAGGAGCTCGACGACGAGCACGCGACCTTTGTGCAGTTGGCCGAGTTCGTGCACTGCGTCAACGAACGAACGGCGCTCTTCTACTTGCTCAAGACCTCGCGTTCGCTCGACTCATTCGCCGAGCTGCGCCGCGTGTCGGCGGCCTTCGTCGGCTCGCACTTTGCGCAACTCGACAAGCGAGACCTCCATCGATTCCCGGTCGAGATGATTGCGAGCATCCTGTCAAGCGACCAGCTCGACTGCAACTCCGAGGACGCCGTCTTCCACTTTATCATCGAGTACCTCTACGCACGAGCCGCTATCTTGGCCACCAAGCCGCCACACTCTGCCTCCACGGCCCCCGCCGCCATGACGATACCCTCGACCATGCACTCGTCGTCTCCCGCTACCGGAGGCTCCTCCAACGCCACTGGCTTGGCCGCCGCTCTCTTGAACTCGTCGACCTCTCCATCGTCGCCACCAGGCGGTTCTCCACGAGCATTGAGCTTCTTGATCGAACCAACGGGCCCTGCCCCGTTGCCGCCAACGTCACTCGAATCGCAACCTCCACTCACTGCAAACTCGACAACGCCGCCCCCACCGACTCCTCCGATCTCACTCGGCTCGTTCCCGTTGGCCACTACACCGCCGATCGCACTGGCCTCGCTGCCGCCACCATTGTCGCCACCAGTCGCCTTCACCTCGCTGCCGCCGCCGTCTTCGCCGCCGCACCACGTCGGCCACCACATACATCACGCGCATCATCATCACCATCATGCGCCAGCGCCCCTTCCAGCACCACCAAGGAAATCAAGCATGCCTCCGATGCCGACGTCCTCGAGCCTCCTTGCACGCTCGGTATCACCAAACGTCTCGCAACTCGCCGATCACGAGGTCTATACCTTCAACTTTGAACGTGATACCTTTTTGCCTCACACTGATGATGATACCTCAAGTACCGACACGGCAACCACCACCTCTCCTACCTCTCCTACTACGCCAACTACTCCAACTGCTCCAACCGCATCAACTTCCTCTTCATCGTCCTCCTCTTCATCGTCCTCCTCATCATCGAATCATGGACACGGCAGCCATGAGCGATCACAACTCCATTCACTTACACGCTTCTTGACCTCACCAACTTCGCATCGATTCAGCAACTCGTCATCCAAGTCCTCTGAAACGATCGAACGACGTCCGTCGGGTGCTGATAATAACTCCTTGCCTCAAGTGCCACCTCATCTCTCGTCGTCTCCGCCAACCTTGTCTGCATCGACGTCGTCATCGGCTCTCCCACTCGCTGCTGTCTCGGGATCGAGTGGCTTGGCCCACGGAGCCAACCGGACAGGCGTCACGTCGGCCCCAACGTCGCCGTCCTCCTCTCCACCACCAGAGTCGCGCCACCCGCACCGCTTGCTCTCGATACCGCCGCCGCCGCCAACATTGCTACCACATTCGATTGCCACCAATGCGCAAGAGTTCAATGTGATCGAGCACGCCGGTTCTCCTCCATCGTCGACTCTGGCAGCTCCAGCATCGTCGCTCTCGGTGATGAGCACATCGCAGAGCTCTTCGTTGTCGGCTCCGTCAGTCATCGGTGGTGCTGGAGCAGCGAGCGCCGCAGCGAGTGCGGGCGGCTCTGCCGGCTCGAACTCGGCTGCCACTGGAGCGGCAGCGGCCGTTCCCATGAGCGGAGCGCTGACGAGCAATGCAACGGCCGTGTTGTCGATATCGCCTCGCCGAATCGCAGCTGCAGCCGAGTGCTTCTCGGAGGCGCAGCTCCATCTGCTGTGGCGCTCGTGTCGCTTCTCGTTCTTGAGCTCCGAGACGCTGGCACTCGCATCGTCGGTGCCTGGAATCCCAACGTCGCTGCTGCTCGAAGGCCTCGTGGGTCATGCGCTATTGCGCGATTCGTTGCAGGAGCAGTACAAGCAGTTCGTTCGCGACAAGCCATACGGCGAGCGATTCCGCCCACGAACGCCGGCTCCGTCGCATCGTCTGCAGCCCAAGCAGCCGTTCGACATGGTGCACGAGCTGAGCAGCTACAAGCGCCTCGACTTTACGTGGAGCGGCCGCATCGCCATGGACATGGCGCTCGACGCCAAAAAGTGCAAGGTCACTCGCACCGGCCAGGGCCTGTGGCGAGGCGTACTGGGCTCGTCGGCACTGCCACTCAACGGCCGCTGGCGCTGGAGCATCTCGATCAACACCATTGGCGAAGGAACGTGGGGTCCGTGCATCGGCGTCGCAGTCGATTCGGTCAAGGTCGACACGGGCTCCAACACGCAGAACGCCGCCGGCAAGTACCTGTACGCCTGCAAGTCGGGCCACATCATTGGAGCCGACGGCGCCAAGAAGGTCATGAAGGCCAAGGAGGGCGACGTGATACACTTTCTCGTCGATGGCGACATGCGCACCATTCGGCTCTCGAAGGGCAATACGTGGCTCGGCGTCCTGTGCTCCAACTGGAATCCCACCACGGTCTTGTATCCGTATGTCGAGATGAACGGCATGGGCATGAGCGTCTCCTTGTTGTAACTATCAATATGTCAATGTCTCTCTCTCTCTCTCTCTCATTCGAGCTGTATTGTGAATAACTTGTCTCTATCCATGTATGTACTCATTTGTTTGCATTCGTTACTTAATATATGCTTGATAGATAGATATAGATGGATGGTTTCGGTTTTGTTGTATAGATCCTACTGTTTATGTACACTTGCAGTTAAGGGTCTCGAGAGAGAGCGCGAGCGCTGTCGTATCATGCGTAGAGCCGCCACACACACACCAGAAACTCTCGGACTCACAAAAATAATGATAATAACCGATGTAGCAGATGACGATAGCTAACAACGAGATGCTCGTTGCAGAGAGAGAGAGAGAGAGAGAGAGAGAGTAGCATTTGAAAGTATCACGAGGTAGAAGAAGCTAGAACGAGGTAACAAATACAAACAATCTATGACGAGAGGATTGATATTGTTCGCGGTAACGAACGCAAAACTACACGCAAACGATATACGAACGAGAGATAGATAGAGATAGAGATATAGATCGATGCATAGCAATGATGATTGAATAGATAGATGGATGGATAGATTCATGCGACGTTAGAGATCGATCTCGAGTCAGAGATGCATACGCGTCAATCATCGTGAGAGACTACTCGATTGTTCGATCAATCAATCAATCAATCGCTCAATCAATCTCACGATGAAGCATCGATTGGTTTCTGGAAGAACTTGAGGAGGATCAGGTTGGTCTTGAGGCCAGCGCCCTCGCCCGTGAGCAGGAAGTCGAAGTACTGCTGCAACGCCTTGCGGCGGCTCTCGATCACCGACACCGACATCGAGGTACCGAACTTCTTGGGCGGGAACTTGGAGGTGCGTATGTTGTTTGCTAGCAGCTACGCTCATCGATACGTGATCGATCGATGCCAATCAATTGATTGATTGATTGATTGATTGATTGATTGATCGATTGATAGATTGATTAGTATCTCGATCTCTATTTCGTTAGAGATATCTCGTTGGCTCGTGAGCAGATACGAACCAGCTTATCAAGATCAGCAAACTCGGAATACCGCCGAGACTCGGTCCACATCGAGGTCTCGGCGAGGACGCCATTGACCGACACCTGGCTCTCGATCTCGGTCACGTACACCGTGTACGGACGACCGCCCTCGACCTTGGTCACCGTGTCGGTGATCGTGACCTTGGTGATGGTCTCCGTCGACTCTCCGTCGCTCATGTCGATCGATCGACGCTCGATTCGTACGCCCAACAATACCACCAAGCTTGCTTTGAGTATCTATCAAACTAACTGTCTATCTATCAAACTAACTAAGTGGCAATCAATCGCGCCAAGAGATATCAACTATCGCTACCAGACAACAACCAATCAATCAATCAATCAATCACCAATCAATCCTCCTCTCACAATTACAGACCACAGGACCTCCACCTAAACCAGAGACAGCCACACAATCACAGACTCGTACGCACACACGAACACGAAGCAGCAACAAACGAATATGAAGCACCGCTTCTCCTCCTGTGCCTCTCGTCCTTCCTTCGCTCCTCTCTCTCTCTATCGCTCGGTAGCGGCTGCGTTTCTGCGTCGGAAGCAGCACCCGACTTTTCTTCCCTTCTCGCTCTCGCCAACAACAACAACAAATGGCGCCCAAACTAAACTCTCCTCTCTCAAGAACAAGAGGAGGGAGAGCGAACACAGATTGGTATCGGTAGGCTTGCTTGTTTGATATAGTATTGGTTTAGGTTACAGTTCGACAAGACACACACATCGATGGAACGTGTGGTTGTAGAGGGATAGGCGCTCGATACTCCTTCCGAAGGAAATCGAGGCCGCCGCAAGTAGGTTGGGATCGAGGGGAGAAGGCCCAGTAGTGGGCACAACGAAACGAGGAAGCAAAAGATACGTAGATGGAATAGGAAGGAAGGAAGGTAGGTAGGTGACAGAAAGGGACAGTAGAGAGGAGGAGAGAGGCAAGCAGTCGCGTTAGAGAGCTAGGTAGATGGAGATAGAGAGGGAGATAGAGGATACGAATGGGCAAGGAGACCCAACCAAGGCGTACGTAGGTAGACAATACAATAATCGAATGACATCGAGATGTACCACCGGCTATCACAAAGCGTGAGCGACGATGATGATCAATCTCGAGCCAGGCGTATGTACAACACAACAATCGCGCAGCCGATGCGCCACCGCCATGTACTGACGGCAAGACAGACAAAGAGAGAAAGAGAGATACACAGAGCAAAGACACGCACAAAGACAAAGGCGTAACTCGCGATGAGCGCACCTCTTCGTCCGTCGGTTTCTGCGCGTCTCTCACTCGAGTAATATCGATCACTTGGGCGATGGAGGTGCCGCCTGCAGGTCTGCTTCTTTGGGTGTCGGCGGTGGCGTGGCGGGTACCGTGTTGCCGGAGCCGGTGAACTTTTTGCGGAACGATGCGACGGAGAACGAGGAGGCCTTGCCGGACTTGCGTGGCCGCGCGGCGCCGATCATCGGCGAGTTGCCGGCGCCGTTACTGACCGAGCTCGCGCTGACCGACATGCCTACGGAGCCGCCCAACAGGTTGGTGGTGCTGCTACTGCTGGCGCTCGCACTGCCGCCGATGGTGCCGCTCGTGAACCCAAGCGCCGGCACGGCGGTGGGCGCCGACGAGAGTACCGGCGCCGAGGCACTGGAAGTGTCGGTGGTACGCGGCGGTGGCAGAGACGACACGGGCTGTCGCTCAGAGTCCTTGCGCTTGAGGCTGAGCGGCTTCTTGTCTTGTGCCACGGTTTCAGCCGGAGGCCGACCACGTGGTGAGCTCTTGGACATGGAGCGGCGCTTGTGGACCTTGGCGCGTAGCGAGTAATCTTCCTCCAACAGCGCGTCGCCTCCCTCACCGAATGATACTGCCGCATCAGCCTGTATGCGGAATCGTCGGTTAGAATTCCTTATGACATGAGAAAGAGTGAGAGACGAGCCGACAAAACATACCGCATCCTCGGCATCACCATCGTCCTCGCCGATCGACTCGGATTCATCGGTATTGGTATGTGTTGACACGAGCTCCGCTGATAAGCGCCGATTTAACGTATTTAGCGTCGGCAGCATGACACTAAGTCGCCTAGATATTTTGTCACATTTATCGACGAGGAGCGAGGAGAAAGGAATCAATACGGCGACGCAAGAACAAGAAAGAACGTGCGTGTGGCGAGACGTACTTTTCAGCAGGTTTGAATGCTTCGAGGTCTTCCAGCAACACTTGAAGCATATCGAAGATGGCCGGTGTGCCCATGACGTTGCCGCGTTTGAGTAATTCTTCGACGCCATCGCGCACCGCGTCGATGACCTTCTGAAAGCCCATGTAGCCGACCTTCATCTGGTTCCATTTCTGATCGAACAAGCGGAAGGTGATACAATACAGCTCCTCGAGCGCGTGTTCGTGGTGAAAGAAGATCGGATGTGTCGAGAAGTCGGGGAACCAGTCTTCCTCTGTGGTGAGAGGGAGGCACGGTATTAGTGGCGCGCACGTTCTACTATCCGCGAGCGCGAGAGAGAGAGAGAGAGAATATTGCGCACCTCGCTTCATCTCAAAGAGATCCAACAACAAGAAGGTGATGTTGATGCCAGCGGTACAAAATGGATATTCCATGCCGCCCTCACCTTGTTGTTGGTGGCGCGCCATCTCACGAAATAGTCGTGGATAGTGCTCAACAAAATACACGAGCTGGAATAATCCCAGCTTACCGGTTGCTCGGAGATCACTGATAGGATCGTCACGCTACGAAGAAGAGGGAAGAGAGGGTTAGCCAATAAATCAATATATCGATGGAATAACAATGATTGCTCGAGCACGATAGGAAGCAGGCGTACCTGAAAGCCGAGGTCTTTCCATCGATTGCACTGGATCTCGAACTCGTACTTTTTGCCATCATCTCCATCAGCCAGGAGACTACACAGAGTCAAAAAAATTCGACCGATCGATCGACCGACGAGTAAGAATGCATGAGAAATCGATGGCAAAAATCACTGAAGGAGCGAAATAATCATTGCAGTAGCAGGAGGAGCATCTCGTACCTGGCATCCCACAGTCTCCTGAGGAAGCGCACATCGTCAGGGCTCTCCTTCTGGAAAGCATTGCAATATAGGGCGCGCGTCTCCTCGACGCGCTGTTTGACGAACGAGACTTCGCGCTCAGTGATGGCGCGCGCCTTCTCTCGAGCATCAAGGAACATTTGTCGCTCGTCCTAAAAATTCGAGCGATCGAGTGAGTATCGGTCAAGGAGTCGATTGGATTGGCGACGAAGAGCGAAGCAGCACCGATGCGCGAGGCGGGCGTACTTGGGTGTTGAAATGGAACGTAAACTTGATTCCAAGAGGGCTGGTGAAGGTGATATCTCGTTCGTCGGACTCGCTAATGTCAAGCCCTCGTAGTGGGATAATATACAGGGGGACCTCACGATTCTTCTCATTCTGGAGCGATAGCAACAAACAACAACATTATCACAGCATTATCACATTGATTGTTAGTCAGACAAGCTAGCTAGTGAGCGCACGCTAGAGTAACTAATATACCTCAAAGCACAGGATTTGTGATTCGGTCATAAATAACAGGCTTGCCTCGGAAGCGACGTTGCTGTTGGTCTTGAAGGCGGCTTTCTTGGTGAAGAGGCCCTTCTTTTTCTTCTTGATGCTCTTTTGCGACACGGTGCATTTGCGCAGGCAGATCTTGGGTTTGAACGACTGCGCGAACGAGCAAAAGCACAACCACAACAAATACACCACCAACAAAATCGTGTGAGAGAGAGAGAGAGAGAGTCGATTCATGATGGATGGATCGAAGCGATATTCGTCGTATCGGTACAAATATCGATGCAAATGGCATAAGAGGAGGAGGAGGAGGGAGCACGGTACCTCGCACTTCTTGGTGATGAGAGGCTGACCATCGGTCTTGAGGAAGTTATCGATCACGACTTGGAAGATCTCGAATAGATTGGCGCACTCGACCGCATTTTGGCACGTGAACGTGAAGCTGCTGTGGTTGCGAAAATCCAGTACAACGAGAGACGAAGCGAGGAGGGCGAGGGATCAAGCGATAGATTATGGATAGAGAGGTCGATGAGAGAGAGAGAGATTGGATCATCGATGGATAGATATAGATAGAATGCAAGGGTGGTAGCGTTGTAGGCATCAACATGGGCATCATCAATACATAGACATCAAGCAGCATCATCATATCAATATCGATATCAATCTATCAATGTGTCAATCTATCCAAGTGTCTCTCGCTCGATCACACGCGCGTGTTGGGTTGCAGGCGAGTGTGGGGGCGAGCTCGGCGCACCTTTCTTCGCCATTGACCTGCAGGGTGACGATGGTGTTGGCGTTGGTCTCGACACGGCCAAAGTCCTTGAAGTGCGACGAGGCGACCTTAACGCCCTCGTAGTACTTGTGCAGCCAGCCGCCGGCGTAGTCGAGTTGCAGGATGATGGGCTCCTCGAGCTCCGACACGCCGTAGTGCAGCAGACACTTGTTCTTGGCCATGGGGAGCACGGGTGCAGGGCGGGAGGTGGCTCAACCGCGCGCGCGAGTGTGTGTGAGAGATGGTGGCTCGGACACGAGAGGAGGGCTCGGTCGCGGAGGTCTAGGGATGAGAGTGGTGGTGGCGGTGGCGGTGGGTGGGAGCGAGCGAGGTGGCGGCCGCTTCAAGGGCTCCACCACGATGGGCACGCAGATATGGCGATGGCGATGGCGGCGATGGCGTTGTGGTTGATGGCGACGAGAGAGCGAGAGCTCGGCAGTGGACGAGCGTGCGGCACGGGCTGGGTGGCTTGGAGTAGCTAGCACGCACGCACGCACGCACGCACACGCACGCAGGTCGCCAAGGCACCTCTAGCGATGGGAGAGCAGACCGAGCGAGAGAGCGAAGGAGCGACAGAGGGAGAGAGAGAGCTTGGCGAGGGTTGAGGGTGGCGTTGCTCTGGAGCTGCAGCACTTACACCGACCCAACTAAAGTACCTCCGTCGCTGCTCTGCCTGTGCGCCTTCACTGACTTGCTTGTCGTTGGTCTTCCAGCTGGTGGATGGCGTGATTTATTGTTGCGGCTGTCGTTGTTGTTGCTGTTCGGCACAGCTAGAGTAGCCATGGCACCTTCACTGTCGAATCGGTTGGTAGAGCGATAGATCCTGGCCTCTGAGCCTCTCTTGGTCCTGAATATCTCAGCCCACCGCCCTTGAACCCCAAGCGCGAGCTCGCTTCCCTTGCACTCAATCAGCGCCATCATCGGGACAGCGACTGCCACTTGGCGCTCGTGCCGCTGCCCCCTTCCTCGGCCAGAGATTGCAGACCTCAGGCGGGAGGAGAGGGCAGGGCTTACCTCTATAGAAATAACAATATCAGGCTCAAGGAGAACCTTACAGAGCGGCCCACCGGCCCAGCCGCCTTCGCTGTGGTGCGTCTTTCGCCTACCGAAGAGAAGGCCCCGAACAGCGGCCGCCGAAGCCCTCCTCCTCTGAGGCGCAAGAGAGGAGAGGCGCAGCAGCAGAGGCACAGCAGGACGAGAGCGCGAGAAGCTTCGTCGTCTTCTTTCTTCCTTGCGCTTCTTGCTGCTGCCCGCCGCTGCCTTCTCC
>Ga0209935_1005268_pt1 | contig 11105 bp, 11 predicted proteins | sample ThiBio_1000_plan_2_FD_183958 | JGI IMG/M metagenome (GOLD analysis project Ga0209935, IMG submission 183958) | Wastewater bioreactor microbial communities from Cape Town, South Africa - Thiocy_cont_1000_plan (SPAdes) | ecosystem: Engineered > Bioreactor > Thiocyanate-remediating >... | reverse complement strand
CACTTTTAAGTGGTTCTTGAGCTTAACGGATGAACCTAACTGCCTTTTTATGAGATTGGTAACTATGTACCAATTGAGATGCAGTGTACCAAATGAATCACAGTGTTTACTTTGAAACAGTACGTACCCCAATGTGGGAGTCGTCCCAACGACAATGAATCTTGAAACTCTTTCTCTGTGAAAGAAGAAGAAGCGGATTTCTACAAAGAGGTTATCTCCGTGCACTACTCTTCTTTGTTGGCTTGAACGAAAGGACTGCTCAGGGAAGAGAATTAATGGAAGAGAACGAAGGCAGAAGGAAAGGTGCTCAATGGCAAAAGGAGTATCTGTCCATGCAGGATTCAATAGTATCTGGGTCTACTTTCTTGGGGGCGCGGCATTTATTGGGATCACGATAGCCGTCATGGGCAATGACAAACACCTTTTCTACACCGCCATTGCCTCTGAGGTACGTATATCAACAAAATGGAAATACTCACAGGCATTCTAACACCTCTCATACTCGCTCCTGCGCTCACAGGTAGTAAGTTGCATTTTGTGCCTTCCTTCTTGCCGTAGCTTTTGTCGTTTTAGCGAAGTGGGATGTAATAGTTAATCAGGAGGAGATTTGGAAGCACTCTCGAGTGGTAGCGAAAATCTACCATTGCAGCAGTATCTTTCATCCTCGTTGTTATAGCTGGCTGGCACTGTCATGATCACACAAACCGAGACGATGTGACCCCACGAAGGAGAAAACAGAAAAGAAATCGAGAGGCTGCTTGGCGCCCAACCCGCATTCGAATCGACCGAAGAGACACTGGAGTTCCTGCGACTACAGTACAAAGAGAAGAGAAACAAGGCGACAACCTCTGCTGAACAAGTAAGGACAGAGGAAAACAATGTATTTTAGAATTTGCCCGCCCAAAAGTAAACCGTGATCATAGCGCTTCCTCGTTGCCTTGCGGGACGGTGGCGGATTCGTTCATCCCCTCGAAGACGATGTCGCTGGCGCCCGCCGAGCGAACGCTGTCCCAACCTCCTGACGTAGGTGTATTTGAGGACTGTTTGCTGATGATCGCTTCTCCCAAGAACTGATGAGCTTTGAACCCCAAAGTGATGATCTGATGGACATACGGGGCGATGCAACCTCCCAGCAGCCCGGAAATTAGTTTGTCGATCCAGGATGACACATCCAGACCGATTGTAGAGAGTAAGGTGAAATTGGAAGCGAAAGTGAGCCCAACCCCTATGAGACAGCATTTGATCACAGAAATGGCGGTCTTGAACTTGATGTAGCAAGGAGAATCTCTCTCTTTTCTTTCCTCTTTTCCCTTTCCCTTTCTTTTCTCTTCTATTTGGGTTGAGTCTTGCCCTTGCTCATAATTGCCCTCTCGAAGAGCCTCCACAAAGATGACCACGACTTCATAAAAACGCTCTACAGCGATGCCTACACCAAGGATGGCCGCAATGAACCCCCCAACGCTCGCCTCGTTTGTTGTCATCTTTTCGACTAAGACTGTGCAGAACTCTCTGTGAGATCCTCCTAAAAACCAGAGTCACTTAGAAGATCCCATGTCATAGAATCCACTTAATGGGAGAATGACACTCCTTCTTTACTTAGCTTCTACTAGCTTTCAAAGTCTTCAAAGGGCCATTTTAGAGGTACTTGAAAACAAGTAATAGTGTAAAAAAGGTTAACCTAATTTAACTTTATGAGTTAACTTTTAGTTACCCCAGGTTAAGTCTTACTAGAAAGTTAACTAAGTTAACTAGTTAACTAAAGTGTAAAAGTTATAAAATTAACCCTTTTAACTTAGTTAACTATATTAAATAAGAGACTAAAGGTTTGATTATGCTAAAATAGTAAGAATGACCTAGTAAAATAAATCCATCTACCTTTTTTTTAACATTACTCCAAGATTGAACCCTTTTTGTCACTATTCATCTAAACAAGCCTTTTTTATTAACAAAAAAGCAAGCTTTTCAGATTAAAATGGCCACAAACTATGTTCAATTCTACAAATTCTCAATTAACTTTATTATTAATTGATGATTCTTATTCGAAACTACCCAAGCCTTGATTTCTTCTAACAAAGAGTTTTGTGTACAAAATGAATGCATTTCTCTCAACAAAGTTTTTTTTTTTTTTTCATTAAATGAAAAGTGTCTTCTTCAAATCAAAAAAAAAAAAAAATCTTATTGCAAAGGAAGGGTCTACAAGTCTTCGGGGACATCAGTGGTGCTGTCATTGTCTGTGTCCAGGGAATCTCCTTCTTCAGCAGAAGGGATGTTGCACTTTGCAAAGCTGTCGTAAACTTTCATGCATTTGACAATCCCTTTCCTTGAGAGCTGATCGGCGAGTTCTTTCGCCAGAACCTCCGCCTCTGGTTCTGCATCCTCGGTCAGTTTGAGCAAGATGATCTTGGGTCCTCATGAGGTCGTAGTCGGACTCTACATGAGCGATGGTAAAAGATCGAGCCCACGAAAGTAGCTCGTCGTATTCATTTTTTTTTCTCGGTCTTGGGTGGCTTCGCGGTGACGAGCAGATGAATCACCCCAAATGGCGACACGACCCATTTGCGCTGATTCTTTCCGGTGGGCAACTGAATAGTCGTCTTCTTGCGATCGACCGGGTGAAGCCTTTTCGCTGTGTTGGTCACGTTTCCTGTGAGTCCTGCTGTTTTTATCACGTCGGTCAGGATGTACCACGGTTCGCCTGTGGATGGGCTTTTCAATCCCTGGACCATGTTTCCTTTAGCAGTCACAAAGGCAGAGAAAAGTGGCAAAGGTGCTTTGCAGATCGAAGGCGATTCTTCCATGGCCACACTTGTTTCACACAATGAAAGTTTTTTTTTATTGAAAGCTTTCATCTGCCAAAAACAATCACCAATGGCCAAAAAAAAAAAAAATTGTTTAAAGGGTCTGCTACTTTCAAGGGAGCTCCAAGCCCTGATTAAGAAAGCTAATGGTACACAGCCAATCTACAATGCCAAAAGAGGAAATCTATCAATAATTTTCCTTCAAACTACCAGGTTTTGCCCTTTTAAAAGAAAAGAGCAAACTTAATTACACAAACTAAAACTCACACCAAATCCAATCAATAGTTCCTACAGTGAGCAAAATACTCTTCACTTTTTTCTCATAGTACTTAGTAAGAAACAGCTCTAGTTCTAACCCAACTCCACACTTTTTTTTTTTGGTGTAAAGTTAATCTACTTTTCTCAAAAGTAATATTAAATAAAAAGAAGTAAAAAAGAAAAAAAGAGAACTTTAAGCATTTTTTGTTTAATTATATTTTTAAGTTTTAACACTGGTGATATTAGTTGATTCAAAAAGTTAAAAGTGGTTAACTAAAAGTCAAATTAAAAATAAGTTAACTTGACTTTTCTTGGAAATGGAGAGAGAGAAGGCCTCTGCTCTCCCTTCCCCTGCGTCTAAAGCTGCCAAAGCATACTTCGCCAACCTGTGCTCTTTGCTCGGTCATGTTATTAACTTGGAGCTACCCAAGCCAGAGTTCCAAGTTTATATTCCAAGGCCAGCTTCAATCTCCTCTTTCAACGACTCGACTTTAGAGTCAGTGCTAGATCTATTGAGATTTAACGAAGATGATCTTGAGGGCTATGAACATCGATATGGGAGAAAGCTCCTGACCTTCACCTCCGAGGCAGCGGCCACAAATGTGGCAAAGCAGTTTCCTGTCGATGTGGTTGTGGGAAAGAAAACACATCGTTTCCACACAGCTCCCCCAGTCACCTTCTCCGGAGTTCGAGTGAGAGTAATGGGACTGCCACGCCCATTCTCCAACGACAACCTGCGTTTGTTAGGGCAGAGTCTGGCTCTTTCACCAACTCACCTGATCCACTCTGAGGTTCTCCGCTCAAGGAGAGGAAAAGCAACGGATAAGGGCCTCCTCATCTTTTCCGTCTGCCCCTTCTCACTGCTGGTATCCAAGACTGCTACTATCGCGGGATGTGATATTCAGTTCCAGTTTCAGAGCCGAGACGCTCACTGTCATCTATGTGAGCACAGTGGGCATTCCTCCGAACATTGTTACCAATCCTACGAACAAGGACTCCCAACCATCTACTTCGACAAAGACGGTGTACCTTCCTTTTCTCCCCCCACGGATAAAGCAGTTGACAGGGAGAAAGAAAAGGAGAAGGATGACACTCCCAAAGCCCAGAACAGCAATTCCAGTTCGCCCAAGGACTCCCCGGGTCCAGCTAGTACTCCGGCTGCAACTCGCGCCCCACCTAAGGGTAGGGGCAAAACTAAGTAGATAGATTCATGACATCGTTCATCTTTGCCAACGCCAACGGCATACACAATACCAAGGACTTTCCAGATAAACCCCAACGCATACACCAACACCTCCTCAATTCCACAGCAGACTTCGCAATCATTACCGAGACGCATACAACGGCCTCCGAGAACCCTTGGGCAACAGTTCATCATGCCCACTTTTCCTCTTTCTCAGCCAAGCAGAGAGGGTGTGCCATCATACCCCTGAGAAAGGATGTCTCCATATCGGAGGTGACCACAGACCCAAAAGGTCGCTTCATTATCGCCACAGTCAACACCAGCCACGCACCACCGGTGACAGTGTGCGGAGTGTATGCTCCGAACGACAACCAAGCCTCCTTTATCGAGGAGGTGCTGGAAGTCATCCCTGCACATTGTTTGCTTATTACGGGAGACTTTAATATCGTCACTCGCCTCGCGGACAGGTCTCCATCCAAAGACCTCTCAGAGGAATCCATCCGCTTTCTCAACGCTGTCACTCATGCTGGTTTTCACGACTTGGCCCCTCAGAACTCCCCTCATACCTTCGCACATCGCAATGGAAGGTACACGGCCAGACTCGACAGGTGTCTGGTCAAGAAATCCTCACAATACTCTGCATGCATCTCCTCCCTTCACCGATACCCTACCTCTCACCGAAACATCTCAGACCACATCCCAATCATCTTCCATCTTCTCTTCCCCGAAGTGATCCCAAGAGGATCACCTTTCTGGCGCCTCAACACCAGGCGCCTGAATGATAGCTCAGCGTTGGCTCTATCAGATATGTTACGCTCTCGCTTCTCCTCCCACTCGCCGCTACTCCCACATTGGGAATCCATCAAACAGCAAGTTCGGGATTTCTTCTCAAGGCGCGACAGGGGGTTGGCAGACCAAGGGATAGGGTTCCCAGGCGAACACCCCATCTCCGTCTCTCCTGACCCCATCAAGGACGCTTTCGAGAAGAGACTCCTACTCGGTAGAATCAAGGCAGACACAGCTAGAGAACTCCCCACGCCACTTCTGAGCTCGCTGATAGACAATAACATCATCAGCAATCATATTCCGGCTGTCAAGTCCCCTAGCGGAGACTTGGACTCTTCACAGTCAGGGATATCGAACACATTCCGCCAATGGTTCGAATCTATTTTTACACCCAAGCCCTCTATCCTCACACCCCTGCACCGACATGTGCCCTCACTCCCGCAGAGCTCCATCAGGGCACTCAACATCCCCATCAATGCACAGGACATTGTAGATGCAGCCTCCCACACCAAAAAACACTCAGCACCAGTCGTAGATGGTATTCCCTACATCGTTTACGCCAAGGTGCCATACCTGGCAGACCTGCTTGCCAGAGTAATAGAGGAAGCACTCCATTCGGGATCATTCCCACCCTCTTGGGTGGAGACGATAATCAGGCCTATCCTGAAGCCAGGACAAGACCCTACACTTCCTAAATCATATCGCCTAATAGCACTGATCTGTTGCGACTGGAAGCTGTTCACTCTGATATTGGCACGCAGGATCAGACCCGACCTCCCACAGATGTTCCCGACACACCAAACAGGCTTCATTCCAGGAAGATCAACACACCTGGCAGCACTACGACTCCTCACCATCCTCGACTCAACTTTAGGCTCGGTCCCGGCACTGCTTGATTGCGAAAAAGCCTATGACCGAGTCTCTCATGAGTGGCTCAGTTACTGTGTACACAAGGCTGGATTCCCCTCCAACATCTCACAACTTCTTCTTGGAGTCTGTGAGGCAACACAGGGACGTGTCATCACCAACAACCGACTTTCTCGAGGATTCTCGATCCGCTCCGGCATCAGACAAGGAGATCCCATCGCACCTCTGCTGTTCATCATCACATTAGAACCGCTGCTGGTGGAATTAGAACTGCGCGGATTTCAGGTGCAAGCACACTGTGATGACACCGCAGTAGCTCTACCCCCAAATAGGATAACGGATCTATTGGACACTCTCACACTCTACAAACGCGCATCAGGAGCCAAGCTGAATGAAGGGAAAACTGTCATCCTCTCTTCAGAATGCATATCCGGCTGCCCTTTCGAGCAAAGCACACAGCCGGAAAGATATCTCGGTTTCTACATCTCTCCTAGAAAGAAACTCATAGTGCCAGAAACCATAGTAGACGAATGCATAAACATGATGATACACTGCAAACGTCTCCCTCTCTCACTGGCTGGCCGTATGACGGTTCTCTCCTCATACATTAGACCCAAGCTGCTGTACAGACTTGCGATCTCAGTCTGTCCACGTCTTGACAGTTACATCAAAGCAGAGAGATGGTTTCTGTCCAGCTCCAAGCCTTTCAACAGAGACACCAGAACAATCCCACTGTTCTCCGACACCAAGCTCCGACACCCTGCGTTCTTCTTCAGGATGGGTCCTTTGGATCTCAGCATGAAGATACGGAGAGTGTCAACCCTCATCTCTGCAATCAGATCGTTGAAAGCAGAAATAGATCTTTCATACATGCTCCTAAACAACACACCCGATGCCAGACTCCCACCGCCTGCATGGAGGCAACTGCGGGAAGCCTTCTTTGACCTGCTTCCACTTCTTGATATCCCAAGGCGGAGAGTCAACAAACTGAGCATGTCTGACCACAAGGGGAAATTCTCTATCATGAGCAAAAAGGATCTTGACAAGATTGATCCTGCATCCATCCGACACAGGGTTCGAATCTCTCTCAATGCAGAAGTTCTACCGCTCTCCCCAACACAGGAGGAATACTTCCACACATACAAATCAGAGCCAAGGAAACTCTTCCGGTGGTTGGCCACCTCTAAAGTTCGTCCGAACATCTTATCATTTGGATGGCGGCTTCTCCACCACCGACTCTTTCTGCACCTGCTCCCAAGGTGCCCACTGTGCGATACACCAACCCCAAACACAGAACATTTATTCGACAAATGCAAGGGGATCGCAGCTCTCCACTCCAATTCAGGACCACCACTAGCATCTCTCCTTCAACCTCCATACTCAAACACACAAACAACCCGTGCCCTCATTACATGCTGGGCTATTTGGAAAACCACTTGGAATTCAGTATACTGTGGCCGAAGATCGAACGATGTCATTACAAAGTCAATGAAGAGGATAATTGAAGAAGAAACCCATAGGATGGAGTTGGCCCACCCTTGGGTATAAACCCTTCCCCTTTCATGTCTTTGTTAATAAAAAAAATAAAAAAAAAAAAAAACAAGTTATTATTATTATTTAAACTGGTCTTTTGCTTTAGCTATTTCTTTTTCAATGAATTGTCACAAGGCACAAGTATGCATACATTTCAGTTTCATACTTTCAAGCTATACAACATTATCCAAGTTAAGAAGGTGTGTAGCATTTGGCCCATCAAATCTCATATCATAGAGAATTTTGCCCATCTTTTGAATATATTTCTCATTCAAAGAACCTAGCACCTTTCTCAGAAACAGTATGGCATGGTGTAGTGGGTTTGTATTGCCATTTTCACAATCTAACTCCTCTTGCCCCTCTGTTTCTTTTTCATGTCCATCTGGTAAGATGGATATTGTAATCGCGGAATACGTTTTGGCAACCTGCCATTCCACTTTTAAAGCAGGGTCCACAGAAATAACAGTTCCAATTTTTTGGTCCTCATGGACAATCTTGCCTGGCTTAAATTGGCTCAACCATGCAGCAAATTCCACCTTCCGCTTGTTTTAGACGCAGTTCAAAAACAACAGTTATGTATTACCATATCCTCCCTGTGTCACTCATTTTTTTATTGGTGGTTTAAATTTTGGGCTTTCGGTACAGCCTCAATAATAAAGAGGAACACACAACCGTTACGGAGGAGAGGGCTATTGCCAGTCTGGCAACATAAGGTGGGAGGGCAAATTGGCCTGCCGGATAGAGGACCCCGCCCGCGATAGGACCGCTGTGCAGGTTGTTAAAAAAAACTCGGATGCATATTACGGCGAGGATGGAGCATAGAATTGGGGGACAAATGCGTGCCCGGGATATTGTAATGGATTCGCTCCGGGACTCACAGAATGGCCAGGTGCTATTTCAGATTCGTGTTCGTATGCAAGGAGGTGAAAGTGACCGAGGCGGTCGTAACAGGCGTCTGCAAGACGGCCATCCTTTTCTGAACCAAGTGCACTCCACGAACAAACTACAAGGTGGAGACATTTTTCACAACACTGTTTGTACTTCCACTCGAAACAGAAATTTTTTCTGTGGGGCCTGCTTTGCATAAATTCTGACTCTAGTGATTTATGTACAAGACTTGTCCTGTCACTGCAGCAGCAAGCACAAGTGCCACATTAATCAGTTGATGAGAAAAGATATACAGTGCTCCTAATGCCAGCAGGAACAGTGCAACGCCATACATGTCCACCAAGGCAATCTTGAGCAGGCCAATGCCAGCAATGGCGAGTAGGCCAACAACAGCACCCATGACACCATCGAGGAATGTGCTCAGGAGTTGGTTGTGCACAATCGACTCAATGAGTTCATATCCAATCAGGGTTATAGCAAACGCAGGAATGAACTTGAAGTATTAGGTTAACCACCAGCATCGGTATCGCTGGAGTAGAAGATGGTACCATGCCCAGAGTCATAAGTATAGCACCAAGGAAGCCTCCTCCAACATAGCCAATGAATGTGGTGATGATAACAAGCGGGGCAGGAAGTACTGCTCCTATGGCAATGGCATCCAAGAATTGTGTGTTGGTTAACCACCCTCCTATGATCACACAGTATTTGAAATACAGTGGTATAACAGTGTATGCACCTCCGAACTGTGTGGGATCAACATCATGCAGAAAACGGAGTGGGGGATTTGGTTAAGTTACAGTAATAAGAGAACCGAGAAAGCCCATAATGAAGAGACTGGGAAGGGAGTTGCTCGCAAGCCACAAGACGATTGCGGAATGGTCGCTTGATCCACTGTCTCCATTCGTTCCGTTGGTCCCTTGGAACAGGTCCGTATCGAGTGCTAAGAAGATGTACAAGGCAAGGGAGAGGCCTGCAAAGATCGCAGCAGTGATGTACCATCGCTGTTGAATCAGAAAGTATAGTATACCACAATGCGCTAGCACAATGAAGAAGTTCACCTCCAACACCGTCTCGATGGCTGCGAGACCGGTGATGACCAACAGCCACTGGTCTAGCGTCTGTGTGGTGGCGTTGATACAGGCATGCTCTCCGATCTTGTGGACCGCTCTGAATACCATGGATACCGCCACTGCCTGCATAGCAAGGAACGATGCATTGATGCGAGGGTTGGAGAGGCCGTATAGGGAATAGGCCCAGGAGGCGGACAGCATTATGAAGAATCCCGGCAGCATAAACCCGAGCCCGGCTATGATTGAGCCCACTCGTCCTCGTGCGACCATACCAAAATAACAGCACATCTCTGTAGCCTCCGGGCCTGGTAGAACCTGATATACTGCTAAAACCTACTCCACTACGTGTAAGTGTTTTGACTGTAAATGTCCACGGTTGGAGGGATAGCCTTAGAAGTACCACAAACAATAACAACAACAAAAAAAAACCCCTGGGGGGAGAGAGAAGAGGGAGGATGTCTAACTCTGTTGAAGCGCTCGGTAGTAATCCACTTCTTCTCAATAACTAGCGACTCCTTCAGCATGGCAATCCGTGCAGCCGGTCCCCCCCATGCGCGTGCACCAAACCCCAAGAAGAGGATGAAGAGTCCCAGCAGTGAGATGTCGATAGGGGAATGAGGTTCTTGCTCTTCATCCTGATCCTCTGCAATGTTGAAGGTTCCGTACTCCACGTTGGTGCGCCCTCCGTCCAGCATCCCCTCTTCCGGAAAGAAAATTCTGATTGGCTGTTTGATTTTTTATGATTGCTGCACAACGGCTATTTTGGGTGCGGTCCTTGCCTTCCAGAAGGCCGAAGTCAAAAAACTCCAGGCCTCGCAAGCGCAATGTTCTGTCGCTAGTCGTACAAACAAATATTTCTACGATCCACAAAACACATTTCTGCTGTTGCTGCAAATTTTTTTTTTTTTAGGAGACACCTCATCTACATGCTGGAACATGTTCTTGTCAGGCACTCCCTTATTCCTGAGCTACTTCACTGTACTACAAGTGTCCTTGAATCTGGGCTTCCTATACAGCCTCAACAGCAGCGAGGAACACACAACCGTTACGGAGGACAGGGCCATTGCCAGCCCGGCCACATAAGGCGGCAGTGCAAATTGGCCTGCCGGATAGAGGACCCCGGCTGCGATCGGAACCGCTGTTTGCAGGGTTATTTTGTCATAAGCAAGGAAAGGGAAAGTAGAATGTTGTTTACCTATGAGATTGTAAACGAAAGCCCAGAGGAAATTCAACCATATGCGGTGGTAGGTTTTCTTGGACAGGTGTATGGCAATGATTACGTCCCTCAAATCATTCTTCATTAACACGATGTCCGCCGTTTCGATGGCCACATCCTACGAACAGCAACGGGCATGGTGTTGGTTTGGTAGGCTTGGCCATGAAATTTGAGAGGGGATTGCTCACCGTTCCTGTACCAACAGCAATACCAACCTCCGCTTGTGCGAGTGCTGGAGCATCGTTGATTCCTCACCCTGGGATTGATAAAGAATGAAACAAAGAAGGAATGCGTTGACATACCACCATGGCGACCACATGGCCCTTGCCCTGAAGCTCCTTCACCTTGGTAGCCTTGTTGCTCGGCAAGACCTCAGCAAAGATATTCGTTATGCCGACCTGGGAAGCGATCGCCTCTGCGGTCTTGCGGTTGTCTCCCGTTACCATCCATACTTCGATCTTCATCTTACGGAGCTTCTTGACCACTCGCACGGCCTCCGGTTTGAG
>Ga0209935_1005267_pt1 | contig 11107 bp, 13 predicted proteins | sample ThiBio_1000_plan_2_FD_183958 | JGI IMG/M metagenome (GOLD analysis project Ga0209935, IMG submission 183958) | Wastewater bioreactor microbial communities from Cape Town, South Africa - Thiocy_cont_1000_plan (SPAdes) | ecosystem: Engineered > Bioreactor > Thiocyanate-remediating >... | reverse complement strand
AGTACTGAACGCGCCTGACGAGGTTTAACTTCGCTGTTCGGATGGGGAGCGGTGCATTCCTCGTAGTATGGTCGTACCCGATGCTCTCTGCCTCCATCCTCCCTCTTGTACCCCTCGACCATCGCCATCAATCACCAGCGAGCAACAAACAATACACCGAGAGGCCACACACGGGCGGATAGATAGCGATCGGAAACTTCCAACTGCGCTCTCTCTCTTGCTCTCTCGCGCCTGCTGTCATCTCTCTTCTTACCTCTTCCCCCTCGCAAGCGCCACCATGACGATGACCGCCCCTCGCTCGCTCTCCGCCGTACTGGCCGTCGCTCTCCTCGTGACCAGTGTGTTGCTCGTCAGCTCGGTGTGCGCCAGAAACCCAGCAGTCTACATCAATGGCCAGAGCGTTGTGAACAACTACGATGAGTTCTACTTGGTGGCGCCGTACAACCAAGCGGCGCTCATCGCCTTCGAGCAGGGCTTCACGACGTGGTTCTTGAACGCCACTCAGAAGCACACGCTCGTGATCGGCGCGAGCAACAAGTTCACCGACGACTCTTGGACCGTGACGATCGCTTCGTTGCAGAACACCACCTGGAGCGCCAGCGTCTCTGGCTTGAACGGTGGCGTTTTCCCGATGCAGTGTAACTCGACGCTCGTGGCGCCCATTTGCACTTACGCCGTGTCGACGTGCTCGTGGGGTGAATGGGCCATGTCGCTGTCGATTACGATGTGCTGAGAGATCGCATATGCATGCATCGGCTCAGTTGTGCGTTGTTCCCAGCTGTAGCAGCTGCCAAGTCCGAACCGAAAATCAATATCATCACGTTCCCACTCACGTTCTCAATCAGCGATGGAAGAAGGAGTTTGGTGGTCGCACGCAACTTCCACGACACAGCACCGAATGAGAGATCGAGGGAGCCTGCCTGACCGACAGCGCCATTCGCTTCGTTGCTCTCTGGCGCAAACACCCACTCACCTCACTCAAGCCCACCAACCACAACACCATCACCATCATCATCATCAAGACGATATGGCTTTGAAAGGAGAGGCACTCTCGCACGCGTTGGAGTCCACTGCTGGTTGGCAGCCTTCGGTTGGTCGTGATGCCATCGAGCGACGATACACCTTCGCCGGTACCTCTCACTCTCGCGCACTATCGATTGGACACACACACACACACACACACTCTCTCTCTCTCTCTCTCTTTTGGATTGTCGCAATCACTGTGAATCCAAGCTGACCATCGAGGCATCTCGCGTCGTGGTGCAGACTTCAAGAAAGCCTTCGCCTTCATGACCAAGGTCGCGGGGTTTGCTGACGAGGCACGTCAATCAACCAATCAATCAACCATCAATCAATCGATACATCTCGATGATGCACAACTGAACGAGAGCTGCCGTCGTGTGTGTGTGCTGCGTCATTGCGCGATCACCGATCGTCGTTCTTGCGATTGGTGTGATGCAGAAGGACCACCATCCCGAATGGAAGAACATCTACAACACGGTCGAGGTGCAGCTTCAGACCCACACTGTCAACGGCGTCACCGAGAAGGACATTGAGCTCGCTCAGTACATGAACCGTGTCGCCGACGAGCTCCAGTAGGTCGTCGTCCTTCTCGTCGTCGTCGTCGTCGTCGTCGTCGTCGCTGTCATCAGTCGAGCATCTCGCGAGACCTTGGTGGGCTCTTGAGCAACCCCCTTCCCTCCGCACGCGCTTCGCCATCCAATCATCCCACTACGGGAAGGACAGAGGATTACGCATGCCCCGGAAAAAGGGATGACCATACCCCGGCAGGATTGGCGCGCGAGCTGCAGTAAAGCAATTTCCTCTGGCAACTCCATTCGTTTTCGTAGTTAAGCTCGCAAATGTACCCCCGTGGAACTCGAAAGGCCCTGGGATTCGCTGGAGTGGAGAACGATTTCTTCGAGAGAGCTGTGTGTTATATCATAATCAACTGTAACCTCCAGCGAATCCCAGGGCCTTTCGAGATATCTGCACGACAAGTAGGCCGACAATTCCGGCTTTCGGGAGTCACTTGGCGCGCCCCCGACCGCTGTTCCTCCCGTGATCCTCACACAAGGAGGTGACGACCGCTGCCAGAACTGGGCACGCGATCAGATGCAAAGCAAGGACCGCCAATTGTACGAAGCGAGTTGGCGCACTACCACGAGGCAAGAAGCGAAAAAGCGAAAATGTGCGGTGCGGCACAAAATTCTTCTCATAGGGAACGCCTGAGACTCTTCCCGTAGTGATGCGCGTGCTCACGAATACATGGCATCTCACGCTTACCGGGGCGTAGATGCATCAGCCCACCATCAATACTCGAGATACAATCGCGCAACTCGCTCACAGTGTGTGTGTGGAGAGGACCTGCTTGTATTGTGCGTCCGGAGTGTCCGAGCGAGATCGTTGCGACTGACTATACTCGCGCAGCTCTCTCACATCGAATCCTCATCACCATCACCACCATCACGTTGCTACTGGGCCAACAGCAACGTGATCGATCGATGGATCGATCATCAAAACGGCAAACGACTGTCATCGGAGCGAGCAGCGAGCACGGACGAGGCGCGAACGCGACACGAGCACTGATGCATCCGCATTATCATACCGGCATCTCGGCCTCCCGCCCAGTCACGCAGACTTTAAAGCGGGGGCGTCATTCGCTCGGTTGGAGGCATCGGTCTCATGCCGCGGCGCTTCGTCGTGTCGCTGCCGCTACCGACCACTGTCGAACCGCATGGCAACACAGCCACCGTGCACCAAGTCGCCTTCCTGTCGACTCACGCGCTCTGTCTCTCTCACAAAGAGATAGAGGGGGAGGAGGCGCCAAGGTCACGGAGTGGCCCTCGAGTCCTGCACGCTGCTCCTCGCTTACGAAGAGAAGCGATGCAGGCGCGGGTACTTCTCGAGGAGCTCGTCGATCTGGTGCACCTGCAGATGCGTCAGGTCCACGAGCTCGCTCTGACCGTTGCGGCGATGCAGACGCAGCGCCGGCTGACGCGAATGGCCGTTGTCCAGCACATACGCGTGTACCCGCGAGCTTCTCCAACGAGAGAACTCCGGGTAGTTGCGCAATTGTCATCCAGGCGGGTTCTACATCGTCAGCAGCGAGCAGCATGCAAGGTCAGCAAAGAGAGAGTGGGCTCAGCTCAGTCTCGCTCTCGCTCTCATGTACGTACCAGGAGCTCAGCGCGAATGACTTCATCGGGGTCCTCGGGCTTGGGCGCCTCTTCAGCCTTCTTGTACGCAGTCCAGTCCTCATCATCACCGAGGTCATACCTGCTCCACCAGCCATCATCAGTTCACTGACTCTCACAACCACAAACAAACACACACGTCGCGTTCATACCTCGACTTTCGCGCAGCAGTCGCGAAACACACCAACGCCAGCACCACCGCAAGTAGCATCCATACGCGGATGCCCCCGCGAGCAGTAGCCAGAGCCATTGATCGGGTGTGTGTTTGCGTTTGTGAGCAGCGAGCGAGAGAGGGAGGAGAACCAACAAGCTGCGCACCTCCTACGCCCACAAACCAAACAACACGTGTCATCAACACGTCGATAGGCTCACGCTAGACCTTAACAACCTAAAGCTCCTATTGCCCTATTGACAAGCAGTGTTCCTACGCGCCTTTGTGTGTGTGCATTCCTTCGATCGTTGCTGCCTTCGCCCTCCCTCTCGCATAACCACTGCGCATCGTGTATGTGCCCTCACTGATTCTAGAGGGCTTGATTGAGAGGTATTATCAGTGCACCTGTGCTCGCTTGCTCGATAAAATGTCGCGAGAGATGGCACTGCATTCGGCTGCCGAGATGGGCGATATCGTCGCTATGGAGCAGATACTCGCTGCAAATCCTGAGGCGCTGAACGAACAAGTATGGAGCAATGGAGCTCAAGGTGATAGCAGCGATGACATATTGATTCAAGCGCATGAATATTCTTACAAGATATTGGGATGATTGATGCACAGGAGGTACACAATCGATGCCACTATTCTCAAGTACCACACCGGTTGCCACAGGTTGAGCGCAAGCAAAGGGGGCTTACATTGTGTGCCGTACACTAGAAACGCTCTGGATTACACGAGACGCCACTGCATTACTGTAGCTGGACCGGACAATTGAAAGCCGTCAAGTTTCTGCTTGCTCATGGTGCCCTGACCAACCTGGGTACCTCGGTGCGTTCGCTCACGCTGTGCCATTCATTCGACATTCGACATCCGCTACGCTTCTCGGCTTCCAACACGCGAGACACACACACGATTGGTTTCGATTCCTAATAGGAAAACTACACACCATTGCACTGGGCGGCAACTCGACGCGACAACACCGAGATTCTTGACTTGTTACTACAGCATCAGGCTGATCCAAATATCGAGAACACAGTACGTACTGCATGATTAGTCGCTCCGAGAGCCAAACGAGATCTCATATTATCATGAATGGCACTAACTCTTTACTTCACTCGCTCACTCACTCAATCATCAATCATCAATCATCAATCAAAGCATGTACGTATTGCCACCATTCACTCATGTATCATGAAGCATCACGATGAACGCTCATTGTTGTGTTTATTTGGAATCTAGAGAGTACGTCCTCCTGTCTGACACGATCTCTCGCGTGCACGCATTCAGCATCAGTTGCATCGGTATGTTGATTGAATGGTTCAGGAGACACCACTACATCGAGCCGTGGCAAAGGGACATTGGAATGCTGCACGATCGCTGGTTCTTGCTCGAGCAGATATCAATCACCCAACCATCACGAGCGAGTGCCAAGCATTCTTTGATCTAAAGCTACTCTACGAGTGGACTTCATGTACGCTACTCATATCCATTGAGTGAGCTGCGATTACAACGCCGCGGTGCTAATGTATCAAACAGGCTGGAGCATCGAACATCACCACATGTATCCGCAACAGCTCCGAGACGCCATCTTCACCGTGCTGCTTATTCGCTCTCACATCGAGGAGTCGATGCTTGGAGCCCTACCGAACGAGATCATGTTCATCATCTTTGAGTTTCTGCCCGTAAGTGCTACCGCTTGGCATCGAGATTATCAGCTCGGCGATCGATAGTGGCTCAACTATGCAATGCGATGCGTTACATCTGTTCCATCACCGTACTCTCTCTCTCTCTCTCTCTCTCTCTCTCTCTCTCAATAATGTAAGAGTGCTATGGCACGTGAGGAGCCGTCAATAATCATATTGGTATCATCAAAGGAACGAGAAGATCTCGAACAACAGCTCGTTCGGAATCATCGACATCGCCGATGACTCATCGACCAGCGATCGAATCATCGTCATCGTCGAGATTACTTGCTTGATCGATGATGGAGCATATCGATGACGATCCACGCGCCACGTGAACGTGTCGGCAAGCCATTGATTGGCTCCAATCACATGCACTCGATGGCCTGCCGAGAAGGCGATGAGACCTCGATGCTCGTCGAACGCAACAACGAATATCTTCTCGCGGCCACAATCGAAGGACGAGATGTGATGGCCCTCGTGAGTGAATGCTTGCAGCTGATTGTTGTAGGAGTTAGCGACGATGATTCGGCCTTGATGATCGGTGCATAATCCATGAGGGTTGTAGAACCGGCATGGTTGATTGCCTCTGGAGCCGAACTCGAACAAGAACGAGCCATCGATCGACGACAATACTTGCACTCGATGATTCTCGGTATCACAGACGATGATTCGATGTCGATCATGATCGATCGCAATGCTTGATGGAGAGTTGAACTCGCCAGGTTGAGATCCTTGGTTGCCGATGGAGAACAAGAACGAGAGATCGATCGACGACAAGAACACTAATCGGTGGTTGTTGGTATCGGCGATGATGATGCGGCGATGATGCTTGTCGATCGCAATGCCATGAGGATACAAGAACTCGAGATCTCCTGATCCACGATGGCCGATGCACGACAAGAGAGATTGGCCGCTCAGAGACCATGATTGTACTCGATGATTGGTGCGATCAACGATGAGGATGCGATCATGATCGTGATCGATCGCAACGCCATTTGGACACTGGAACTGGCCTGGTTGGTTGCCTCTCTCGCCGAACTTGGACACGAACGATCCGCCATCATCGCCGCCATCATCACACGAGAATACTTGCACTCGATCGTTGTATAAATCAACGACGAGCAAGAGGTCTCGATGATGGTCGAACGCCAAGCCAGAAGGGCAAAAGAACAGGCCATCAGCATCGCCATGTTTCTTGGTGCCGATCGAGAGCTTGATTCGAGCATCTCGATCAAGAGCATCGTCTCCCATCTCTTCCAAATCTATCTGTCACTCCTTCGCACAAAGACGAAGAGATATTCTCAACCTCCACAAACCTCTCGAGCCAACCAAGAGATCGAGACGCACACGCAGCGACAACGAGACGACGAACGAAGGAAAGAACAGCACCACCAACAAGCAGTCTCTCTCTCCCTCACGACCACACTCACACACGAACCCGACCACGAACCCCAAGCCAATCTCTCTCGTTTCGTGTTGATTGGTGTTCATTGGTGTCTCAAGACATCGTGCTCATCAATGTATGCATCTTTCGCAGAGCGAGAGATCACGACGACAATCATTACGACGACGACGAGACACATCAAAGGAACGAGAAGATCTCGAACAAGATCTCGTTCGGAATCATCGACATCGCCGATGACTCATCGACCAGCGATCGAATCATCGTCATCGTCGAGATTACTTGCTTCATCGATGATGGAGCATATCGATGGAGATGTGGACGCCACGTGAACGTGTCGGCAAGCCATTGATTGGCTCCAATCACATGCACTCGATGGCCTGCCGAGAAGGCGATGAGACCTCGATGCTCGTCGAACGCAACTGCCAATGGCCTCTCAGAGCCACAATCGAAGGACGAGATGTGATGGCCCTCGTGAGTGAATGCTTGCAGCCGATTGTTGTAGGAGTCGGCGACGATGATTCGGCCTTGATGATCGGTGCATAATCCATGAGGGTAATCGAGCTGGCATGGTTGATTGCCAAGAGAGCCGAACATGAACAAGAACGAGCCATCGATCGACGACAATACTTGCACTCGATGATTCTCGGTATCACAGACGATGATTCGATGTCGATCATGATCGATCGCAATGCTTGATGGAGAGTTGAACTCGCCAGGCTGGGATCCTTGCTTGCCGACAGAGAACAAGAACGAGAGATCGATCGACGACAAGAACACTAATCGATGGTTCTTGGTATCGACGATGATGATGCGGCGATGATGCTTGTCGACAGCAATGCCTCGAGGATACAAGAACTCGAGATCTCCTGATCCATACCGGCCGATGCACGACAAGAGAGATTGGCCGCTCAGAGACCATGATTGTACTCGATGATTGGTGCAATCAACGATGAGGATGCGATCATGATCGTGATCGATCGCAATGCCCAATGGACACTGGAACTGGCCAGATTGGTTGCCTCTCTCGCCGAGCTTGGACACGAACGATCCGCCATCATCATCATCACACGAGAATACTTGCACTCGATGGTTGTAGAAATCAACGACGAGCAAGAGGTCTCGATGATGGTCGAACGCCAAGCCAGAAGGGCTCCAGAACATGCCATCAGCCTTGCCATGTTTCTTGGTGCCGATCGAGAGCTTGATTCGAGCATCTCGATCAAGAGCATCGTCTCCCATCTCTTCCAAATCCGAAATCTCACTGTCGCTCACTTGCAACGAGGAAGAGATATTCTCAACCTCCACAAACCTCTCGAGCCAACCAAGAGATCGAGACGCACACGCAGCGACAACGAGACGACGAACGAAGGAAAGAACAGCACCACCAACAAGCAGTCTCCCTCACGACCACACTCACACACACGAACCCCATCACGAACCCCAAGCCAATCTCTCAATCTCTCTCGTTTCGTGTTGATTGGTGTTGCTTTATGCCTCAAGACATCGTGCTCATCAATGTGTGCATCAATCACGCAATGATAGAGATCACGACGACAATGATGATGATGATGATGATGAGACACATCAAAGGAACGAGAAGATCTCGAACAACAGCTCGTTCGGAATCATCGACATCGCCGATGACTCATCGACCACCGATCGAATCATCGTCATCGTCAAGACTGCTTGCTTGATCGATGATGGAGCATATCGATGGAGATCTGTACGCCATGTGAACGTGTCGGCAAGCCATTGATTGGCTCCAATCACATGCACTCGATGGTCTGCCGAGAAGGCGATGAGACCTCGATGCTCGTCGAATGCAACTGCCAATGGATTCTCGCGGCCACAATCGAACGATGAGATGTGATGGCCCTCGTGAGTGAATGATTGCAGCCGATTGTCGGTGACGACGACTCGGCCTTGGTTATCGACGCATACTCCTTCAGGATTGTTGAACTGGCCTGGTTGATCGCCTTCCTCGCCGAACTCGAACAAGAACGAGCCGTCGATCGACGACAATACTTGCACTCGATGATTCTCGGTATCACAGACGATGATTCGATGTCGATCATGATCGATAGCAATGCCTGATGGACGACCGAACTCGCCAGGCTGGGATCCTTGGTTGCCGACAGAGAACAAGAACGAGAGATCGATCGACGACAAGAACACCAATCGGTTGTTCCAGGAATCAACGATGATGATGCGACGATGATGCTTGTCGATCGCAATGCCATGAGGATACAAGAACTCGAGATCTCCTGATCCACGATGGCCGATGCACGGCAAGAACGATTGCTCGCTCAATGACAATAATTGTACTCGATGATTGCCGCTATCAGTGACGAGGATGCGATCATGATCGTGATCGATCGCAATGCCGACAGGATATTGGAACTGGCCTGGTTGGTTGCCTCTCTCGCCGAGCTTGGACACGAACGAGCCGCCATCATCACACGAGAATACTTGCACTCGATGGTTGTAGAATTCGACGACGAGCAAGAGGTCTCGATGATGGTCGAACGCCAAGCCTCGGGGGACACGGAACTGGCCATCAGCATCGCCATGTTTCTTGGTGCCGATCGAGAGCTTGATTCGAGCATCTCGATCAAGAGCATCGTCTCCCATCTCTTCCAAACCAATCTCACTGTCACTCCCTCGCAACGACGAAGAGATATTCTCAACCTCCACAAACCTCTCGAGCCAGCCAAGAGATCGAGACGCACACGCAGCGACAACGAGACGACGAACGAAGGAAAGAACAGCACCACCAACAAGCAGTCTCTCCCTCACGACCACACTCACACACACGAACCCCATCACGAACCCCAAGCCAATCTCTCTCGTTTCGTGTTGATTGGTGTTCATTGGTGTCTCATCAATGTGTGCATCTGTTGCAGAGCGAGAGATCACGACGACAATCATTACGACGACGACGAGACACATCAAAGGAACGAGAAGATCTCGAACAAGAGCTCGTTCGGAATCATCGACATCGCCGATGACTCATCTACCACCGATCGAATCATCGTCATCGTCGAGATTACTTGCTTGATCGATGATGGAGCATATCGATGACGATCTGGTCGCCATATGAACGTGTCGGCAAGCCATTGATTGGCTCCAATCACATGCACTCGATGGCCTGCCGAGAAGGCGATGAGACCTCGATGCTCGTCGAATGCAACGTCGTATGGCTTCTCGCGGCCACAATCGAACGATGAGATGTGATGGCCATCATGAGTGAATGCTTGCAATCGATAGTTGCCGGGGTCAGAGACGATGATTCGGCCTTGATTATCGATGCACACTCCGTGAGGGCGAGCAAACTGGCCTGGCTGATCGCCTCCCTCGCCGAACATGAACAAGAACGAGCCATCGATCGACGACAGTACTTGCACTCGATGATTGTGTGAATCAGAGACAACGATTTGGCATCGATCATGATCGATCACTGCTCCTGATGGATAGCAGAACTCTCCAGGTTGGTTGCCTCGGTCGTCGACCGAGAACAAGAACGAGAGATCGATCGACGACAAGAACACCAATCGATGGCTCAGAGTAGCGACGATGATGATGCGACGATGATGCTTGTCGATCGCAATGCCCCGAGGGTAGAAAACCTCGAGATCTCGTGAGTTATGCGGACCGACGCACGACAAGAACGATTGCTCGCTCAGAGACCATGCTTGTACTCGATGATTGGTGCCATCGACGATGAGGATGCGATCATGATCGTGATCGATAGCAACGCCCGTTGGATAGTTGAACTGGCCTGGTTGGTTGCCTTTCTCGCCGAACTTGGACACGAACGAGCCGCCGCCATCATCGTTACACGAGAATACTTGCACTCGATGGTTGTTGCAATCAACGACGAGCAAGAGACCTCGATGATGGTCGAACGCCAAGCCGAGCGGCATATTTAACTGGCCATCCGCATCGCCCTCTTGGTTGGTGCCGATCGAGAACCTGATACGAACATCATCATCGAGATAGTCGCTCATTTCTTCTTGTTCTTAGTACCTCAATCTCGCTCGCTTGCAACAACACAAACCTACTGAACGCAAACACAAACTCAACAGAGCCACCCACCAAACGATCTTCGGGTGCGCGCGCAACGAAGGAGCAAAAGAACAGTGATCGAGCGACTTACGCTGTTCCGCCTTATCAATCAATACCTCCTACTCAAGCATCCACTCTACAATGTATGAAACCTACTCTCTCTCTCTCTCTCTCTCTCTCTCTCTCTCACATAATCAAATAACGAGAGACAATTGTAAATGTATTAATTAACGAATACCTACTGCCATGATCAGTACTTATGCGTGACTGACTCGGTCGTTGCACTTTTCGCATGGTTGAGTAATGGCTTCAAGGCGGGCCAATAGCTCCTCGGCCGAGGCTGTTCCGAGTGAGTGAAGCCACTCCAACAGCTGTGCGTGGGCGATTGGGTCGCTCTCGTTCGCTAGGATCGATTGCAGCGGAAATGCTAGAGCCTTGGTTACCTCTGACCGATCGCCGGCGAACGATGCCTCTTCCAATGAGTGGTACGGTGATGCGGCGACACGAGCCATTCGCGCAAAGCACCGACGAAGCATCGAGCTGATCGACTCTTGTTCGGCCCAAGAGTCGGTCTGGATGGCATCGACCTCTTGCAACGCCATTG
>Ga0209935_1005264_pt1 | contig 11110 bp, 15 predicted proteins | sample ThiBio_1000_plan_2_FD_183958 | JGI IMG/M metagenome (GOLD analysis project Ga0209935, IMG submission 183958) | Wastewater bioreactor microbial communities from Cape Town, South Africa - Thiocy_cont_1000_plan (SPAdes) | ecosystem: Engineered > Bioreactor > Thiocyanate-remediating >... | reverse complement strand
GAGGTACCCATAATGACCGCGAATAGACCCAACGGCATTCCGAACCTCTGCAGGAAGCCCGGGGGCTCTTTTTCAACAAACTTCCTTCCCGTAATAACATTAATCTGCGTCTCACGATTAGAATCGAACCAGAGCAGTTATTTGCGTACCTCAGTGTAGTGTCCCTCGGCATTCTTCAACACAAGGTTCAAAATGAACGAGGCCGGCGAAGTGACAAGGAATTGGTAGGTGCCTGAGTAAAAACAAAGCTATAACACAAAACAACAACTCAAGCTCTCAAGCTAGTCCTTACCAGTTTCACCTCTGTGGTCATCTTTCCAGAGGCCCTGAGACACAAAATATCCTGCCGAACGATTCTCAAAGGAAAATTCAAAGACAACAACGTGATCTTCTTCCTCGGGCAGAGCCAGAGCAAATTTGCCTGCACGGTCTCCTTCGAAATCACTAAAAGGCGAAAGTAAGAGGCGTGCATACGAGGTCGGCAATGCTCACATGAAGATTGGGCGTTCTTCGTCTCGTTCTAAATCAACGTAAGTACCAAACAGTGTGAGGTTGCCATCCTTGATTTTCCAATGCGCGTTTTCGATTTGGCCTAAAAGTGCAAGTTAGCATTGCAAAGGAACCCTTGGCCTTGACCCTACCAACGCTAGAGGGATCTGAAAGGCTTGTCTTCTGTGTTTCCAATTGCCAATCACTGAAGGAACCAAATGAGTTGAGGTTTCGGTTACGACTGGGATGCGCACTTACCCAAGAAAGAACTCCTTGGGGGTGAAGGCTTGTTGGGCAAAAACTGCGGTCAGGCAGAGGGCCAGCAAAGCTACGAGAATAGATCGTCCACGTTGCATGTCGTGTTCACTGCGCTTGCGTTGCTTTGCGAGTCACACGTATGTCGACAACTGACGCTCAGGAGTGTTACTCTAACTCTTCAAAGGTGGCTATTTTATTATTCACAAAAGGTTGGGCACTACATATACTGGGTGCAATCCTTCTCCAAGTAGGGATTGCTACAGACATTATAATAGAGGGGAGGGGAGAGATAGAGATAGATGATATACAGCCTTGCGATCCACGGGTAAACGAAGCGCGAAACGTCAGTTCTTTTTCAGTGCGTCGAAGCGAGCCATCAAGTCGTCGTCAATGCTATTGCCTGTGCTGCCTCCTGAGGGCGGTGGGGCTCCAGAACCGCCTCCTCCACCCACGCTAGTGCCACCGCCTCCTCCTCCGTTCTTCGGACCACCACCCCCTCCACCGCCTCCGGGTTTGGGACCAGCGGGTTTGGTTCCCACAGCTCCTTCCGTAACCATGGTTGGGGTCTGGACCTTTGCCGAATTTCCTAAGCTGACAGGGGCATCAACGAGCTGCGGGTAGGTGGTTAGGTTGAGTTAAAACTCCAAACGCATGCACTCCGTTACTCACCTCGGAAGAAAGATTAATACCAATTTCGTCCAGCACTTGATTTATGATCTCATCTGTCGCCTCCTCTTCGCCTTCCTCTTCGAAGATGTCACCCATTACGTCGGCCATCATTTCCTGTTTCATGTCCATTTTTTCAGATTCAATTTCGAAGTTTTGCAAGATCCTTTGCATAGCAGGCAGGTTCATTTGTCTGTTCATCATGACCATGGCCTTTATTGGGGTTAGAATGAGGGGACACATGTAGAATACACTCACTTTGGTAGCTCCTCGCATTGCCTCAGCCATTGCCTGCTGCGATTGAAGAGTCTGCAGGAATGTTTAGCAATGTAATTTTTGAAAAAAATGGCCGTATGCTCTACCTGCATACGTAGGCTGACACCTTGAAGGTGAGACTTGAGTGTATAGAACTTCGTAATGTGCTGGCGGGTGCGAACAAGGTCTTTTGCCATAATTCTGGCGGCAGACTAAAATTCAAAAAATTAGCTTTGTTTGAGAGATAAGTCAACGCAGGTGTTACCATTTGGCCCTTTCTGGCCATATTTTTGATTTCTATGGTGAGAGTCTTTTCTTGTCGTTGTAATGTAGCTCTCTCGCGTTCAATATCGCGCATAGAACGTCGTAATATCCGTTGGTTCTCCCGAAGGATTTCTGAATTATTATTAACATGGCCAAACGCGCAAGGAAAAGATAGGTGATTATGTACCCCTTGGAGTTTTTTGCTTTCCCCACAACCAGAAAGACATTGCTCTCCGTCTGACGTGCGCTTGTTGTTGGAATCCGATTCTTTCACGGAAGTGCGTCGAGAAAAATCGTTACGTTTTTCCCTCCTTTCCGGCTTTATTGGCCCCGTTTTGGTGCGATTCCCCGATAATGTCCGGATGCGTGCGGCTGTATGAATACAGCGCTCCGGAAGTATTTATTCGCTTTCCGTTCCTAATAACTTGTTTCTTCGACTTTATTTGTTTATCTCTTCGAGCCAGGTTTTATTCCGGGAATTATTTGCTAGTCATGCCATGCGAGCAATGCCAACGGTGCACAGGGCGCTGCCCGTGCACTCCTGCCAATACCTCTTCAGCCTCTCCCCTCAGGTAAATCATATTTGTGGCAGCAAGACCTGGGCAGCGGAACAGAAAGATATCAAGCCCACCAAACGGTACTACAGAGAAAACTCTCACCGCGCGAGGAGGTTTTTACCTCCCAGGAAGGGAGACAAGCAAACCAATGTTGGGAGGATACTGCAGCTCATTCAGCAGAATAATCTTCGCGAGGCCCACAAGGAATATAGCGAAGACCCAACCAACGTCTGTGCCACTGCCCTGATCTCTGCGTATGGTTGGCGAGGAAATGCTGATCTCAAGTCGGCATTGCGCGTATGGAATGAACTGATGACAGCGCGGGTATCTCCCAACGTGCGGGTCTATGGCGCTCTCATCAAGGCGTGTTGCTCTGCGGGAGACAGGCAAAGGGGATTCGAGATTTACCAATCCATGAGGCAGCGGAACAACATTACTCCCGATGCACAGTGCTTCGGGATTCTAACCAACGCTTGTGCCCAAGCCAAGGACGCAGCCCTCACTTCGGTGCTGATTCGCGAATTCATCTCCCGTATGCCTCCTCCTCTTTGAAACTCGCAGGGGAGAGGCCCCCTTTCCTTCCCAGCCACAAGGATTGCACTCAGCTCGCCATGGCATTGTGCAGTGGGGATGACCGCCTAGAGTTCAGCAGTTCAAGAAGCTGGAGATCGGCTGGCCGATGCTCTTGCACTAATCGATTGGATGCTGGCCAACAACATTCAGATTAACGACACTGGTCTTGGCGTTGTTCTCCTCGAAGGATGTGCAGCGGCAAGGGATCTGAATTCTGCGGTTAGAGTCTTTGATCGATTGAAACATTTCCGCACCTATGGCCTGACGTGGGGCTGTTAGGGGCAATGCTAAAGGTGTACACTACTTGCGACGAGCTCTCCCAAGCACTCAAGTTCTTCGATGAGATGACGAAGCGATATCACGTGAATCCGAATCGCCAATGTTTCGGCATCTTTTGTCATGCTTGCGAGAGAGTCGCTGATGGCCCCACCGCGAAGCTGCTGTTCGATAGGGTCGCAACAGGCCAGCTCCCCTTTGATGCGAATGTGATCGACGTCACGCAACTGGCGGTAGCGCTATGCAGAGCCTCACCTGCCCAACTCTCTGACGCACAAAAGGTGCTCGATTGGTCTCTGACAAGATACTCGAGAGACGGAGAGAAGTTCTGTTCTCCCTCTCAGCTGACAACCCTCTACACTGTCATAAAAGGGTGCACCAGCTGCATGGCTTTGGCTATGGGGAGAAAATTGCATTCAGAGGTGCTTAGATGGGAACTACCCATGGAGGACATGTTCTTTTCTGTCCTCATTGAGATGTATGGCAAGTGTGGCAGCTTAGAAGAAGCTCGGCAAGCCTTCGATGAAGCTCTGCTGCCAAGGGAGGGAAGAAGGGATCAACAGCCAGCCTCGATGGTGTATGATTCATTATGGATTACGACCCAATGACGCCACTCTACTCGCGGCGTTGAATGCATGTAGCCATTCGGGGTTAGTCGACCAGGCGATTGAGTTGAAGAATACGGAGGCTCGATTCGGAGTCCGAAAGACTGCAGTACACGAAACGTGCGTTGTGGATGCCCTAGGAAGAGCGGGACGAATTGAGGAAGCGGCATGCACTGCCCGCAAAATGATCCATGCCGATGAAGTCACTTGGACCACAGTTCTTGGGGCTTGCCAAGCGTATAGGTTATTGTCCTTCTCTTCTCTCTCTCTCTCTCTCTCTCTCTCTCTCTCTCTCTCTCTCTCTCTCTCTCTCTCTCTCTCTTCTCTCTCTCTCTGCCTGGGCTCATAGCACATACAACACAGCAAAGGTTCTACTGTGAAATGGCGATAAAAAAGTTATGCATCAGATTGTGTTGCAGTAGCAGTACACTCCAGAATCACTGAACCCCGACAAGTCAGAAATAATGTAGAAAGCTTTAGTTTACATTGTGACCAAGAGAATAACACTAGCCCGCGCTTGTGGGAATGGGTCTCCACCAGTATCTCCCTTCCTCCGGACTTCCGGTCCACGGTCACAACGTTACAATTGTGAAGGACAAAGGATTGCCGCCAGTGCCAGGACAAACGTAGAGACCGGGTGGGATAGTAGACAACTTTGTCGCCGCTTGATGTTTTGGCCATGTGCCCTACCAATGTTCGAGGAGTTGGACGGAATGAGATCAGGAAGATGAGCATCTGAAACAATCAGTGCAAAAATGTTAATGTATGTTTCCAGGAAGAACTCTGCGCAACGTGTCAAGATGTTCCTGTTGAACAGTCCTACCACCATCGCAAGGTCGAACCCCACGAAAGTTGGCATCCTTGTGTGTATTATGGTGGGTTTTGGGGCCTTGATTTTTGCTCTGGCAGGGAGCGTCGCACAGCTGGAATGCAAAAACCTTGCCGCTCCACCGGAAGCTGAGCTTGGAGGAAGCGAGGGTAGCCCTGCGCTGACTGATTATGGCGACTACATACCTCCTGAATTTCGCACGTCACAGCAAGACTCTTCAGTTATCCCTAAAAAGAGGTAAATCTGAAATAACATTCGATTATTTTAGGAATATTTGGCTCATTCTCATTGAACAGATACTTACAACCGGGTCAATGCGAGCTCTCATGGAAGTTCAAATTCTTGTCGTATGAGTATCCGCTCTATGCGCCCCGTATCATCCCTTTATCTGAGATCAAGAACGCGCGTGTTGAGAAAGACAAGAGCAATACACGAATCGTGCTGGCCCTTCCCCTAGAATATTTACCCCTTCATGATTATTACAGGTATCTCTGCTCTTGATTCAACATACATTCATTTGATTGATCGAATTCACGCGCAGTCAATCGCAAAGCGAGCACATTCGGAAAGCACAGCAGCTTAATTCTTTATTAGAAGAGATTAGACCTGCCGTCGCCAACACAGAGCCCGTGCGTGACCATTTCCGCTGGGAGGAAGAATCGTCCCCTATTATTATAATACTGGGCGGCTTCTTCTTCGTCTGCGGGTGTCTCCTGGTCCTGTTCTGGCTGATTGGCAGCCTCATCCTCGCGATGATGAAGCTAAAGAGAGACTGATGCAGGCCACCTCTGCTTGCCTTGTACATTGATTCCTGTTGTTTATAAGAGTACCTTTTGTGTCTACTGTTCAATATTGAACCTGAACCCCCGACTCGAAGGCCAAGTGTTGGCTCAATCAATCCACAACTTCGTTCCTGTAAATTATGTTGTTTACAACGCAACGATGAAGGGCACAGGTTACTGGTCTGCGTGGTGTATTAGCCTTGCGGTGGCATTGGTACTATTACCGCTGGCTGGGGGAAGCCAAGAGAGTACAAAAAGTGCACAGCAGCAGAATCCAACAGAAGGAGAAAAATCATTGATATTAGTTGGCGAACTCGATGGTTCCACGAGTAACAATGAAGCACAGGGGGATCAACTACAACAACCTCGACGTGTGACAGCCAAGGCTGCGGAGACCAAACCCGTCAAACCGAAAAAAAGTGCTAATGCACAACCTAAAGGAACCAAGGGAGCTGATAAGATGATGGGGAAGAAGGAATCGAAACAAGCACAAAAGGAACGGGAGAAGAGGGAGAAGAAAGAACGGAAAGAACGGGAGAAGCTGGAAAAGACCGCACGGGAAAGCGAGAATGTTGGGCGCAAGATAGATGAAGATGAAGGATTGAATAATGAGAAACGAAAGAAGAAGAAAATCAAAGAAGTGCCTGTTGATACAAAGCAACAAAAGCAGAATACGAAAGGAAGTAAGCGGGACGACATGGCGGCACATTTATCTGGCGAGGTGATCTCCTCTGATCCAGAGGGCTCGCCGAGATACAACCGAATCGAGAGAATTCCACTAGCGAGGCATTTTGATGATGGAGGTCCCTCGGTGGAACGATTCGCTGACGTGGCCGCCTGACTAGCCGGCCATCCTCTCCTCTGGGTTGCCTTAGCCCTCCTCTTCTTCTTGCGCAGGAAGGCCTTCAGTACCCCACCCTCGCCTCCGCCTCGCAAACACATCCATCGCCATCATCGCCATCACCACCGACATCACCACCATCGCCACGACAGCCACAAAAGAGACAAGAAGGAGAAGAAGAAGAAGAAAAGAAGAGAAGGCGAAAAAGAAAAGAAAAAGCGATACAAGGATGATTGAAAATCATGAGGGTTCCCCTACCTCCTCACTAACACTATTTAACATTCCCCCCCTCCACTCCCCCTCCCTTCTGTGTAATACTTCTTTCTTGAATATATTAGGATAGCTTCCTATGCCACTACACCCTACTTTGTTGTAGTAGGTGCCTTCCATAGAGTCGTGATGTCTTTCTCGACACCCTCTGCATGTCTCTTGTACAACTCCACCAGAAAGACAAGCTTCTGATTCTTGATCAGCTCTACCATCTCCTTCACCACATCCGCGAGTGTAATTCTCTCCTGTTCTTCTTTCTCTTCTCCTTCTTCTTCGGCTTTCTTCTTCCTCTTTGTGGCTCGGCGGCGTCCCCCACCGGCGGTTCTTCTCTTCTTCTTCTTGGCTGCTGCCGCCTTGGCTGCTTTCTCCTTAGCTTCTTCTCCTTCTTCTGCCTCTTTCTGTTGTTGTTGTTGTTCTCTATATCGCTCTTCGACCGCATGAAGGGCCTTCATGGTTTCCTCACCGAAGCACTCCTGTTGGCCAAAGTACTGAAGGAGTGAGTGCAGTACTCTCCGCTGCGATGCCTCCTTGCCTTCACCTTCTGCCTCTTCTTTCTCCCCTTCCTCTTCTTCACCTCGCTTTCTCTTGCCTCGTTGTGTCTTGGAGGTGGTGGCACTCCCCTTCTTCTTTTCTTTCCCTTTGCCGCCCTTCTTGCTTCCTTTCCCTTCATCCTGCTCTCCTGATGCTTCATCCTCCTCTTCAGCTTTGATCTCCTGAGGCAACAAGGGAACAATCAGATCCACATCCTTGATGGTCTCTCGCTTATTCAGGTCCTGTATGGAGATTCGAAGCCTCTGGATGGGCGTGAATCCATCGATCCCGATCTCCCTGAAATTCATCCCAACAGGCAGCATCTCTTCTTTGTCCCCTTCATCCTTTTCTTTCTCTTTCTCTTTTTCTTTCTCTTTTTCCTTTTCTTTTCCTTTCCTTTCCTTCTTGTTTGCGTTTTCTTGTTCTTTTTCGATGGATAGTTTGCCTGATTCTTCAGTCGATGTCACAGCAGGCAGCTCTTGAACGTCCACAATGTATCCTTGCACCATCATCGAAGACCTTTCCAAGTAATGCATTTGTTCTTCCAACGCGGTAAGCTCACTGTGTATGAGTGAGTATAAATAAGAGAGAGAGAGAGAGAGAGAGAGAGAGAGAGAGAGAGAGAGAGAGAGAGAGAGAGAGAGAGAGAGAGATGAGGTAACAAACGTACTGCAGTGGCTTCAATGCCGTTTCTGTGAAGCTCTCAAGGTACCAAGAAGGCGGTGCACCAAAGCCATGCAAATACACTGTATCCGCAACCGATCCTATTGTTAAAAAAATATGGTTTAGGATAAATCCTTAAGATAATGTTGGTTATACCTGTGTATGTTTTGAGTTGGGTGTCAACAGATTCGATCTTATGCAGGAAGTTCGGATTCAAGGAGCCGAAATAGGACAGGACATCTCGCAGCTTGTTCGCCTCCTGCCATCCCACAGGGGTCGCGAACTGGACGCCTTCCTGCAAGTCGAACTTGGATGTGATTTTGCGGATCTTCGTGGTTGCAGTTGAGCGGCACCTCAGGTACCTATGGTCACCTTTCTTCACGGGTACCAGCTTCAGGTTCGATAGCAAGTAGATGTCGCCGGGGTTGATGGAATCGAATTGAACGAATCGCTGCGAGTTTGTGAACAACTTCACGATGAGTCCGGGAACAGAGGCCTGGGCTTCGTCATCGTGAGGTAGGCGGGATATACTCGAATCTCGCAATTTTATCCATCGATAGTGCGAGAAGGAAAGCCTGTGAGGGTGTGAAGGATGTGAGTGAGTCAAGGAAGGGTAACAAAAAGTACCTGTCATCGGGCTGTTCAGTTTCATACACGCGTCTTTCTCTCTCTTGGCGGCCAACGAAGACAACCACCCCCACATAATCGAAGGTTTCATTGTGGGCCATTCGGGTAGCGATTTTCTTGAATCTGCATAGTCGAGGCTTGAACAAGGGGATGCCAGGTGAGATTTGGATTTGCGTCTCTGCACAAGAGAGAGAGAGAGAGAGAGAGAGAGAGAGAGAGAGAGAGAGAGAGAGAGATAGAGATATTATTCTTGTAATGTGAATGTGGTATATTGGTACCTCGTAGTTTGTTCAGTTTGCCCTGTGGCCCACTAGCGTTGATCGCTAGTTCCCAGGGTGGTCCCTGTTTGTTAGGGTAGGCAGGTTGCACACGATAGCCATCAATGAGGACTAAGTCTCCCTCTCGAAGGTATCTGATTGGGTTGTAAGAAAATGGCGGGTGGGGGTTGAGGAAAGAATACTTTAGGTATCTCGCGCACATGCCAGTCCACAACACAACTTTGATTTGGGTGTCCTCTTGTTCTATAAGAAATGACATTGTTGGTGTAAGAAGGAGTCACATATGAGAGACAAAGATATGATATGCCTACCGAGGATAAAATTGGCGTTGAAGGGGTAGTTGGCCTTGCCGCCCGAATCTGATGCCTTGGGATAATGATTCACCTTGGTTGAACTGATCACCCTCCCCGCCAAGGCATAGTAGCCTGCTCGTCTTCCTCCGCCCATCTTCTCATGCCGTGCGATGATTTCATTCAGAGTCCTAACGCGGAAGGCAGCCTTACTATCTACACCTTGGGTCACTATCGCTTTCTTTTCCTTTCCCTTCTTGCTTCCTCCTTCCTCTCCTTCTCCTTCTTCCTCTTCTACCTGCTGCCCTTCTTCAGCCTCTGTGTCTCCAAGCCACAACCTTATTCTCAATTCCTCGTTGGTGGCATAGATGCTGGGCTTCTTCTTATCTTTCCTCTCCTCTTCTCCTTCCTCTACTTCGTCTTCTTCACCGGCATCCTCCTCTTCGTCTCTGAGGGCACCCCACTTCGCACCCGAGATGCAGGTATCATTGTACAAATGCAGGTAGTAGTGACGAGAGCTCACTAAAGGTAGATCGAGAGTTTCCCTTACTGGGATGCCCGTAGGATATACAAGAGTTGCCTAGAGAAGTAATTGATGAGTTTGAGAAATCCGTTTTGCTTTCACTCTACACATACCACATCAATTACAGGAGCCGGTGTATCTTCTACAGTCAGCTTTTGAATTATCGTCAAACCGTCACCACCCCCAAGCACTCGTTCATCATACCAGATCAAGAGAGAGGAAATCTTCGTGGGCATTGATTTAGAATGTAATCAAGAGTCAAAAACAAACCTTCACAAGATTGGAAGGGACGCGAAGGCTGCCCTTGTGCACAAGATGATTAAGAGATGGATCGAGCAAGCACTTGCGCTGATATTTGCCATCGGTAAGCACAAGATCGAACAAGTCGCAGTCAACAAAACCACCATTAATAGCTATTAATATAATAATTATTATGAAGAAAAGGGGAGAGATCCATTTAATGAGAACCTTTCGGCACAGCAGTGGCACCTAGTAGGGCCAAAACATCCCTATCGCTTACGTCTTCGTTGAACGAATAAGTATTTTGATACCAATTGATCAAGAACTTACATCTTTTAATATCTGCGATCGCAAGCACAATTTCCGCGCCCTCCTCTCCTAGCCGAAGCAGCGCATCGGGCTCTAGCCCTGGAACACCTTCCTCCTCGTTGGGAGAATCTTGAAAGCTCTGCGTACGCGGAGCAGGTGACCTAGACATCCTTCTACTCGCGAGTTTTTTTGATGCGCACGAGACTTTCCCGCCTTTTTTTGATCAAATGAAGATAACTGACCTCAAGTAGCTGCCAACCTAAGGTGGTAGGTCCACGCAAAGCCAAGCTTAACTATGAAGAGAGCAACAAGAAGACGTAGTACAACAGCATTCATGTTACTCAACAAATATGTTGTTACACTGGAAGTACCATTTCCTAGCAGGAACAGGAAGAAGAGCATGGGAGGTACTCTTGGATGTACACCTCGAGAGCGGTGGTGGAAGTGTAGCTGGTGGGATAGAGTTGCACAGGGAACTTCTGGGACGGGTAGAGCACATTCAAGGCACGCCCGACCGCGATGGTGTCATAGTCTGCAAGCACCAGGGTGTACTGTGTGTTGGGGTCGATAGGAGTGGACGAATAATAGAACGGAGGGTCTTCGTCGCCATTGAAGGCCCGCCTCAATGCCTTTCGGTTGTCCGAGGTGTAGGGTGTCCTTGTGTTTGCTGTGTTGTGTTGGAGAGAGGAGAGAAGGAAGGGGGAAGAGGGAGAGGGGGAGGAACAGGTGAGTGATCGTGTGAGGGAGAGGGAAGGAGGACGTACTCCAGAGACCGCGCAGATGAGTTTTGGTGATATAATTGATAACCGCGCTCAGTTGAGTCCCGCTCATCTGTATATAATAAAACGTATCACCTGCGAGAGAGAGAGTGTGTGTGTTAGACTATCTCATGCACGGATAGAAATATCTTACTGAAGGGGAGGATGGTGTAGATATCATTCTTGATGACTCGGCCTTGATATAAATCGTATCGCAGAGTAGCCG
>Ga0209935_1005263_pt1 | contig 11114 bp, 14 predicted proteins | sample ThiBio_1000_plan_2_FD_183958 | JGI IMG/M metagenome (GOLD analysis project Ga0209935, IMG submission 183958) | Wastewater bioreactor microbial communities from Cape Town, South Africa - Thiocy_cont_1000_plan (SPAdes) | ecosystem: Engineered > Bioreactor > Thiocyanate-remediating >... | reverse complement strand
GCCACGTCGGCAGTACATATGTTGAATTCTGAGAACCTTTTTTCCTTTTGCACGCTGAAGACGGTACAGACCAGAAAGCGCTCCATGCACAAATAAAGGATTCTATTAAACAGCCTCGTTCCGCTTCCGTTTCTTCTCCATTTCTTTTTTTCTTGTAAAATTTTTCAACTTCGAAAATTGGTTAGAGATACTCTGCCGACAAACCCTGTAAAATTACTCCACAGCAGGGCATGGGCAATAACCCTTCATTTTGTGACTGTGTACAAAGGAGCAACTAAGAAACTTTTTCTGTGAAGGAAAAAAAAGTATATTGCGTGAAAGAAAGCGTTTGATATTTACAAACAAACAATTGATTGTGCCTCTGCAAGCAGCGCTTGCTCTGCCTAAGCAAATGTGGCAGAGAGGGAAACTGCATTCAGCGTGTTGAGGCCATCGTTCACCCAGTACAGCAAACGTCCTCTGAGTGCAATGCCAAAGAGGAAACCAGCAGCTGTTTGTTTTTTGGTTAATGGTTTAAGTTAAGTTTGTTGATCCAAAATCAAAGATACTCTCACGTACCAGCCTCACCACCAGGAATAAGTGGAATCGCTGCCAGTTGAATCCCATTGGTACTTGTAACAACCAGAGAACCATCGCCACCATTTGTAGACAAGATCGCGCAGTTCTTTCCGGTGGTCAATCCCAACGGAACATTGAGGTATCCATTGGCGGTGACATCCAAGCCTTTGTGTTTTTTACACGGTGGTGAATAAGGATTTCGAGCGCAGAGAAAAGTAAACAGGTTACTCACCTGCGTAGGCATCGGTGGTTCTTGTCAACGCATTTGGAATAGCACTGATGCGGTTGTAGAGGGTGTCAGCAACATAGAGGGTTCCATCGCAAAGGCTCAGGCCCGTGGGACCGATCACGAGGGCATCCGGGTCCACAATTTGTCCAAATCCGGACGCTGGAATTAATAGCATCAGATACCTGTAAATACAATATGAGGGTCTAGACAACAGCTTACCGATTACAGTCTGGCTTTTAATGGTAGGGTAGTTATTCGCATTAGAACCAGACACCAGAACTGTGGGAACGTTAAGCTCTATGCGCAGGACCGTTCCTGCATTTACAACGTGATCTAGCCCCGTAGAAACACCGCCTGTTCCAAAACGAAGATCAAATCAGAGGGACTCATTCTAGACCAGCGGTCTCATCTTACCGTTCAATACGTTGGTAACAAAGAGAGTGGCTTCCTTGCCAGTATCGGAAACAGTCATATCCCAAGGCCCATTGATGTTGGGTCCCTGGTAAGTCGTGACTACTTTGCCATGACAGTCTAGGACAATCAGACATCCAGCCTGCGCTGTCGCTGATGTTCCATCGGTGGTGGGCAGAGATCCCACAATCACCCAACCTCTCCTCAATACAACCAGCGCAGTGGTAAGACCCACCCCACCGGTACACTGGTTTCCCAGCTGTGTTGCTGTTTGAGATAAAAAATAAATATATCAGAGTCCTAATTGGGAGAAAGAACTTCTGCTTTGGTTACCATTAATGGTGGCAAAGACAGAGGAAGAAAGGCCATCAGGAGTGAACTGGAGGATGGTGGTTCCTGTGCCTTGAAAGTTCTGAAAGTTGTTGAAGTTCGATACAAGAATATTGTCTTGCACCAAGCCCCCTTGTGTAAACGGCACAACAAATACTCCATAGGGATTCACGTCACCTGGTAAAGAGAGACGGTAACTCAGCGTTGTTTGTCCGGAGGCTTTGTCTTTTGCTTACCATTTCCGGGAACAGTGGAAACGCCGACGAAGGCATGTGCAGAGATTGTTTGCGTCGAAGCATTTGCCCCAAAGAGAGCTACCGTCAGCAGACATAAGACCAAGAGTCTGGCAAGCATCCTTGGGTTGTTGTTTTTGTAGTTTGTGTCAAACACAAAAAAGAAACTTTTCTGGTTCTGGTAGCTTCTTATTTTCGGGTGACGATCGTGTTAAAAACGATACATCAATGCTATAGGTTGTGCCGCTACCTGCAGCGGGCACGTGCGATCAGCTGTAAACCTGTTGAGGTTTGACGCGATGGAACACATCTTCCTAAATAAGAAAGGCATCCAAGGTCTCGTCGGGTGTCACCGACCCATGTGCTGCTTGCTGAGACGAGCTGGTTACCTTTTTCGGAGAATTCGCGCCTTCCTTAGGCAATGCAATTTCAGCGGGCCAGTTTAGGAGGTAACCGACCCGCAAAATCGCTGCCTTATCCTTTGTGTGTATGATGTGTGAAAAAAAAATAGTACCAACGCTTAACTCGTTTATACGCCCATAGTGCGGCAACCCAATAGTACGGATAGAACAGAAACTCTCTAAAACCAGTCGAAAAAGGAACAGAGAGTAGAAGCGGCACTAGTTGTGGTGTCTGGATTAGCAGGCGTTGTTATATTCCCATATCCTACAAAAAAAAAATAGGATAGGTTAAGACAAAGGGGACGAAAGAAGGTTTGGGGACTACTTACTGAGGCCAGGAAGATAGGACGGGAGAGGGTAATAGGGATTACCAAGACCAATTCTAGGCCAAGGGATCTCGGTGAAGGTTATGTTCCCCAAGAAGGGCGCAGTCGGACTGACCGTCAAGTCGCCTGAATTCCAGTTGGCAAAGATTTGTTGCAGGCATGTGGAAGCATTGTTGTCTACCCAGTTTCCAAAGGTAACGTTTTGGGTGTAAGGAAGCGCCCCAGAAGCAACCAAGCCAAATCGAGGACAGCCACAAGCTACATTTTGTTGCACCCAATCGCCCTATTTAAATTTGGTTATTAAATTGGCGCAGACAGAGGAGACAGAAGAGAATAAAGGGGTACCTCAGGTGCATCAGGATTGTTCTGGAGGATGGTGGCGAGGGAAGGATACTCTGTCGACCATGGCGGGATTGTGTACGGCACCGCAAGCAGCCGTTGGTAGAGCGTTGCATTGCTTCCTGAAAAGGGTAGTCCCCTCGCATCCTGATAGTACGCCTCTGAAACGAAATTTGTGATTTAGAATGAATACACGATTAATATATTCCAAACCTTGTCCTGCCTGCACAAAGATGTTATTCAATACATGGTTATCCCTACCGCCGCCAATCAAAACTCCTCTTGATACGTCAACGAAAACATTCCCTTGGTTCATAAAGTGTGAGCGACCAAAAGCAAGAAGAAAATCCCAAAGTAGTACCATAGGCGATGGAACCGCTGTTTTGATCATCGAAATATACCGCGCTTGCACCCGACGCAGATCCTTAATATATTGAAAATCATTAGCTCCTTCCGCGGAATCGTTAGGGGGAGGGGTTACCGATAATGTCGTGGAAGTAATTGTAACTGATGTAAGTTCCCCTCGATGTCCAATCGCGTCCTTGATAGAATGCCCCGACGTCATTGCTCAATTGACATACATCAAAGATCTCATTGAAGTAGATCTGATGATTGTTGCCTACTCCCAACAAGATTGCGTTGTGTGGTGCATTGTTGATTTGGTTGTTGACAATAATAGCACCCACTCCACCTGTATGTGTGTGTGGAGGCATGTGAGTGTTGGGAAGGCTTGGTGTGGTGGTGGGTGTTTTCACTTACCAGCATAGACACCAGGTTGATAGCAATAGACCCAGCGAGCGTAATTGAAGAAATGATTGGCAAATACCATATGGTTGCATGCAGTAAGGTTGTCGCGGTCGCCGGCGTTAATCTGAACGCCACCCAAACCGAGGCCGTAGAAATCTGAGCGTTGAACCAGATGATTATAGCCATTCGTTATGCTGACCGCATTGCCGCCAATGAATTGGAAAAAACAATCAGAGATTTCCAAATTGAATCCTCCCGATACTACGATTCCATTGGCACGCGTAGCTTCAATGGTGAATCCTTTGGGGAGAATATAATTAGGGGGGCGAGCGAGAAGTGAAATGTATTACCCTTGAAGGTGACGTCATTGGCGTTGGTGATCTGGATGAGGGCTTGATTCAACAGCGACACTCTGGCATCAAAATCGGATTGAATGGGTGCTGGAGGCCAGAAATAGAGGATGCCGGTTGAGTTGTCGATGTAATATTCTCCCGCTTCATCCAGTTCGTCAATCACGTTCCAATAGAAGTATCGCCGCCCAACCCCCAAGCCGTATGTGGGCAGAGAGGCCACAGTGATCAATTGTTGCACCTTATCCACGCTCGAAATTGCCATGCGAGAATCCGACCAATCCCAGTAGAAGAAGCCATGGACCCAGACGTTTTCATACCCACCCCAAGAATTGATTCGAGTATCGTTGTAGCCGAATACATATCCGTTCACTATTTTAGGAGAAAGCAAAGTGAGAACAAGCCTTCTGTTTTATATACACGTACTGTCGGGAACAGGACCAGTGAGGGTGAAATTCTGATAATTGGGATACCGTGCAATATTGAGAAGGTAGGTTTGGAAGAAGAGCTCCATCGCAAGACTTGACGTGGTCCATTCACCCAACGCGGCTAAGGACAAATTAAGCGCGGATAACAGATTGACGGTGACCACAGAGGATCGAGATGAAGAAGGAATCCTTGTTGCAATTCCCGTTGGGGTTCCCAACGGCTGAAAGGCATTCTTTGGGATGGGCACTCCGCCGGATAAAACGGTGCCTCCTTGTGACCCATCCTACGTGTAATAGATCAATTAATTATAGAGCAACAAATAAGTTTCCGGAGTTGTTAACACACGGAAGAGAGGGGATGAAGGCGCCTACCTGCGCAACGATTTCAAGATTTGAGTCAGCGGAAGTGAGCTGCAGCATTGAAGCGAAGGTGTAGTAGCCTGCTGCTACACTGATTTGGCGGGGAGTGGTGGAATAATTTCGGCTGAGCAAAACCGCTCTAGAAAGCGTTTGAACAGGACCGTTGACGGAGCCATCGATCACAGGAGAATTTCCATTCCATAAATCATTCCCTGCCGTGCCGTTAGTGGTGAGTAACCCGCTGAACTGTTGGGATAATACCTTGAGAGTTGACGTAAACAGTTGGAACTGAGAAAGCGATATTTGACAGACAACCGAAGACGCAAAGAGTTAGGGCCACCCGCCACACATCCATCATCGCCATTGTTGTTACCGAACAATTGATTTGCGCTTTGCTTGTCTTTGTATCCGCCAATATATTTTTGGATTAATAAAAGGGCTGCCAATCAACCACGGGTCTGCAGTTCCTAGAATTTCACACCGTTTCAACAAAATGAACAAAGAACAAGGCGCCGAAGCTGAACTCGAGGTTATCGTGGCCGGGTTCAGTAGGACTGGCACGGGCAGCTTAACAGCTGCTTTGGAGATCCTGCTCGGTCGACCATGCTATCACACTAACAACCTTGTCTCTAACACTGCGCTGCAGCAACAATGGGTTGAGATGATTGATACGGGTTTCAGAGAAGACGCACTCATGCGAGATGCCTTCAAACACTACGCCGCTGGCGCAGACCTTCCTTTCTGCCTTTTTTACAAAGACCTCATGCGCATCTTCCCGTCAGCCAAAGTTGTTCTCTCGGTCAGGGATACGCCGGAACAGGTTTGACCGGCTGGCAAAACCTCAATCCCGTACTCACAAATCTCTCCTCCTATATAGTGGTACGTGCTATACTCTCAAACACACGCGTTGAACCGCTTGTAGTTTAATCCAAATTTGCTCACAGGTATGAGAGCTTCGTACTCATCAGTCGATTTTCTGCCTTGATGCACAAATTCTGGTTTCTTTCATCGGCACGCAGGATGATGCGCGTCATCGACTTGGGCCTCTCACACTTCCGCAAGTGCAAAACCCAAAAGGACTACCTTGCCGCCTATCGAGATTGGATTGAAGAGGTGAGCAAGAACGTGCCGCCGGAGAAGCTGCTGGTGTTCAACGTGAAAGAAGGATGGGCACCACTGTGCAAGTTCTTGGGGAAGGAGGTTCCGAGGGTACCTTTTCAGCATGTGAATGACTCGACTCAAGTGCATTCATGGATACGAAATGCAAGGATCGCATTGTGGACGCTCTATGCACTCGGGGCCATCATTGTTGTCCTATTGGCAGTAGTTGTAAAGGTTCAATTCTAGAACTAAATCTATCTCTATAGTGACAAATACAACTACAAATATTTATGAAAGGTTTTTCTAAGTCTCGTCTATCATACCATGCTTAGTTTCTTTTTGTTTTGTCTTCTCGCTTCATGTCCGTGGGGCTATATCGCTCTACAATTAAAGTCCCAAGCTTGCGCACTCGTGTATCTACCTTGGCGATTTCGTCTCGGCGCTCTCTGCTCCATTCCTTCACTTTGTCCTCCTGATCGAAATGATCTCCCAACACACCGCATACCAGACAGTCGATAACCTTGTGTCGTCTGCAAAACGATTCCTGAGCTGCTGTCTTCAACTTTTCCAAGGCGGTAAAGTATTCTTCGTTATCGATGCAAAACCCATGCAGGGTAGATGCGCCAGCGAACAAGCCCACTGAGGTATACATTTTCACACAATAGACTCCCGCTTTATAATGAAGAAACAAAACATTAATCATGAGGAGAAAAACATTAAAGGCGAACCTACTTTTCACCGTTTTGGGTGGTGGATGGTTCATCAGCGTAAAGATATCACCATTTCGTTGGCAAACCTCCAGCTTCGTTATGTAGTACTTCGCGATTGTTGAACCGAGCTGAAATGACTGCAGGTAGAAGCAGTCCTTCCCCGCCCAAAGGAACATTGGGTCGTCAATCTTTCGCGCCTGCTGTCTCCAAGCAGTCCTAAATAAAATAGTCATTGTTGCCTTTGTAGCGGAATCACGTACACGTCCATGATAGGGTACGCATGTTTCATGAAGCTCAATCCACAGGTAGCTTTCCTCTCAGTTGCCATCCAAATCTGATCAGGTTCCAGAACTGGCGGAAACAGAAAGAGGCGCTTGCACTCTTTGATGTAATCCGTCTTTCCTCGTGGTTCTGAGGAAAAAGATGACGAAAGATTCGCGAAGAGATGGAAGCGTACCATGAGGGAAGTAGTGTTTGTAAATAGCTAGCCACAGAGAGTCATCGGATGCATAAATGAACCATTCCATTGCCACCAACATGCATGACACCAACTCGCGAGGTTCTAAGAACGAAAAGATGTAGAGTAACGTCTCGGGCGGTAAGTATGATAACCTCAGAACCTCTGGGTGTGGTCGCGCACGTCCTCCCCTGCCTTTCTTTCGCGGCATCAAATCTTCCTGGAAAATGGAAATGACACCAAGAATTGAGGGAATAAATAAATAGTTCGTAGAAAACTCTAACTTGCTTTGCCAAGCCATGGAGCGCCGCAGGAGAAAGCGCATCCGGTTTACCCTCTTGAGCCCAAGTGAACTGGTGAGGAGGGAAATGGCTTTGGGGTCTTGTGCTTTCTCACCATTACACAGCGAGCCCTCTCTGTATTGCATGTGCGCACAGAAGAGGATCTGAGCAGCTCAGTGTTGGGAGTGGCCGAAGGGGACTCTAAAACCCGGTGTTGCAGTACATGTAGTGGATCAACCACTTCCTGTGTGGGGCACTTTGGACATCTTGACCTTGCAATTCCACTCCTTCATACGGGCTTCTGGGACACTCTCTGTCAAGTCTTGGCTTGCATATGTTTGAATTGCTCCCGCCTTCTGATATGCAACGTAGTGAATACCTTTCACCTCCCTCCCCCCCCCTTTGTTATACTGTGCTCACCTCTCTGACTCGAAACAACAGAAGCCTGTTAGCATGCCAGGGAGGAGATGCATTAAGCGAGTGTATAAGCAGACTTCACTACAGAAACAGATAAACGAGGCCAAGAGAGATCGGTATTGCGATTACTGCAACGGTGGCCCTTTACCCCCGAAGTATCATTTGCAGTTCGATCGCAACCTCTTGCGGATCTTCGTCGTCTCAGGAGAGGATCAAGATGGGCGCAATGTAAAGGAAGAGTTAACCACAAAGAAGATCATCGATATATTAACAAATATATCCGACGAGAATTGTCGGCATTTGGGATTCGACCCTTCTTCTGTGAGGCCGGAGTGGATGATACTCACAGTACTCCCAATCCCTCCACCCAATATGCGACCCTCCAGAAAAAATAGAGAGGTAGACCTGCTCTCAAATTCTAACCCTTCAACAAAAGGATATTTAATCTCACTTCTATTTGGTACTAGAATGATCTATCCGTCACGCTCTCCAAAATATTGAAGTGCAATGCTACGTTGGCTTTTAACTTGCGAAGCGGCGCTCCGGCGCATATCATCTCCGAATTCTCTACACTCCTACAGTATCATCTCTCCACCTATGTATCTTCCGATTATGCATTACCCCAGAAGAACACCAATCCTATCACCCAATCAATTTTTTCGCGGTTGAACGGAAGCAAAGGCCGCGTCCGAGGAAATCTCCTCGGCAAGAACGTCAACTTTACCGGAATCTCAACAATCACTGCCGATCCCAATTTGAGCCTCGATGAAGTGGGCATCCCGCGCTCAATGGCCATGAAACTTACTCTCACTGAAACTGTCTGTGCTGTTAACAAACGAAGGTTTGCCACCCCCACCCCCCGCGCGCCTCTCCCGTACTTACTGTTACCCCAGACTGCATGAGGCTGTGCTAAGAGGACCTTCTGAGTATCCCGGTGCAACACTGGTTGTTAATGTTGAGGATGGGGAAGTCATTCCCCTCAAACAGAGAAACCCGTTCTTGTCAGGGGAACGAACACTCCAGGATGGATACCGGGTGGTACGCCACCTGATCGATCGTGATCTGGTGGTGTTGTGCAGACAACCTTCACTGCAAGGGAGCCACACCACGGGCCACCGAATCAAAGTCGCCACCGATGCGGCGAAATCCCTTCGACTGAACCCTTCCTTAGCTCCCTGGCTCACCATTCAGTTCGACGGCGCCGAGGTGAAGCTACACGTGCCTCAATCACTGGGTACGCCTAACTTTCCTTTTATGTAATTTACCCTTACTTATTCCCAAATATAGAGGCGATCGCTGAATGTGCGGAGTTGTCATCACCTTCCAGACAACTGCTGTCACCGATCACCTGCACCCCTAAGCAATGCTTCTCATCCATGTCAAATCTTGGGCTCTTCTTGCTGACCTCAGCAGACAGGTTTCTTGAACGAGATGTTGCCATGAATCTGTTCATGCAAATTAGCGACCCAACTTACCTGACGCTGCCCCCGCCTGCGATAGTAAAGCCTCGCCCTCTGTGGACAGGCAAACAGATCATCTCTTTGGTGCGTATATACAACCAACCTTTATCCTCCTAACACTTTTAACTTTTACACGCAGGTGTTACCCAAAAAATTGTATATGCGGTATGGCGATACTGCTTACAATGAAAAATCAGAAGATCCTGTGTATATCCAAGCAGGCACTCACATAAGCGGAGTTTTCACGCACAGAACATATCGGGCCAACAGAGGCTTGGTCTTTCGATTGGTGAAAGGTACACACACAATATTATCATATAAATATCCATTCCTAACAGATAGTCTTTCCCCTTCCCACGCAATTCTTCAAAAGATTGTGGTAGCGAGTCTGCGCTAAAAGTGATCGACACACTGCAGAGAATCAGCTGCCATTTCCTCACGGAGGTGGAGTGTAGCACAGGAATTGCAGATATAATACCAACGCCAAAAGCACTGGAGCAGCACGCAACAGCGAGGCAAAATAAAGAGGTACAAACACAAAAAAATTCTCGTTTTAGGATAATAACTGAACATATTTTTCATTCTACCCTTCAATCAGGATTCTGTCCGCCATTGCTACAAGTACAGAGAAGGGAACTTGGAAACGCTGGAGAATAGAGTCAGCATGTACCTGGAGCCGGATCTTATCCCCGAAATAACAACCAGAAACCTGAAAAATATATGCACCGCAGGAAGTCCCATAACTCTAATGACGGTACGCAAGATCCAACATGCAGTCGGACAGCAGCAAGGGTTTCAAAGCCATCGCATCCCCTGGGAGTTCAGGTAGTTCCTATCATATATACTTTGCCCTGCCAAACAATTAATTTCCATATATAAAATAAAAGAGGAAGAACTCTGCCTCATTTTCCGCAAACCGATTATGGCACAGTGAGCAGGGGATACATATGGAGCTCATACTTTCATGGCCTCCTACCGCACGAATTCTTCTTTCATGCCAAAGCCGAGAGGACGAAGACGCTGGAGAGTATGGAATCGCTGAAGGATACTCTCCGTCTTCGCCGCCAACTTGCAAGGGCAACAGAGGATATCATTGTTCACTATGACTCAACTGTACGCAATAGCGAGGGTCAAGTTATTCAAGTAAGTTTAGCTGCACACACACACACACAGGCAACACACACCATACACAACACAAACAAATCAAAACCAGTTTATATATGGGGAGGATGGTATGGACAGCAGATGGCTGGAAAATCACGGAATAAAGAGCAACAAAGAACGAGCTTCTCACGAAGGATTCTATAGCGATATCAACGGGATGCTGAAATATATCGACGAAGGGATCGCTCACGAAATATATGATCATAAAATCTGGTAGGAAATATCCGTATTTACTGTTGTCTCTCTCATCTCTATATTCTCGAGCTCTAGCCAAACGATACTCGTTGAGAATGAGAAGAAAAACCGCATCCATTACGACAACTTCTTCCTTCCCTTCTTGCCAAAGTCAGGATATATTACAGTCGCATCACATGTACAACAGCTCATAGATCAGGCAAAGCACCGATTCCCAAGGAAGAACAAGTATGCCTTAGCCTCACTTTCCGTTTTCATATATACCAACCTTCGCTATTTATAGGAAGAGCGATGTTCACCCATTGCGAATGTTGCACGCAATGGAACAATTGGCACACCTATTAAAGGTTGTGGATGACAGCGATGCAATTGGCCGCGAAATGCAACGAAATGCAACCCGCTTCACATTATTGCTTCTTGCGCAAAATTTCGATGCCTCCTTTTATCAGGTGAAGAATATAATCATATTTAGCCTCAACTCACCATCATCTCTCTTTCTCTTTCTCTTTCAGACAAGGCTTTCTAGAGAAGCGTTGGAGTGGATTCTTCGGAAGGTGGAGAGGCAGTTCTTGCGAGCCCGTATAACTCCCGGCGAAAGTGTGGGGATATTGGCGACT
>Ga0209935_1005262_pt1 | contig 11115 bp, 14 predicted proteins | sample ThiBio_1000_plan_2_FD_183958 | JGI IMG/M metagenome (GOLD analysis project Ga0209935, IMG submission 183958) | Wastewater bioreactor microbial communities from Cape Town, South Africa - Thiocy_cont_1000_plan (SPAdes) | ecosystem: Engineered > Bioreactor > Thiocyanate-remediating >... | reverse complement strand
ACTTGGCGTACAACGGCAGCTGGACCGGCACTGGCACGTTCCTCGGCGAGGTGTCGTTGAACAACCAGCGAGTCGTGAGTGCCAAGTGCATCTCGAACATTTATGCTCCTTGCAGCTAAACAAGCTCGCTCCAGCTCGCTCGCTCTTCTCTCTCTCTCTCTCTCTCTCTCTCTCTCTCTCTCTCTGTGACTGCTCCTTGAGACTGCATCGTCAGCCTGGTGCTCAGGTTGTTTGTTTGTTTTGTTTGATGTCAATGGTTTGAGAGAAAAGAGAAGAGACACATAAACTGATGAATGATCCACAATCGAGACCCACGAATCGCGAGTATTGGCGTGTGTAGAAGGTTCGTGTGTGTGTGTGTGTGTCTTGTAATCACCCAACAACAACAACAACGCCATCTCCCTTGGCACTCTCGTGCTCTTTCGCCAAGGCAGGGGGCTGGTGGCTCAGGCCAAGTAATCGTGCACCAGTTGGCCGGGAGCGAGCGAGTAGTCGGCTCGCAGGTGGAAGCCTCCGAGCGTACGTACGACTGGCAGGTCTGTTCTCTCGCACGGCGCCCAACACACACACACACTGCCACTGAGCCGAACTCTCTCGTGCCAGCAGCGTGCGTTTTGTTCGAGAGTCGGTATCGTACCTGCGAACGGAGCATTGACGTGCGGCGCGAAGCTGAGCCGCGCTGGTCCCTTCCACGCCTCGTGCACCTTGATGTCAGCGTTCTTGAGCGACACGAGTTGCGCAATCTCGGGAACGCCGTCGCCGCTGGGAATCAGCTTCAAGTTGAGCTCCTTGGCCTCGAGCAGCTTGTACGCCTCGGCGAGGCTCATCGGAGAGCTCTTGTAGCCCATCGACGCGGTGGCGACCTCCTGGTGCCCATAGCGTGCCGTGCCTGCGAGCGTGTCCTTGTCGACTCGCTGCAGCCAACGATCGCGTTGGCGTGTCACTCGCGAGCCATGTTTGTTTGTGTGCGTGCTGCATCATCGCTATCGCCATCGCACGTACCAGCAAAGGGAAGCCAAACTTTTGCGGCTGTCCGTACACCTCGCGGCCCTTGGTGATGGTCGACGAGCAGTCGACGAGCGACAGCACCGACACGAGGAACTCCTCGCCGGTGCTGGCCCACGTGCACCGAATGTGCGCCGAGCACTTGGAGTACGAGCCCAAGCCCGAGCCCTGCGCGTTCACCCACTGCAGCATGACCTCGTTCTCGGCGTTCGGGATCAGGAACTCGGGCACCAGCTCGAGGATCGCCTCGCGCGTGCTCTGGTACTTGATGAACAACATCTCGCGGTCTCGGAACTCGACCGCCTTGGCCGGATAGCTCGGGCTGATGGCTGGCATCGACGGCAGCGACAGCACCTTGCCTGCCGTCAGCTTCGGGCTCGCAAGCATCTCGCACACCTTGGACAACTCGCCGCTGCGATGGCTCGATCCGTCGCGCATACTCGCACGATGGTGCTCGCGTACGAGCGGCACCAACTCGGCGTGCTGCTTGATGTAGTCGTAGCCGACACTGCCGTTCGGCAACGTGAGGTTGCTGTGTTGTGCCAAACCCGGCGCGTGAATGAGGTTCGTGTGTCACCACTACCACCAAGCCAGCAAGCGAGCGCAGCGCACAAGGCCGTCTGCGTACGCAATCATATGTTTGCCGAGGTTGACCTTGCGAACTGGAAGGTCGGCAGTCGGTGCGTTGACGCTCGATTCGAGATGCAATCGAGCCGGCCCCTCCCAAGCTCCAAGCAGCTGCCAGATGAGCTCGTACTCATGAGCTACGTCTCTCTCTCTCTCTCTCTCTCTCTCTCGTTCGCTCGTTCATTGTGATTCATCTCACGAACCTCAATATCTCGAAGCTGATAGGTTTGGATCTGCGCAATCTTGGGCCCAAAGTCGTAGTCGGGAATGATCTTGAGGTTCGATTGCATCTTGGACAGAGAGCGCAACGCATCGGCCGGAGCGATCTCGCGATACTTGTACGCCATGGTACCGGTCGCGATTCGCTGGCCCGCGTAGTCCAAGACGCCGGTCAGGGTGTCCTTCTCGACCGCCAGCTTGGGATACGCGCGCTTCTTCGGGAATCCCCACACCTCGCGCCCGCACGCGATCGGCGGCTCTGTGCTCGATGCATCACTGGCGGCTCAGCTCCAACGACTCAGCAGCAGGCGTACATAGCATTCGCTGTTGCGTACCACAATCGAGGAACATTTGCGTCGTAAAGTTCAACTCCTTGCCATTGAGGCGGCACGGGATCACGGTGCCGCTCTCTTGGTAGCTGCCACACGCGAATGAGAATATCGCTCTCGCCTCAGTCTCGAGAGTGCTCTCACGTACTCGCCAAATCCCGAAGAATCAGGCATGGCGATCCACTCGTACAGCACGGTGTTGCCTACGGGCTCGAGCGGCTCAGGCAACGCCGCACGGATGGCGTCGGGGTCGGTCTCGTACGACACGATAAAGTACTCGCGCCGCATGAAGCGATACGGGCCGCTAGCGCCGCGCCACGCATTCAGCACGCGACGCGAGGCATCACGATCGCTCCTGCGCCTGAAGCAACATACCGCGGGTAGCTAGGAGAGATGGCAGGCGTCGAGGGCAGCTGCAGGATGCGTTCGCGCGTGAGGCGGCCGTGCTCTGACGATGACGGCGCCGCGACCGAGGCCGCAGCTCCTCCGCTCGAGTGCCAGCGAGCTCCCACGGCGCTCGCTCGCTCACTCACGCGACTACCCACCACACGTAACGCCAACAACCTCGCCCACATTCTATCACTGAAACCAAAGTGTGAGGGAGTGTGAGGTGCGAGTACCACGGTCCGAATCACCAAGAGTCCACGAGAGCGCCACCAAGCCAAACAACAAACGAATCGGTCTCGGAGAAGCCGAGAAGCCACTTCCTTCGGAGCACGGGGCATGAATGTAGTCACGGGGCACGAACTTGGTTACGGGGTACGAAATTGGTTATCTCGAATAACTGGAAATCCCACTCAGCGATCTACTCTCGCGTGTGTTATTGATCGCGAGGCTGTTCCTTCCTTCCTTCTCTCCTTCTCTCCTTCTCTTGCTGCTCTTGCTGGTCTTGCTGTTGGTGTTGGTGCTTGTCGATCGAGTGAGTGTGGGAATCGAGGATTGTATATTGGTTGGCCACGATGGAACGCGACCCGTGTCCGAAACGTATTTGGAATGACTCGGGTGCTGGTTTTGCGATGGGCGCCATCGGTGGCTCGATGTTCCATGGCATCAAGGGCTTCCGCAACTCACCCTCGCCTGCCGTACGTCACGTGTCGCACTGCAGCAGCAGCAGCAGCAGCAGCAGCAGTTCTGGCAGGGCGCGTTGGCTTGTGAAGTGTGTGTCTCACTGGAACGAGTGGATATCGATGGCAGTCGACCAAGTTTCGCGGCGCCTTTGCTGCGTTGAAGGCGCGCGGACCTCAGACCGGCGGCAGCTTCGCCATCTGGGCCGGACTCTTCTCGGCCATCGACTGCTCGCTGGTGCAGATACGCAAGAAGGAGGTGCGTGTGGCCGCGTGTGGGTCGGTGCTCATCGTATCTCTGCCAGCTTGCGTCGCTCACTGGCCGAGCGACGCAGGACCCCTGGAATGCCATCATCTCAGGAGCCGCCACCGGAGGCATCCTTGCCGCACGCGGCGGACTCAAGGCGTCGGCTATCTCGGCCGTCATCGGTGGATGTCTGCTCGCTTGTATCGAGGGCATCTCGTTCGTGCTTACTCGAGGTGCGTGCCGCTCACACTCACGTTCATGTTCACGTGTTGGTGCGATCCAACCTGACTCCTATGACTCCTGCTCGCATCGTCGTGGCTGCTTGCTTGCTTGCTTGTTATGTCTTCGATTCGAGTAGCAATCGCGATGCCTGAGGACCCGAACGCCGTTGCTCCGACTTCAGGAGCTCCTGCCCCTGGCCCTGCTCCTGGATTCGGTCATGGTGGTGGTGCCCCACATGCCGGTTCACCAGCAGGTTTCTCGAGGCACTAACGCGCGTTCCTTCGCGCTCATTTGCCAACAACACCGACAACAACAACTCTCGTTCGAATCTACTCTGCTCATACGCTACTGCCATATCGTGCGCTTTACCGCCAATGTTGTAAGTTATAGTCTCAATCTCGAGATTGAGTCTCGGGATCGTGAGAGAGTGTGAGCCACCACTGCGCCTGATTCACCAGCACTAGCGTCATCTCAACTTCATTATCACCACCACGATCACCATTGCAACATATCATCACCGCCTCCACCACTGTCCTCGCGCTTGGCGAGGTACTTTCGATCGCCATGACACGCCATCATCGAGTCGATGTCGAGATCGACCCCCACCCATCCTTCTTGTTGCTCGCCTTCATTGCACTCTCTCTCACTCTCATATATTGTTTCTTTCTCGAGCCAACTACTTTGTTTGATCTCGCGTGAGTTGTATGTAAATGCTTCCTTCAAAGCGAAAACTCTTCTTTATAATCCGACGGTGCCAAGATCTGGTAGTGCGTGTTGCTCCAGAACCACAGCACGCCTCGGTATGATCCTCGAATGATGCCCGCCTGAAGCAACATCATTGGTTATGTCAGTCGGTGCTCGTTGTCAAGAACCTTCATAATCACCATCGCCCCATCTCGATCAGCTCACGTACCCTCTCATCGGTCATCAATTGGAAGCGGCGAGCAAGTGCTTGGTAGTCGATGAACGAGTTGTAGGTCAGAATGTGTGTCGCGTCCGCTGTGCGCAGCATCTCGCGCACATGGTTGTGGAACTCGTTCTTGTCCAAGTATCCCAGATCCATCTCACTGCCACGGTGGCCACCAACACAGCCGTAAGCTATCGGCACTGGTGCTCTTGCTTCTCGTGACGCGGCTGCAGGCGTACCGGAACGGTTGCGGCTTGTCGTTCAGTGCAATGTGCTTCAGGTGCTCGGAGAAGAACTGCCCAAGACTCGAGCCAATCTCGCCAAAGGTATACGTGCGCGACACCTCGGGATAGATCACCTCCTACACGCACACACACGCATGCATAGCATCAGCGATTTCACTCATTCATCGATCAGAAAGCTCCCTACGAGAGGGAGTGAGAAGCGAGGCATACACGACCGAGACGTTGCTCGGGTTCTCGCAGCCAGTCGTCCCAGAAGCCTGCCGGCCATTTGGGTCCGAGCTCCTCCCATAGTCTCTTGGTCATCAGCCATCCCAGTCCCGGGAAGAACTCGCTACGGCGCAGGGCAGCTGTCACGTGTTGTGTCAATACAGATTCTTTCGCTCGCTCGCTCGCCAGGGTCGTACGACAAGCAAAACAAAGCATACATACCAGGGTCGTGCACGAGCGACGGCTTGCCATTGTCATTCCAAGCAGAGATGGCATACAGGTTTTGTGTGGGGTCCATCAGCTTGGGTAGCAGCGCCTCAAAGTACTCAAAGAAGTCGGGGGCGATCTGTAGGTCATCTGTACTAGCATCGAGTCTGAGCAGTGCCCTGTGTGTGTGTGTGTGTGTGTGTGTGTGTGTGTGTGTGTGCGCGCGCTTGTGCGTGGCATGCCATTCGTACCTTCGAGAATAATGACCGATTCGAACTGCATCTTATCAAATATCGTCGAGAGAGCGAACTGGTAATGCTGTGAGATGTAGTAGTAGCTGCGATTGGACCCTGGATTCGGAGGCAGTGGCTTCCTGTTACGATACTGGATGTTTCGAATGGCCAATCGAGCAATCGATCAAGGTGAACCCAATCGAGATCGTGATCAAGTCGAATCCTCGTGAGTGCCACAGCGTCGGTGTGACGCGGTGCAACCCAAAGACAGGGCCGTTGTACCTGGATGGCAGTCACGACATCCGAGTACTTGACCGTGACCAAGTTCCATACGGCAGCATCGTCTCCATCCTGCGATACGATGATGGGATACTTCTCCTTGGATGGTCGATGTCTGCAGCCACGAATATCAATCAATCAACCAATCCATCAACGTGCACATGAGGATATCGGTGCCAGAGTAGTCATGCATACTTGATGAGCTCTTGCAGGGTTCGATCGAGATACTCAGGGCGATTGTGGCAGAGCACCAAGACTGGTATGTGAGCCGATGTTCCATATCCCAAGGTCGCTGCCGCTGTGGTCTTGGAGATGGCTGCCATCACCGAGGCAGGTAAGCTTGAAGGAGCCCGGCTCACGGGTATCACTGATGCTTGTTGTTGTTGCTGTTGTTGTTGTGCTTGTTGCTGCTGTTTGGTATCACTCGAGGCCTTGGTAGCGGCAGCATCTGCTTCCAGTACTACTCGATCATCGTCGCTCATATGAGAGATTGAATTCGATCACATTGCAATCATGGTTCGTCTGATCTGCTCCCTGGACGATGGCGCCGATGATGCATACATTGTTGCAGTGTGTCGCTGAGGGCGTCGTTGTCGCGTTGCTTCTCGCTCACGAGCTCGTCGAGGCTGCCGACTACATCCCCCAATGCCCCGAACTCTCTCGCTCGATCAGCATCGTCGGTATCGAAACTCGTACGTGCGCTATCGATGGCGATTCAATCAATCGCAAGGCAATCACGTAACTCGTTGGCATCAGCACGGTTTCGATGAGTCGATTGGCATCGATCAATCGCGCTTGCAACAATGCCGCATCGTTGTGAAGACGCGCCAGCGCCGCGTGCAATCGAGCACTCTCGAGATCTGACTCGGCGGCACCGATGCCACGCCAGGTCGCAATCAGGCCCACACTAAACACAGCGAGGCATGCCATCGATATCATGAGCAGCCATCGGTTCTGGCCACTACCAACCGCCATGGTTCGCTCGTGTCTCTCTCCAGCGCGAGATCGATTGATTGATATGGCGATGTAATAACCACACTCCACTCGAGACCTGTTGAAGAGGTGTTGTTGAACTATGTTGGCAATGATGATGGTGATGGTGGAGAGGAGGTTGACTGAATGCGCGCGGTCGCAGTCGATGACGTGTCGTGCAGCAGCAGCGGCAGCGGCAACGAAGCGAACCAGCGAATGAATGAATGCGAGCGACCCTGGATCATCATGAAGCCTCACTACTCGATGACAATCTCGCTTTGATGGGCTCTCTCTCTCTCTCTCTGATGGATTAGTGAATTACAATACATTACGGAGGTGTTTGTGAGTTTTGATACAACTGTATGTGAGTGTGTAGGCCTTGAGGTAACCGCGTCTGCCAGCTGCTCAATGTCGATGGCTCCCTCGTATCGGGAGCGTGACCACGGTCGATTCCAGTGCCTCCGCTTCCGTAGTCGTCTCGGAACGCAGAGCGTCCATCTCGAGTATGAACGCTTGGTAGGCACAGGGACTCACAAAGAACCATCGTGGGGCACCGGCCCGGAACTCGGCCCATAGCAGTCCACTGGTATCCCAGCAATCGGGCAGCACTCGTTCGGTGTAGGCGTTGTTACGTCGGAAGCGCCCCATCGTGAGCTGGTGGTCGGTTGACGCGCAATGCCGCAGGATCGAACGCACTCGGTTGCGGTAGTGCTCGAGCATCGCTCCTTGCTGTCGCAGCTCGAAACCGCTCGGCACACGCGTAGCCGGGCTCGCGACCGTGAAGCGTGCCATGAGGCGCGGTATCCGGCCCGAGATTTCAATGATGCGTCGATCTTCGAGCTCGGCCGGAATTCGGTCGTGGGCACGCATCAAGCTCACGTACACACACGCCTCGAGCTCCGAGAAGCGTGGCACGAAGCGGCAGAGCTCCATGTGGTCGTGGTTGCGAAAGTACTGCGCCGTGTCCACGAGTGGCCGAAGTGCATACGAGCTCGAGTCGATGGCGGCCATCGTCCATCCACCGAGGGCCTTGCACATGGCACCGAGGTCGCTTAGGTTGCGCAGGTACTGCTGGCACACTCGCCACTCCGACCGTGCCACCGTGTTCCAACGATCGAGCACCACCAACACGCGTCGATGCACACAATACAAAGGCGACCGTTCGCCTGTTGGCGGTTGTTGTGGCTGTTGTTGTGGCTGTTGTTGTTGTTGTGGCTGTTGCCGATGCTGTTCCTGATTGAGATCCTGAGCCTTGTGGGCCTCGGATCGGGCGAGGCCGAACAACCACGCGAAACATTGCGAGCTCTTGTGATCACACTCGCCGTCCGAGTTCTCTGGTAGCGCGTGGATCGCATCGGGCAGCTGGAGCTCGCATCGGATGCACTCGGTCTTGATCGTGTCGAGCATCGCTCGCGGATGCGAAGAGTGCATCTCCGAGATGGACAACACGAACCAACCAGCTTGGCGAGCCCAGCGAGCACACAACTCGAGCAGTGTCGACTTCCCGGAGCCTTCGATGCCCATAAAGTACCATGCCGATGCTCGCGAATCAGCGACACCCGCGGCCGTGCTTCCGCGCAACGAGTCGGATTCGATCGGGCTCAATCCACTTGATGATGACGACGACGACGACGACACGCTCTCCGCAACCGAGTCGACAGCCGCCAACGCACGCAGATGCTCGATACAATCCAGCATGTGCTCACGGAACAGTATCGGTTCCGTACTTCCGATGTCGATCAAGCGATTCACATGCGCCAGCTGCAGCTCGGTCGTTGGCACCGTGACGATCGCCGTCTCGAGCTCGATCTCGTGATAGTCTGCAAGTAGCAACCGGTGGTCAGCAGAGCCGATCGTTCGATCGATCGGTAGCGCGATCGATCGACCCCATCGCCGATTCGATCCGCTCTTGCGCGTACCTGCAGCAGCAGCAGCAGCAGCGGTAGAAGTGGCATCGAGCTCTTGCTTCGGGCGCTTGGTGTTGGCGCGTTCGCGAGGTGACAGCTGCGCAGCCGATCGGCTCCGCTTCCTGCGTACCCTGCGTACCAACGCGAACCAACCACGAGCAGGAGATCGAAGACCATTAGTTTCGTTGAACCGCAAGAGAGCGCGCGGGAGTTTGTATCTCCTCTGGCAATGATCATTGTGCACTCGTATAAAGAAAGTATCAACGAATGAACTATTATTGCGCGAGCGACAGCTTCTGCTGAACTTAAACACAACAGAATCTACAAATGCCCGAGATATCTCGCTGGCTCGTACATGAGTAAGTAGTGTATGCGGGTTCGGTATGGGAGAGCGAGAGCGAAAGGATAGCTCAGTAAGAGTGCGGTATCGCTCTCGCACGCTCTCTCTCACGCGCTCGCTACAGCAACAGCAGCGGTGGTACAGTGTCCAACACTCAGGCACAATGGAACGAACTGCGCAGCTGGAGATGCTCCGCGAGTTCCGTAGCTTCAATTTGCTTGATTGCTCGCTGACTTTCGATCTTTCGCTCTTTCGGTGTTTCGTTCTTTCGCTCTTTCGGTGTTTCGTTGCGGCATTGCGATCGTGCTCCTCTCTCGTGTGCAGGTAGGTACGAAGATATCGATACAGCATGATAGATATCGATACAGCATGATAGATATCGATGCAACATGATAGATATCGATACAGCATGATAGATATCGATACAGCATGATAGATATCGATGCAACATGATAGATATCGATACAGCATGATAGATATCGATAGAACATGATTGATATCGATAGATCATGATAGATATCGATACAACATGATAGATATCGATAGATCATGACAGATATCGATAGATCATGACAGATATCGATAGATCATGACAGATATCGATAGATCATGATTGATATCGATAGATCATGATAGATATCGATACAACATGATAGATATCGATAGATCATGATAGATATCGATACAACATGATAGATATCGATAGATCATGATAGATATCGATAGATCATGATTGATATCGATAGATCATGACAGATATCGATAGATCATGATAGATATCGATACAACATGATAGATATCGATAGATCATGACAGATATCGATAGATCATGATAGATATCGATAGATCATGATAGATATCGATAGATCATGATTGATATCGATAGATCATGATAGATATCGATACAACATGATAGATATCGATAGATCATGATTGATATCGATACAACATGATAGATATCGATAGATCATGACAGATATCGATAGATCATGATAGATATCGATAGATCATGATAGATATCGATACAACATGATTGATATCGATAGATCATGACAGATATCGATGCAACATGATAGATATCGATAGATCATGATAGATATCGATACAACATGATAGATATCGATAGATCATGACAGATATCGATAGATCATGATAGATATCGATAGATCATGATTGATATCGATAGATCATGACAGATATCGATAGATCATGATTGATATCGATGCAACATGATTGATATCGATACAACATGATAGATATCGGTAGATCATGACAGATATCGATAGATCATGATAGATATCGATAGATCATGATAGATATCGATAGATCATGACAGATATCGATAGATCATGATTGATATCGATAGATCATGACAGATATCGATACAACATGATAGATATCGATACAACATGATAGATATCGATAGATCATGATAGATATCGATGCAACATGATTGACAGTAGCGCTATCCCTCGATTGACAGCCATCTCCCTCCATTGGCTCGTTTGTCTGGTTGTGTTGCTCGTGTTCGCGTGCAGCTCTACTCCAGGCAACACCATGGATAGCGATGGCGGCGGCGGCGAGGTCATGGTGATACAGACCGACGACAACACACCGATCGGCGCGCGGCTTCGAGCTCGTGCAGCTGCCTCGCCATACCATGACGCAGCTCGCAAGGTAGCGTCATCGCGTGGATTCATTGACCTTGCGCAAAGTTAACGTGACTTGAGCGAGGCGTCAGAGAGCTCGCAACCAACGTCTCGAGTCATTGGAGGATGATAACTTTGGCACCTCACACGCCAAGATCTCGTACATGGACTCGATGTCTCTCAGTGCCAGCTCGAGTTCCCTTGGTGCATCGACAGGTATCGAGCTCTCGAGATCGACATCGAGACCGGTGATGGGGGGCTACCTAGGTTCAGTTCGTTAACCGAATGGGTCCGTCGACTGGCCTTCTATGCTTCGTGATTGTGCGAGTAGATGGCGACGGCACAGACGAGGACAGCTCCGGCAGCACGAGCGGCAGCAAGCGACGCATCAAGAAGAAGACCAAGCTGCGCCCGGGTACCAAGGAGCTCGGCGCCAAGCGCAAGCCCTGGTCTCGT
>Ga0209935_1005261_pt1 | contig 11117 bp, 11 predicted proteins | sample ThiBio_1000_plan_2_FD_183958 | JGI IMG/M metagenome (GOLD analysis project Ga0209935, IMG submission 183958) | Wastewater bioreactor microbial communities from Cape Town, South Africa - Thiocy_cont_1000_plan (SPAdes) | ecosystem: Engineered > Bioreactor > Thiocyanate-remediating >... | reverse complement strand
CACCATTTTCTTCCCACCTACTATGGTATGTTCAAACTCGCCCATCCTCGATCCAAACAAGTTGATGTTGTCCCTTTTGCCGCTGGGGAGGGGCATATTTACTTCTCTCTCCTCTCTCTCTTGCATACACCCCACTGTTCTTCATGATGGAAGAGGGAGTGATTTTACTTTGAGCATGCCTTGACGTGTTCGAATACATAATAGTTCCATCAAAGAAGCTGATCATCATCGCAAATGGGCAGAAGGTCATTACAAGGTACTTTTCTTCTCCACCACTTTTATTAGTCACACTCTCCGGCACCTGACAACACCACACCCACTCACACCACCCACCACAATACAAAACAACCATCAATAAGATTTCATTGGGTTTGGGACCTTGCCTTCTTTCTTGAGGAAAAGGGAAGCAGGCTCAAAGCACGATGGTGTAGTATACCGCCTGCTGATGAGGACAACATGGCAGATGTGAGTCGAGGGGTACCTCTCTCTCTCTCTCTCTCTCTCTCTCTCTCTCTCTCTCTCTCTCTCTCTCTCTCTCTCTCTCTTGCTGACTCTTTACCCTAACCCAAAAAAAGCACAAGTGCATCGACAGAGGCTTCAATGCAGCTGTGTTTGTGAGGATCGCCAATCCTTCAGGAGGAGGCAGAAGAAACCTCAGCTAATCATAAGAGCCAGGAAGCCTACCCCTTACGGTGACTCCCATACTCAATAAATTCCCTTAACTTTATTTCTTTTAAAACAACTGAATGGAAGGAAGGGGAGGGGAGAGGCGGTGAATACTGCGACGTGGCGGCGATGGCTCCTCGGCGACGTCTAAAAACGTTTTACCCCAGACGTCGTGAAGGTACTTTTTTGCGGAAACGTCTCCAACACGTTGTAAACGTCTCGGCTACGACTTCGATTGTTTTCCCGTATGGCATATTCTTGGGACATTCACTCTGCCACTATATAGAGTCAACTTGTCTTTATTTAGACTAGAATGTCTTGGTACATTCAATGGACAATCAATAGACTTTCAAGTGCAGTGCTTAAAACAAACACGGGGGTTGATGAGGACATTGAACTGAACTATCCTCATTCCCCACCCCCCTTTTATTCTCCTCCATATGACCTTCTAGAACAGTCGGAAAGGTTTGAAAACCAAATTTCACAGAAGGGATTTGGAAGGTTCTCGAACATTCGTGTCATCTAACGACATTCCATATGCCATCGAGTGTACGTCCCGGTGCCGTGTCCGCCAAACAAAAAAGAAATTTAAATTTTCCTTGTGTAAAGTTTACTCAGCATCCAATCACCAATCAATCCTCTGCAATGGCATTGGTTTCCTGCAAGCGAGTGGGGATGATTCTACTTCTGCGAGTGTTTCCAAAGAAATGGCTGAAACCCGCAGCGAGCTTGTCGGAATCTGCCTCCTCATATCGCACTTCCTCAAACGCGCTTCTGGCCGAATCAGCAAGCTGCTGCAGAAACTCCACCGATAATCCACGAACTCGATTGATCTCCAGGGTATTCAGGTTCGGACAGCCAGCAACAATGTCACTAAGATCTTTTTCCTTATTTTTCCACAAGCGCGCCTCCAATACGCAACGTTCTAAAGAAGGTGCTCGAATGACGAACGAATCAGCGGAGAAGATCAGGTTGCGTTTGAATTGGAAGAGCCTTTCCCCAGCATCAATGCAGATGATTGGAACATGGCAAAACCATTCAAAATGAAGCTTGCACAGCATTGGCACTCCCTTGATGATCACTCGTTGCAGATTCGAGGTTGGTGGAGTGCGCTTGATGGTGATGACAGCCAACAGGGGAAGATCAACCAGATTCACGGAGGTGATCTTGCCACCCAATTGAAGATCCACCTCATGGAGATTCGGGAACCCTGAAAAGTCCATTTCTCCGTGAAGACCATTGCCTCCAATGATTCGCAGCCACTGAAGCGATCTGGATCTGCAACCATTCAACGTCCCCAATCCTTTGCATTTTTCAATTGTGAATGTCTCCAATCTCGGAAGTGCAGCAAAGAGCGTTTCCATTCCTTCTCGATCCAATGATCTGCATTTTTGGAGAGAAATCTTGGCCAATGGTGCTCTCCAAACTGATGGATGGAGGGATGCTGGGATTGGTTGGGAAGAATTGGAGATGTGCAAGGTGGTTTGGAGAACAGCTCCTTGAACATTGGTCAGCCAAGGAGATCCAATTCTGACCTGTTCCATGAGGGCAGCAAATTCCGCGGGATGCATTACATCCAATTGGAGTTTGCAAGATCGGAGTCGAGGACATCGGATTTCCTTCACTGTCATCTTGAACGGTGAGCTGCAGAAGCCGCCTTGGACCTCTGCAAGTTCCAGTCGGCGTAACTTCTCATGGAAGATCGAAAACTCGAATGGATGTTGCCATGCAATGTTCGAAAGAAGTAATGAGCGGAGTTCTGACAAGCCGGAGATAAGGTCTTCCAGGATTGGTCCCATGTTCTCAGCTATCCTCTCTTCTGAATTCACATCGGGGGGAAGTTGGAATTTCAGTGCGGAAATGGAAAGTCGGTGGAGACTGTGAAGGTGGCCGAGGGTTGGAAGAAGAGAAACTGGGATTTGTGTTCCATTGATGTCCAGCACTTTCAAGCTGTGAAAACAATCCACTCGCTCATTGGGTCGGAGATGTTCCGCCAACGAATAGGGAAACAGCCTGAAGCACTTTCCTCCAAAGATGAACATTGCCCGGAGATAATTAAAATGGTGTAAGCCATAATCATGGAGGGCTGGGGCGTCAGAAATCATCAGACCCTTCATGTTGGGACACCGAGAAAGGAATTCGCGAATCCCAAACGAAGGTGATGAATTCGTGCATTTCAATTCGACGAACTTCAATTTTGGATATGCCACCATCGGATCGATCTCAAATTGCTCCAAATTGTTCTTCAGTCGATTAATTCTCTCCTGTTTCATCGATTCAAAATCACACTTGTCGAGGGGCATCAGGAGATAGGGCAGTTCTTCGGAACGGAGATATGCCGCCTTGAGATTGGGACAGAATATTCTCATGACCTGACACACGAATGCAGAATCAAAGGCAGCGACACTTCGGAGATAACTGACCTTGCGAATCTCCGATGCTCGCTCTTTCCAGCTCTTAATGAAGATCTTCCTTAATTGCGAAGCGCTCACAGAGGATCCGTCCACCTCAAGAGCTCGGAGATTTGGCAATGGCACACTAAGCGATTGAGTGAGAAGTTGAAGGTGCAGCAAGAAAGAACGCGAGAGAGAGAGGTAGCGAGTTGGTGTAATGGAGCTCACCACACCTCACACAACACACCACACCACACCACACACACAACAGTCACTTGAATGAAAAAGCACGTACATTGTCTGTGAGTTATCCCCAAGAGGACTTGAGGGTAACAGATTCTTTGCAAGAGTCTTGGATCGATCGAGATCATGGAGGGCAAGAAATTGCAGTTGAGGACAAACTCGTCGCAAAATCAACACACAGTCGCCTGTGATCCCTGGACATTCCGAAAGGGATAATTTCCTGAACATTTGTGAATAAATGAAACATTCAAGAAAGTAGGAGGGTTACTGGGTTTACCTGAGCCGTGGAAGCAATTGCAGATGCTCAAGGCAGGCATCATTGATGAAATTGCTTCCCGTCAGCTTCAACGATTCGAGCGTTTGGGATGCAGGACCCTCACACAATGCCTGCACCATTCTGTCACTTGCACCCCTTCCCGAGTTTGAGTACATTTTGGTTTTTTTTGGAAGGGAGAGGAAACCATTACCTTGTCCAGGAAAGATCTAACTTGCGGATGCCGGTCCACAACGGAGCCGCATGAAATAATGCCTCTTCACCCAGATGAATTAAGCGCCTGCGCGAAAGCGGGTTATTGTTTACTGCAAATTGTGTGGGAGGGGGGTATTCAGTACAGCTCGGCATCAGGAGAAAGCTGTGCAAGGGCGAAGAAGGACAGAGTTGAATCATTCAATAGGCATAACTTTCGAAAGGCTTTGAGAAAGATCCTTTTGATATCTTCAGGAAGCCGTTTAACTCTTTGCGCCACTCTTTTGATTTGTTTGTTAGAAGCGCTTTGGCAGGCGAAGGGGGAGGGACAGATTACGCAGTGGCAAGATGGGAGGTGGAAGGAGAAGCATTCAATTGAAGAAAGTGTTTCACCAGGGTTGAAACACACCAGACGAAGAGAGATGCGCCCCGAGGCACGGACGGCGCGGCAACGGTAGGTAAAGCTTCCATCGTTTTACAGTACCAGGGAAAGGAAAGGAGATGAATCCTTTTCTTAGAATTTATGGCATGGAGAAGGACCGAGCCAGCCCCCGGCGGTTCTTACAAGGCAAGGAAGTATCGGTAGCGTGCCTCTTCTTCCTTGTCGGCACCTCGTCTTGGCTTCTTATCAATGGTCTCTTTGTCGAGGTACCAAATTTTGTCACTCTTTCATCGTTTGCTCACAACAAATTTGTAGATTTCAATCTTTATCGATGATCTTCCTGAAGGAAACTCAATCGCGTCAATCATGATCTTGACCACTCAACTTGGGAACATTTTACCAATCCTCTACGTAATCGTTCAGCATTACGTGAGACAGATTCCATATCTGATTTCCCTCACGGCGCTCTTGACCTTCAGTGTAGTAGTCTCGGTACTCATCGCTCTCTTTTGGGACACTACCGCTTCAGCCTTTGGAAGAGATCACAGGTAACCCAGTCCCCTCCTTTAATCTTTCTTTTCGTAGATTGAAGATTGGCACTCAAAATTTCCTGTGTAGTGTTGTACTTATAGGCCTCATTTTGGCTAGCGGGACCGTAGGTTGTTTTAGCGTAGTTCTCTTCTACCCTTTCGCTTCAATTCATCTTCTTCGATTTCCTTCTTCGACCCCTTGCTTGGCCACTGGCATGGGTATCCTATTTATCCTTTTTAAAAGTATTTTACACTTATCTATATCTTTATTTTTAAATAGGTATTACAGGCATCATACCAGCAGTGATCGCAATGATTCAAGATCCAGGTGGAAGAAAACGATTCGGCATCGAGGCGTTTTTCTTCATCATTGGAGGATTCGCTGCTCTTTCATTGGTGTCTTTCGAAATTCTAAGCTTCTTGTTATGGAGGGACAAACAAGAAGCTGAAAGAACCGATCCATCTCCTCCCATCTCTTCACCACCCCCCACAGATGCCTCCGACTCCACCCTCACCACAACACAGTCCTCCACCTCTTCAGACGGGACCGACGAGTCCACTCCCTTGTACACACACGCTGACTCACTACCCGATCTCCCCACCCCCTCCGCTGCGGCCATATTGCGGCTCGCCTGGCTTCCATTGCTGAATATCCTTTTTTGATCTGAGATCATCTCGCTTATAACTTGAGTGAGATCAACCTTAACTCTCATCAGATCAATTCTATATTTGCCTCATCAATTACTTCCTGATTGGCCTGACACCTTACAGTGTGGATAGCTACTCTGCCAAGGGAACTCTCTTGACCTGGATGAATATAGCATCAACTCTCGCGGGTGCCTTAGGTCGATTCACATCCATATTTATTCAATTTTATCATATAACAGGTAACTATTCCTAAATATGCACAATCCAATGCTCATTTTTTCCTTTCTTCGAAATAGTTTTGGGTATGGACGAATCCACATCTAAGTTCCTTATTTAGACTCACTTCCTCTTTATTAGACATTTTTCTTTGTATTTATGGTTGGAGTATCCTTTCTTGGCAACACATCTTCTCCTTTTCCAGAGAACTATGCTTTCCTTATAATCATAGGTACGTTATATCTCCACTAACTTAAATACCTCATCTTACCATAACCAAAAACAGCATATTCCTTATTCACGTTGCTTAACGGATACACCGATACGATCGTTTTCTTATTTATGGCCAAGAAAATTCCCAAGGAGATGGGCGAATCGGGTTCCCGCTATGCTGGAGTAGCCAACCAAGCGGGTGCCTTTGTGGGCTCTTTACTCTCCTTCCTTGTTGTACAGCTTGGCGCAATTTAAGAATACAGGGGAGGGTATGGTTACCTTGTTTGTCATATCCTGTAGAATAAGTTAGTGGAGGGGGGGGAAGGTTCAGTCAACCAGACCGGTTGTACACATTATTATTATTATCGTTTATGATAATAACTCATGCTATATTGTTTTCTACATACCACACAAACCCTCGCCTGCATCCTCTTTCATTTTTACATCTCAACTCAGATCTTCAAGTGCCTCCAATTAACAACTCTTTGCTAGTACCTCTTTTCACCCTCCCTTTCTTCTTCTTTGCCTGTTTCATATTTAAGAAAATTCTCTTATTGTAGCTGCTTTAGTTCTCACTTGGTGCCCTCACCCTTCCTGTGCAAATAACAAGCATGGGCTCCATACTTCATGTAGTAACAATCTAGCATTTTGGCTTTGCTTTGTCCTCCTGCATCCAACTTAAGTTATTCACTCTACCTTGCTAGGTGTGTTTAAGCATGTGTGTTCTGTACTATCTTTTTTTGATAGTACTGTATTTTCTGTGTGAACTTAGTTATGAAATCTTTAGGTATAGTCAGTTTGTTTACAACAACAAAGAAAAAAGTAATTAAGGAAGGGAGAAATATGAATAAGAACAAAATTAGCTTACCTATTCAATACCAAGGCATTTATTTCAGTAATTCCACCAAAAAAGAGATGCTAGCTTCTTTTTCTTTTCTTTTCTTCACAAATACAAGAACTTTCATTTGTGAATTCCATAGTGAAGGTAAATTCAAAACTGTCACTAAGATTGATATTATCAAAGTGGCTTGTCATGTTTATGTTTGTTTTGTAGAGCTTTTTTACATAATCTCTTTGCTTGCTTAATTAAGTAAATTACAAATAATGGCCAAATACTTACTGATAATCTACTGAATTGATTACTTATAAAGAGTAAATCAACACATCAGTATGATTACATATTCTACATTATGCCTTTTTGAGGCTTGAATATGTGCAAAGTTTTTCTATCAATGAGATTATTAGTTTAGTAGTATTCAATAACTACTCCTTATTAAATTTATTTTCAATTTTCACCTTAGTTTGTAACTAAATGTGTGCACTTTCAGCTGCTAATGATTCACTCACAAAATAGTCAAGCTTCACTCAACTCTACTGGCACTTTAATGCAATCAGCCTTTCAGACACTTTGTAAAACATACTCTATTATTTTATTTTTTTTTCTTAAAGTTTATTGCGCTTTGAGGGGCGTAGCAAACTAACAGATTAGATGCATGGTCATGGAGGGGCGGAGCTCTTCTGACTACTTTCAAAGGAGTTCTTATCCTACTGGTGTCGCTGTTGACTCCGGAATCAAGCGGGACTTGAACTAAAGGCGCTCAGTTGTCCTCTGAGAATGATCGAGGAAGAGAGTTTGGTGTCGTAGTTTCCTGTCTACGGGGCGAAAAATAGTGTCCACCGAGGTGCTGGCAGGTCTGTCTTCCAGTGCATGCTGGTGCTCTTCAGGGTTGCGTGATCCGAACAGTCCAGCGAGTGTGGAAGAGGATAGGAACCAAAGAAGGATGCGGATGCAAGGGAGAAGCAGCCAGTGAACCGTTCGGGAAAAATTTGTCAACCAAACATACTCTATTTAAGTAAAGAAAACATGTTCCATTCCCTCTCACCCTAAGGCAATTCACATGGTAGAACGAATTAAGAGTCCTCATACCACACTTTCTCAAATAGCTAAAGAAATGGTGGGCTTGCCTGGTCATAGTGTCATTCATTTGGAAGCTGGTGAGTGGTACAATTTCCTTGGGTGCCCACTTTAACCCACTTGCTCTATGGCCTATTCACTATGAAAAAAAGGACACAAATCACCTCCTTAAACACACTAGTAAGTTAGGCAATAGTAGGACACAATTACAATCAATTCTAACTGTAGAAATGGAACTCACAGCAATCACACTGCAATTATCCTTTGGTTTATATGGAAAACTTAGTGTTGGATCCAGTACCACTCTACACTTAGTAATTTATAAACATTCAAAAACTATTTGAGGACTTTCTTTAATAAGAAATAAAGCACTTGTTGTCTATAGTGGTATAAAGTTCACTAACAGAGTTTCAAATAATAGTAACTTTATAAGAAAAAGAAACACACACTTTAAGTAAAAAAAAGCAAAATAGCCCATAAATTAGTTAGTAGGCAGCTTACCCTGTATCAACACCCTAAATAATAAAGAAACTGAGCATTATTTAAGTATAAAGCTAAGGAATTTTATTCGTATTTACTAATCACCTAACTAACATTCTTATCTTTATAAACCATTATTACAAAGTTAAATGTAACTATAAAGTTTCTAAAAAATGTATGTGAGTTCATTATTAGAGTATTATAGTACAAATGAGTTGTAGCTAAGTAGAGAGCTTGCACAGGACAATGTAAACTAAAAAACTATTATAGTAATCTTTTAGTTTTTAGTAAACCAATAGTTATCATGTGATATGTAACAATTTACAGATTTGCTTCACATGATATTTATAGACACACATGATACTACACATAGAATTAGGGCTTCTATTTTGTAGTTTTTTTTAATGGTTATGTATGTTGAGCAGCTCTTGTATATACTAATTAGATACCACTCTATCTTTAATGTTTTAGTATATACTAAAACTGAACTCTGGAAAACTGCCATCTATAGTGTTTTAAAAGTATAGATGGTTACCTTTTACAAGAACTTAAAAGGGCAAAAAGAGTGCTTTTTTTTTAGAAACATACTTTTTTATAAAATCAGCACTATAACTAACATTGACAGGGCACTTGTGTAAATTATATTCAAAATCTAGTAACAAAAGAGTTTAGAACATTTTTTTGGTTTTTTAGTTAAGAGAAAACAAATTTATAATAATTTTTGTTTAGAATTCAAGTAAGTACTACAAGTTTCTATTAAATGTTCCTCACTTTCACTTTTTTTTTTCTAAGATTTATTAAGTTATAAGCAATTTCTTCTTCCATTTTTTGTTTCCTTTTCTCTTCCACTTTTTTTTTCTCTTTACTTTCATTTTTTAACTAGTGAATATCTTTCTCTTTATTTTTCATTTTTACTTTCAGTTATTGATTTTGCATAATGATTTCCCTAAATTACATTAAATTTTTTTACAAGTTCTTTAAATTTTTTTGCTACTTTTTGTAGTTAGTATTATTACTTAAACTCTCTTACATATAACACACATTATTTGCTATAATGTTTGAAAATTGTAATTGTTTGTTCATGATTTTTACTATCACTTTTATATATATTATACTTAAGTGTTTCATAGTGGAATATTTTGCCATTCATTTGATAACATAGTCTCAAAGTGTGGTTCTTTTTTCTTCTGTAATATTAATCCTTTTTCTTAAAATTTTTTTTGATATCTTTTTCCCTTATATACTTACTTTATCTAAAGTACTAATAGTGATTATTAACTTTCCTTTTGTTAACTTAAACCTTTTTAGTCAAAATTCTCTTTTTCAACAAAATACAATCCTGAAAACAAAAATTCTATCTTTTGTAAAGAAAGTTCATTATGTTTGGCAATTAGTAGTGTTAGTAGTATTTTGTCATAGTTAGATCTTTCACTAAATTAATTTATTTTTTGTGTTACTTTTTTATCAAAATTTGATAGTAATAATAGTACTAACTAATTTTGAAAGTAAATGTTATTAACTAATAAGCTTGTTTCAATAAAAACTTTGAAAAGACTTTTGCCTTAAAGAACTATCAATAAACTTTAAAGAATCAAGTAAAGAAAAAGCCAAAAAGACTATATTTTATTATTAACTTATTCATTTGAAAAAAATGTTTGCATCTTTTTAAATAACTGTTATTACTATCACAATATTTTGCAGTACATTTGGGCCAAAGTTATATGGTTTTGCAATTCCACAGTATGTAAATTTAGTATTTGCTTATAGTGTGTGTTAGTTTCTTTCATTACTTTCAAGTAAGATTTTACTACTTCAATCTACTTATAGTCTTTTCATTTTAGCTTCTGGAATTGCTTAGCAATTTTGTTTAGTTTTTTTCTTTTTTTTCTTAGTATGTCTTTTATGACTACTATTATGTTTACTATAAGTAATAAAAGTATGAAAATAAACAAAACAATTTTAGTTTATATAGTAAAGGAAGAAAAGAGAAATCATAAAAAAACAAAAGTAAAAGTAGAAAAAGAAATCATATATAAAGTTAACGTATTTGTTTTACACAATAATTTTAGAATTTAGTTAATTATATAATTGAATACCTCTTTTCAGCCTACTGAGTCTATTGCATAAGTATATTACAGCTACAATTGTAAGAACTTGAAAAGTTATAAAGTACTAACTTATATCAGACACTATGTAAAAAATCTTAAAGTTTCAAAAGGAGTTTTCCACTTCTATTTGATTGAATTTGTGGATTCAACTTTGTATATCTTTTAATTTGAGGTAATAACTTATTTATCTATAGTTGTGAATCTGTTATTAGTTAATAACTTCTATTTTTTTGTTAAGAGAAGATCACTACACCTCACAAAAGATAAAATAAAGGATTAGTAGTCAGTTACATGCTCACTATAGTTAGTTTTAAAATTCAGCTACAATTTCCACATATTTATTATGGTGTAGTTTTTTAAAAACGTAACTCCTTTATTACCTTAATAATAAGTTAAGTTGAATATCATAAAGTGATGGTAAAGTTCATGTACTTTATTGCTTTTTTATCTACCTTTTCTATTGTTTTAAGAGTTTTTGTGTGTTTACTGTGGGCTAATGAATTTTATGTTGAAATACCCAATGAATGATTAAAATAATGTGTTTTATTTTTTGGTAAACATAAAGCTCATTCACTTCAAAGATTAGTACAACTTCTAAATAGCACTAATATAGCCTAAACTAAATAAACTAAGAGAAAGTTAATACAAAAGATAAAGAGGGGGTTAATTTTTTCTCTGGCCTCACTAATAACACATGATTGCTTGTAGTGAGTAGAGTTCATCTCTTACAACTGAACTGAGTTGAACTAACCTTGTTATGTACTTAGCATACATATTTCTTCAACACTTAATAACACTTTAAAATTCATAGAGATTGTATAACTTATGTGATAAAATTTCTTTGAAAAAAAGTAAAA
>Ga0209935_1005259_pt1 | contig 11121 bp, 7 predicted proteins | sample ThiBio_1000_plan_2_FD_183958 | JGI IMG/M metagenome (GOLD analysis project Ga0209935, IMG submission 183958) | Wastewater bioreactor microbial communities from Cape Town, South Africa - Thiocy_cont_1000_plan (SPAdes) | ecosystem: Engineered > Bioreactor > Thiocyanate-remediating >... | reverse complement strand
AAATAAGAAAGTTTATTTTCAAAGAAAAATCAAACATTTCTATATCTACAGTGCACACACAAGCTCAATTTATCGCTCACACGCGAACACAAATAGTTAATCAACCGAATTAGAATTGATTAGACATTTGTTTGTGTTTTTGTCAATGTAAACTGTGAATAAGTTTTTATATTTAAAATAACAAAGTAACATTCATCGAGAGTCGGTTCACTTGTAAATGAATTCCATGATGAAGGTCGTTGGTTTTTAAGCGATAGATTCACAAACCATTGCAAAGCTGTACCATCTAGTAACCTAACTGCTAATGAGATGCGCTCATCATCGGTACGAAAGAGTTGTAGCCTCAGCACAGATGGTGGAAAGCTGGGTGAATTGTTCCTGGGCTTGTTTACGTTGTTGATGCATTTCTTCGATGATAATTGTGTTCATTTGAACAACACGTTCCAAGAGATATAGTCACAGTCTAATAAACGCGCGTCGATTTCCAACAATATGACTCACTTCTTACCTTACAGTCGAAGGAATATAGGTTAGACTCTTTCAGATATATGTTTAAATTCATTTTTGTTCTTCATTATATACATGAAACATTAATTCGCTGTTTCTCATCCGTCTACCATAAAATACATTGAAAAATCCGACCTCACCAAAAAACAACCATACTATGTATGTTTCATCCAGCTAATGACATTGCAATAATTCGCCTTCGTTTGACTACCCGTCTGCTATATGCTGTTTTTTCTTTTCTTCCTAGTATTTTTCATCATTCATCACATATTTACATATCATATAACAGTGGCAAAAATCGGTATCATATTTCAGGAGGAATCGACAGAAATTTCATGCTACGTCAAATTATTCGGAGAGAATTCGATGAATAGATTTAGAAATTAAAATATAAAGTGACTTCGTGGAACTTAAATGATACTGAATTTTTGAGTAAACACGATAAGAAAAATATGCCGATAATAATAAAGAAATAAACTTACGATTATTTTTCGAAAAAATATACGCTTTTAAGCTCCATTTTGTTTGACTTCATACAATCGAAATATTCTCATATTGCATACATTTTACTTCATAATTTCAACACAAGCCAGTCAGCAAACTTTCAAGTCCTCAAGAATTCATAAGCAAAGGCAAACATTAATCCTTTGTACGTAACTTAATACATCAGTCGCAAAGGTTGACAATGATTATTTGTGAGGAAGATTCGTCTATGAGTCATATGAAAAAAACGGATTCTTCCTACTTCGTTTCACCATGAGATCTCAATTTTCTCGAGTTTCTTCCAATAAAATCATGCGCTCGCTACCATCCAAAATAACCTATAAAACTTCATTCCATTTTGTGTCTCACTCTATTTTTCTCACGAAGCAACTCTTTACATATTACAGATTTAAACAGAAAACTCTACGCTCAAAGGTATCTGTACCGTATATATTCTTCCATCTTACTGAAAAAAACCACTTTTATTCCTCTTTATCACAAATCTTCGTCCATATTCGAAGAAACATGCATTTGTCCATTTCACAACTTCCGACAGAAATAATCCATCGTATATTCGATCACTTGAATAACAAAGAATTATTCATCTTCATAAACCATGACAATCAACGACTCAATGCTATTCTAAATAGTTACCCACGATTCCAGGTAAAATTAGCTAATATCCAAACATCTTTTACATACAAATTCTAACATGCGCATTTCAACAATATAACCTAAGAAAACTCATTTGTGTCTAAATCTATTATCATCCTTGTCCCACGTTATTCAACTCTACATCGCGAATAGACACTTACCACACTCAGCCTCCGCGGAATAGGAATCGGAGTTGCAGATGCACAAGCAATTGGTCAGACATTAGAAAGAAATCACGTGAGATAACTATTTAATTCCTTTATTTCGATTAACTCTCTTTTCTATTTATCTCAGAAACTAACCATACTTGACCTCGAATATAATCATATTGGAGATGAAGGTGCACAAGCAATCAGTCAAGCTTTAGAAAGAAATCAAGGGTGATAAATATTTAGTTTCTTTATTTCGAGCAATCATCTTTTCCATTTATCTCAGACGCTTACCACACTCTACCTCGAGCGAAGTCGAATCGGAGTTGCAGGTGCACAAGCAATTGGTCAAGCTTTAAAAAGAAATCAAGTGAGATAAATATTTAGATTCTTAACTTTGATTTGGCATCTTGTATATTAATTAGAGACACTCGCCTCACTCTGAAGATAATTCGTGGTGTTAATAACAATCATAGAATCAAACTATGGCATTTTCATACGATATTCCAGACAGTGGACGAAATAGAAATTATGTGTGCTATTAATTCTGCTAAAAAATCACGAAACATATGATACATGCCATCATGATAAATGTATTATGTTCACAAACAGATTGAAGAAAGTCTCTCTTAGAAAAGAAACCTCATTAGCATCATCTTCAGATGATTGTTCTCTTTCATCAAGTTTTTAAATGTAACAATACACTTTGATTAGTTGGTGTTGAATCAGTTAATGAATTTTTAGTTTAAATAATATTCTGGTTCCGTCGCTGTTTTAAAGAGAAATACTGCTCCTTGTACGGCAAGAATCATATCGAATAGCTAGGTCTAAATGATTATAGATACGAGAGAAGAATGACTTTATGGTTTTTTTTTAAATACAACGATAGATTCGAAATCGAAATAGTCATATCTGATTTGACTTAATCATAGTTTTGGGGAAAATCGTTGTTTTTCTGACATACGAATCTTTTGATGAGCAGTACATAGTTCCAAATTTTGAATATCTACCTATCAATTCAGACTCTCCTGTCTCGATTGCCTAAGATCCGACTAAGTTGAAAACTCCATTGTAAAGAGACATACAAACTAGTTTTTTACATATGACCTTCCTTACAGTCGTGAAAATAGCTGGTGATATTTTACGTATAGATCAAACGTAAGATTAACATGCATACTGACATATAGTCTACAGTCGTTCAGCTGTGATAGTTAGAAAAAATGGCAGGTAAAACTCTCAAGTAAACGTATAATCAATGATTTGTCTGTTTATTTTCTATCCATGAAACAGGAACTAAAGCAACAGAAATACGATCAGCAAATGTTTGATCTCCATTTTCAAATACTAAAGCAACATTATCACCATTACCAATAACAGCTATATCGGAATAAGCACTCAATCCAGGATATAGAACACGAGAAACAGGCCAAGTATACGCTTCGTCATAGGAAAGATGAAGAGTTAAAGTTGCTCGAACAGTACGATTTGCTGGACCACTAAAAAGAATACGACTAGGTCCTGTTGATACGCGTTGAATCGAACAAACAACACCGGTCCATGCTTTTGTCACGGGTTCTATCAGTGATGAATCAACACCGAAACCACTGAAATGATCTCCACCAGATGTAGAACGTGCGTAATAACGATGACCGGGTACAGGTGAAAAATTTCGTTCATTTAAATAAATATGCGATGCACCACTACCATTATTAATCGTTTGTACTAATTGTGATTCGCGTGTATATTGTTGAGCAACACCTGTAAAACCCCACACTCGTTCGGCATTATTCTTTGCCGCATCACTCTTCAACATGCATGCATAACAACTTGGACATGAACCATTGTCACCAGGACGGCTAGATCCATTTTGACAGATAAATGGCATCTACAACAACAACAAAAAAGCGTTTAGATAATGAGGAAAATGATAGAATTACTATGAGAGCACCAGCATCTGTGCAATTAGCACCTTTGCATAATGAACCGTCAATCTAGAATGTAAGCACGTAATGTTTACGTAGAGATATATGTAAAATATTTTGTCATACTTGAATACCGTGGCCAATAGCAGGTCGAACTGATCGACTCAATGGTGGAGATGGTCGAACAGTTAGAGGTACAGGATCGGACCATGATTCTCCCTAAAATATATTCTCATCTCAAAGATTTCAACTGAAAAACTAAATTCTACTTCATTAGTTGACGTAAATATAAGAATAGCATTGGCTGATGCTGCTTCTAGCATGAGATAAATCGTATTCGAATGACTATCCCAAACAACAGTATAGAAATCGATGTTTCCTGAATAGATTGTTTGCGTACTAAGCCAAGTAGAACCACCGTCGAGCGAACGACGAAGTTCTAGACCGCCTTGTTCATTTGGAAGACGTTCGTATCGTTCAACGCCGTTAACATCCAACGGTGGTGCACAAGATGATACAAAACGACCTTCAGCAAAGACAAGCACATGTGTTCGTGCGATATTCGTTGTTAAAATTGCTGGCTAAACAATTACGTATGTTTTTTTTATTTAATAAATGAAAGATTCTCTGGTATTTACTTGACGATAACACGGATATTTACCATCGTTTGATTTAAAAAGTGTAGAGATTTTTGGTTCGTCAGCATTCACTGCACAGATACAAGCAAATATTAAAAAAATAAGCCGGCGCATTTGTTTTAAAACAACAATAGTTATTCTATGTGTTTTTTTCGAATGATTAAATGTGCGAGTATTTATTTTTATCTTATCAATGTTGCACCTCAATTCAGGTGGTTAAATAACAGCAAAAAAGGAGAAAAAAAGAACGTTTTAAAGTCAAGTTTATTAATTCAATCGAACGAGATTTCGAATCGTTACTTTCTGCCCGATTTTCAAAAGACAAACAGCTGGTATAGCAACAGCACCAACTGGAAGTGTTTTCGTCGGTGTTCGAACACCATCAATAATAAACGTAAAACTACCCTCTGCATCCGATGGAAGATCGAGTTCCAAGCCAATAAGTCCACTATCGTTTGTAAATTTTGGTAGATTACCATGAATCGAAGCTGTACGAGTAACAATATCACCAGTTGATGGATCGTATGACCATGCACTTGATGAAGAACCCAAATAACCGAAGAATCCCCAATCGACACTAATATTCCAATCCAATAAGAAGCCAATGCCAATTTGACGATCAGCCATAGATTCAACATGAAATTCTAATGACCATTTACCTGAATGTAATCGAGTTTTTGTCTCAACGGGAAACCAAATTACTTTAGACGGTTTTGTCCATTCAACAGTATGATTATTGTTACTTAATTCGATATACTCTTCTGAAATTCCTTTAAAACTGAAGTCACCAAAATCAATTTTTTGTTCACTTGAAAAAGTCGCCGAATTCACCAGAAAAGGCGTATTGGATACTGTATCCTGAACATTTCCTCCATTTGAATTCATTTTGTTATTTATAAATGAACCAATAAAAGCAACCAAAAAAGCAACAAGTATTGCTATTTTATATCGAAAAAACATCAACATGCATGTATATGACACGTAGGTATTGCGTCATCAGTATTATGGGCTTAGTCATATTATTAAAAAATAAGTCGGAAGAGAATGAAATCGTAGGCGTAGCGTTTTTTATGAGATAATTTGGCTAAACTTGCAATGATAATGTACTGTATAGGTTGATTCACCTATTTGTGCTCACTTTTCTTCAGTTTATTATATTTCTTCTGAAGTTGAAGATCATTCATTACTCAAGCAGAGTATGTACAAAATATCTAGAAAAAATGTTACATACTGGCGGAGGAAATTTTATTTTAATTTTTTGCCCTCGCCGCATTGTTTTCGGTACACACATGGATGATTAGCTGTGAAGCCTATCATATGTTATATAAAAAACACGGATAAAGTAAGATTAAATAATATGATTGGAGAGATAAAAAGCGAAGAAAATGCATATGCTCCGGTGACTAAACTTATTTGATAAAAATGGACAAAATTGTCGTTTTTCAAGCTTTTCAAAGTTTTATTTAATTCTTACACAAGATGGGAGAATAATTGACCTGACAATATATGCTATAATAGACAATTAAATGCTCAATCTACCCATGCCAAAATTAAATGATCTTCAACTTCAGAAGAAAAGTTAGCAAACGTAAGTGAAGCCAGTTGTACGTACAGTTCACGACGAAAAAAGTCGAAAGTATTTATTTGCATTGTTTTTTTCAATGTATCGGACGGTATGTAATTAATTAATTTTTTTCTACATTACAGAAACCTATTTGATTCTATTTTTTGTTAATTATGTTTTTTTAATATACACTATTATTATTCGAATTTCCTTTAGTACCTCGAATTCATACATAATCAGAAATGCATATTATTCAAACACGAAAAATATAATAAAGAAACACTATTCAATCTGCTGATAGGCGACTATTGTTTTGCCATGAAGATTTTGTTTCTATTTTATTTCATAACAACCTATTTTTCATGTGTTCAATCTGCTCATTTTTATGGTGGTTCAATAACATGGAAACCGTTGAATACTACAAGTGTCATCGGTTCTACAATTGATGTCATGTTCACACAGTCGTATCAATGGAAACGATCAGTTTCTGGTTCATTTTGTAATGATACATATATTGCGAACCGTTTTCCTTTAGTTCCATCATCAGCCAGTTCATTGGTATGCGTGACTGGTACGATCAGTCAATGTGGTGGATATACACCGATTTCAGTTCCTGGATATTGTATTGATTACAGTATACCACTCGACAGTTCTTCAGCTCAAATTTCAACTATCAAAAATCTTACAGTTGGTTCGAAATTTTGTGTTGCCTTTCAAAGTGGTGCTTGGGTTACAATACATGTCAATTGTCCGACAACTGCTAATTCTAGTTCAAGTACAACAGCAACGCCAGTTTGTTATAATACTGGTGCTCCTTGGTCTCTTGGAACGTGTGTCGATTTATCCATTCGATCCGATGGATTTATTAATTCACCACCTGTTGCTACAGTTATGTCTCGTATGTAGATACTATGAGTGAGATCTGTTTGTTAGAAAACTTGTTTTTTTGTTTATATTCAGCTATAAAAGTACAGATCAATACACTTGCTAATATCAAGATTCCGTTACTTGATTCTAATGGTGATTATTTAAGGTATAGTAGTTCTTTTCTCGTCTGTAATTAGTTAATTTTGATGAATAGGTGTCGATGGGCACAAAATACGGCAACATTTGATGAATGTGCTGGTGCATGCGGTCAAATTGTTGGAACTACACTTGATGCAACAACTTGCACGATTAAATTTAATACTACAGGAAAAATCGTTGGAGATTATTTTGCTGTTACTTTAATGGTCGAAGATTTTTATTCTGCTTCGGATACAATTGCACTCAGTAGTGTTCCTATACAATTTCTCATTCAGATTATTGGAACTCCTACTTGTCCTAGTAAACCAGTGATTGAATCAAACTTATCTGATTGTACAGCTATTGAAGTTGGTATTCCATTTAATTTTACAGTAACAATCAAACAGGGATGTTCAGGAACAACTATTATTGATTATTTTCGAGCACCACCATTAAATATGTATAAGAGTGAACTCACACAAGTTGGTTCTAGTAATATATGGACTATTACAGAAATGTGGACACCTGAAAGTACACAGGTTGAATCTCAAGCTTACTGTGCTCAAGCTACAGATAGGTAATTACATATAAATTTTGAAATAAATAACTGTTCTTATTTCGTTTGTCATGATCAGCGCATCAATTGCATCAGACCTATATTGTACAACATTTAATGTTGCTCCTGCCGGTGAAGCAATCAGTTGTAAATATCAATCTTAGTATTTTAGTTTTATTTCATTTTGTTGTTTTGAAATATTTGTTTTAGGTCCATCATATCCCGTAGAAACTACGTACGTGAATATTGTAGTTATAAAAAAAACAAATCAATTTTATATTCCAATTGTAGAACAACAACAACAACATCAGCCACCTCTTCAATGGATACAAGTAGTTCGAATGTCTGGCAAATATACTGACAGAGATAGATTTTTTTCCTAATTAGTTTCGACAGAAAATCCAAAACGTAATGATCTCATTCCTGGTCTTGGACTTGGCTTAGCGATACCTTTAATTCTATTATTAATGACCTTCCTCATATGTAGATGTTGTTTGGATCGATGTCAGTTTTTGAGGTAATCGTTGAAATTGAAAATCAAAGCATTACTTTGTAAAGTAATATTTTAGTTGTAAAAGATTTCGTCGTTGCTGCAAACGAACTCGTAGTATTAATCACGAAGTAAGAATTGATGAAATTCAGTCATTTTCAAACTATACTCTAATCAATTTTTAGGATAACTCGTCTGATTATCGTCATCAATATATAAATACTCGCGGATCAATAAATAAAGGATTTAATTCGGCTTCGGCATCGGAAATACCAATATTTTCTCTTGATGATCGGATAGGATCTTCGATAATATCATATTTTGAATCAAATTATATCAATCAAACGAGAACATCACTTTTCTCACATTCGGCTTATAAACTGCCAACAGAAGTTGTTCAATATACAAGAAATTTCTCATCACCATTTGAACAAGAATCTATTCTTATGAGTATTTATTCACGCGAACAATATCAAAGAGGATTTCCTAGACCATAATGTATTTATGCTTTTTTTTCGCTATTTATTTTTGGTTTTTAGTTTTTTCTCCCCGAAACAATAAATCAATGATTTCTAACATACGGTGCAAAAGTCTTTGCACAAATGTCTAGCTGTAAACATTTGGATTTTTAGCTTACCTAGTACTTTGTGGATTGAATTCGAAGAACGAATAAAAATGTATTTTTTTTTATTTTTCCAAAACGGTCGTTAGCTGGAGCAATTATATTCTATAGTTCATCGAAAAAGTGCTCAGTTCGACATCAAAATCGAGAATAAACCTAACTTCCAATGCATCATTGAATTTGTCCTAATACATACGATTTCAATTTTCTGTGTTTTTTGCAAAAACATATGAATTTTAATATATATTTGAAAGAAGTAAACGCTACTTAGATTAAAGTATTGATGATGTTTTCTGTCCTGAAATACTTTTATTATGATTATATAAATGCGTATATGCACTTCGTAGAACTAATTATCTTTGAGCTGTAGTCCATAATAATGGACGATCTTCAATAGAGGAAAGATAGCTGAAGTTCAACTGTTCAGCTATTGATTTCATACATCAAATAGAAACTTTTGATCAAATTATGACGTACCAATCTGCAATAAGAATTCATGCTATACGTACGTTTCTCAATACCTGAACAATCAAATGTCTCTACCATGTTTCATTTACTGTCATAACGCCAAGAAAACCGCAAGGAAATTGATCACCTAATCTTTCAATATTTTCATGTAAAATGACAAATACAACATTATCAAGTGACGTTAAGCGAAATTCACCAGGTTTGATAACAACTCACCCGTAATCCGTACTTTCCCCCTTGAACAAATTTCTGTTTAAGAAAAGGACATACTTCTCTTTCGAAGAACTCCACGTTTGTAGAAATGATAGAAACAACATGTACAAGTATCACATAACAATGAGTATGCACAATATGTTACTACACAATTCGTACCATCGATCTTTTCGATATTTTCACCGAATAAGAATGCACGTGCAACGCATCCAAAACAACATATTCCACAATCATCACAACAGCCAAATAAGGATTCTATAAAAAAATGATTATATGAAGATCGAAACAAATATATATTCTACCATCGAAGTCATTCAAAGTAGTCATGCCTTCTTTGGGAATGTTGAATGTAATATGATGTTCGTACATTTCTCCTCAACTATATATATATAAGTACTCTAATTTTTTATTGCGGATATAAATGATTGATATAAAATCAGGTCTTTTTTTATAACCACTATACGTATAGGACGAAAAAAAGATGATATTCATTATTTGCACTTATTTTTTTTCTATGTTATAGAAACCTTTTTGATTCTTTTTTTTGTTAATTATGCTTCTTTTTTAATATATACTATTATTATTCAAATTTCCTTCACTAGTTTGAATTCATACCCAGTTAGAGATGCACACTATTCGAACACGAAAAATATAATAAAAAAAACACAATTCAATCTCCCGATGGGTGCCTGTTGTTTTGCCATGAAGATTTTGTTCGTATTTTATTTCATAACAGTTCATTTTTCACGTGTTCAATCCGCTCATTTTTCTGGTGGTTCAGTGACATGGAAACCATTGAATACCACAGGTACCATCGGTTCTACAATTAATGTTATGTTCACACAATCGTATCAATGGAAACGATCAATTTCCAGTTCATTTTGTGACGATACATATATTGCGAACCGTTTTCCTTTAGTTCCATCAGCAGCCGGTTCTTTGGCATGCGTGACTGGTACGATCAGCCAATGTGGTGGATACACATCGATTTCCATTCGTGGATACTGTATTGATTACAGTATACCAATGGATAGTTCTTCAACTCAAATTTCAACCATCAAAAGTCTTACAGTTGGTTCGAACTTTTGTGTTGCTTTTCGAAGTACTTATTGGGTTCCATTACATGTCAATTGTCCGACAACTGCTAACCCTAGTTCAAGTACAACAGCAACACCAGTTTGTTATGATTCTAGTGCTCCTTGGTCCATTGGAACGTGTGTCGATTTATCCATTCGATCCGATGGATTCATTAATTCACCACCTGTTGCTACAGTTATGTCTCGTATGTAGATATGATATATGAGTGAGGTCTGTTTGTTAGAAAACTTGTTTTTGCCTATATTCAGCTATAAAAGTACAGATCAATACACTTGCTAACATCAAGATTCCGTTACTTGATTCTAATGGTGATTATTTAAGGTATAGTAGTTCTTTTCTCGTCTGTAATTAGTTAATTTTGATGAATAGGTGTCGATGGGCACAAAATACGGCAACATTTGATGAATGTGCTGGTGCATGCGGTCAAATTGTTGGAACTACACTTGATGCAACAACTTGCACGATTAAATTTAATACTACAGGAAAAATCGTTGGAGATTATTTTGCTGTTACTTTAATGGTCGAAGATTTTTATTCTGCTTCGGATACAATTGCACTCAGTAGTGTTCCTATACAATTTCTCATTCAGATTATTGGAACTCCTACTTGTCCTAGTAAACCAGTGATTGAATCAAACTTATCTGATTGTACAGCTATTGAAGTTGGTATTCCATTTAATTTTACAGTAACAATCAAACAGGGATGTTCAGGAACAACTATTATTGATTATTTTCGAACACCACCATTAAATA
>Ga0209935_1005256_pt1 | contig 11132 bp, 1 predicted proteins | sample ThiBio_1000_plan_2_FD_183958 | JGI IMG/M metagenome (GOLD analysis project Ga0209935, IMG submission 183958) | Wastewater bioreactor microbial communities from Cape Town, South Africa - Thiocy_cont_1000_plan (SPAdes) | ecosystem: Engineered > Bioreactor > Thiocyanate-remediating >... | reverse complement strand
ACGCCACCTGAGTGCACAGAATGGTGCCTGGCACGAGCGTGACTGGCGTGACGCGCGACGTCACCGTGATGCGGTACGGGCAGTAGCGGTAGAGACCGGCGCCAGTGGCTTGCGACGTGCTGAAGACGGCCAGGTAGTACATGTTGCGCTTCGAGTACGCGAGGTCGTCCCACAGGATGGCCGAGTTGGTGTTGACACCCGCGCTGGTGGGCGTGCCAATGTCGACACGCAGGCGATCGGTGGTCAGCGTGCCGTGGAAGTCATGCGTGTACGCCACCGGGGGCATGGTGTTGGCGGTGTGCAGCGGCGAGTCGAAGATGCTGTTGGCACCAGCCTGGCCGCCGTTGAGCGTCGTAATGTCGGTGTGGCCGTTGGCATACTCCTCGGCGGCGACAAAGTTGTTGTAGATTCCGCCATCAACCGTCGACGCGTAGCCCACGGCGCCGCGCACGGCGACGAGCGCCAGCGAGCACTGTGGGTCCTGGTCCTTGAGGCACGTGGCAATATCGAATTGCACCTGCAGCAGACCGGTCGGGTTGGTCGAGTCGACGATCACCTGGTAGTACTGGTAGAAGTTCTGTCGATTGTCGAGGATACCCATCGTCGGCTGGTAGAACGCCGCACCGGTAAAGACTGCGGTGGCGTTCGCCGAGCCGGCACCGAGGTTGGCGACCGGAATCGACTTGCGGTTGACGGTGGGCCAGATGTTGAGCGTCGTGCCGTACGGGATCGTGACGGCGCTCAAGTCGGGCGCATACACGAAGAAGCGACCGACCTTGAACTGCCACGCCGGGATGTTGATGACGCAGAAGCTCGAGCCGGCCGGGATCGTGCACGCAAAGTCGCGGTACATGTTGGTGCGCTCATCGTACTGCAGGGCGGCTCCCGTAGCGATTTGCGTGCCCCAGGCGCAAGCCGAACCGTCGTACGGCGTCGGGTTGAGCGACACATACCACGTGGTGGCGGTGGCAATGTTGGCCGAGAAGCCAAAGTACACATCGACCTGCGTGCCGCGCGTCTCACCGTCGATCGCGAACTCGTAGTAGCGGTTGAAGAAGTTGGCACCTGCCTGGTTCGTGGTCTGCACGACGGCGTTGGTGCCGCCGGCGTTGGCGGCGAACGCCGGAGCGGCGAACGTCTGCGTGTTCGGGCACTCGGTCGAGATGATGGTCGGCGTGCGCGAGCGCAACGAGGCCGTGACGTGGTAGTTGACCGGCTGGAAGGTGTTGACCGCAGGCGTACCGAGCGGGATCGCGACCGGGAACAACTGCGTGCCGGGCACCGAGAAGATGCCGACGCGGTACGTGCCACCGGCAATGCGGCAGCCCTCGTTGATGACGATCGAGGCCGAGGCGGCAACGTTGGCGTTCACGGTAGCAACGCGGTTCGGGCGAAGCACATCGAACGTCGTGGCGACGCTGGTGCCCTGCGCCGCGGCGCTGACGTACACCTGCAAGGTGCTGGCGGCCTTGTTGCACGACACGGTGTTGACCGTGATCGAGAGCGACGACAGGTAGCCAGTGTTGGTCGGAATGTTGAACTCGAAGAACTGCCACTGGTTGTCGTAGATCTGCTTGAAGAAGTCGACCGGCGCCGGCGTGGCACCGATGACGGTGGGCACGAGCGTCACGGCCGGCTGCACGAGCACTTGCGTGTAGTGCGTGGCGAGCAAGTTGAAGGCCGGAGCAGTGTTGGCGGCCGAGAAGCCGGTCTGAGCGCCGGTCTTGACCTCGAGGAAGATAGCCTGGATGACCTGGAAGTCGACCTGGAACTCGGCCGGGCGGAAGACGAGGCGGCAAGTGCGGCGCGGGTTGGTCGCGACCGTGAGCGCGTTGGTGTTGTCGCACACAAAGTTGGCGTCCGTCACCGTGGCAGCCGTAGCCGGGAAGGCGGTCGAGGTCTGCGTCAGAGCGGCGATGGTCGAGTAACCGATGCCGTTGCCGTTGGTGTTGTAGGCCGCCAGCACTCGGATCGTGAACGGCGTTCCCGACGGGAGCACAGGCGCCGCGTAGCCGGTCGGCTGCACCGTGAGCGCGTAGTTGTACTGAACCTGCAGGTCGAGCCAGTCGGCGGGCGTGAAGCCAGCGAGCGAGATCTTGAGGTACGAGAGGTTGTTGTAGCGCGAGGCAGCCGGGCCACCCGCCGAGGTGATCACAGGGTTGAGCGACACGAGCGTGCCCGAGTTACCGTCGCCAGCAGCCGAGTACTGGAAGAGGTTCGGGAAGGCAGGCGCAGTCGGGCTCACCGGCGTGATGGTCTTGATGTTGAAGTCGTTGGCGAACGTCGCAGCCGAGGGCGAATCGACGCGAGCCGTGAAGGTGTACGTGTAGCTACCCTCGTTCGGCACCGTGCCGCTGGTCGGCTGGCCGTTGCGGCCGACGGCGAACGTGTACACTTGGTTGGCACCACAGCCGGTAGCAACGAACTGGAACGGCAGTTGGCAGAAGCGGTACGTGTCGGTGAACGGAGCCGCGCCAGCGTTCTGCGTGGCAAACGCCGCGGCACCACCGGCGGTCGTACCGGCGTTGGCCGTGCAGAAGGCACCGAAAGCCGTGCCGGTACTGGGCTTGCACAAGGCTCCCGGTCCACCGCTCAGCACCCAAGTACCGAGCTCGGTCTCAGCGTTGGCGGCCGACAGGAGAGAGCTACCGCGCGAGATGCTCGACATCAACAACACCACTCGCCAGTTGACGGCCTGCGTCAGGAGCTGGGCGTTGGTCGGCGTGCCGTACAGGGCCGTGAGCTCGGTGGTGAACGTGGTCTCGGCGTAGGTCGGCACAAAGTTCTGCAGGTTCAGCGCGTTGACGTTGAACGTCACCGTGTAGAACGTGTAGTAGCCGAGCGTGTCGGTGGCCGGGATGCGCGTAATGGTGGTGGCAGGAGGAGCTGCTCCGCGCGCGTCGCTGATACCCGCCTGCGGGAAGGTGCCAGAGAGCGTGGCCGGCGAGGACTCAGTCACGGCCGCGAGCGAGTTGGCGGTATCGAACGTCACCTGCAAGGTGTAGGTCGGCACGACGGGTGCGGCAACCGTGCCGGTGGGCGTGACACCCTGCACCGCAAAGTACACCGTGGCACCGGGCGTCAAGCACGACACGCAACCGATCGGTACGAAACCAGTGCAGGTCGTGAGACCGTTCGTTGCCGGCGCCTGGACGTTGGTGCACTGCGTAGTGATGGCCGTAAAGGTCGATGCGGCGTAGCACTCGGAGCCCTTAAGCGTTTGAACAAAGTTGGTCGGGGCGACAGGGCAAGCCGTGCCGGCATTGGTAAGCGAACCAGCAGGGCCACCGACGTTGAAGTAGAGCGTGACGGTCGAAGCCGAGGTCGTGACGCTGACGAACATGCCTGAGGCAGCGTTGCTCGGCACCTGGATCGTGCTCCACGCCGTCTGAGGGAACCAGTTGGCGGTCGTGGTGGCCGTGGCGTCTCCGATCGACACAGCCGAGCCGATCGGCTGGTTGTGCTTGGTGGTGATCCACTCGGTGTAGACCGGCACGACCGTCGACGCGACGGCACCAGTGTACGCAAAGAACACAGGGCCCGGAGGCGTCGAGCAGCAGTAGCCGCCAGTCGCCGGCGCGTAGGGAGTGGCGCCGCACGTGAGGCCGGCACCGACGCCCTTGACACCGGTGATCGAGAGGCCGTTGTTGGTCGAGCCAGTCGTGACCGACACGACGGTACCGCCGTTGAGCTGCGCCGCGAAGGCGCCCGAGTTGATGTGCGGCAGGATGACCGGCTGCGTCGCCGTGTAGGCGTTGACGCCGGCACCAATGTTCCACGTCCAGGCGATGTCGTTGTTGACACGGTCGGCCGAGCTGCCGGGGAACGTGAACCAACGCCACGACGTGGCAGCGAGCGTCGTCGTGCCGGCGGCGTACGTGAGCGGCGTGCCTCCCGGAGCAAGAACCGGCACCGAGACCGGCGTCGAGTTCTGCGGATCGACAGTGCCGATCGGCGTCGTGATGCGCGTGACCGAGATCGTCGTCGGGAACGTGCCTGGCGCGGCAGTGGTCGGGGCGAGGTAGATGTGGAACGACGCGGCCGGAATGTCGACGCACGACACGATCTGGCACGTGCCGGTGACGGCGCGGCACACGGCCGGGCAGGCCGAGAAGGTCGCCTGGTCGCTGGTGACCGACGAGCCGTAGCTGACCGTCATCGTGTAACCGGTTCCACCCGTGAAGGCGAACGTGATCGTCGTGCCGGCCGGAATGCCTTGCTGCGAGTCCGAGATAAAGTAGCGGTAGTAGTTGTTGTACTCGAAACGGTTCGCGTCGGTATCGGACGCCGCTCCCGGGAAGAGCGACGAGATCGTCGTCGTGACCGGGCCAGCGGTGCCGGCGGGCGGCAGCGTGAAGGTCGACGACTCGACAAAGTTGACGGCGAACGCGTTGTTCGGCAGCGTGTTGTACTGGTACGCAAACTCGCCTCCGAACGTCAGGTAGAAGGTGTTGGCCGTCGTGGCGGCGATGGTCTCGAGCTGGCACGGCGAGATGTACTTGTGGCACGCCTGCGTGGCAGCAGTGTTGTCACCGGCCGGGAAGCTGGCGCCAGCGTTGTCGTTGGCATGGCACTTCCAGATGTTGGTCGGGCAGTTGGTTCGCACCGGCGCCGGGCCGAGAAGGTTGTTGTTGGTACCAACGTCATCGTCGTCGTTGAAGCCCGAGCGACCGACAGGCGAGTTGGTCGAGAGCCACACTTGAAGATTGGTGGTCGAGCCGGCACCGCCGATGGCCTCGTTGATGTTCGGGTTTCCGGGCGTAATCGGCACCGGCAGTTGGCGAACGCGCACGTTCATCGAGCGCACCATGCCAGCCGTGCGGGCAGCGGGGATCGTCCACGAGTACGACTGGTACTGGTTGCGGTCGATGATAAAGTTGGCGATGGTCGAGGGCGGCGTCGTTTGACCGTCGGTGACAGCCAACGCGGTCGTGGGCAGGTCGGGCGTGGCGGCACGCGTGTAGGTCTGCGCCAACGACGTGAGGAGCGGCACGTTGCCGGCGGCGTTGGTGACGAAGGCAGCCGTAATGTCGGTGACCGGGATCGGGTTGAAGGTGGCGAGCAGCGTGAAGGCGATCGCCATCGTGTCACCGTCCTGGCGGATGAGAGCATCGGCACCGGTGGGCGTGTTGATGACAGCCGAGAGGTCGAGACGCTGGCTCGCAAGGATACCGTCGATCGTCACGTAGTAGGCACCCTCGATCTCGCACGAATCGCGAGTCCAGTGGAAGGAGCTGGCAGGCGCCTGCGAGCGACCCGAGTAGGGGCAGCGGCAACCCGAGGCCGGAGTGGCGGTCGAGACCCACGCGTACACGGTGCCCTGCACAATGTTCGAGAGACGGATCTCGAGACGACCGTAGCTGCCGGCAGCGATGCTCGGCGGCGTGACCTTGTAGAACTTGACATCGTACGGGTTCTTGAAGTCCTCGCGGCCCCAGAGCGGAATGGCGGGCGCGGCAGCAGCAGCCGTGAGGGCAGCGCGGCGGTAGAGGGCCGACTTGAGGTCGTGCAGCAGATGACCCGTGACCGGGAACTGGTTGCCGGGCGCACCGACCAACTCGTAGGCGGTCGAGACCGAGGCGACGACCGTGAACTGCGCGCCCCAATCAAAGTAGGTCTTCTCAAAGGTGCGCGATGCAAGGATACGGTTGCCGTCGGCGGGGCTGTTCTCCAAGAAGTCGTCGTTGCCAGCGAGCGGCAGCGTGACGTCGGCCGTCAAGATCGTCGGGCGATGGAGGGCCGAGAGGTAGTAGTCACCGCTCTGCAGCTTGCACGGCTGCACGACGAGGTCGCACGACTCGCGGTCGCCGATGAGACGGCCGAGAGTGCACGGCTCGCACAGACCGATCGAGCCGAGAATGTCCGAGTAGCACTCAGTCTTGCGACCGGCGAGCGAACCGAAGTTGAGCCAGAAGGCAGCACCGCTGTCTTGGTCGTGGTCGAGGTACATCGAGAAGCGCAGAGCCGAGTCGGGGCCGGCGGCGACCGTGTACTTGAAGTGGATGTAGGTGCTGTCGATCAGCGTGTCGGTGACGCGCAGGTTGGTGCTCGAGAACGTGTGCACGGCATCGACGACGCCGACCGAGCGCACGGCCACCTGGAGCGTGAACTGGATGCCGACCGTGGTCTCGGAGGCGATCTGAGGTTGCGTATGGAGAGCACCGACGGTCGCGTACCAGGTCTTCGAGAGATCGAAGAAGCGGCGGCTCGGCCACTGGTCGCGCGTAAGCACGTCGTCGCTCGCGAACGGGCGCGTGAACACCAGGCGGGCGGGGTCGGCGCACAACGAGTTGGGGTCGGTGTAGGTGCACGGCTCGAACACGAGCTGGCAGTACGAGTACTGCTGGTTGAGCGGCACGCGGACGTTGTTGACAAAGACATCGGCCTGCGACGAAGTGCCCTGGCTGTAGGCAACGTCGTTGTCCGAGTAGGCGCGGCACTTTTGGAGGTTGGTTCCACGCGTGGCACCGGCGCTGCAGACGCTGAACGAAGCCGCCTGCGTGTTGGCGATCGTGGTACCCGAGCCGAACGTGATGGTCTCGACACCGCGGTTGAAGAACTCGACCGGCGTCTCGAACACCACACCGCCAGTACCGACGTAGAGCTCGGCGTGCGTGCGAACGAGGCTGTCGGCACCGGCATTCGGGTCGGGCGTGTACTGCACGCGCACGATCAATTGGTCGGTGGCCTGGCTCGGCGACACGGCCGAGAAGTCGATGACGTAGAAGGCGTAGGCCGAGGTGGAGAACGTGTACGTGGCACCGGTGAAGTCGAGCGGCAACGGCGTGGCAATGAAGCCGTACGACTCTCCGAAGGCCGGGTAGCGCGCGGCGGCGATCGTGTTGGTCACGAGTGCCGTCGAGCCGGTGGTGGTGACGAAGCTGTAGACGGCCGTAACCGTAAAGCCGGCAGGCGCCGTGTCAAAGTCGCCGACGTTGGTGTACGGCGAACCGGCGTTCACCTGCACAGCGACGTAGACCGTCGAGCCAGGAGCGCAAGTGCACACGTCCATCGTGAGCGTGATCTGGTGCGAGGCACCGGCGTTGCCGATCGTGTGCGCCAGGTTGCCGTTCTGAGTGTTCGAGAAGCACGGGCAGTTGCCGGCCGGCGAACCGCAGTTGATGTATGCGACGGCGTTGCTCGAGCGCTGGAGGTCGTTGATGTGCACGACGATGCCGCGCACCGACTGCTGGCTGCCCGTCGGCGGGAGCACGACCGAGAACTGCTGCGAGTACTCGCGGTTGTAGGCGTGTGCCAGGTAGGTCTTGCCGATCGTGAGCGGAAGCGCGTTGCGCACCACGACCGTGAACGTGTACTCGACCTGGCGGCGGTAGGTTTGATCGGTGTTCTGGTTGTCGGCGTACGAGCCGGCGGCCGGAGCGCCGTTCAAGTCGTTGACCAACGTGCCAGCCTGCGTCTCGGTCACGATGCCCGTGCCGGCGCCGACGATGGCGCGGTAGTGGTTGATGCCGCGCACCGAGAAGTAGTAGGTGCCAGCCTGGAGTTGACCGACACGAATGCCCTCGTCTCCGCGAACCTGCGACTTGGCCTGCGCCGGGTCGAAACCGTTCGGCGTGTAGAAGGCGCACGGCAGGAACTGGAAGCGGCACGAGTCGTAGTCCCACGTGCGACCGAGGTCCTCGAACGTGGTCTTGCCGCGCGTCGTGCACTTGCCGAGCGACGTGAGGCACGTCGAGCGCAGACCGGCCTGGGCGTTGAAGTTCCAGAAGAGCGTGGCCTCGTGGTCCTCGTGGCGCGTAAAGATCTCGGCGATCATCTGCGCGTCGGGCGTCACGGTGGCGGCCGAGATGGCGACCGTGTAGTGGTTGTAGTCGAGCTCGCGCAGCGAGTTCGAGAACACCGACGGCACGTTGAGCGACCACATGACCGACGTCACGGGCATCGAGTAGATCTCGACGTTGATGCCGTACTTGATGACGAGCTCGCTCGAAAGCGCCAAGTGGCCGACCTCTTGCTGAACGCTCGTGCCGATGACGGTCGCGACCCAGTTGGCCGAGAAGCCCGTGCCCCAGTCGGTGTTGCACGGCGGAATCAGGATGATGCACGAGCCGAGCTGGTAGTTCGAGCCAGTCTTCTCTCCGAACGAGTTGGTGAGGTCTGAGCTCTCGTACGGCGTCGGCGCAAGGCCGACCTGTGCCGTCGTGCTGGCGAGGAAGTACGGGCCCGTGGCACCGTTGGCACCAGTGCCGACCGCACCACCGTTGGTGGCCCAGCCGCCGTCGGGCTGACCGCACTGGTACTTGATCGTGGCACCGCAGCGCGACTTGGGTCCGCCAAAGTCGTTGGCGGCGACGACCACGTAGGCCGTGCCGTCCTGGTACGGACCGACCTCGACGCGCAGGTACGGGCCCGTGACGCCGTCGAACGACGAGGCCGAGAGCGACAGCGACGAGAGCGAAATCTGGTAGTAGCGCTCGCAGGCGTACTTGCCGATGCGCGGGTCGCAGCGGTTCGACTCGTTGGGCGTGCCGACCGTCGTGCCGGCCGTGATGGCGGCACGCGAGTAGTACGGCGACGCGGTGGCGGTCTCGATAGGGTACACGGTGAGCGGGTTGAAGTTGACGGTGAACTGGCGCGAGGTGGCCGAGTTACGGATGCCGATGAAGAGGTTGTTGAGCGAGTTGCAGCCGATCGGAATCGAGATGGTCAACGGCGACGTGTTGACCGACGTGCAGGTCTGCGAGCAACCGGCTCCACCAGGAGCAGCTTGGGCCGCAAGCGCCGCGGTGGCGGGAGCGACCGCAGCAGCGGTAGCGCTGGTGGCAATGATCTTGTCGTTGCGGTAGCACAGTTGCACGGATCCAGCGGCCGTCGGCGTGACGGTGACCTGCAGCGAGGACCAGAGGCCCTTCTGCGCCTGCGTGCGCGACGCGATCGAGTAGTAGTACTGGCTCCAGGTGCCGGGCTCGGCGACCGAGTTCGAGAGAGCGCTCGAGCGCGTGGTGGGCGTCGAGTCGGTGAAGATGTTGGTCATGGCGGCAGGCGTGATGACGGTGATCACCTCGCGATACTCGACGAACGTCAGCGTGTACGGCGTCTGCGTGTTGGTGCTCGTGATCGGAGTGCCTTGCGTCACGCGCACTGAGTACTGCGTGATGGCCGAGTAGGAACCGCAAAAATAGTCGACCAGGCACGTTTGACCCTGTGCGCACGACCACTTGGTGGCCGACACGGCAGTGGCAGCAACGGGAGTGGCACCGGTACGCGACAGACCAATGTACCCAACGGCCGAATCGGAGAAGGCCGGCGGCAGGTTCGGCTGCTGGTACAACTCGACCACCAATGGAGGCGTGCCGGCAGTACCCGTGTGCTGGATGACGACCGCGAAATAGATACCGGCATTCACGACGCCGACATTCGAGTTGATGTCGGTGTCGACCGTGACACCGCTCACGACATGGACGTTGGTGTTGCAACCCACGACACTGGTCGAGATCGGAGCCGCGGAGAGATCGCTGCTTCCAGCAACGCCGACGCGCGCATATGTGTCTCCAGCCTGCGCCGCGCGAAGAGCAATCGGCGTCGATACCACTAGGGTCTGTGCGTCATAGTCCGCAAGAGACCCTACGGCCAGCAAGACGAGGAAGAGTAATACAACCTACGTTGATAACGCATTTCACCGGAGACAGAGAGAGAGAACGATTTGTTAGTAACTATCAAGATAGACATCCAGCACAACACTGATAAGACTTGGTGGATCCACCATCACAAACAACCACCAAGAAATGCAATGATGCTGCGCAGCTCTCACACTCGCTCCACTCCTCTTCTCCTTCCCTTGTGTGGTAATCACAAGCGAGGAGGATATTGTGGCTACTCGTCAAAGTCTTCACTCCAGCTCTTTGCTTTCACATGCCCACGCCATCCCTCTCGAGGGAGCACGTCTGCAACTGGCTCCCTGACTTGCGCGCAACGAAGAACCTACCGCTGCGACGCACGATCACAACACAACGCAACACCACACCATCGTTACGCTACCTTCCCCATGTTGCGGGTCGAGTGCTGTGTGTGGTAGGAGAGGGGGAAAAAAAGAAGGCACTGGTATGGCGCCGCTGGCCACTTTTCTCTTTCCAACGCCGCGCGCTGATTGGTCGAAAATTTATCACACTCAAAATATTTACCTCCTCGAGCCCTCGGTCCCTGCTGCGCCCTTAATATCACCCGGAAAAAGGCGGGAATCGACGCTGAATCGCACGCGGCTATTCTCAGTCAGTTGAGTCCGTCGCATATCGAGTGCTGCTGCTGCACCAATCAATATTGCCGCGGTTTCTTGTTGGCGCGCTGTTCGGTGAGCGAGTCCCCATTTCCAACTCCATTCCGGTCGCTACCCATACGCACAACACTACCCAGCTCGCCACAGCTCGCCCTCTCGCTCCGGCTCCGACTTTGCTTCGTTACCGAGTCGATTCGCTACCACCTCGCACACTTATCCCCTTTTCACGCCGTCTTCAGATACTGACAGTGACAGTGACGGCTGATGTCGTCGATTTGCATCAATGGCACACAATACTTGTCCATGATCGCCGACAAGGTGATGGTCATAGCATCGTTGTTGGCTTTTGTTTACTACTACTTTGAGGTTCGAGGATTCTTACAGCTTGGGTGTTGTTCGCGACACGTACGGCAGCAACTGAATGCGAGCAACGCAATACAACAGAACACGCATACATTTCCCAAGGAGCGGGAGTGATCAGCAGAGTGCAACACCTCGCCGCATCCATCAAGTGTACGTGCTCGACGCTACCTTGCAGTCAGTCAGGTCGGGCACCACGAAGACCGGTACTTTCTCCTGGACGATCTTGTAGCCACCTGCGTGTGTGAGACAGCAAGCCAGCCAGTCAGCCAGTCAGTCGTTTCCGTGATGATATCACCATCGAGGAGCTAACGCTAACGCGCATCATCGGCGATGGACGACAAGGTGCTTCCACAAATCGGCGAGAATAGCACCGCGAGCAGCGTAAGCTGCCACACGACGACGATGATGACGATGACCACGACATCACTGCTGCGCCACCAATCAACCAACCAACCAACCAACCAACCAACCAACCAACCAACCAACCAACCAACCAACCAACCCAACCAACCAACCAACCAACCAACCAACCAAC